>Ga0207421_10007815_pt1 | contig 11286 bp, 12 predicted proteins | sample SodLakKL_010_SED_4_FD_187542 | JGI IMG/M metagenome (GOLD analysis project Ga0207421, IMG submission 187542) | Alkaline sediment microbial communities from Lake Tanatar, Kulunda Steppe, Russia - 8KL_010_SED (SPAdes) (version 2) | ecosystem: Environmental > Aquatic > Non-marine Saline and...
GCACGGCCCACCACCTAAAGCGTCCCCATCGTCTAGCGGCCTAGGACGTCGGCCTCTCACGCCGAAAACAGGGGTTCAAACCCCCTTGGGGACGCCAAATGATTTCAATAGGTTATTTGATTGATAGCTTCTTTTCAGGGCCGGGGTCAAAATTTGGGGTCAAAATCCTTTTTTTGGGAGCAAAAACCTGGTCGTCAATCTCAAAATCCTGCAGCCCCAGCTTTTGCAAATAGCGCTCAGTGGTGGAGGGACTCTTGTGGCGAAGAATCCTTTGAATCACCGCCAGCTTATATCCGGCCCGGAAAAGAAACGTTGCAGACAGGTGCCTGATGGCGTGATAACCAAAGTTCTTAACTCCTGCCAAGGCACATATTTCTTTCATGAAATGCTGTCTTGATTTAAAAGGTTTACCTGGCTCATGCCATCTTGACGGACTGCTGTAGATCTGGGTGAACACATGTTTGGTTCTCTTCATTGGCCTGTTTTCCCACCACCATAACAATACTTTTTTTAATTCATTGGTCATTGGCAGGTAGTCATACTCCATGTGCCCGCCTCTTCGCTTCCTGGTTCCTATTTTGACTGTGCCGTTAGCAAAATCGATGTCCGACCATTGCAAACTGAATGCTTCGTTACGTCTCAGGGCCAAGTGCAGAAAAGTCAGAAGCATCACTCTGTCCTGACCTTTGGCCTGATCCAGTACTGCCCAGAAATCCTCTTCAGGTGGTACATATCTGACCTGTCTTTTTTCCGGGAGTTTTTCCACCATAGTAAACAGGTTGGCAGAGTTTTGGGGAAAACCGGACAGGAATTTTCTCCCCCACTCCCAGGCTGTGGCCAGATTTTTTCGGTCCTTGTTAGAGGCGTTTGGTGATCTGGTTGCGCCCTGTCGAGTAAGGAAGCGGGTTATCGCTTCATGATCAAGCTGACTTATCGGTAGTCCAGGCTTCACCTCAGCCAAAAGCCTTCTGGCTGCCCCCTGTTTTTCCAGGTAGGTTTTTCTGGATACCCGGGGCTGAACATAAGAGAGGTGATCAGTAAGCCAATCATGAAGAGTCAGGCAGGAGCTTGTGCGGGTCTGCCCAGCTTGCTTCTCTTGCTCCTTTTCCAGTTGTTTCTTTTGCTCCGCCTCCCACTGCGCTGCCGCTCTGAAACTCTGTTTGCTGTCGTCCGGAAACCATTTCTTTTTTTGAACTCCATTGACCATTATAGCCGCCCGTACCCGTTGACGGCCATTTTTTTTGGTGTAAGTTGGCATAGATAGCTTCCTCCACTAATTTTTCAAAGAACATAAGGCGTCCGGGCACGATTTCTACGCCCCCCCACCTGTCTGCATACTTGCGTATGGTTCTCTGGTCAACTCCCAGCCAATCTGCCAGTTGCTTGGGAGATACTGGTTTGCCAAGGTTTTTAGTAAGGCTCTGCATAATTAAATTAAAAACTTGAAAGCGTATTGCTTTGCGTTAAATACTCATAAAAATACTCCAGGACCTCCCCGGCTGCCTGCCAGGTCTCCAGCTCGTGGGAAAAATCCTCTTCCAGCCTGTTCATGTCTTTAACTGTCTTGCGACAGTTGGCTTTGGGGCCTGGGAGAATCTTACCCTTTTTCTTCATCAAGGCTTGGGCTTGCTGTGTGCTTATTCCCATCGCCCCCTCCTTTCTGGCGAAGTGTTGAGCACATTTCGGTAATACTTTGCAGGGTCTTGGTCCTGCTTCCAGACCCGGCAATCTGTTTGGCCTTTGAAGTGTCGCCGATATATATTGGCTCGGGAATGTGCTTCTTTTCACCGTCTACGAGATTCTGATGTTCAGTTATACCAAGCATTCTGCCATATTGTTTAACGCCCTGCTTCTTGAAAGCGGTATACATGCGGCTGAAATCTTTAATGAACCACTTCTCATTATCGCCGGTCAGCTCTTCACAGAGCTTCTGCCATCCGCCAAAACCCTGCTCTAAAACAGCCTGGGTTGTGGCATCGTCAAACACGACTGAGTTGTAAGGGCCGTGCTGCTTAATGGCACTGAGGACGTTAGTTGCCTGTACCTGGGCCTGGTCTTCTGAACTGCCTCCGCCCAGAAACTCCAGGAATTCGGCCACAGTGGGCATTTTGGTGTATTTGCGGTGACGCATGATGTCGAAAGCAGCCTGCTCTATCTGCTCAATCGAATATTCCTTCAGTGTCTCAAAGCGCATCTTTAGTCCCGGCCTGGACAAAGAATCGCCAAAGTTTTCTGCCAGCCCGGTCATAACTTCTGAAAATCTGTGCTTATCTTGCTCTTGCATTACAATACCCCCTCTTCTTCAAGCCATTCTCTGGCCACTTGTATATTACGATCAGTTCTTTCGGACCCGGTTCTCGGGCCACGATTGATATAGTTCCCATTCAAGATCTTCTCGAAATTCTGCGGGCGCACCATCCAGTCCAAGGTCACTTGGAAGCTATTGACTTTGCCCATGAGAAAGTCGCTAGATCTAATGTAGTTAGTGAAAAACCAGCGCCACCATTCAATGTTTTGCCTGGCTGGGTCATCACGCCATCGTTTTTGCAGGCACCCACGGGCTTTTTCGCCCCAGACCTGGACTTTCGGAAGTTCAGGGAGTAATTCGTGGTACAGATCAATGATTTTGTTGTGAGGACAAGGTGGGTGGCGGTCCTTCTTCTTTGCTGGGGCGGTGGGAAGAGAGTCCTCCTCGGACACACTCACGTCTTCGCCGGCTTCCGGTGAAGACGAGTCTCCGTCAGGAGACGACGGACATTCTTGCCCTTCTTGTCCATTCTTGTCATTCTTGCCCTTCTTGTCTTTCTTCTTTCGTGTATCGTTTGCTGTATCGTCTGCTGTATCGTTTGCTGTATCGTTTGCTGTATCGTTTGCTGTATCGTTTGCTGTATCGCCTACCCCCGAAAATGTACTCTTAACCCGCTTTTCACCTGCATATTCTGCTGTATCGCCTCCTTGATATTTGTCGTAATTTTTAATGGTGATTATGGTGGTAGAATTGTCTTTGTGGAGTTCAATCATCTCTTCTTTTTCTTGTAATTCTTTCAAGAATCTTCTTACCCTGTTCCGGCTCCACTGCCATCTTTTTGCGAGAGCAACTTCAGACCAGGCAAGCTGGCCACGATCCAGGTCAATTCTTACGCCACGAATCCGGGCATGTCCGGGTTTCCAGCGGGCCTTCATTAACAAGTCAACCCATGCCTGTCCTCTAGTAAACACTTCTCCAAGCCAGATATCTGACTCTCCCAATGACCTAAACAATCTTACAAAATCAGCCATCAATCCATCTCCTTACTGTTTTCTGTGTTTAAGTTTTTGCTTACAAGCCTGCCTTATGCAGTCCCCCCTGGCAGTATGTAATCATAAGCCCGCCCTATTTTCATGAACTGCATGCCTACGCTTTTCCTTGACTTCTCTCAGCCTGAACAATAGATTTAAAACGCTTTACCTCTGAAGACGCAATTTTTTACGTCTTAATTTTTTGCAATTATATAATATTTTAAGACCATTTGTCAACGCCTGGAGAAAGAAATGCAAAAACAGCGATCAAAGGATCTTCCAAGAAGGGTGAGCTACATGCTCAGGCGATTCGCAGATCTTTACAAAGATGGCGTGGACATCCGTGACACCGAATTTTGCCGAGAACTCGGTATAAACCAAAGCCGGTTCAAAGCCTGGAAATACGGGACAGTCAGGCGGATAAACGATACGGATGCAAAATATCTGGCAGAAAAACTGTGTCTGAATCAGCTCTGGATTTCTGACGGCAAGGGTAGCCCCACGTCTGAAAAGACAGAGTCCGGATCGGACAGTGGAGGCGGAACCGGGGTATGGGGCTTTTCTTTGAATCAGGAGGCATCTGGTGCTGGCAACGGCATGGATGGGACAGAAAATAGGAAGTGGGGCAGAAAAAAAGGAAAAGACTTGAAGCACTGGCAGAAAGCTCAAGCTTTACGGGATGCCGGTGTGTCCGAATGGGACTTTCTTTGGGCAGATGCCCAGTATCTATACAAGCTTACCTTTAATGAATGGCCAAGCCAGATTGGCCACATAAGTGCGATTGGTGCTGTGCTCAATTCAGGCACAATACACGCTAGAACTCTTAAAAAAACTATAGATATGCACTTCCAGTCGTACATGGAAAGCTCGAATTAACGGCCGGCAGTTTTTTAAAAACCCTATTTTTATCCATTCTTCAACCCGTCTTTTTCTAGTCAGTCTAGTCAAAAAAAGTCAAGCAGTACGTAAGACGTTTAGTCTTAAATTTATATAGCTTGGCTGGCTATCTACCTCACACTCACAGTCCACACAGGACACAGAAAAACTGAATAACGTTTGTTCAGGGCAGTGTTCAGGCTGAAAAACGCTAAATCATTGAACTTTTCTGCAGGTCCAGCAGTCTATCTCGCGGTCTGTATGCGACACTCTGTTTCCAAGTACAGTCCGCATAGGACATTTTATTTCCAATCACAGTCCACACTGGACACAGAAATTCGAGTGCGGGTTTTTTCAGGGAGGTGTTCAGGCCAGAAAAAACCAATAAGTACGAGTGCTTTCAATTCCAGGTAGAGTAGGCATTCTGCTTGTTGCAGGAGGGGTAAGAGCGGCAAAAAGGCCGATGGAATGAACTGTTTGTCCTGTCCTGACGGGCTATACCGAGAATACTTGGAGAAAGCTGGCTATAACGAAATCCAACATGCCTGAGTGTGCAGATGTTTTTTGAGGCCAGGGAGAAGTTTTTAAAAGAAAGCTCAGGAGATGCTGGCACTGCGTGAGTTAAGGCAGGCCCGGAAAATGACTCAGAGCATGCTGGCTGTTCTGCTGCACATAAGCCAACCTTCTGCACCAAAAATGGAAAGAACACCGGGGAGTATATTCCCAGTCTGCCCAGCCACATTACGACCTTGGGTAGAATACGCGCATTATTGCCCGCTTTCCGGACGGCTCCAATTAGGGCCTTGAAAAGCACAGGACGAGGTAAAAGGGGTTGGATAAAAGCCGGAAGCTTTGTGTGAGGTTATGAGGGGGTATTTATGGTGATGTGAGGGTAAAAAACCCAGCCTGTGTTCGCCGCTGAACACTTGGCACCGTAGTCTGTGCTCTATGTTTCGTTACACGAAGCGAATATCAGCCGCCGCAAGAAAGTCCGGGAGCAAAACAGAAGGTTTTTTTCCTGCCGCCTAAGATGATGAGATGTGCGCTTAGTTTATCTTGTAGCTATGTGTAAGTGCCAAGCTCACAATTTCTTTTTCCTGTCGCCCTTAGCGCTGGGATAGTTAACTTGTTGGGCGACAGGAAAAGAAATCTGCACCTGCTGAGGAGACGATAGAATGAGACTACTTTTTACAGTTTAAATTAAAAATTTCGATAGCATTGAAGGTCAGAAGATTCAGCCGCGCTGTATAGTTGTGCATAAATAAACGCCCTCTTTTCCTTGTTCGTTTAAAAAAACCACGCCTGCCTGTTCCAGGGTGTATTCCAAAGCCTTCAGGGTACTCATTCTGGGGTCGCATTCCTCGCTTTCCACCCTGTTGACCGCCCGTAGTGATACTCCTGATTTTTGCGAGAGGTCCTTCTGGGACCATCTGAGCAGTCCCCTGGCGGCTCGGATCTGGGCTGGAGTGATCATGTTTTTTCCTTTGGTGTTCGGTGTGGACTGCTTGTCAAGTATTCCTGTGAACATTAAGTGTCAATTATGACTTTTTTTATGTTTGATTAATCATTAAATATGTCGTATAGTATAGCTGAATTTTTTGATCGATAAAGGCAGGTTAACTTGTCCGAAACATATTCAAGCGAGGGATATATGTTTGACTCAGTCGAGAAAATGCACGTCAGGGTAGGCAGTATCATCTTTGCCGACGAGCCCACTGGATTCTGTATCTTCCGGGCCAGCGCCGGAGGCGAGGAGAAGGGCGTCTTAGGGGATATCACGGCCAAGGGATACGTCGGATGCCTGCAGAAGAACGATGAGATTCTGATCTGGGGCGAATGGGAAAAGCACCCCAAGTTCGGCTCCCAAATCAAGATCTCCAGACACCAGCTTGCCGGCATGGAAGAGCGGGGGACTTTTGCTTTCCTACAGTCCGGTTTCGTCAAGGGAGTCGGCCCCAGCCTGGCCAAGGCCATTTGGGACAAGTTCGGTGAAGACACTGCCCATGTGATGGATTATGAACCAAAGCGCCTTCTGGAAGTAAAAGGCGTAGGTCCGTCCAAACTGGACATGATTACCACCTCCTGGGGGGAGAGCCGGGATAAACAGAAGGCCCTGGTGAAATTTCAGGAGTGGGGGATAGGCCCTATGACCATCCAGAAGATTTTCAAGGCCTTTCCGGACAGTCCGTTGGAGACTGTGGAGAAGGACCCGTATGTCCTGGCCTGGGAGATCGACGGAGTCGGGTTTCTCACTGCGGACAAGATCGCCCAGAGCGCAGGCATGGACGAAGATGCCAAGAGCAGGCTGGGGGCCGGGATATACTATACCCTGCAGGAGGCATCCCAGAAAGAGGGGCACTGTTTCCTGGACCGCGAAGACCTGGTGAAAAGAACGGAGGAGATACTCTGGCCCGAAAAAGAGTCCAGAACGGACGCCAAAAAGGGCTGGATCAGGAAGGAGATAGACGCCCTGGTGGAATCCAGGCACCTGATAGAAGATGATGGTCGCATCTACACACCGGTCTTCTATAACACCGAGCGCAGCCTGGCCAAGCACCTGGGTCGTCTGGTCGGCGGGGTCAAGCCTTTCCCTTACGATATTGGGGCTCTGATTGCGCAGTGCGAGAAACAGGACAATATGACCTTCGATCCCAAGCAGAAGCAGGCCATACACTCCGCTTTGAACAGCAAGGTCTGCGTTATCACCGGTGGCCCGGGGACGGGGAAGACGACCATAGTCCAGACCATCCTGAAACTGGCCCAGCAGGGCGGTATGAGAGATATTGGTCTAGTGGCCCCCACTGGCCGTGCAGCCAAAAGGCTAAGCGAAAGCACAGGTCACGATGCCAGCACCATCCATAGATACCTGGGTTACAGCCCCCAGAGTGGGTTTGGCAAAAATGAAAAAGACCAGGTGGAGGATGACCTGGTTATCTGCGATGAAGCGTCCATGCTGGACGTATTTCTGGCCAAGGCCCTGGCCGGGGCCCTGCCCCGCAAGGCCAGGCTGATCCTGGTGGGTGATGTGCATCAGCTCCCCTCTGTCGGAGCAGGCAACGTGCTGCGCGACATGATCAGAAGCTATGCTGTTCCAGTGACCGAACTGGACACCATCCACCGCCAGGCCGAGGGGTCCTGGATCACCCGCAACGCACATGCCATCAAGAACGGCAACCTGGGCGGAATCAACCTGAGCAACAAGGCTGAAGATTTCTTCTTCGTTGACCTGGAGAAGGAGTTCCCGGAAATGTCCACACGGGACAGATCTTTTGAGCTAAAAGAAAGGCTTCTGCAGGCGATACAGAAGCTGATCACCCAGATGGCGTACAAGCCGGACCAGGTGCAAGTTCTGTCCCCGATTCACAAAGGTCCTGTCGGAGTGGGGGAGCTGAACCAGAGCATGCAGGAAATGCTAAATCCTCCGAGTCAAAACAAGACAGAGGTGCGCATCGGGTTTAAGCTCTTTCGCCAGGGGGACCGGGTGATGCAGCTCAAAAACAACTACTCCAAGGAAGTTTTCAATGGAGACCAGGGCTGGATTGTAGAGATAGACCGGGAAGAGGGCCAGATGACCGTTATGTTCAACGGGGCGCATAAAACCTATGAGTTCCTGGATGCTGACGAACTCACCCTGGCCTACGCCTGCAGCATCCACAAGAGCCAGGGCAGCGAATACAGGGCTGTGGTGGCCCCTGTCACCGCCAGCCACTATATCATGCTGCAGAGAAACCTGCTCTATACTGCTGTTACCAGGGCCAAGAAGGTGTGCGTACTAATGGGCGAGAAGAAGGCCGTTGGGATAGCTGTGCGCAACAACAGGCCCATCCAGCGAAACACTGCCCTGGAGGAGCTTCTGGCGGAAAGCGCACAGGTTGAAGAAGCAGTCGGAGCTTAAGAAGTATTCACAGGTGATGTCCAGTCACGACTGCAAAGCATATTGTCCTGAAAAGACATTGGTCAGGCTGGTCTCAGTCCGTAGCTGACTGAATGAATGTGCCTCATGGATGGATAGAGAACAGATGCAGCTGAAAAGATCCTTGGAGGCGTTGTATGAGCGGTATGGTTTTAATTGCAGGAGTTCTGCTGGCGGCTTTTGGAACTGCCTGGCGCATATACCTGGGAAAGCGAAGAATTGCCCGGACCAACAGATACGGCGTCGAAGAGTTTGATGGCTACGCGGATATGTGCTGGAACCAGATGTGCTGAAGAGCTTCCGGTTTGATCCTGGTGGCGGGGATGTTTTTGTCTGCCGTGGGTGCTGCGGCATACTTTGCCCCGCTGCAGTAGCTTAGTGGCTGCTCTTCTTTTCCTGCCGCCCAGAGGTCAAAGGGGACTTGATGACTGAGGGTGACTTTGAAGAAAGGCGGAAAGTGGGTTATGTGTTTCTCGTAAAGAACTTGAGCAAGTGCCCTGCCATGACCGGCAGTTGAAAGCGAACATGTATCCCTGGAGGAAAGCATGGATCTGGAGTCCAAGAAGCTGGAGCTTTTTTTGGAGATGACCTCTGTTGGCAGCGTCTATCACAGCCCAGGCAGGTGGCGTGAGTATGGTTTCGCTGCAGCAAGGGCCAAAGAGTTTGGCGGCAGGCTGACAGACGTTAGCTGTTCCTGGGAAGAGGTGGAGCATTTAGCCCGGCAATCCTACGCAAGCATCTTGATGCGCGGATCAGTGCTGCAGCCGCCCATGTGCATAGATAAGTGGGTCAAGCTGGTCAGGCTTGGTTTTGTCAGGGTAAGGACCAGAAACCAGGCCAGAGCGCTGATCGATTCGGTAATAGACAAGCAGGGACAAGTTCCCTTTTGAGGATTGTTCCTGGATATGCTGCCCGGGCAGGCCCTGAACAGAGTTTTCTATCTGCATGGCCGACCTTTGCATATAAAGGCCCGGGCAGATCTCTCTGTAGTATTTTCCGGGTAAAGGAACAGCTCAATCCTCTTTGAACAGGTCTTTTACGGACACGTCCAGGTATTCGGCGATTCTGGCCAGAGTGTGCAGGGAACACGCCTCGATATTCTCCTTGCCGTCCTTTCTGGCGCGCAGGATGGTCTGCGGGGCGAGGCCGGTTTGATCCTCCAGCTGTCGGATGGTTACCCCTTGCCTTTCCATGATATCGGAAACCAGGCTTGTGATTTTCATATGTAATCAGTCCTGTGTAAAAAGTGATGAAATTTAATAACAAAGGGTTGACGGGCAGGCTATAATGATATATCATTAGATGAAATTTAATTACAGAGGTGGTCTACTATGGATGAACATTACAGGATTCAGGTCAGGATAAGAGGCATTCGCCCCTTGCTGCAGAATGCTTTTGTGCAGGAGAGTGCAGACACGGCCAAAAAGGGAAAAACCTATGACGACCTTGATGAGGCGCAAAAACGTCTGATCAGGGACTCTGAGGGCAATATCGCCCAGCCCGCCCTTCAGATCGAGGGCTCGCTTATAAAAGCGGCTGCAGAATTCAAGTTCCAGGGACGCAAGACATACAAGGATATCTTCAAGGCCGGTGTCTTTGTTGATCCGCCTTACGTTCCTCACATAAACACGGAATGGGTGATTGACAAGCAGCGGGTGGTTGTGAACCGCGCAGGCATTTTGCGCTGCCGGCCCAGGTTTGATAGCTGGGAGCTGGATTTTAATATCCTGGTGCGTGAGGAGCGTATACAGCCCAGGGTGATCCAGGATATCCTGCATCATGCTGGGAGATTTCAAGGCATAGGCGACTACAGGCCTCGATACGGTCTTTTTCAGATTGAGCGCTTTGAAGTTGAAGGGCAGTAGTTGCTAAAATGGCAATAAAGATCGATCTTTTCCCTGCCAGCCTTGATTTTTATACACATATTTTTTGAGGTGAGGTTTGGTTAGCTTCGCTGTGGCATGGTTTGCACTGGTGGGGTTAGGTATGCTGAGGTATGGTCAGGTACGGTAAGGTTTTTTTATGCAATTTTTTGGGAGTATTGATGAAGCCATGGTTTTTTGAGTCTTCACTTGAAGAGACCATACGAAAAGAGATGCAGGGCAGAGGCTTAAGACTGGGCATTGACTTCGTAGTGCAGTATCCATTGAAGTTCTCATTTATTCTCGATTTTGCTTTCCCCGATTTCAAGCTTGCCATCGAAGTTGATGGCGTATACTGGCATTCTCAAAAAAAGAACAGAAAGCGTGACAAAGTCAAGGATTCGATATTAGCCAGGGAAGGCTGGAAAGTTTTGCGTATACCAGAGCAACAAGTAATGCAAAATCCATCAGGCTGTGTTGACTACATACTGGATGAGCTGCAAAATATGCGCGAAGGGCAAAGTTTTTAAGTCCTGCGCATCGCCCAGTTCCTCGTAACCACTATGGGGACCTTGGTAATGATCTCTTCCGCCTAAAGAAATCCCCCTTGCCCCCACTCCCAGGATATACTATATTATCAGTATGGCGACCAAAAGAGAGCAAGCTCCACACGAAGGGATGTTCCTGAAGATCTTCCAGAATCTGGATAACGCCAGGCATTTCCTGAAAAACCATATGTCTGAAGAAATCCAGAAGCGCTTTGACCTGGATACATTGCACCTGGAGCCAACAACTTATGTAGACGAGAAGCTGAAGAAGCACTACTCGGACCTGGTTTTCAGCGTACAACTGGTTGGCTATAAAAGCCAGATCGCCAAGATTTATCTGCTCTTTGAGCACAAGAGTTCTCCTGACCCTCTGACTGGGGTGCAGGTACTCAAATATATGGCTCTTCAGTGGCTGGATCTCCAGGAACAGCACATGCTCGTGGATGGTAAGCTGCCTCCGATTATTCCCATAGTCATCTACCAGGGCCAGGAGGACGACAGAAAGATGTGCTCTTCCTTTCATGACCTGGTGGAAATGCCCTCGGAGTCCTTCAAAGTCTACATCCCGGACTTTTCCTTTGCCTTTTTCAATGTTCGTGGTATAGATGAGGCCAAGGTTCGGGAAAAGATCCTGCTCAAGTTTTATGTGGAGATAATAAAATATCAGAACGACCCCAGTGTAAAGGAGATCCCGCCAAGGCTTGTTCGAGGTCTGATTGAGTCCTTGGGTCACAGAACCGCCTTGGAGTACATTGATATTTTCTTTAGGTATCTTGTAAAAAGCACTGGGTATCTGACCCAGGAAGAC
>Ga0207421_10007816_pt1 | contig 11285 bp, 5 predicted proteins | sample SodLakKL_010_SED_4_FD_187542 | JGI IMG/M metagenome (GOLD analysis project Ga0207421, IMG submission 187542) | Alkaline sediment microbial communities from Lake Tanatar, Kulunda Steppe, Russia - 8KL_010_SED (SPAdes) (version 2) | ecosystem: Environmental > Aquatic > Non-marine Saline and...
AGGGTGAGGGGGATAAAACGTCACAACCGTTGTTCGGCCTCTACGAGGCCTCTTCACCCCCACCTTAATCCTCCCCCCTCAAGGGGGAGGAGATGTTGAACCCTTTTCGGAGAGGGTTTAATTAGAGCTCCTTTTAAATATCTATAAACGTTAATCAGGCTACTCGAAGGTGTTTGACGGATTTATATCTGGCAATAGATCCTGGAGGATCTAATTATTGCCAGATATACCTCGGAGATTCGCTGGAGGCGAATCAAGAATGAGTCCCAATACCTTTGAGTAGCCTGTCTTCAATAAGGATTTCAATAGTGTCAATAATAACGGAACATGCCGAAGGTTTATCAAATTCTCTTTCCCGTGGAAAGGAAGATACTGCGGTGGGTTTTAACTGATGAGATGCATTATGTTTTATTTACATCTACTTTTGCTTTTTTTGCTAATTGGAACCGAGCTGTTTTTTCTTTACCTTGAGGCTCGCAATCTTAATTATGGTGAGCAGAAGGCGCGTCAGAAACGAGACTGGCTCAAAGAAGCGTTCGCGGTTGATGACCTGGATGAATTGCTGTCATACAATCGTCTGAACAGCGGTTTTTCACGTCTCAAAGGCGGTATTTTTTTGATTATAACCCTGCTGGTCTTATACTCGGGTCTGTTTGCACGAATAGTTGAACTGATTGAAACCCATTTGCCCCACAGGCCTTTAGATCTGTCGCTGGCAGGGGTGGTCTTCTTCGCCGGCTTAAGTATGCTGACCCTTCTACTGGGGGCGCCGTTTTCTGCTTTCAAAACCTTTGTTATTGAGGAAATTTTTGACTTTAACACCACAACTCTCAAACTCTGGGTTAAGGATCTGTTTAAATCTCTGCTGCTTACGGCGCTGATTGTGTCGTTTCTTTCCGCAGCCTTGCTTTATTTTGTTGATTTAATACCACAGTTCTGGTGGCTGGCAGGCTGGGGGTTGTTCGTTGGGTTTGGATTACTGATGCAGATTATTTATCCCCGCTTGATCGCTCCACTTTTTAACAAATTTGAACGAGTCGAAGAGGGGGAACTCAGCGAAGCCGTGGAAGAGGTATTTGACAGCGCAGGGTTTGAGTGCTCACAAATTTATACCATGGACGCCAGCCGTCGGTCCAGCCATTCGAACGCCTATTTTGTTGGTTTTGGGCGCACCAAACGGGTGGTTCTTTTTGATACTCTTGTTAAGCAGATGAGCCTGCCCCAGGTGCAGGCTGTCCTTGCTCATGAGCTTGCTCACTGGAAAAAGGGGCACATCTGGAAACGAGTTTTACTTGGTGCAGCGAAAAATTTTATTGTTTTCATGATCCTGTTCTACCTGCTGGAGAGTCGCTGGCTTTACGAGATGTTTGCGGTCGAGGTAGTTCCCTACGCCGGATTTTTCCTGGCCGGCCTCTGGCTCAGTCCGATAGGTCGCTGGCTGAGTCCGTTGACTAATTACTTCTCGATCAACGATGAAAAGGAGGCGGATCGTTTCGCCCGCGGCGTTCTTGAGGATCCGGAACCGATGATCGGTGCTCTTTGCAAACTTGGTGGAGAGAACCTGGCCAATCCTTTCCCCGATCCTCTTTACGCCGCTTTTCATTACTCGCATCCGCCGATTCCTGAGAGAATAAGACTGCTGAAAGATCAAAATAGTACTTCTAAGGAGGCAGAAGAAGTTGAAACAGAGAAAATATCAGATGACTGAAGAGGAGATACCACGACAGTGGTATAACGTTCAGGCTGATTTGCCTGAACCACTGTCGCCCCCACTTAAACCTGACGGCGAGCCGGTAACACCGGAAGAACTGTCGACTATATTCCCGATGAACCTGATCGAACAGGAAGTCAGCGAAGAGCGGTGGATAGACGTGCCGAAGGAGGTATTAGAGGTACTGGCGAGCTGGAGGCCGACTCCTCTGTTCCGGGCGAGGGCACTGGAAGAATATCTTGATACACCTGCTAAAATATTTTACAAACACGAGGGAATGAGCCCGCCCGGCAGTCATAAGCCCAACACCGCTGTTGCTCAGGCCTATTTTAACAAAGAATTTGGCATTGAGAAAATAACTACAGAAACGGGGGCCGGTCAGTGGGGGAGCGCCCTCAGTTTCGCCGCCGCCCAGTTTGGTTTGCACTGCAAGGTATTTATGGTCCGGGTCAGCTACGACCAGAAACCAATGCGCCGGCGGTTGATGCAGCTCTGGGGAGGCGATTGTATGGCCAGTCCGAGTGAAACGACAAAAAGTGGCCGGCAGGCGCTGGAAAAGGACCCCGATACTCCGGGAAGCCTCGGCATTGCGATAAGCGAGGCGGTGGAAGAGGCAGTTACCGACGAGTCGGATACGACCCGTTATACCCTGGGGAGTGTTCTGAATCATGTTATGCTGCATCAGACGGTAATTGGGCTGGAAGCTAAACAGCAGCTCGCGCAGGCGGGTGAGGAAGTCGACGTTATTATTGGCTGTGCCGGTGGGGGTAGTAATTTTGCCGGTCTTGCCTTTCCTTTTGTGCCAGATAAGCTGGAGAACGAAGAACTGGAAATTATTCCTACCGAGCCCTCCGCCTGTCCCACTCTTACCAAGGGACCTTTCCATTATGACCACGGCGACACTGCACAGTTAACGCCTCTGCTGGCCATGCATACGCTGGGTCACGATTTTGTACCGCCGCCCATCCACGCCGGTGGTCTACGTTATCACGGTATGGCACCGCTGGTCAGTCATCTAACTGAACTCGGTTTGTTTAATCCGCGCTCCTGTACACAGCTTGACTGTTATCGAAGTGGTTTAACTTTTGCCCGGACTGAAGGATTTGTGCCCGCTCCGGAGACCACGCACGCTATTAATTGTGCCATAGACGAGGCGGTGGCGGCCCGGGAGAATGGCGAGGAAAAGACTATTCTCTTCACCTTCAGCGGTCACGGCATGCTCGATCTGGAAAGTTACGGAGCCTTTTTTGACGGTAAGCTGGAGGACCGTGAAGTGACCGCGGAAGAAGTGCAGCTCGGACTGGATGCGTTGAAGGAAAACCCCGAGCCGCCGGCTATCGGTTAGTTAGAGCCTCTCCGAAAAGTCCCCTCTCACCTGGAGGGAGAGGGCTAGGGTGAGGGGGATAAAACGTCACAACCGTTGTTCGGCCTCTACGAGGCCTCTTCACCCCCACCTCAATCCTCCCCCCTCAAGGGGGAGGAGATGTTTAACCCTTTTCGGAGAGGGTTTAATTAACCGCTTCTTTTATAATCCCCGCGCCATTTTTTCTAATTCCTCGACTCGTTTCTGAACGGGCGGGTGAGTGCTGAACAGATTACTGCTGGAACGCTGTCGCGGCGCTCGCTGTCGTCCGCTTGAAGAAAAGGGATTAACTATAAACATGTGAGCCGTTGCCTGCTGGGTCGGTTGTTGGGCTTCCCTGTGATTTTGAGCTTCTAACTTTTTCAGGGCGGACGCGAGGGCCATTGGCCGGCCTGTCAACTCGCCCGCCCCCCGGTCAGCTTTATACTCACGACCTCGCGAAATTGCCATCTGTATTACAGCAGCAGCCAGCGGTGCGATAATACTCAGTGCCAGGACAACAAATATATTACCTCCACGACGTCGTCTACCGCCAAAAATCGCTCCCCAGCGGGCCATTACAGCCAGCATTGAGATGGCTCCCGCCAGGCTGGCAGCAATTACGCTGATCAGTGTGTCCCGATTTATAACGTGGCTGATCTCGTGGGCAAGCACCGCCTCGAGTTCGTTGCTATCGAGTATTTGTGTTAACCCTTTAGTGACGGCCACGGCTGCGTGCCGGGGGTTGCGTCCGGTGGCAAAGGCGTTAGGCATTTTGTCGGGAATCATATAAACCTGTGGTTTGGGTATGCTTGCCTTTTCAGCCAGGTTGGAGACCACCCGGTGGATTTCTGGTGCTTCTTCCTCGGACAGCTCCTCGGCGCGATAGGCCTTGAGAATAAGCTTGTCGCTGAACCAGTACATGCTGAAGTTGAGGCCGACAGAAAAAATAAGGGCGATAACCATACCGCCCTCTCCGCCCAGCAAAAGACCTATGCCCATGAATAATGCTGTTAAAAGGGCTAATAAAACTGTGGTTTTCAGGGTATTCATTATTTACAACCTCCAGAGAAAAATTGGTGAACAGCCTACTTAAAACAGGTGTATCAATATAAATATTCCTATGTCTTTACTCGTTTTTTCTCATTTGACGGTATATTTCTCGGAAATGTTGTAATCGACTGTAATATTTGTCCTTGCGAAAGTCTGGGAAAGTCCAGTCGAAAGACTGAAAGCCGCCTCTGAAATAGCGCAGAACCGGGTCGGCGTAGACTCTTTTCCCCAGGTAAATTTTTTGCCTGTTGTGCTTGAAAGAGGCCAGAACCAGCAGTGAAAAGTTGAGGTATCCCGGATCGATGTTGATCGACCGGTTACCCGCTTCATCCCGATTTTCTTCCTCGACTGCACTGCTAAATAGCTTCCAATCAACCAGCTTTGAAGGATCGGCCAGGATATGTCGATAGCCCCACCAGCGGTATAACCGGGGACCAAATTCATCGACGTAATAGCCAGTTTCCACAAACGGGTAGGGGGGAGCGGTCATTCGCAAATCAGGCCACTTTTGGCGCAGTTTTACCAGAGGTTCCGCGAGCTGATCCGGAGTCGGGCTGAGTATGGAAATAACTGGTAAAACCGGTTCGTAGTCCATGATATAATCCTCGTTTGAATGAAAATATACACTTTGGCAACCAGGAGTCTTTATAGAAACAACGATACATTGTATGATATTTGACCAAAAATAACGAGGCGGAGTGATTAGAAGTGAAAATTGAGAGGTTAAAAAGAGGATTCGAAGAAATAATTCCCGCGGATGAGTTTGAGAGACGTCTGCAGGGGGAAATGCGGGTAAAGTTAGGGGTTGATCCGACGGGGACCGATTTACATCTGGGGCACGCCGTAATATTTAATAAGCTCCGGCAGTTTCAGGACGCCGGTCATACGGTTGTTTTTTTAGTGGGCGATTTTACCGCCCGAATTGGTGATCCCAGCGGTCGGGACAGTACCCGCCCGCCGCTGTCAGCAGAAGAAGTTGAAGCTAATGCACGCACGTATAAGGAGCAGGTTTTTGAGATACTGGACCCAGAAAAGACTGAAGTGGTTTATAACAGCGATTGGCTTGAGGAGCTTGGCGTCAACGGAATTATAGACCTCGCCTCGCGCTACACGGTCGCGCGTCTGCTGGAGCGTGACGATTTTTCAAACCGTTACGAACAGGGAGTACCCATTCGTCTGCACGAGTTTTTGTATCCTCTGCTGCAGGGCTGGGATTCAGTGGCCGTGGAGGCGGATTTAGAAATTGGCGGCACCGATCAAAAATTTAACCTCCTCGTCGGTCGTCAGCTTCAGAAACAGGAGAACCAGCAACCCCAGGTTATTGGTACGCTACCAATTCTTCCCGGGACTGACGGTACTCGTAAAATGAGCAAAAGCTACAACAATCACATACCACTTGATTCCAGCGGCGCCGAGATGTTTGGTAAACTTATGTCAATCCCTGATGAGTTGATAATAGATTACCTGAGACTTTTGACAGATATGCCAGTTGACTGGGTGAAGGAACTGCAGGAAAATTTGGAAAGTGGCGCTGCGAATCCTAAAGAGATCAAGAAAAAAATGGCCCGGGAGATTACGGAGCGTTATCTGGGCGTCGAAGAAGCCGACCGTGGGGAAGAAAATTTTGTTCGAACAGTAGAAGAGGGTGGGGTCCCTGCTGAAGAAGAGATGAAAAAATTAATTGTGGCCGAGGATAGACAACCGCTCTGGATTGTTGATCTGCTTGATGAAAGCGGTGCAGTTGAATCCCGGGGTGAGGCCAAGCGGCTATTGAAACAGGGAGCGGTACAGTTAGACGGTAAGAAACTTCAGGGTTTTGACCACGACATCGAGGTCGATGAGCCCCGGATATTGCAGGTTGGCAAGCACAGCTTTTTCCGTCTGATTAGCGGCTAAAAGCAGGTTCTTTCGCCCTGTGGAAAAAGATGGAATAAAGAGAGACAGGCGCACGTTTAAATAGGCGCTGAAAAAAAATTGTCAAAATTAACAAAAAAGGTCTTTACAGCGGGGGAAAACGGAAGCTATAATATGTGTCCTATTTGAGGTTCACGTCTACTCCGCGAACCATTCGCGGAAAGTTTTCCGTTGACTTCAAGACCAAAACAACGTATAATATTAATTGTTTGTGGAAAGAAGTGTGTCAACTGATCTCTGACAATTAAATAGTGAGCGTTATAGGTTCGGATTAAGTGCTCCTGTTTACCCAAACTGGAGAGTTTGATCCTGGCTCAGGATGAACGCTGGCGGCGTGCCTAACACATGCAAGTCGCACGACGGGTGCCGTGAAGCTTCTGAACAGACCCTCTGACGCTCCAAGGCCTTCGGGCCGCGGAGCTGACGAGGCGAAGTGACGAAGTGGATCGGATTCACATCCGGAGTGGCGAACGGGTGAGTAACGCGTGAATAACCAACCCTCTGGCGGAGGATAACCTTGCGAAAGCTTGGCTAATCCTCCATGCTGGTTGTGACCCGCCGGGGTCACAATGAAAGGTCCTTCGGGACTACCAGAGGACGGGTTCGCGTCCCATTAGCTAGTTGGTGAGGTAAAGGCTTACCAAGGCGACGATGGGTAGCTGATCTAAGAGGATGATCAGCCACACTGGGACTGAGACACGGCCCAGACTCCTACGGGAGGCTGCAGTGGGGAATCTTGCACAATGGGCGAAAGCCTGATGCAGCGACGCCGCGTGGGGGACGAAGGCCTTCGGGTCGTAAACCCCTACCAGCAGGGAGGAATAAGGACATCAGGAAATGGGTGTCCGGTGACGTTACCTGCTGTATTAGCTCCGGCTAACTACGTGCCAGCAGCCGCGGTAATACGTAGGGAGCAAGCGTTATCCGGAATCACTGGGTGTAAAGGGTGCGCAGGCGGGCCTGTAAGTCTGATGTGAAAGCCCCGGGCTCAACTCGGGAAGTGCATCGGAAACTGCAGGTCTTGAGGACCGGAGAGGAAGGTAGAATTCGCGGTGTAGCGGTGAAATGCGTAGATATCGCGAGGAATACCAGTGGCGAAGGCGGCCTTCTGGACGGTTCCTGACGCTCAGGCACGAAAGCGTGGGTAGCAAACGGGATTAGATACCCCGGTAGTCCACGCCCTAAACGCTGGGCATTAGGTGTTGGCGATACAACTCGTCAGTGCCGTAGTTAACGCATTAAATGCCCCACCTGGGAAGTACGTCCGCAAGGATGAAACTCAAAGGAATTGACGGGGGCCCGCACAAGCGGTGGAGCACGTGGTTTAATTGAATGCAAAGTCACGAACCTTACCAGGCCTTGACATGTAAGTGGTAGGCACGTTGAAAGACGAGCTGACCCCTGCTTTGCAGGGGAGCTTACACAGGTGGTGCATGGCTGTCGTCAGCTCGTGCCGTGAGGTGTTGGGTTAAGTCCCGTAACGAGCGAAACCCCTGTCCTTAGTTGCCAGCATTAGGTTGGGGACTCTAAGGAGACTGCCGGCGAAAAGCCGGAGGAAGGCGGGGACGACGTCAAGTCCCTATGCCCCTTATGGCCTGGGCTACACACGTGCTACAATGGGCGGTTCAATGGGTAGCCACACCGCAAGGTGGAGCGAATCCCTTCAAAGCCGCTCTCAGTTCGGATTGCAGTCTGCAACTCGACTGCATGAAGTAGGAATCGCTAGTAATCGCGGATCAGCAACGCCGCGGTGAATACGTTCTCGGGCCTTGTACACACCGCCCGTCACACCACAAAAGTCGGCAACACCCGAAGTCGGGGATCCGTTAGGACCCCGCCGAAGGTAGGGCCGGCGATTGGGGTGAAGTCGTAACAAGGTATCCGTAGGAGAACCTGCGGATGGATCACCTCCTTTCTAAGGAGATAGGTTTACACCGGTGTTTACTTGCCTCGCGCGAGTAAACCTGAATGATTTTATTTACATCTTCGCGACCTTTGTCGCGAAGACAGGTAGCTCCAGAGCAATTCCCGAACTTTATAACGCTCACTGTTTAGCTGTCAGAGTATTTAGTGTGAAAGTATGAAAGTGGGAAAGTGAGAAAATTAAAGCCAGTCAATGATTAATTGTTTTTTGTGTTTTTAACTTTCTAACTTTTTAACTTTCTAACTTTTTAACTTTCTAACTTTTATGGGGCCGTAGTTCAGTTGGCGAGAACGCCTGCCTTGCAAGCAGGAGGTCGCCGGTTCGAATCCGGCCGGCTCCATGTTAGTGTGAGAGTTGGAAAGTGGGAAAGTATAAAAGTTGGAAAGTGGGAAAGTATAAAAGTTGGAAAGTTGGAAAGTGTGAAAATTAGTTAAAAAATGTGAAGGTTTGAAGTTTCTGGTCTTACTTTAAGACTTTCAAACTTTCACATTTTTTAACTAACGATCTTTGACAATTAAATCCTGTATGGAAGTATGTGATTGTTGAACATTTTGTTTGACAATTCATCGAGGACCCAATTCTTGGGTGCCAGCGGCAAGGACTCTGACTTCAGCACCACTTCGGTGGTGTTGGAATCTGTGGTCAAGTTACGAAGGGTACCCGGTGGATCCCTTGGTACCAGATGGCGATGAAGGACGTGGCAAGCTGCGATAAGCCTCGGGTAGCCGCAAACAGGCGTTGATCCGTGGATTTCCGAATGGGGTGTAAACCTGACCGGGGTAATGCTCGGTCGTCGGCACTTTGTGCCGTCGCAAACCCGGTGAACTGAAACATCTTAGTAACCGGAGGAAAAGAAAGCGTAATGCGATTCCGCTAGTAGCGGCGAGCGAAAGCGGAAGAGCCCAAACCATAGTTGTGTCAAGGCCGAACCTTTTGCAACTGTGGGGTAGTAGCGCAGGACATCGACGCTGTTCGGAGCGTCGACGGAGTTACCAAAACTTAGTTTAGACGAATCGCACTGGAAAGGCGAGCCAGAGAGGGTAATAGCCCCGTAGACAAAAAGCTAAGTTCTCCGTGACCTGTTGCTGAGTAGGTCGGGGCACGTGAAACCCTGACTGAAGCTGCGCGGTTCACCGCGCAAGGCTAAAAACAAACTGGTGACCGATAGCGGACACAGTACCGTGAGGGAAAGGTGAAAAGTACCCCTGAAGGGGAGTGAAATAGCACGTGAAACCAGGTACCTACAAGCGGTCGGAGTCTGACGTATTCTTCGGAATATGTCGGGTGACGGCGTGCCTTTTGCATAATGAGCCGGTGAGTTATCTTATGTCGCGCTAGGTTAAGGGTTGTAAAAGATCCGGAGCCGGAGCGAAAGCGAGTCTGAATAGGGCGCAAGTGGCATAGGGTAGACCCGAAGGCGGACGATCTATCCATGACCAGGCTGAAGTTCAGGTAACACTGGATGGAGGGCCGAACCGTTGCAGGCTGAAAACTGCTCGGATGAGCTGTGGATAGCAGTGAAAAGCTAATCGAGTTCGCCGATAGCTGGTTCTCTCCGAAACCTATTTAGGTAGGGCCTTCTGATGATGACAGCGGTGGTAGAGCACTGTTTGGGTTAGGGCCTACAAGGTACCAAACCCTGGCAAACTCCGAATGCCGTTGTTTAATTTCAGAGGAGACAGTCCGTGGGGGATAAGCTCCACGGACGAAAGGGAAACAGCCCACACCGCCAGTTAAGGTCCCTAAGTACAGACTAAGTGGTAAAGGAAGTGTCGATGCTCAGACAGCCAGGAGGTTGGCCTAGAAGCAGCCATCCTTTAAAAAGTGCGTAACAGCTTACTGGTCGAGGGTTGATGCGCCTAAAATTCAACGGGGCTAAAGTCTGTCACCGAAACTGCGGGTGTCAGCTCTTTTGAGCTGGCGCGGTAGGAGAGCGTTCTTTACTGGCTGAAGCTGTTCCGGAAGGAATGGTGGACGGTAGAGAAGTGAGACTGCCGGCATGAGTAGCGATAATTCATCTGAGAAGGATGATCGCCGCAAGCCTAAGGTTTCCTGCTCAATGTAAATCAGAGCAGGGTTAGGCGGTCCCTAAGCCGAGGCCGAAAGGCGTAGGCGATGGGTAGTTGGTTAATATTCCGACCCCACTCTCGTTCGTTACGAGTGAAGAAGTGACGCAGTATGGTAACCTGGCCGGGTGCGTGGTTGTCCCGGTTTAAACCCGTAGGCAGGCCTGGTAGGCAAATCCGCCGGGCTATTGCTGAGAGGTGAATACGACCTGGTTATTACCGGGGAAGTAGGTGAACCTTTACTGCCAGGAAATATCTTCTAACCAGAACGAAAGTGACCGTACCGTAAACCGACACAGGTAGGCTGGGTGAGAACCCTAAGGCGCTCGAGAGAACTCTCCTCAAGGAATTCGGCAATTTGGTCCCGTACCTTTGGAATAAGGGATGCCTTAAGTAGGTGTTATAAACTCGCTTTATAATGCCGAACAGGGCTGCAGTGACCAGGCCCAGGCGACTGTTTATTAAAAACACAGGGATCTGCAAACCCGTAAGGGGACGTATAGATTCTGACGCCTGCCCGGTGCTGGAAGGTTAAGGAAGGCGGTTAACCTCTTTTCCTTTATCTGGTAAGAGGTGAAGCTGCCGACTGAAGCCCCAGTAAACGGCGGCCGTAACTATAACGGTCCTAAGGTAGCGAAGTTCCTTGTCGGGTAAGTTCCGACCTGCACGAATGGCGTAACGACTTGGGCACTGTCTCGAGGAGAGACTCGGTGAAATTGTAGTCTCGGTGAAGATACCGAGTACCCGCGGAAAGACGAAAAGACCCTGGAACCTTTACTGCAGTCTGTCATTGAATATTGGTATGGATTGTACAGGATAGGTGGGAGGCTTGGATGCCCGGGCGCCAGCTCGGGCGGAGCCGTCGGTGGAATACCACCCTATCGATACCGGTGTTCTAACCCTGTCTCGTTATCCGGGACGGGGACAGTGATTGATGGGCAGTTTGACTGGGGCGGTTTGCTCCCAAACAGTAACGGAGCGGCCCAAAGGTACCCTCAGCACGGTCGGAAATCGTGCGTAGAGTGTAAAGGCATAAGGGTGCTTAACTGCGAGACATACAGGTCGAGCAGGTGCGAAAGCAGGGCTTAGTGATCCGGTGGTTGCTTGTGATAGCGCCATCGCTCAACGGCTAAAAGGTACTCCAGGGATAACAGGTTTATCGCTCCCAAGAGCTCTTATCGACGGAGCGGTTTGACACCTCGATGTCGGCTCATCGCATCCTGGGGCTGAATCAGGTCCCAAGGGTACGGCTGTTCGCCGTTTAAAGCGGTACGT
>Ga0207421_10007818_pt1 | contig 11283 bp, 14 predicted proteins | sample SodLakKL_010_SED_4_FD_187542 | JGI IMG/M metagenome (GOLD analysis project Ga0207421, IMG submission 187542) | Alkaline sediment microbial communities from Lake Tanatar, Kulunda Steppe, Russia - 8KL_010_SED (SPAdes) (version 2) | ecosystem: Environmental > Aquatic > Non-marine Saline and...
CTACTTCGATGGTGCCTGCCGCGGCAACCCCGGGCCGGCAGCCGTTGGATGGCTGTTAGTCTCCAGTGATGGCGTGATCGCCGAAGGTAGCGAGCGAATTGGCGAGACAACCAACAACGACGCCGAGTATCAGGCGCTCATCCGTGTTCTTGAGGCTGCTCGCGATTACGGCCTTGAGGAGGTCGACATCCGTGGCGACTCTCAGTTGATCGTCAAACAGGTCCGCGGCGAGTGGAACGCAAACGAACCGACGCTGCGAGAGCGTCGCGTGCGAGTTAGGGAGCTCTTAACGACGTTCGACCGGTGGTCGCTCGAACACGTCCCGAGAGAAATAAACAGTCGCGCCGACGATCTAGCTAACGACGCATTCAATGAGTGAGCTTCCAGCCGACGTTATCGAGGCTGCAACGCGACTGACCAGATTGGCTCGACAGGTTGTCGACCCTGCCGAGGCTGCGGCCTATCGGAAACGACGCGACGCCCAGCTTGCTGCCCACGACTTTACGGCTCGCGTGCGTGAAGACGACAACACGCTCGTGCTGTACCCCGACGAGTGGCTCGAAGATGGAACGGTTGTTTTTGAGCGAATCGAGGATACCGACCGCGCCGTCGAACGCTCGTTGACCGCTCGCAACGAGGGATCATGGAAGGAAATCGAAGCCCACAATCAACAAATCGTTGACGCGGTCGACGAGACGTATGGCTCGCCGCACACCGAAACCGTCCGCGCGTTTGCGGATTTTATGGGGAATCACTATCTGGGCCGGATCGATAACGCGACCGACGACCAGCGCGAAGAGTTCACTCAGGAGTACTTCGTGCGTAACGCGTGGCCCTCGAAAAAACAGCGCAAGGTCGTCGAAACCTCGCTTTCGTACATCGCCGCGGTCTCGGAGACTGACTCTCCAAGCCGGCTATCAGAGTAGCCTTATTTCAGCGCGTCGACGAGGTCGTAGATGTCCTGTGCGCGGTCGTGGTTGGTGACGAACTTCGAGAGTGTCCACTCGTACTGGCCGACGATTGCGTGGTAGCCCGTCTCGGTGAGTTCGTACTGGTTGGTGCGTTTGTCCAACTCGCTTTTCTCGACAAGCCCGAGGTCGACCAGATCATCGAGGTTCGGGTAGAGTCGACCGTGGTTGACTTCCGTTCCGTAATAGTCTTCGAGTTCTCGCTTGATCGCCAGCCCGTAGCGTGGCTCTTCGGCGAGGATCATGAGGATGTTCTGTTGGAACGCGGTCAGATCGCGTGCCAGGCCCGATTCGTCGCTAACTGATTGTGCCTCTGACATAGTTGGCAAAATGTCATCACGCTATTTAACACTTCCCAACTCTGTAGTATCGAAACTATTGATCCGGCTGCAAAAGGCAGTATTACCCCTTCAACCACTGGATTATAGATTGAGAAATGCAAACCATAACCGCCTGAACTGAATGTATTTGTTTGGTTAGTTCAGGTTAATTTTCATTACATCGGGCTCTAATTAACTGTGGATAGTTGGTTTGTTGTCACTATTTTTCAGCGGTCGACCGTTCTCGAAAAGCCTTTTGGGTGGCTGTCTGAACGTCTATGCGTAATGACGAATCTTTGGAAAACGCTTGCGGCAGGACCTGATGCGCCTGAGACGATTTACGCTGTCGTTGAATGTCTGAAAGGCGAACGGAACAAATACGAGTACGACAAGGATATTCCCGCCGTCGTTCTCGACCGTGTGCTGCACTCGAACGTCCACTACCCCTCGGATTACGGCTTTATCCCGCAGACGTGGTACGACGACGACGACCCGCTCGATGTGCTCGTGTTGGTCGAAGACGCCACCTTCCCTGGCTGTGTGATCGAAGCCCGGCCGGTCGCGCTGATGGGGATGGACGATGGCGGCGAAAAAGACGACAAGATCATTGCTGTCCCGACTGAGGACCCGCGATTTGATCATATCGAGGATCTCGGGGACATCCCACAGCAGACCCAAGACGAAATTACCGAGTTCTTCAACACGTACAAAAACCTCGAAGGCGGCGAGGGTGCGACCGTTCTTGAGTGGGAAGACAAAGCCACTGCAATCGAGGCTATCGAACACAGCCAAGCGCTGTACGACGAGACGTTTTAGGCCGACTGTTCCGGTTCTCCCTTTGACGACTATCGTTTTTAGTTGACACGCAGCTCGTCGACCCAACAGTCGGTATCGGGCAGTCTGTCAGCCCATATGTACCGTGTGCATACTCACCGAGAGGGGAATAAAGTATGCGCATGAGTAATTATTTGTGTGTTGCGTGCCAACACAGAGCTGTGATGGCAGCAACTGAACCCACCTTCGGCATCCAGCATCTGACGGTCGTCCCGGTGAACTTCGAGCCGTCGGTCGACGACGAACCCGAGATGCACCCCAAGACTGACGCCGAACAGTGAGCCCACAGTCGGAGCCAAACCCATTTTATCCCACCGTTCGTAGAGACGTCTAATGGCGAGATGTGACGCGTGTGGCGCAGACGAGAACATGCCGTATCAGTGCCATCGGTGTGGCCAAACGTTCTGTGCGGACCACCGGCTACCCGAGAATCACGACTGTCCGGGGCTCAACGACTGGAACGACCCTAGTGGCGTTTTCGATAGCGGGTTCGATGATTCAGTCGAGAACCGAGCCAGCACATCGAAAGCCAAGGGGATGGTCGACAGGCTCACCGGGACGGGTGGGCCACTGAGCTACTTCCGCGGCAACATGGCCTACACGCTGTTGGGACTGATGTGGATCACGTTCGTCGCCCAAATGATCGTTCTCGGTGTTTTCGGCCAAGGCATCCATCGGTCGATTTTCACGATCTCGACGGCGAATCCCGAATACATCTGGACATGGATTGTCTCGATTTTCTCTCACGGCGGGCTCTACCACCTCATCGCCAACAGCATCGTCCTGTTTTTCTTCGGACCGATTGTCGAACGCTACACCGGCTCGAAGACGTTTCTGTATCTGTTTTTGGGCGCGGGTGTCGCTGCCGGCCTCGGCCATATCGGTGTTGCGCTGCTGACCGGCGAGCCCTCGGCGGTGCTCGGAGCCAGCGGTGCGGTGTTTGCGATTATGGGCGTACTCACCGTGCTCAATCCGGATATGAAGGTGCTGCTGTTTTTCGTGCTGCCGATCCCGCTGTATATTCTCACGTTCGGCTTCGCGCTGCTGTCGGTCGTCTTCTTGGTCGATCCGGCAGCCGCTGGCACGGTTGGAATGGGCAACGTCGCCCACTTCGCGCACTTGGTCGGTCTCGTCATCGGCCTGTGGTACGGCCAACAGCTCAAAGGTGAGGTTCGCGCGCCCAACCAGCTACAGTTCGGCGGCGGTCCGGGTGGCCCCGGTGGGCCGGGCGGTCCCGGTCGACGGTTCTAATGACGCCTGTTCGCCCGGAGTTCGTCCCCGAGGCAGGGCTGTCACGCGAAGAGATGGAGTCCCAACAGCGTGCTATCGCAACCGAAGCCGAGTTCGACGACCGGCTCGGTTTCGACCCACATGCTGTGTCGCTGGAAAGCGTCGACCTTGGACAGCCAGCCGACCGGGCGCAGTCGACGCTGACCGACGACTCTGACGACCAACAGGGACCGATCATCGCGGGCGTCGACCAAGCGTTCATCGACGACCGGGCGATTAGCGCAGTTGTCGCACTGCAGGACGGCGACATACTCGAACGGACCTACGCAGTTGTCGACTGCTCGATTCCATACATCCCCGGTTTGTTGGCGTTTCGGGAGGGCGAATCCATCGTTGCAGCGTTTCGCACACTTGATTGTGAGCCGGACCTCGCAGTGTTTGACGGCAGTGGCCGCATCCACTACCGCCAAGCAGGGCTGGCGACCCACATGGGCGTCGTCTTTGACTTTCCAGCCATCGGTGTCGCCAAAAGCCTACTGTGTGGCGAACCGCGCGAGTCAGTCGACGGTCGATCCGAGGGTTGGCGTACCCCAATCGACGCAACGAGCCGGGTCGACTGTCCGGTCGGGACGACTATCGGATACGCCTACCAGTCCAGACAGTACGACTCGCCTGACCGCCACATCAACCCTCTGTACGTGAGTCCGGGCCATCGGGTGAGCGCCGAGACGGCCGTTGAGCTCGTGGCTGCCGTTGGCGGTGGGTACAAACTTCCGGAACCAACGCGGTTGGCCGACAGCTTTGTCGACGACTGCAGGCGTCGACTCGATACGTGAACAAGCGTATTCGGCTGAAAAAAGGCACATAATTAACACCCATCGGCCGGAACAGTAGGTGTGCAACCGAAGACGGTACTCATTACTGGCTGTTCGTCCGGCATCGGGCGAGCGACCGCGCTCGCTTTTGTCGACGAGGGGTGGACGGTGTATGCGACCGCACGCGACCCCGCGGATATCGAGACGCTCGCCGAGGCGGGCTGCAAAACCGACCAACTCGATGTTACGAACCAAGCGGACGTCGACCGCGTGGTCGACCGGATTCTCGACGAACAGGGCGCCATCTCCTGTTTGGTCAACAACGCCGGCTACGGCCAGTTTGGGCCTATCGAGGACATCCCAATCGAACAGGTCGAAAAACAGTACGCCGTCAACGTCTACGGCCCCCACCGACTTATTCGCGCAGTGCTCCCTCACATGCGCCGGGAGGAACGCGGGACAATCATCAACATCTCTTCTGTCGCCGGACGGGTTGCATTCCCCGGCGGCGGTGTCTACTGCGGTTCGAAATTCGCACTCGAAGCGATGTCTGATGCCCTCCGGACGGAAGTCGAGCCGTTCGGTATCGATGTCGTGTTGATCGAACCGGGTCCGGTCTCGACCAACTTCTCGAAGCGGGCCAACACCGAGGTCGACGGTGCCGACCGCTCGGCGGCCTACGAGGAGTTTTATGACATCTTCGATGACACCGAAGCTATCGGCGGCGACGGACCCGGCTCCGTCTCACCACAGCGTGTCGCCGAAGACGTGCTCAATGCCGCCAGCGCGACCAAGCCAGTCGCCCGCGTCCCGGTCGGAACCGTCGCCAGAGCCAGCGTGTTGGCGCGGTTTGTTCCGGACATGCTCCGCGATCAACTGTGGTCGACAGTCCGGCGCTTTACCTGATCGGTTCGTTTCGATCTTAGTCGGCCAGACAGGCCGCTACAACCCGTAGGGCCGCCTCGCCACGAACCTCATCTGCCAGCAGCGGCACCCGCTTTACGTCTCGGCCACGGAACAACGCAGTCGACTTCGCCAGTGCGTTTTGTTGGACTTGCCAGCGTCGCTGACAGAACTCGCAGGTCTCAAGATTCGGCGTGACGATCCAGTCGGGATCGATCTCCTGGTCGGTAATGTCGGCGAGGTTCTCCATGACGCGGTTGACAACAAGCGTCTGGACTGGAATCTCGAATGCAGCCAGCTGGTCGACCAGTCGCTCGGATTCGACAACGCTCATCTCTTCGGGAATCATCACGACCCGGAAATCCGTCTGGTCGGGGTCTCGCAGCACCCCACGCAGGCGTTCGATTCGCTCTTGGAGCTGTTCCATCTCGGCCATTGGATCGCCCCTCTCGTTGTCCGCGCCGAACATGCCTTTAATACCCTCGAACATCCCCTGCATCCGCTGGCGCATTTTGAGCACGCGGCCGACCATCGAATCCATTAACTCGGGGAGCTCAAGCAGCCGCAGAGTGTGGCCGGTTGGCGCAGTGTCGACGATCACTCGGTCGAACCGCGGGTCATCCAAGTACTCCAACAGCTGGCGCATTGCGACCGCCTCGTCCGCGCCGGGCATCGAACCGCCCATCCCCATCATTCCTGCCAGACCATTCTCATCGTCATCACCGCCAAACATCTCGCCCATCGGGCCCAACTGCTCGCCCATCTCTCCCATCCCACCGAGCGGCTCGCCATCGGCTCCGAACATTCCGTCGTCCATGGCTTCGTCAGGATCAATCTCGGCGGCCCACAGTGGGATCTCCTCGCGAATGCGGGTCGGCGTCGGTGGAATCGCTGTTTCGAGCGTATCAGAAAGCGAGTGAGCTGGATCGGTCGAGACGACGAGCGTTGCCACCCCACCTGCGGCACTCGTCAGGGCGGTTGCGGCGGCCATCGTCGTTTTGCCGACACCGCCTTTCCCACCGTACAGCACGTACTCAGGGGCTTCGACGCCGGCCGGCAGATCAGTTGTTGTCGCCGTCACCTCGACGGATTGGGGGCCGTCATCAGCGAGGGACTCCGAGGCCTCGGTTTCGTCGCCTGTTTCGACTTCGTCGACCGCCTCGACATCGATATCGCTCATACGAGCCGAAAGGCAAGCCGGCCATGTGAGGGCGTCGGTCTCCCGGCTACTCTGCGAAGTACTCGACCAGTCGTTCGGCGGCCTCGGCTGTTCGTGGCGTTACGAGTGCGAATCGAATCCATTCGTCTCTGGCAGTCCCGAACGTCGATCCCGGCATCCCGGCTACTCCCGCCTCGTCGATCAGCGTTTTGACGTTATCCATCGTCCCCGGAAACCCGTCGAACCGCGCGAGTACATAAAAGGCACCGTCAGGTGTCGTATACTCTGCGCCCGCGGCATCAAGCGCACTCGTGAACGACTCGATGCGGTCGACCAATCGCTCGCGGGCTGCGGCGTAGTAGTCAGGGCCTGTGTTACGGTAGGCGGTGTATACTGCCTGCTGGGCTGGCCGACTGGTGGTGACGTTGACGAGCATATGCCGAGTTTTGGCCGCCTCGGCGAGCGCCGGCGGGAAGATCGCGTAGCCAACTCGGAAGCCAGTGATCGCCATCGATTTCGAGACGCCGCTGGTGATCATAACGTTGTCGGCCTCAAGTGTGAGTGCGCTTTCGAAGCTTCCCGAGAAGTCAAAATGGTCGTACACTTCGTCGACGACCACCAGCGCGTCGTGATCGGCGGCGGCCGCAACGACTGCTCGGATCGCGTCGATGTCGTACACTGCACCAGTTGGGTTGTTCGGCGTGTTGAGTACGACGAGTGCGGTGTCGTCGGTGATGGCTTCGCAGATGGCGGCTGTATCGAGCGTGCCGTCGCGGTTGGCCTCGACGAGTCGACTCTCGCCGCCGAGCATCGAAACCTTTCCCGGGTAGTAGGGGTAGACGGGATCGATGAGAACGCATTCGTCGCCACGACCGTCGTCGAGTGCGCGGGCCATCGCCAGATAGTTAGCTTCGCCGGTGCCGTTGGTGACGATGACGCGCGCTGGGTCGACTTGTCGACGCTCGGCGATCTCTGCTTTCAACGGTCCGAGCCCGTCGCTCGGTGGATACTGATACTCTCCTGCGTCGGCGTCGGCGTACTCGGTGAGCCCATCGCGGATCGCTTGGGGTGGCTCCCAATCGGGGTTGCCGCTGACCATATCGATCACGTCGCCGTCGGCACGGGCCGCATACTGCATCAGATGAAAGAACTGCGGCGTCTCGTAGTTCATACACAGCGATTCGACCCTCGGACCGTCTTTCTTTCTTTCTTTCTTTCTGTCTTTCTTTTCTCCCCTTTCAGTCGGTTTCGGCCGTTCGAACGGTACAAACGGGGATGTCTGCGGTTCGGACGACCTTTTCGGTGACACTGCCCAGCAGATACTTGTCGATGCCACTGCGGCCACGGGTGCCCATTACGATCAGGTCGACGCTGTCGCTGTAGTTGATGATCTCTGTGTAGGGGTCGCCCTCTGCGATTTCGGTGACGACCTCCAAGCCTTCATCAGCGATGTCGGATTCGAACTCCGCGAGAATCTCTTCGCCGCTTGTCCGAAGCGAGTTGATATTGATGCTGCCGGCTGCGCCCACGCCAGCGTACGTCGTATTGACGACGTACAGCGCGTGGAGCCGGGCGTCGAACGCTCGGGCCATCCCAACAGCGTGGGAAAGCGTCGCACGGGAGGCCTCGCTTCCATCGGTTGGAAACAGAATTTCATCGTACATTGACAGTCAAACACAGGCATGGTGACAGAATAAACCTTTGTGAAACAGCAGCAATCAGGGCAAAAGACAACACCGAAGCCAGCTATAGCTGGCAAAACGTCCACTTTTCCAGCTGTGTGGCGTCATTCTCACAGTCCGAAGTCGACGGAAGTCGGTGCGCCGACGAGAGCCGACACGATGACTGCCGGAAAGCGTGGTCGGAAACATACACATAGCCCGGCGAATATTCACTATTCGATGAACAAACGGGGCCACGTGCTGAACGCGGTGTTGCTGAGTATCGGGCTTGGTGCAGTGTTACAGCCGACGTGGGATCTGGCAACCGCCGAGATGATCGTCAAACTCTCTGTGCCGGTCACTCTCGGCGCGCTGATGCCCGACGTCGACACCGCCTTCGGTAAACACCGCAAAACGTTCCACAATCTGCCAATGCTGGCGATTTTCGTTGTCTGGCCGATCTACTTCGGCAACCTCCAGTACGTCTGGATCGGGGTGGCGACCCACTACATTCTCGATGTCGTCGGTAGTACCCGGGGGATCGCGCTGTGGTATCCCTTCCTCAGCGAGGAGTATAACTTACCGATTGGCATTCCAGTTTCATCAAGCAAGGCCGATCTGGTGACTGTGCTCGTGACAGCCGCCGAGATCGCTGTGTTTGCGGCGATTCTCTACTACGTTTGGCCAGCGGCTGTCGTCTACGGCAATGAGATCGCTACCCTAGCCCTATAACGGGTTCTCGGTGGTACCCACTCTGTACCGGTGTTATAAACGTCCTACCTTGTGGTATACACTCCCTACTCGCCGTCGACCGTCCAGTCGTCCGTTTCGAGCCTCTCGCTGACTGCGTTTTTGAGAGGATCGGCGAGTTCGTCGACGACGTTGTAGGGGTCGCGTTCGCCCCGAACAACGGCCGCCGCAAGCGCGTCAATGCCACCCCGGCGTTCGGCTGCGCGCTCGGCCAACGTGGCGAGATCGCTCCGCAACAGCCGTCTGATCTCAGTTTCAGCCCGCGTTTGTCGGCGTGCCTCACGCTCGCCAGAGTCGATGAGGTGCTCGCGGTGGGCATCCACAGCCGCCCGGAGTTCGTCGACACCGACGCCCGTTGTCCCAACAGTCTGAATCACGGGTGGCGTCCAGCCGCCTTCATCGTCGCTTGGCTTCTCGCTTTTGGCTGAGCCCGAAGCATCACCTGTGTGGTGGCCGGTCGAAAGGCCTGCAGTCGGTGAGTTATCCATATGCACCATCGCTTCGAGTTCGGCGACCGTGCCGGCGGCTTCGTCCATATCTGCCTTGTTGACGACAAAGATATCGCCAATTTCGAGAATACCTGCTTTCAGGAGTTGCACGTCGTCGCCAGAGCCGGGTTGGACAACGACGACAACCGTCTCGGCGGTTTCGACGATGTCGACCTCGTTTTGGCCTGCGCCGACGGTTTCGACGATGATCCGGTCTTTCCCGAACGCATCGAGGGCTTTGACGGCGTCGGCGGTCGCCATCGACAACCCCCCAAGTCGGCCGCGCGCGCTCATCGAACGAACGAACACGTCCATATCGCCCGCCGTCGAGTTCATGCGGATTCGGTCGCCAAGCACCGACCCGCCGGTGTACGGCGAAGAAGGGTCGACCGCGATCACGCCGACCGTCTCGCCGTTGTTCCGGTACTGCCGGACGAGTTTGTCGACCAGCGTCGACTTGCCGGCTCCCGGAGAGCCGGTCACACCGAGGACGGTGGCCGATCCAGTGTGTTCGTACAGTGCTGACAGCAGCGCGCGGGACCCCGGCGTTCGATTCTCGATATTCGTAATCGCGCGAGCCAGCGCGCTGTGGTCGCCCGCAAGAATCCCTTCGTGCAGATCGGCGTTCTCGGTCGACAGCTGCGTCTCCGACATCGTTACTCGGGGCCTGCGTGCTCGCGGACGAACTCAACAGTCTCGGAGATCGATGTGCCGGGGCCGAAAACCTCGGCGACACCTAACTCCTTGAGTTCGGCTGTATCTTCGTCGGGAATGATACCACCTACCACGATCAGGGTGTCCTCGAAGGCGTCGTACGACTGTAGGCCCTCAATAACTTTAGGGACCAACGTGTTGTGCGCACCCGACAGAATCGAGATCCCCAACACGTCGACGTCTTCCTGGACTGCGGCCTGGACGATTTCGTCGGGTGCGCGATGGAGCCCTGAGTAGATGACCTCAAAGCCCGCATCCCGGAACGCACGGGCGATGACGTGGGCGCCTCGATCATGGCCGTCAAGGCCGACTTTCGCGACGAGACACCGGGTGGCCCGCTGTGTTTGATCCGCGCTCATACTCCCATTGTTGTCCGTGAAGGTTTTGAGACTACCGGAGCGGGAGACTGATTCCGCCGGCTGCCGAGCCAGCACAGAACTTCTGGGTTGCATACACTCGATTGTCCTCGGTGACGACGACTCCAACCCCGCTTTGGGCGAACGATTCTCGCAGCACGTTCTCGCGGTGGCCCGGTGAGTCCATCCAGCGTTCGACCAGGTGCTCTGCGAGTTCGGCTTCGTCGTCGGCAACGATGGTCTCGCCGTCGACGTCGACTGGTTGGCCAGCCCACGATTGGGCGACGTTTTCGCCGCCGGCCGAACAGCCAGCGTCATCCAGACGGTCGGCCGGGGTCACACCGTCAGGGCTCTCGTGGCCAACGTACTCTTGGTCGATCATATCCGCACTATGACCACGGGCGACCGTGCGGAGATCCTCGTCGTCTTCAAGCGGGTCGATGCCTTCGGCGGTTCGTTCGTCGTTGATCGCTTCGTGGATCTGTTGTTCGGTTTCGGCTTCGTCGACCGCGCTGGCATTCTGTTCGACGGTTTCGTTGGTCTCTGTCGGCGAGTCAGTCAGCGGGTTCGACAGCCCGTCGACTGAGACATCCGAGGCAGGGTTGGTCTCGCTCAACTCGTCGGCCAGTGGGCCAATCCCGACGAAGCCGCCGGTTGCGACGAGCCCGATAATGACGAGCGAAACCAGTACCAAGCGGCCGATTACTCGAAACAGCATATCGAACAGTCGGATCATCGGCGAGCAGTCCAGCGTATAGATGTTGTAGCGATCATTGGAGGGCGACTCTCGGCAACAAAAGCAGCCAAGACCATACCAGTAGGTCGACCGCCGAGGCCCATTACTCTAATTCAGCAGGGGTGAGTCGTCACTCCTCGGGAGTGTCTCGGGAGCATACAGCCCTGTCGCTCAGAGCCTAAAAATCCGCAAAACGGATCTGCGTCGATACCGCGACGCGTCGTTACTGCACAGTGGGCGAACGCCTTACAGGCGTTCGACGTTGGCCGCTCGTGGACCCTTCGGGGATTGTTCGATGTCGAACTCGACGTCCTGACCCTCTTCGAGGTCCGGGCCGCCAACGTCTTCC
>Ga0207421_10007819_pt1 | contig 11281 bp, 10 predicted proteins | sample SodLakKL_010_SED_4_FD_187542 | JGI IMG/M metagenome (GOLD analysis project Ga0207421, IMG submission 187542) | Alkaline sediment microbial communities from Lake Tanatar, Kulunda Steppe, Russia - 8KL_010_SED (SPAdes) (version 2) | ecosystem: Environmental > Aquatic > Non-marine Saline and...
TTCTCTAAGTGTGTGAGTACTTTCGAGGCCTGATCACTGTCCAGCATCACGTCTCTGGAGTTATCGTCTGGTGTGATCGACGGTGACAACACCTTCTGACACAGATCCTGTTCGACACCGTCGATGGACTCCAGCCACTTGATGAACACTCGAAGCGTGTCCATCTGGGTCTTTTCGCTGACCTTGTTCAGATCGCCGTCTTCGCGCCGCCAAAGCCGATATCGATGGAGCTGGCGACCAGTAAGTGTGTTGAGGTTCTTGATTTCTTGTTCGTCACACCAACGAACGAAATGCCCCAGTCGATATTCGTGGCTCTTCAACGAAGCCTCCGAGAGTTCATTCTTCTTGTCTGATTGGTACAATTCAAGCGCGGTTTCAGCATCGATTGGTTCGAGACTCATTATTTGTTGTCTCCGATCAAGCGAATCCCATGAGTCCCGGATACTGCCAACTCCGAACCAACGGCTACAGCACCTCAATCTGTCAAAAGGAAGGACTGTCACGCCGAGTGCCCGAAGCCTGCAGCGCCCATAGCAGATTTCACTGGGCATAATCGCAAGACAGCGTATGGTATACCGACCGAGATGTTGCAATGCCTTTGCTTTCGTTCCATGGGTAATCAAGTAAGAGGTGTTCACGGGAGCTCGCGTATATCCACACTGTTGGCAACAGAGGAAATCAATCACCGATTGACACAATACATTCCTCTGGCACGTACACGATTACGGCAGCTCTCATAGATGCCGTTGGTCGTCGAACCACTGATGAAGACATTGATACGTATATTGACCGTCATGGAATCGCCTGGCTTGCGACGGCACTGACGTACGCCGTCGACCGTGAACGTGGAGACGTTACGCACCGTACCATGGCATCAGACCTCGATATCTCACCACTCGCTGCGGAGATCATCTTGCAAGCACTTCGCCCAATTGTCATCGAGTACTATGAGATTGAGCAATCGGGTGCGTCAGTTGCTGACATTCAGGGCGTCGACCAAGATGCAGTTCGTGACGAGACGTGACGGCGATTCATACTGCTGACACCGGCTTGTTTGTCGTAGTGGGTCGACCATCGAACGCAGATATCAGGCTGTTCGGGCCTTTGGACGTCACAATGAGATTGTGTTCGTCATCCTATGCGTGTGTACGACGAACCAATTGACAGTGGGCCATGCGCAGACCGGAATTCTTAGAGCGTATCGAACGAGTTGATGACATCACTCGTTGAGTACGTTTCGACCATGCTCTGCTCGTTGAAGTCGGAATCATCACTCCAGATGGCCGCATCGTTGGCGATGGCACACGCTAAATAAAGTACATCGTCAGGGTCAGTGTCACCGATTGCGTCGTCTGCGCTTTCGATAGCTGGATAGAACTCGCTCGCAGGGACTACGTCGATGTATTGGAACAGAAGGCCAATGAACTGTGCTACTCGACTGGGGTTCATTCCAGACTTCTCAGAGATCAGGTCTTCATAACTCTCGATTTCGTCGTAGACGAACGCGGGTGTTAGGAGATCTGGTTCGAGTGTGACGATGAGCTCTCGCGTTTTCGAATCAGCGATAAGAGCAGAGATGACAACGTTTGCGTCGATAACCAGCTTCATTCGGTAGTTTTAGGCCGATTCTTCCTCAACGCGCGTACGCCCACTTTCATTGATTTTGTCAGCAATCTCCTGTACGTCACTCTCGGTGAGTTCACTTGTGCTGGTGAGTTCGTCCATAACTTCAAGCGCTTCGATTTTCTCCGTAATGGCCTGTCGCGTAACTTCACTCCAGTTAATTTCAGGGTGCTTCTCCATGCGCTCCTTGAGATCGTCATCCACGTTGACCGTGATAGTTGCCATACAGAAAACTATGTGAACACAGATTACTGTATCTTTCGGTGTGGTTCAGGTCTCGTGAATTTAGCTGCTTCATGTCATTCACACAGAACAATCTACGACCTTGTTGAGGTACTTTACGAGATTCATGACATTGGGGATGACAACCCTAACCTGGCGATATATACTCCCGATGGTGTGATCAACTGAGAGTTCCGGTCATACCTGACCGACCGATAGATAACTGATTAAGAGCAACTGTACCCGTGAATATCTCTGATACAGTCATCTTTCGGAACCTAAATAAATTACCAAGCCTTTAATTACAGTCGTTGAAACAAGTTTTCGCTGAGGCGGTACAGACTCTGGGTTATACCATCGGTCTACCGTGAGCTGACGAACTACGGAATGAACTATCAAAAACTCGTATCTTGATACAGAGATTGAGGAAGGGTGGGGGACCAGAGGGGTTTGGGGGTCAGCGGGGGTAACGGGGACAAGCCGTCGTGTCTCTCAAATATCACCATGCGCAAAAACGTTGTGTGGGATTATCCTAATAAAATTAATACAATGGGTAGTCGTCTGGCCTGCGACGTACTCTCTTCAAATGAATATCCGCATCTACTGTTTCATGTTGATCCCGCTTTGTCACTGGCTGTATTTTTTAGCGACTATTTTATGAAGCAATTTTTTGTACCGACAGATTGAATTTCAGTCCTAGCTCAAAATAATAGTCGACAATCATCTCGGTTAAGTACCACTATTGTGTCGTGAGATAAACAAGAACTATTGGGCTCGTTGATCCAATTTTCACACCTATAGAACCCAGCGCGCGAAGGTAGTATCAATAATAATCCGTTTTCGAATAAGTCTACACTTTAATTGGATAGAAGCACTATCTGAGATGAGGCTGTTGTCACGTACTCCCACACTCTTGTGGTCGAAAATTAAAACCGTCATAGAGTACGTCTATTTCATAACGGACTTGTTTATCTGATGATTAAATTAATGGTCGAAAATAGCAAGACAGAACCTCTGTGTAGGTATTCTACATCTATAAATACAATTATACAAGTGTATATCCACTCTCAGGACACCATTTCATCGCTATTTTTTGAGCGGCTGAACTACCAGTAGACCAACCACCACAGAAATCATACATAGTAGTGGTATATTATACTATCTTCTGTACCGATGTGGATGCGCAGTAGTCACAACGAAATAGCTATTTCAAAACAGGCAGTCTTAACAGCTTGTTCTAATCGACTGGCCGGTAGCTTACTATGGATCAAATAGTTACGCAATAACACACGGTAACAGCAGTACAGCCCTGAAAACCCATCTAGACACCAGTGGCTTGTTTATTGAATAGGAGTACTCAGTAATGACCACCAGTTGCAGAGAGATGACTACGATGAGCTTACGCGCTGTTGTGACCGTACAACCGTTCTCGGGGTTTTTATACTGATGTGACATGCTGTAGAGCGACTCGGTTGTAGAACCGATGACATGAAAATGGCTCAGAAAATCCGCCTATCGGTTTGTACTGATCCGGTCTCACCACAACAGCGGACACCGACTGTAAACATGGAGGGTGGGGGGTAAGAGAGATGGCCAATACCGACGGCTCAAAACCCAGTATCTCACCCTGGCAAATTGAGGAATACGATTACCGACCCTCAGAGTATCTAGTCACACCTGGCAGTAGCCTAAATCCAGTCATGAGTATAGTATTACCAACAATGAACGAGGCAGAAGGAATCGGCATCTGTCTTGATCGGATCATGACCGCTATCGAGACACTTGAACTACCAACAGAAATCATTGTAAGCGATAGTTCGAGTGATCGAACACCAGAGATTGCCGGCAAGCGTGGTGCAACTGTCGTCACACCCGACCAGATGGGGTATGGCAATGCCTACCGGGAAGGGTTTGCGGCCGCTCGTGGGGAGTACGTCGTCATCGGCGATGCCGACACCACCTACGATTTCGAGCAACTGCCGAAACTGTTCGCGCGACTCGAAGAGACAGGTGCTGATATGGTGCTCGGCAGTCGACTCGATGGAGAGATCAAACCAGGATCGATGCCACCCTTGCATCGGTATATCGGCAACCCACTGCTGACGGCGTTGCTGAACGTGTTCTACGATGCCGGGGTTAGCGATGCCCATAGTGGGTTCCGAATCATTCGCCGCGAGGTGCTGATGGATCTCGACCTCCAGACCACGGGAATGGAGTTCGCCAGCGAGATGATCATGGCCGCCAGCAGCCGCGGCTACGAAATCGAAGAGGTGCCGATCACCTACCACGAACGGGTTGGCGAGGCGACACTGGACAGTTTTCAGGATGGTTGGCGACACGTCCGGTTTATGTTGTTGAACGCCCCGGGCTACATCTTTACCGCTCCCGCAGTCGCCTGTATGGGGCTGGGGGCCATCATCCTCGCCTTATCGGTGAGTGGCGTCGCACTTGGCGGTGTCTCCTTCGGGAGCTACACGGCGATTTCGGGGAGCCTGCTGGTGATTCTCGGCTACCAGATCGGCAGTCTCACCGTGTTCAGTAGACTCACCACTTCACCGATTCAGCCGCCCGGTGACCCGATCACTGATAGAATAAAGACCGCCGTCACCGTCGAGCGTGGACTACTCATCGGTGTGAGTCTGTTCCTGCTCGGCGGTGGCTATGCGACCGCGGTCACGGGTGAGTGGATCGCCAGCGGCTACACCGCACTCCCCGCAATTCCGCCGAGTATGGTCGCCTTTGCGGTAGTCGTTATCGGCCTCCAGACCGTCTTCGGGGCCTTTTATCTCGGCTTGCTCACGAACCGCACCGACACCAGTCTCGCCTGATGAATAAATACACAGTGAAATCCAATCCGACCACAACAACCAGCTAATGATTACAGGTGATCCAGCCGAGAGTGCTGCCGCATCGCTGGCTGTTCCCGACGGACTGTTGATTGCGCTGGCACTCACAGCACTGCTGGCGTATCTCTCGCTGTTGAATGCGTTTGAACGGGATCTCAGCAAACTTCGGGCGCTCGTCACCTCGGTCGTGGTGCCGCTGGCGGTCGCCTTCGTGGCCATGCTCGCTTTCGAGGCACTCAGCGTATTGCCCTACACGATTCCCGGTGCATAGATCGGCAGGAGTGCGAATAACAGCAGATTCAGTGTGCCGTGACAGACGACGACGAGTCCGATGTCGTCGGTCCACTGATAAAGAGCTCCAAAACAGAGCCCGAGGAACACGGCGTAGATCACGATCTCCTCGGAGCCGTAGGTCGCATGCATCGCGCCGAACAACAGGCTCGCGAGCACAATTCCGCCCCACGAGCCGAGTACGTCGACCAACCGATCCTGAAGCAGCCCGCGGAAAACCAACTCCTCGACGAGCGCGACTACGCCGATCATGACAATCGCGGCCACAATCAATCCGTCTCTCGACTGGTCGACCAGTGCCTCAGTCGGTGAGATTGCAAACCAGCCAAGCGCAAGCGGCACAGCGAGAGCCGCGGCTGGAGCCACCCCCACGAGAAAGCTCCGGAAGTTGACGCCGACCGCTATCTCCTGTGTACGGATTACGAGCACGACGGCAGGCAAAATGAGCAGATACGGCACCGCAAGCGCGACGAGTGGCTGCTCGATGGTCACCGGCAATCCCAGCTGGATGAGGCGAAATAACGGCAGGAACACGACAGCCTGCAACACCGGTCGCGTCTTGGGTTCGAACAGCGGGACGACCAGACAGTATAGGAGTGTCAACAGCGAGAGCCACGCCGCAGTGGTGGGATACTGGGCAAACAGCGCGAGTTCGGTCCCACCCACGGCCGCGATGGAGCCACTGACAGCCAGCGGAACGCTTAGGTTCCAGTCGGTCCATCGTTTGAGCATATTATGTCGAACAAGCGACAAGATTGTGCGCATGGTAGCAAGTAGCCTCACAGAACGGGTAGTCTCGCTTGAAGCTACTGGCCAACCATACCGCGGGGAGCGACAATGAGACCACCAGAGGAGCCGACGGAGCCTTCGATCGACGAGTCACCGGCAGCAACCGACGGTGAGCCAGCCGGTCCGGAGTCGAGCTACGTGCTCACAACAATCTTGGTGCTCATTTTGGTCGCCACTCTCGGTGGTGTCGGCTACGCCGCATTGGCCACCAGTCCCGACACGGAGCCGTTTACCGAGTTCTATGTCGTGGGCGAAACTGGCGAGGCGGCCGCCTATCCGTCGACGCTCTCGGTGGGTGAGACGGCCGAAATCACGGTTGGAATCACGAACCACGAAGGCCAAGAGCTGACCTACACCCTTGTCATGGCTGCAGATGGCGAGCGCTTGGACGAGCAAACTCTCACTGTCGACGATGGCGAAACAGTTGAGGAGCCGATTACCTTCTTCGGTGACGAGCCCGGCGAAAAGCGGCTGGAGATACTGCTATTCCGCGAACCACCGGGCGAGACACTCGACGAGCCGTACCGCGATCTCCGGCTCGTAATCGAGATTGAGGAGTGAGCTTTCGACCCCTCTGTTGGGTGACCGGTCGACAGGTTTTGGGCCAGTATATTTACCTACGATAGGGTAGAATGGTCATATGGATTACAGTATATTGTCTCAAAAATGAGTACTGACACAGATAGCCTCGACGAATTTTCGAGACGTGACGTGCTTCGCGGGCTGGTCGATGTTGCGAAGTTCAACCCTTTGCTCAGTGGGGTGCTGCTCTGTCTCGGGTTTATTACAGCCGCGCTTGAGGGAATCGGACTCACGTTTATTCTCCCGATAATTGAGTTGGTCCAAGCTGACGACCCAACCGCAGAAGCCGATGGATTGATGCTTGGGTTCATCACGTTATATGAGCTGCTCGGGGTCTCGTTTACGCTTGAAACGGTCATCGTCGGCGTCACACTCGTCATGGGGCTCCGGTTTGGCACCCTCTTTTTGCTCAAATGGTTCAAGGAGGTGCTTCGGACGACCTACATCCGTGATCTCCGCCAACGCGGCTTCGAGAATGCACTCGCGGCTGAGACTGCCTACTACGACGAGAAGGGCTCCGACGAGGTGATCAACGCGATCATCACTCAGACGAACTACGCCGGAGAGGTGATCACGAAGGTCATCGAGTTCATCGAGAAAGGGACGCTCGCGCTAATGTTTGGCCTGATCGCGCTGTATTTCTCGCCGCTACTCGGCCTGATCGCGGCGATTATTTTCGTCGGACTAACCGTGTTCGTCCAGACGGTCGTCGAACAGGGAACCACAGTCGGTGGCCGGGTGGCTGATGCCAACGAGCGAATCCAAGAAAGCATCCAGGCAGGGACCCAAGGCATCCGTGATGTGAAGATGTTCGGAATGGCTGGCGAACTCCGCTCGCGATTCACTACGTCCGTCGACGATTTCGTCGAGTCACGAGTCGCCGTTAAAAAGAACAAGGCTGCGATCAACAGTATCTATCAGTTTACCGCGGCAACGACGTTGTTCGCGCTGATATATTTGGCACTTGCGGTCGCAAATCTTTCCTTGGGCGCGCTGGGGGTGTTTCTGTTTGCCATGTTCCGACTCGGCCCCATCGTCAGCAACCTCAATGAGACTGCCTACGGCGTGTTGACCGATATGCCCCACCTGATCCGGACCCAGCAGTTCGTCGACGGGCTTCGCGAGCATGCCGAGCCGTCGGGCTCCGAACCCTCTGACGAGCGGATCGACACGATCCGGTTTGACAACGTCTCGTTTCGATACGAGGCTGACGAAAACGTGCTCTCTAACGTCTCGTTCAGTATCAACCGTGGAGAGTTCGTCGCCTTTGTCGGTCAGTCTGGAGCCGGAAAGTCGACAATCGCCGCGCTGTTGGCACGGCTCTACGAGCCGGAGTCGGGAGCCATAACTGCTAATGAGACTCCAATCACTGATTTTTCGGTAGTCGACTGGCGGCGGAAGATCGCTATTGTCCGGCAGGATCCCTTTATTTTCAACGAGACACTTCGCTACAACCTCACGATCGGTAACCGCTCGGCGAGCCAGCGAGAGATCGACGAGGCCTGTGAGGTCGCGATGGTCTCACAGTTCCTTGATGCGTTGCCCAACGGCTACGACACCGAGTTGGGAGATGACGGGGTGCAGCTGTCGGGCGGTCAGAAACAGCGGGTTGCCATTGCGCGAGCCTTGCTCAAAGAAGACGCCGAGATCCTGATTCTCGATGAGGCTACCAGTAACCTCGATACCACGCTCGAAGACCGCATTCAGCAGTCACTCGAAGAGACAGCCCGCGAGTTCACGACGCTGGCGATTGCTCACCGACTGTCGACGGTCCGGAACGCAGATCGCATCTACACACTTGAAAACGGCAAGATCACTGAGGCAGGCAGCCACGAACAACTGCTGGATCAGGACGGCAAATACTCCGAACTCTATCGGAGCCAACTGGTTGCCGACTAGAGAAGCCACCAGTATGCATACACCACACTCAGTCCAATGACAGACGCACCCAACGTCCTCTGGTATGTCTCCGACAGCCTGCGGGCCGACCATCTCTCGTCGTACGGCTACGACCGGGAGACGACGCCCCACATCGACCAGCTGGCCGCCGACGGTCTCCGGTTCGATCGGATGTTCGCTCAGGCCTACAAAACAGTCGAATCGAGCGTTTCGATCCTGACGGGGCTGTATCCCCCGGCCCACCGAGCCCGCACGACCTATGTCTCGATTCCGGCAGCAGCCCCTTCGCTGCCCGAGCGGCTGTCGACGGCTGGCTACCGGACCCTGGGACTCTCGTCACTCGTCCAGCTCTCGGAGCGCCGCGGTTTCGACAGAGGCTTCGACCGTTTCGAAGAGCTGTTCCGAAGTCACAAGGCAGATACTGGCCCGACAGACTGGGCTGCGGTCTGTTCGGATCAGGCCATCGAGTGGCTTCAGGACCAAGACACCGACGAGGCCCCATTTTTCGTTTTCATTTGGTCGAACGGTACTCACGATCCCTACGCCCCGCGGGCAGGGGTATTCTCCGAGACCGATGCCGACCACCCGGTCGACGGGAGTCTCGAATCGCTCCGCAACGCGGATCCCGAGCACGTCGACCGGGTGCGGAACCTCTACGATGATACGATCCGCCACGCCGACGCCGAGTTCGGGCGGCTCCTGAGCTTCTTAAAACAGACCGGGAGATACGACGAGACCGCGGTCGTGTTCACGGCCGACCACGGCGAACTGTTGTCGGAACACGGGCGGCTGGAACACGCACCGCCGACCGCAAAGCGGGCGATCTCGTGGCTCGCCCCCGAGCTCACGCGCTCGCGGACGATGTTCGAACCCGGCGCGTTCGTCGGCCATCTCGGCACGCTTCCGTATGAAGAGCTACTGCATGTCCCTGCAATCATCAAACCGCCCGGTGGGGGCCCCGGAGAATGCCGCAGTGGACTCACCGAGACGGTTGATCTCGTTGCGACGATTGCTGATTGCTGTGGGATCGAACTCGACACGCAGGGCCGGTCGCTACGGCCGCTGTTCGATGTCGACCAGCCGTTCAAAGAGTACGTTTTTTCAGATACGGCGATTTCTCGTGGGCTGACCCAGTTCCAGTCGGTTCGGTCGACCGATCACAAACTCGTCAGGACTGCATGGGCACCTGATCGGCTGCGGTCTCGAGACGCACTCGAAATCAAACACGCGCTATTGTCGGTGCTACAGCGAACGCTGGTGGCCGACGAGTTGTTGTTCGAGGTACCCGACGAAAGCCGGAATGTCGGCTCACAGCAGCCCGACAAGCGGGCGTCGTTGGCGAGCGAACTTGACCGGTGGCTCGAACGGAGTGCTGAGCGCGAACTGGAATCAGCACGCTCGAGGTTGGATGCCGAAACCGAGCGTCAACTACAGGAACTCGGCTATATGAGTTAGCGCGGATGTAGAAACACTCTGACAGCGATCAGTTATGACTAATGCTCACGATACGCTTCACGAATGGCCTCCAAGATGGCCGGAGCCTCGTCGGCAGACACAGCCATGCGTTAGGAGCGTGTGCTGTGGAGTCACCGCAATCCAACCAACCAGTTTTGAACTGTGTACCGATGAGTAATTGCCAGAAGCTATATGTTATATTTGCACTATATTGTTACACATGTTACATGAAAAAGCCGCTGTCAGACTGAGTCGCTTCTTGATTTTTTGTCAGTTATCAAATGTATCAAAGTGATTTTATATCGCGCCGAAACCCGAGATGGAGACGTGCTCGCATGGGAGTTGTGTATGCCATCGAGAAAGCAATACCCGTTCGCCCATCGACCTACGCAGCGTCGATCTCTACGATCTACGAACGTGTCGGAAACTTCGATACTGATGCCTACGACGACACCTGCAGGCCGCTTCAGCAGCGAACCGTCGATCCGGATGTAATCGTACAGAACACCGGCCGAGACTGGAAGCCGTGGAGCAACAAGCTTGGAGATATCGGTCGTATACAGGATGGCGATTGGGATCTACGCGAGCCCGAGGTTCCACCGATCGACCAGCCGTACGGAAAACAGTTCCAAGAAATGCCGCGATACAAATCCCTTGAGAGGCATTTCGTCGATGGCGTCCCGTGGGAAGAGACTATGCTGTATGAGAAACTCATGCGTCTGGTGGAGTCGGATACGGTAGAGATGACCCGGTCAGGAATACAAACGCAACTCGAAGCGTTCGACCGGCTGTTCGAGACGATCCAACAGAACGGATATCGATCACAGCTGGAACTCTCAACGAAATCAGATACGTATCTAGGTGCCGTCCTTGATGACGTGCTTGTCGATATCGGACGCGATGGCCAACTGCTGTTCGTAGACGGTCGTCACCGGCTGTCTATTGCGAAAATCCTCGGTATTGACGAAATCCCTGTTACTGTACTGGTGAGACACCAGCAGTGGGTCGATACACACGCCGTGCCCGAAGGGTCGACGTAGCCGTCAAGAATCCCCACGGACCGGAATCGGTCTCTGGTGCAATATCCGGTTGTGATCCGTGTCGTAGCTACTCACCGTCCCGGTCGACAGTCCGGTGAATGTCACTGTCACCGTTCGTGTAGATCTTGTGTTCGTCGACGAGGCGGTCGGTGACGGGGCCAATATCATCATATCCGCGCGCGCCGGTGTACTGGTCGCTTTCTGGAGATTCGGCCACTCCGAGGTTGACTGTGTAGCTCGGTTGCACCACGTAGGCGTCGCCGTCGTGGACGGCTGCCTCAAAGAGATCGGGAGTCCAGCCGATCGATTGGCGCTCACCGGGCGGGACGCCAGCGGCGATCTGGGGCCGGTAGATGTCGTTGTGGTGCTGTCTGGTCATTGCGTCGCCAAAGGCCTCAGTTTCGCCGTCAGCGTTTGCAGTGAGCCAGACGAACATCGCAATCTCTCGGTCGGCATGAATGGTCCGGTGGTCGGTGGGGTTCTCAGCGGCGCGGTCTTCGATGGCTGGCTGGAGCGGCACGCTGCTGGGTGCGG
>Ga0207421_10007820_pt1 | contig 11281 bp, 8 predicted proteins | sample SodLakKL_010_SED_4_FD_187542 | JGI IMG/M metagenome (GOLD analysis project Ga0207421, IMG submission 187542) | Alkaline sediment microbial communities from Lake Tanatar, Kulunda Steppe, Russia - 8KL_010_SED (SPAdes) (version 2) | ecosystem: Environmental > Aquatic > Non-marine Saline and...
TGCCCTGCACAAAAGGATGGTCAAGGCATTTCTCGGCTAAATGGCTGTTTGAAGACCATAATTGTTCCGCTGTCTGCAAACTCATGAAACTCCCTCCTTAAATATTTTCTCTTTTACCGGAAATATCTATTTACCCGGCAATACTTATCTATAAGTTGCCTTTTATTAATGATTGAATTTATTTGACAGGAATTACTTCCACTTAATGTTTTAATATCCTTTATAAACCCTGACTTTAACACTTCCACAACTTTACCACTTACCAACGGCTAAACATAGAACAACTTTTAGAATAAAAAAGGAAATAGGACAGTAATATAAAAATAATAAAAGTAAAAAATATAGTGGGAGCGAAAAGCAAATTGAAAAACCAGGTTGTTAATCTCACAGAATCATTCAAACATGAACTTATTGATTTTGCCCGGGACCTGGTTAGGATTAAGAGTTATTCAGGGCATGAAGAAGAGGCCATAAAGTTTATTGCCGCTAAAATGGAGAACCTGGGTTATGATCAGGTAAATATAGATTCAATGGGCAATGTAACAGGCAGAATAGGCAGCGGAGAAAAATCAATCATGTTTGATTCACATATCGACACCGTGGAAGTAAAAGATGAAAATGAGTGGGAACATCCTCCTTTTAGCGGTAAGATTGAAAATGGATACCTGCACGGCCGGGGCGCGGTGGATATGAAGGCTGCGGCAGCTGCTTCAATCTATGCTGCTGCGGCCGCCAAAAAACTGGCCCTCGATGCGGGAAAAACAATCTATGTCACCTGCACTGTCCATGAAGAAGACTGCGACGGAGAAAATTTAAAACATCTTTTTAAAGAACTTGCGATTAAACCTGACTACTTTATAACCTGTGAACCATCCGGCAATAAAATTGTTACCGGTCATAAGGGTAAAGCCCAGGTTTCCATTAAAACCAGGGGCATTTCCGCCCACGGCTCGGCACCGGAAAAGGGCAGGAATGCCATTTATGAGATGGCTGATATTATCTCCCGGGTGGAAAGAGCTAACCGGGAGCTGCAAAAAAAAGAAGGGTTGAAGAGGACCCTGGTCATGTCACAAATAACTTCTCAAAGCGTATCTTTAAACGCTGTACCCTTTGAATGCGAAGCGCACCTGGACAGAAGGACCGTTCCCGGGGAAAGCGAAGCCGATATAAAAACTGAAATGGACCGGCTTGTTGAAGGTAAGGATGCCGATTGGAACATATATGAAATTCGCAGGAAGAGCTGGACGGGAATGAAAGTTTTCTACCGCCCCTTTCACCTGGCCTGGGAAATAGATTCTACCCATGAATTATCCGGTTTCTGCCGGCAAGCTTATCAAGAATACTTTAATAGTAAACCAAAATATGATTACTGGGACTTTAGCACTAATGCCGTCACCCCGGTTAGCATGGGCATCCCTACTATCGGTTTTGGCCCGGGTGAATACAAACTGGCCCACTGTCGCAACGAAAAATGTGCTGTAAAGGAGGTCTTTGATGCCGCTGCCTTTTATACATTGCTGATCGATAAAATAACAGCAGGCCTTGATTAATGCTTAAGCGTTTGTTTTAATCAGAAAAAATATATTACTGTGCAGCACACGATGGGAACCGCTTTAAAAATAATAAAAACACTAACAAACCTGCGGTGGAAGCAAAAGCACCGGTTAAAAATGTAACCTGCGGGCCCATTGCGCTCCAGATAAAGCCGCCCAGCCCCGAACCGACCACAATTCCTATATTTTCACAAATAGCCCCGTAAAAACCCATAGCCGTACCCTGGCGATCCTGGGGTGCCGACCCGGAAAAAAGGCTTAAGGCGGCCGGGCTGAATGAAGTGTGGCCGAGACTGTGCAAAATAACAATAACCGCAAACCAGGCCAGGCTTTCCGCTAAAGAAAAGCCGACCATGGCCCCTGCGGTCACCAGCAAACCGGAAATCATCATAACCTTGTTTCCCCATAAATCAGCCAGCTTTCCCATCGGAACGCTAAAAATCATGGCGGCAATTCCCCTGGCTGAAACCAGGATGCCTACCAGGGCTACCGATTCTCCCAACCGTTCGGTGATCAGCAGCGGTAAAAAGGCAATCAGAATACCCCAGGCCAAAAATTGAAAAACAGTGACCAGGCACTGCAAACAAAGAGGTTTAAACTGGTTATTAAGTTTTAGACTTTTACTTTCTTGCTTATTTTCCCTTGGCATACTTGCTTTTTTAATGCCAAAAAGAACGAGCCCCGCGCCTATAAAAGAAATCGAAGCCGATATGATAAAAACCGAGGGATAACCCCAGGCATCAGCAATAAAACCGCTGGGGAAAGCCCCTAGCGACTGGGATGCGGATAAAATGGCGGTAACAATGGCAAGCCGGGCCGCCTTTTTCCCCGCGGGGGCTTCAGCGGCCAAAATGCCCCGGCAGGGGCCAAAAATAGCAGAACGGAAAAGCCCCCAAAAGAAAAAGATGATAAAAAGATATATAGCTTCATTAACAGGGATAAAAGATAGGACAAAAAAACCGCAAACGAGAGTGCCCATACTCAGGGGAATCCTGGGGCCAATCCTGTCTGCGACCCAGCCCCAGTATCCTTCCCCAATGGCCATGGCCACCATTGAAGTGGAGATCATTAAACCGATCATTTCCGGGGAAATATTTATAGCAGCCAGGTAAACTGGCATTACCGGCTGCAGAAGGCTCATTGCCACAGCAGCCAGTCCAAAAACAGTTACTACAACCCAGTGTTTATTCCCTGTCAAACCTTCACATCCTCGTCTATTGCTCACTTATAACTGCTTTAACTAAAATTCCTTCTTTGCCAGGTTTTTTATGATCCCGGGCTGCAAACGCATGCAGGAAAGGGACAAATTGCCTGCCCAAACTTCTTGTTTTGCCGGGGTACGCTTTAGCACAATAACAAAGTTAATTGTAGGGGTTCAACCCTTTGGCCGTCCTTGTACGCTCTCATGTTGCCGCCAGATATTTCATCGATTAACACAATTTCTCCGCTCTCTTCCAGCCGGCCAAACTCAAGCTTAATGTCGTATAGCTCAATCCCCTTCTCTGCCAGCTCTTCTTTTATAATCCCGCATATCTTTTTGGTAAGTTCTTTAATTTTCCTGCATTCTTCAAGGGATAAAAGCTTCAAGACAGCAAGCCCTTCTTCCGTAATCGGGGGATCGCCGCGCTCATCATCTTTAAGAGTAAATTCGACAAAAGCATCTAAAGGCTGCCCTTCTTCTACGTACATGCCGTAGCGGCGCACAAAACTTCCTACAGCCCGGTAACGGCAGATTACTTCTACCCCGTTTCCAAAGGTAGTAACCGGTTTAACTGTCATGGTTGCCTGCTCCAGGTCGGAGCCCACATAGTGAGTGGGTATACCGTGCTTTTCCAGGAGTTCAAAAAACTTCTTTGAGAGTTTCAGCCCGGCCATGCCGGCCCCTTCGATCGAAAGCCCAACCTGGTTGGCTCCCGGATCGAATACCCCGTCTTCACCGGTCACATCATCTTTGAATTTTAACAAACAGCTCCCATCTTCCAGGGTGTAAACATCTTTAGTTTTCCCTTTATAAATCAATTTCATCAGGCACATCCCCTTTCTTTATAATTAGAATCGCTGATAAACAAACCTAAATTATTATGGATGGAAGGTTTTATATGATTTAATTAGTCACCTCATTTAAGGCAAGCCATTAATCCATATCAGCTAACCTAAGCAAAGCCTTTATATGAAAAAATGCTTCATCGATAATATTATAATTATTTACTTGATGAATAAGATTTGCCCTCACCTAATACCCGGTGCACCCGGGGCATCCAGCGGCTAACCTCAATCCCCTGGGGACAACTATCCTCACACTCACCGCATTGCGTACACTTTTCGGCATTACGGCCAAATCTTTCATACAGGCTGCGCCTTCTCTCCAGGTCACCAAAAGCATACCCATCGTTAAACATTCCCAGGTTCAAAGGAATATTGACGTTTTCCGGGCAGGGCATGCAGTAATGGCACTTGCTGCAGGGGACCAGGATCAACTCCCGAAACTTTTGATATACCTCTTCTTCCAGCAGCCTTTTTTCATAATCACTTAAGGAGTTTATTTCTGCTTTATGTGCGGCTTTCAAGTTCGCCTTTACCTGCTCCATGGTGCTCATTCCGCTTAACACCATTGAAACTTCCGGCTGATTCCACAACCACAGCAAAGCCCATTCATAGTAAGGCCTATCCGGAACATTTTCTTGCAGCATCGCTTTAATTGGTTGGGGCGGTGCAGCCAGCTTACCGCCTTGTAAAGGTTCCATCACCGTAACAGCAATTCCTTTAGACGCTGCGTATTTTACGCCTTTCATCCCTGCCTGGGTTTCGAGATCGAGGTAATTATACTGCAGCAAGCACATCGCCCAGGGATAGGCATCGACTACTTCTTCAAAGACAGGATAGCTGTCATGGAAAGAAAAGCCGAGCTGACCAATCAACCCTTCTTGTTTAGCTTTTTCCGCTTTTTCCAGCAGGCTTTGCTTGCTAATCACACCCTGCCATTTTTCCCGGTTAACTGCGTGCAGCAAGTAATAATCTATATAATCGACCTGCAATCTTTCAAGCTGTTCGTGTAAGTAGCGGTCGAAATCATCTGCGCTTTCTACCTTGTGAAGGGGCGATTTAGTGCAAAGCTTAACCTTCTCCCGGTAACCGTCTTTTAATGCTTTGCCCAGCACCACTTCACTTTCGCCCCGGTGATAAGGATACGCGGTATCAACAAAGTTAACTCCTTGTTCAATCGCGTAACGAATCATATCGACCGCTTCTTCTTCGATAATATTGGGACTCTGTAATTCCTCATCCCCGGTTGGCAACCTCATGCAGCCAAAACCCAAAACCGAAACTTTAAAATCTGAATTACCGAATTGCCGGTATTGCACACAAACCCCTCCATTAAATTAACTCGCAGCTACCTGGTTTAACCGGTAGACCGCCACTACTTATTTTATCAGCAGTTATCAAACTTGCCCACCATGATTAAAAAAAATGTAACTGCCCGGCAGACACAAAAATATAGAGAAGTTTAAGCTTCATGCATATCTTACCAGGGAACATGTCGCTAAAACAAAGTATTCACTAATATGCAGGATAAGTTATTTTATTAATATTCTGTTAGGTGAACAGGTTCTATTCCGGTGGAAAAAATTAAACTACATAGAAAAAAAGCTGACATTTAACCTTCCGCTACGCCAGTTAAAAATGCGGCTGCCCTGATAAATCATGGACAGCCGCTGTATATAAGTGGGACAAGGGGACAGGTTTCCTTATCTCACCTACTACTAAGTTTGTATTTTGGTGACTTACCCCTTGATGTTGTCTATATACCTGTTAAGTTCCTCTTCGACCTTTTCGTCCAGTGGCGGGTCCTGATGTTCTTCTATCACTGTTTTGCAGTATTCATGAGCCCGCTTCGCTGTATCGGAAAAATCAGTTGCTCCGGCATAATTTTCCCGGGCGCTGATAATGGGAACACGCATTTCCTTCATGTGCCGGAAAGTATGCTCCTGGGCAATATAATTTCCACCACTGCCTACCTGTAAAATAGCATCTACAGCCAGGGTGTCATCATCAACCGGGAAGGTTCCGGGGTAGTTCCCGGCCATTCCGAGGATCTCATCGTCTATGACAAACTTTTCATAAGACATGGTCATGTAGTTTTCAAGCAGCCCCATAGAGTGGAGCATAAAGTTAATCCCGCTCATAATTGAACTTAACACAACCATCATTGATTCATAACCGCTCTGCGCATCCGGGATCAGGGCGTCTGTTAAAGAACCGCCACCCCGGGAAGGCAGGTCGTAATAGCGGGCTAACTGGGCTATGACAGAAAACATTTTAACCGATTCAGGGCTGCCGATAGCCAAATTGCCGGTTCGCAAATCAACAATGCTTGAAGCAGATCCAAAAACAACCGGGGTTCCCGGGTTAATCAGCTGAGCGAGCACAATCCCGGACAATACTTCGGCGCATTGCTGTACCAGGGAACCGGCTAAAGTCACTGCAGAAGTGGTTCCGGTCATCGCCAGTGCGGATACCAAAACCGGTTGGTTATTCCGGGCATAAACCATCAGCGCTTCCAGCATCCGGGGGTCAAACTGCAGGGGGCTGTTGGTATTAATCAAAGATACCAGGGCCGGGTTTTCACGGACTTTATCTACACCACCAAACACAATACCGGCCATTTCCAGGCTTTCCTGGGCCTTTTTTGCCCCCATAGCGCTGCCCATCAAACATTTATCGGTATGCTTAACCGCTGCCTGGAGCATTTTTGCATGCCGCAAGTTATCCGGCACGTCATTTGGCTCGACCACTACCCCGCCAACGACATCGCAGTTCTTGCTGTTTCCGCATAGCTTGGTAAATGCAACATAATCATCATACTTTGCGCTTCTCCTCTTATCATTTTCATAATCCATTACATAAGGAGAACCGTAGCCGGGAGCGTGAACCGTATGATTGCCTCCGACAGTTACACTATTTTCCGGGTTCCTGGCATGGAGAGTAAATTCACTGGGAGCGTGACTGACCTGCTCCATGACCAGTTCGGGAGGGAAAAAGACTTTTTCGCCCTCGACTTTAGCTCCCCCTTTTTGCAGAACTTCCCTTGCTTCGGGAGAGTGAAATTCTACCCCGTTTTTTTCCAGCACAGTTAAACTGGCCTTGTGAATTTTCTCCAGGTCTTCTACCTTTAAAAAATCTATGGGATTTAAATCACGGCTGATCAAACTTTCCGCCTCCTTTCTATACCAGCCTAAAAACTCACCTGCATCTACAAGCCAGGCGATCTAACCACTGCTTTATACCAGTTTCCCGGCCCGAGCAGCTTTTAAGTAGTTCATCGCATAATCATCTTTGTTCAAGATCACTTCAGCTGCCTTGACCAGGCTCATTTTCTTCTGGTCAAGCGGGTCCACAATCGCCGAATCCATACCCCTGCCCATGGCCAAAACTATAAAAGCCTGGTTAAGCAATGCCCTGTGCGGCAAACCAAAGGAAATATTGCTCAAACCGCTGGTGATATGACAACCGGACTCAAGCCTGGCAATCCTTTCGATTGCATCAAGTGCCTGCGGACCGTATTCCCCACTGACACTCACCGGTTTGATCAGGGGATCAAGGTAAACATTAGAAAGCTTAACTCCATCTTTATCAAGCCTGTCCAGTAGTTTTTTCGCTACTTCCAGGCGATCATCTGCTGTTTCGGGCATTCCTTCATCGCTCATGCAAAGGGCAACTACCGGAATATCTGCATCTTTAAGCAGGGGAATAATTTCATCATAGCGCTCATTTTCAGCGCTGATCGAATTGATCATCGGGGTACCTTCATGAACCTTCATAGCTTCATTTAAAGCCTTAGGGCTGGGGCTATCCAGGGCTAAGGGTTTGCTTACAACTTCCTGCACTATCTTTACCAGCCAGACCAAATGCTTGACTTCATCATGGACGTAAGCGCCGGCATTCACATCGATATAATCCGCGCCGGCTTCTTCCTGCTTAACCGCCAGATCCTGGATATATTTCACATCCTGATCGTCAATAGCCTGTTTAATCTTTTTCCGGGTTGAATTGATCAACTCACCTATAATAATCATTGGTTATAACGCCTCCTTTAATTATAAAAATTATTCGCTCCAGGGTTTACCTACCGCAGAAACTTCAATCAAACTTTCGATAAATATCTTGGTATCCATACTCTGGGAGTCGTCTTCTGAAAAAGTGGTCATTTTGCTGTAACGGTCGCTTCTTTCAACCACCGTTTCAATATCCTTGGCCCCACCTTCCATTGCTTGCTCATAAACATAACTTTTGCCTTCTTTACAAGCATAATCAATAGCTTCTTCAAATATCATAAAAAATTCCCTTTTAGTAGGAGTATGGACCAGGAACCCCCCACCTTCGCCGGGCTTCACCAGGATCGTTATCCGCTCCATTGCCTGACCGCTAACTGTGCCCACAGCATTAGCCACATCAGCATTTTCAGGTAAAAATAGATCAGCATTTAGCTTTTCGGCCAAAGTGGGAAAATATGCCTGAACCGGTGCCCCTACCGCTACCAGGGGCAGGTTTAAGGTTATATTGAAATCGAAAAGCTGTTTTTTATTGGTTTTAGATAAATTATAACCCAGGGCTTTTCGTAATATGTTCTGCCTTCCATCTTCCGCATTAAAAGAAAAACTTAAAGCTTCTTCTTCAACCAGGCGATCCACGGTAACCTGGGCAAGCATAAAAATAGCTTCGTCTAAAACAGTGTCCGTAAATTCTTCCACCTCGGATCGATAACGGGCAGCCAGCATCGTAGTGCCGATTTCAGCAGCACGCTTATCCCACAGGTCCAGGTCACCTTTAACGTGTAAAATATCAGTTGGGGTAAGTGAAGCCCGGTGCACCGAAGCAATATTAACCAGCCGTTGCCAGGGTAAAAGATCTATAGCTTTGCCAAGTTTTTTACTGATGTAATGAAGGGTATGCGGCCCCTCCTTGATTAAATCCAGGATTTGCTGTTCTGTAGCAGTGGGCTTAAGGTTAAAAGGATCCCTGATATAAGTTAAGATAATCGTCGGCTGGGTATCCATATTAACATAATCATGGGGTTTTATGCTTTCAAGTTCTTTAGTCAGGTACGGGTACTGAGAGGCAATCCAGCTCAAAGGGAAAACCCTCTGCGGCCCGATGGAAAGTTCAGCGTGCCTTGAAACCTGGACCAGGCTGTCACCGCCCAGGCCAATGGTAGTAATCTGAGCAGCCTTTACCCTTGTCAACCAGCCTCCCACTTTTGCTCCTTCTTTGTCTAATGAAGGCCGGCCATCGTTAAGCACTGCCACATCTGTAGTAGTTCCTCCCATATCAACCACGAGGCCGTCTTTTACCCCGGTTAAAGTCAGGGCCCCGATGATGCTCGCAGCCGGGCCCGAAAGAATTGTTTCAATAGGCTTTTCCCGGGCTTTTGATTCACTGATCAAACTTCCATCTCCGCGAACTACCATCAACGGAGCATCAATCTGCAGGCGTTCCATCCCCTCTTTGACGGAATCCATCAGGTCAGTTATTAACGGCATCAAACGGGCGTTTAAAATAGCTGTTACCGTTCTTTCATGCATACCCAGGTCCGTACTCAACTGGTGCGCTGCCACAACCGGGTAACCGGTTAATTCATGAATAAGTTCTGTTACCTGCATTTCCTGAACCGGGTTGCGCACACTCAAGTAGCCGGAAACAGCAAAGGCATCTACTTTATCTTTCATTTCCAGGATTGCTTCTTCAGCTGCTTTTAAATCAAGTTCTTCAGTTATTCTTCCCTTTATATTACATCCACCGGGAATTGTAGCGAAATAGGGAGTGGGTAGGCCTTCACGGGCTTCAAACCCGATTTGAATCAGGCCTACCTCGGCTCCCTGGCCTTCTACTATGGCATTGGTGGCAAGGGTGGTAGAAACCGAAACCATCTTCACCTGCCCTATGTCGACCTGATCACCGTTCTTGTTTTTGAAAGCAGCGATCAGCTGATCCAGGCAGCGATCTATAGCCAGGTTTAAATCATGCCTGGTGGTTTCCACTTTTGTTTTAGCTTCCACTGTTCTGTTCTCGAGATCGAATATTACTCCATCGGTGAAAGTCCCACCTGTATCGATTCCTATTGCAAAACTTGCCATTATTTATCCCCCCGCCATCTTATGAAGGCCTTGTTACTTGTTTAGTTTTGACTCTGCATCGGCAATGATATCCTTGATCTTTTGCTGAACATCTTTCGGTAGTGGCTCAGGTTCATAGTTCTCGAGGATATCAATAACCTTTTCATTTGCCTTGTCAAACAGGGTTTTGCTGCCATCAGCTTCCCAGTTCTCGTAAACCTGGCGAAGGAAAAACCGCGGATACCATGTTTCTTCCTTGAAGTGTTTCATGGTATGTTCTTCGGCCAGGAAGTGTCCACCGGGGCCGACTTTATCGATAACGTCAAGGGCCAGCGTTTCTTCGTCTACCTTGATCCCGTCCACTATCCTGCGAGACATTCCAATTAAATCGTCGCAAATGGTCAGGTACTCCAGGGAAGCGGTGTTGCCATGCTCAATATAGCCAACATCGTGGTTCAAGTTGGCCCCGGACTGTGCGGTCATCAATATCGAAATTGCCCCTTCGATTAGGGCCTGTTCGTCTACCACCTTGGCATCGGTGCAGCCGCAAGTGCCGAACATGGGGATATCAAGGAAATCTGATATATCGCCGAGCGCTGCCATCATCAAGTCAAATTCAGGAGCACCGTAGGAGAAAATAGTGGTCTGCATATCCATTACCGTAAAGACACCGCCCATAATGAACGGGCTGCCTTCCTGGGTTACCTGGTTTAGAACAAGCCCGCTCAAGCTTTCAGCAAGCCCGTTGGCCATAGCGCCGGCCAGTGTGGCAGGCACGGTTCCACCGGCCATGATACAAGGGGTATAAACAACCGGAAGTCCTTTCTTCGCCGCCAGCATCAGTTTACGCGCTGAATCGTTTGGATGCTGCAGCGGGGAAATCGGCTCGGCATACAGGGTCAGGAAGGGATTCCTTCTCAACTCTTCTTCACTGCCGGCGATGTATTCGCACATCTTGATAATATCGGAATAGCCGGGCTCATCAATAGCGGTAATTACAATAGGTTTAGATGTATTCAATACCATCGCTTCAAACTGGTAGCGGTCGTAAACCAGCTGGTGCACATCCTGGACGATCCCCAGGGACATGACAAAATCCAGGTTGGGGAGGGCATCGATTGTCTTGGTGGCCATACCAACGGTCTTGCGGCTGGCCTTGATCCGCTCCTGGGTATAAGGGTCGATGAAGTTCGGTGTATCAGAACCTGTGCCAAAATAGGCATTACCGCCTTCCATCTCCATGACCCGTTTCCCGGTCCTGCTGTTGCTTAACGAAACCTTGCGGGGCACAGAATTTAGTGCCTGCTCAACCAGCCTGAACGGAATTCTAACCCGGTTGCCTTCTACAAAGCAGCCTGCTTTTTTCATTCTGTCCACTGCTTCATCGTCATAGTATGTAACCCCGGTCCTTTCCAAGATTTCCATTGCCGCACCAATTAAACGGCGGCACTGGTCTTCGGAGAGAACCTGGAGGTAATTGGCTTCTTGTATCTTATAGTTACCTTTCATCTTGCCAAACTCTCCTTTCTCCACTAGGTTTAGTATCGGTCATCATTAGCCGATCAGCTTTTGAGCCAGCTCCTTCGCCGAAGCTGCATCCGGCGCCCAGCCGTCTGC
>Ga0207421_10007821_pt1 | contig 11281 bp, 9 predicted proteins | sample SodLakKL_010_SED_4_FD_187542 | JGI IMG/M metagenome (GOLD analysis project Ga0207421, IMG submission 187542) | Alkaline sediment microbial communities from Lake Tanatar, Kulunda Steppe, Russia - 8KL_010_SED (SPAdes) (version 2) | ecosystem: Environmental > Aquatic > Non-marine Saline and...
CACCGCAGGTGGCGGCCCGAAGGCGGCGCGGCAGCGCCGTAATCCTGCCGGCCCAGCCAAGCGAAGTCGTGAGGCCAGGGGTATGCCCGGGCGTCATGAAGAAAGGGCCGGATGCGGCGTCACATCCCGGCCGCGGGTGCGGGTGTAGGGTTCCGCGCCAATCCCGCGCTACACTAGCGGGCCGGCCCGCCCCGTTCCGAGCGGGCCGTTCGTGTTCCATGCCTCAGACCGGGAAATAGCCGTGGTCGACAAGAGTCGAATGATGATCTTCGCGGGGAACGCCAACCCGCAACTCGCCCACAAGGTGGCCGATTACCTGGATCTGCGCCTGGGCAAGGCCACCGTCGGCTGCTTCAGCGATGGCGAAGTGCAGGTCGAGATCCTCGAGAACGTGCGCGGGCGTGATGTCTTCATCATTCAGCCCACCGGGCGGCCGACCAACGACAACATCATGGAATTGCTGATCATGGTGGATGCCCTGCGCCGGGCCTCCGCCGGACGCATCACGGCCGTGATTCCCTATTTCGGCTACGCCCGCCAAGACCGCCGGGTGCGTTCGGCGCGAGTGCCGATCTCGGCGAAGGTGGTGGCCAACATGATCGAGGCCGTCGGCGCCGACCGGGTGCTGACCATCGATGTGCACGCTGACCAGGTGCAGGGCTTCTTCAACGTGCCGGTGGACAACATCTACGCCTCGCCGATCCTGCTCGGGGACATCTGGCGCCGCGAGGCGGGTGCAGTGACCGTCGTGTCGCCGGACGTCGGCGGGGTGGTGCGGGCGCGCGCGATCGCCAAGCGCTTCGACGATGCCGACCTGGCCATTATCGACAAGCGCCGCCCGCGTCCCAACGAGGCCCAGGTGATGCATATCATTGGCGATGTCCGCGATCGTTGTTGTGTGATCATCGACGATATGGTCGATACCGCCGGGACCTTGTGTCAGGCCGCCCTGGCGTTGAAACAGCACGGTGCGGCCAAGGTCTACGCTTATGCCACGCATGCCGTGCTTTCTGGTCCAGCAGTTGCTAATATTGAAGGTTCGGAGCTGAATGAGCTGGTGGTGACCGACACCCTGCCGCTACAGCCCAACGCGCAGGCCTGCGGCCGAATTCGTGTGCTGTCGGTGGCCGAGATGCTGGCGGAGACCATTCGCCGTATCAGCGAAGAGGAATCCGTGAGTTCGCTCTTCGTGGATTGACCCCCGTTTTTTTTGGTTGACCCTGGTTTTAATTGACCCTGTTGTCCGGGGCCGCATCGTGCGGCCCCGTCTTGGGCCCTCGGCCCCCTTTGTCGCCTCATCTGGTCGCGGGTGAGGCGTATTTATTTGGAGAACGTCACCATGAGTCTGGATTTTGTCATCGAAGCCGAAGCACGTGTGGAGCAGGGATCGAGTGCGAGCCGCCGCCTGCGTCGCACCGGAAAACTGCCCGGGATCCTCTACGGGGGCCACCAGGAGCCGGTTGCCATCACCATGGAACACAATGCGATCTGGCTGAATCTGAAGCACGACGCCTTCTATTCCCACATCCTCACCGTCAACCTGAACGGCAAGTCGGAGCGGGCCGTGCTGCGCGATGTGCAGCGCCATCCGTTCAAGCCGACACTGCTGCACGTGGACCTGTTGCGGGTCAGTGCCGACGAGCCGATTCGCGTCCATGTGCCCGTGCATTTCCTCAACGAGGACACCTGCAAGGGCGTGAAGACCGGCGGCGGCATGATCAACCGGCAGTTGAATGATATCGAAGTCGAGTGCCTCCCGGAGAACCTGCCCGAGGGGATCGATGTGGACGTCGCCAATCTCGAGGTCGGCGATTCCCTGCACCTGTCCGATCTGGTGCTGCCGGCCGGGGTGACGTCGGTGGCCCTGAGCCACGGCGAAGATCATGATGCGACGGTGGTCAGCATCACCTTGCCGCGTGGCGAGAAGTCTGCGGCTGCGGAAGAGGAAGATGAGGGCCTTGGTGGCGACACGGCCTAGGTTCAATCGGGACGGGTCCCGAGCATGGCGTTGCGGCTGATCGTCGGACTCGGCAATCCGGGCCCGCGGTATGCCGATACTCGGCACAACGCGGGCTTCTGGTTTGTCGACCGCCTCGCGAGCGACCGGGGCGGTGCGCTTCGGGCCGAATCGCGTTATGAGGGCGAGGTCGCACGGATCAGCGTGCAGGGGGCGACCTGTCTGCTGCTGAAGCCACTGGCCTTCATGAACCGCAGTGGCGGTGCCGTGCAGAAACTGGCGGCCTTCTACCGGATTCCCCCCGAAGAGATCCTCGTCGTCCACGACGAACTCGACCTGCCGGTGGGCACCGTGCGTCTGAAACGGGGCGGGGGCCATGGCGGTCACAACGGCCTGCGCGATATCCAGCAGCATCTCGGGCCGGATTTTGCCCGCTTGCGGATCGGCATTGGCCACCCGGGGGTCCGCGACGCAGTGATCGGCTACGTGCTGGAAAGGCCCTCCCGCGAGGAGGAGGCCGGGATGCGCGAGGCCATCGCGGCGGCGCTGGATACCGTCGACGATCTCGTCACGGGCGACTGGGACAAGGCCGTACGCTGCCTGCATGGGCGGCCGGCCCCTGACAAAGAGAAGGCACCATGAGCTTGAAATGCGGGATCGTCGGTCTACCCAACGTGGGCAAGTCCACCTTGTTCAATGCCCTGACCCGCGCCGAGATTGCCGCGGAGAATTACCCCTTCTGCACCATCGATCCCAACGTGGGCGTGGTCGAGGTTCCGGATCCCCGCCTCGGGGTGCTGGCGGGAATCGTGCGGCCGCAGCGGGTGCTGCCGACGACGGTGGAGTTCGTCGACATTGCCGGTCTGGTCGCCGGGGCCGCACAGGGTGAGGGGCTGGGTAATAAGTTCCTGGCCCATATACGCGAGACGGATGCCATCGCCCAGGTGGTGCGCTGCTTCGAGGACGACGATGTCGTGCACGTGGCCGGCCGGGTCGATCCGCTGTCGGATGTCGAAACCATCAGCGTCGAACTGGCGCTGGCCGATCTCGATACCGTCAGCCGGGCCATCACCCGCCTGACCCGGGCCGCGAAGTCGCAGGACAAGGAGGCCATCCTGCGCCTGGAGATCGCGGAGCGGGTCGCGGCGGGTCTGGACAACGGGGTTCCGGTGCGGGCCCAGGCCCTGTCTGACGAGGCCCTGGCGCTGTTGCAGGACCTGCATCTGCTGACCGCGAAGCCCTTGATGTATATCGCCAACGTGGCCGAGGGCGGTTTTGTCGACAACCCTTTCCTGGACCAGGTGCAGGCTCACGCCAGTATGGAGGGGGCGCAGGTGGTCGCCGTCTGCGCGGCGATGGAGGCGGAGATCGCCCAGCTCGAGGCCGAGGAACGTGTCGAGTTTCTGGCCGAACTCGGCGTCTCTGAACCGGGTCTGGACCGGGTGGTGCGTGCCACTTATCGGCTGTTGAAGTTGCAGACCTTCTTTACGGCCGGGCCGAAGGAGGTCCGGGCCTGGACCGTGCGCACGGGGTCCACCGCGCCACAGGCCGCGGGCGTGATCCACACGGACTTCGAGAAGGGTTTCATTCGCGCCGAGGTGATCGGCTATGACGATTTCGTCGCCCATGGCGGTGAGCAGGGTGCAAAGGATGCCGGAAAGTGGCGATTGGAGGGGAAGGAATACGTCATGAACGAAGGGGACGTTGTACATTTTCGCTTCAACGTCTGATCCTTCGCTGCGAACCGGTGGCCTGCCGGTCGCGGGTTCGTCGCTCGCAGCCCCCGGTCCCTCGTGGATCCCGGTCTGCCGCCACCCACCGCGTCCTGGGTCAGTCGGAATCCGTGCGGCGATGCGATTGCGATCGCGCCGCCGTGTGCCCATATTGAATCATCAGGAGGTTGCCATGGATGTCATGGATCGTATTCGTCAGCAAGTGGAAGAAAACCCGGTAGTGATCTTCATGAAGGGCACGCCACAATTTCCGATGTGCGGCTTTTCCAGTCGGGCCGCCGAGGCGTTGAAGCGCTGCGAGCAGGAGTTCGCCTTCGTCAACATTCTGGCGGACCCCGAGATCTTCCAGAACCTGCCCCGCTATGCGGATTGGCCTACCTTTCCCCAGGTCTACATCGACGGCGAACTGATCGGCGGTTGCGATATCACGCTGGAGATGTTCGAAAACGGCGAGCTGAAGAAGGCCGTCGAAGGCGCGCACGCCAAGCGCGCCTGATCCCTCCCCCCCCCGGAATCCCGGCCCCGAATCCCTGGCCCAATCCCGGCACCTGACCCCCGATCGCATCGGGGATCGGGTGATCGCTGCGGCTGAGCGGTTTCGGGTGGGATTCAATCCGTCGTGGCAGGCCGCGACGGCTTTTCTAAAACATCCACTTTCATCTGGCCGTGTTATTGGGCCGTTTTTGGGGTCCTGGATTGATTGGATCCCAAATGTAAGGTCAGGGGAGGCGGTCCGGGCTTCAGCCGGCACTCTCCGGGATGAAGGCGGCTGCAGCGGGGATGCCGGCGGTGTCTGCCCAGCGATTTGCGATGCGGCAGAAGATCTCGGCCGTCATCTCGGCATCGTAGGCGGCGCTGTGCGCGGATTCGTTGTCCCAGCCCAGGCCTGCGGCCTCCGCGGCCCGCGCGAGCACGGTCTGACCGAAGGCCAAGGCCGACAGCGACACGGTGTCCAGGCTGCTGAAAGGGTGGAAGGGATTGCGTCGGATGCCGCAGCGCTCGGCGGCGGCATGCACGAAGCTGAGATCGAAATGCGCGTTGTGGCCGACCAGAATGGCGCGCTTGCACTGATTGACCTTAACCTCCCGACGCACCTCGCTGAAGAGTTGGCCGAGCGCCTGATCCTCCGGCTGGGCGATACGCAACGGGTGGAAGGGATCAATGCCGTTGACCTCCAGGGATTTGGGGTCGAGGAGTCCCCCTTCGAAAGGACGCACATGCAGGCTCAGTGTATGGTCGACGTACAGGTGATCATCGGGGCCTCTGCGTAAAAACACGGCCGCGACCTGCAGCAACGCATGCTGTCGGCAATCGAAGCCCCCGGTCTCGACATCGACCACGACGGGCAGGAAACCGCGAAAACGATTGGCCAGGGGGCGGGCTTCGGGGGGAAGGGTCAAGGTTGCAGTCATGAGATCCAGATCATTGCGGGCCGTTGCCGGCGAGGGGTGAGGGCAGCCGGACGCGGACATGGCTTGACCTGTGCCGGCTTCAGTCCGGATACTTGGGCCCTTCTTGCAGCCTGCTCGCACCCGTCGCACCGGTACGCATGGTAGCAGAAAGGGCGCCGGCGACTGACCGACCGCCCCGAGTCCCCAGGGCCGTTTTTCAAGGGCCGTTTCTCCAAGGCTGTTCTCTAAAAGTCCGTTCTCAAAGGGATGACGCATGAACGCGAACGCAGACTCGCACGATATCGATCCGCAGGAAACCCAGGAATGGATCGACGCGCTCGAGGCCGTGCTCGAGGCCGATGGGCCCGAACGTGCGCATCAATTGCTCGAGTCCCTGATCGACAAGGCTCGGCGCAGCGGCGCCCACCTGCCGTATTCGGCGAACACCGCCTATGTGAACACCATTCCCCCGCACCAGGAACCGGCGTTTCCGGGCGACGGCGCGCTCGAGCAACGGATTCGTTCCTACATCCGCTGGAATGCGATGGCCATGGTGGTCAAGGCGAACCGGGTCTCGTCCGAACTCGGCGGGCATATTGCCACCTTCGCCTCGGCGGCGACGCTCTACGATGTGGGCTTCAACCATTTCTGGCGCGCGCCCTCGCACGAACACGGCGGCGATCTGCTGTTCGTGCAGGGCCATTCGGCACCGGGGATGTATGCCCGCTCGTTTCTGGAGGGCCGCCTGAGCGAGGAGCAGCTGGACCACTTCCGGCGCGAGGTCGATGGCAAGGGCTTGTCCTCCTACCCCCACCCGTGGCTGATGCCGGATTACTGGCAGTTCCCGACGGTCTCGATGGGCCTCGGGCCGATCATGAGCCTGTTTCAGGCGCGCTTCATGAAGTACCTGCAGGACCGCGGCCTGGTTCAGACCGCCGGGCGCAAGGTCTGGAGCTTCGTCGGCGACGGCGAGGTGGACGAGCCCGAAAGCCTGGGTAGCATCACCTTGGCCTCGCGCGAGAAGCTGGACAACCTGATCTGGGTGGTCAATTGCAACCTGCAGCGCCTGGACGGGCCGGTGCGCGGCAACGGCAAGATCATCCAGGAACTCGAGGCGATCTTCCGCGGCGCCGGCTGGAACGTGATCAAGGTGATCTGGGGCCGCTACTGGGATCCGCTGCTGGCACGGGACAAGAGCGGGCTGCTGCAAAAACGCATGATGGAGGTCGTCGACGGCGACCTGCAGAACTACAAGTCGCACGACGGGGCCTACGTGCGCGAACACTTCTTCGGCAAGTACCCGGAGCTGAAGGCGATGGTCGCGAACATGTCCGACGACGACATCTGGCGCCTGAACCGCGGCGGCCACGATCCGGTGAAGGTCTACGCGGCCTACAAGGCCGCGAGCGAGCACACCGGCCAGCCCACGGTGATCCTGGCGCAGACGGTCAAGGGGTATGGCATGGGTCCGGCCGGCGAGGCCCAGAACCGGACGCACAGCCAGAAGAAGCTGGATGTGAACGACATGAAGGCCTTTCGCAACCGCTTCGAGATCCCGCGCACCGATGCCCAGGTCGAGGCGGCCGAGTACATCCGACCGGACGCCGACGCTCCGGAAATGCTCTATATGAACAAGCGCCGCCAAGAGCTCGGCGGGCACATCCCGGTGCGCCGGCCGTTCGCCGCGCCGCTCGAGGTGCCGGATCTGCAGACCTTCGCCTCGCTGCTCGACGCCAGTGGCGAGCGCGAGTTGTCGACCACGATGGCCTTCGTGCGCGTGCTGACGCTGCTCACGCGCGACAAGAAGCTCGGCCGCTACGTGGTTCCGATCGTGCCTGACGAGGCCCGCACCTTCGGCATGGAAGGCCTGTTTCGGCAGTTGGGTATTTATTCGTCGGTCGGTCAGTTGTACGAGCCGCACGATCGCGACCAGGTGATGTACTACAAGGAAGACAAGAAGGGGCAGATCCTCGAGGAGGGGATCAACGAAGCCGGCTCGATGTCGAGTTGGATTGCTGCGGGCACCTCGTATTCCACCCACGGCGTCGCGACGATTCCCTTCTACATCTTCTATTCGATGTTCGGCTTCCAGCGCGTCGGTGACCTGATCTGGGCGGCGGCCGACATGCAGGCGCGCGGTTTCCTGATGGGGGCGACCGCCGGACGAACCACGCTGGCGGGCGAGGGCCTGCAGCATCAGGACGGGCACAGCCTGACGATGGCCGCCAACGTGCCCAACTGCGTTTCCTACGACCCGACCTTCGCCTTCGAACTCGCGGTGATCATCCACAGCGGGTTGCGGCGCATGTATGTCGACCAGGAATGCATCTTCTATTACATCGCCGTGATGAACGAAAACTACGTTCAGCCGGCGATGCCCAAGGGCGCGGAAGAGGGCATCGTGCGCGGCCTGTACAAGTTTGCTGCGGCCGGCCGGCGCAAGAAGCAGGTCCGGTTGTTGGGCAGCGGCACCATTCTGCGCGAAGTGATCGCCGCGGCGGATTTGCTCGACCAGGACTTCGGCGTCTCGGCCGAGATCTGGAGCGCGACCAGCTTCAATGAGCTGGCCCGCAATGGCCGGGTGAGCGAGCGCCAGGCGATGCTGAACCCGACGGCGGAGGCGCCGGTGCCCTGGGTCACCCAATGCCTGGGCGGGTCGTCGACCCCGGTGATCGCCGCCACGGATTACGTGAAGGCCTACGCCGATCAGATCCGATCCTGGGTGCCAGCCCCCTACCGGGTGCTGGGCACCGATGGCTTCGGTCGTTCGGATACCCGCGCGGCCTTGCGTCGGCATTTCGAGGTCGACCGGTACTTTATCGTCGTCGCCGCACTGAAATCGCTGGCGGAGGCCGGCGAGATCGAGGCCTCGGTGGTGGCGGATGCCATCGGCCGGTACGGGATCGACACCCGCCGCACCAACCCGCTGCAGGCCTGAGTGTGTCGCCGCGTTCCCCGAGCCAGGAGCTGAAATGAGCGAGACCATTACCGTGGATGTCCCGGACATCGGCGATTTCGAGGGCGTCGAGATCATCGAGGTGCTGGTGAGCGTGGGGGATCAGGTGGCCCCCGAGGACCCTTTGATCACCCTGGAGTCCGAGAAGGCCTCGATCGAGATCCCGTCGCCGCAAGGCGGACGGGTAAAGAATCTGAAGGTCAAGGTCGGTGATCATGTGTCGCAGGGGGATCCGATCCTGGATCTGGAGGCTGACGGCGCATCGGCCGGAGACCTGCCGGCAGAATCCGGGGCAACAGCACCCGAGGCAACAGCACCGCAGGAGGCCGCGACCGGGAAGCCCGCGGCCCCGCAGCCGGGTGCCGAGCGCGCGGAGCCGGTGCGGCCCGCGGCCGCGGAACAGGAGTCGCCGCGGTCGTCACCGACGGCGCACATCGCCAACGAGAAGGCCTTCCGCAAGGCCCATGCCTCGCCCGCCGTGCGCCGCTTCGCGCGCGAACTTGGGGTGGATCTGGCCAAGGTGGAGGGCAGCGGGCGCAAGAAGCGCATCCTGCGCGACGACGTGCAAGGCTTCGTGAAGCGCGCGCTCAGCCAAGGCGGCGGCTCGGCATTGGGTGTCGAGCCGATGCCGGAGATCGACTATAGCCAGTTCGGCCCGGTCGAGACCCTGGCACTGACGAAGATCAACAAGCTGACCGGCAAGAATCTGCACCGCAACTGGATCAGCGTGCCCCACGTGACCCAGTTCGACGAGGCGGACATCACCGAACTCGAGGACTTTCGCAAGTCGTTGAAGGAGGAATACGAGAAGAAGGGTGTGAAGGTCACCTTCCTGCCCTTCCTGATGAAAGCGGTAATGTCCGTGCTGAAGCAATACCCGCGGTTCAATGCTTCGCTGGATGCGACCGGCGAGAACCTGATCCTGAAGCAGTATTACAACCTCGGGGTGGCCGTGGATACGCCCGACGGGCTGGTCGTTCCGGTGGTGCGCGATGTCGACCGCAAGAGCCTGGTCGATCTGGCCGCCGAATTGATGGATCTGTCCCAGCGCGCCCGGGACCGCAAGCTCAAGACCAAGGACATGCAGGGGGGCTGTCTGACCATCTCCAGTCTCGGCGGTATCGGCGGCACCCAGTTCACGCCGATCGTGAACGCTCCGGAGGTTGCGATCCTCGGGGTTTCGCGTTCCGCGATCCGGCCGGTGTGGGACGGAAAGGCCTTCGTGCCGCGTCTGATCCTGCCGATTGCGCTGTCTTATGATCATCGGGTGATCGACGGGGTGCTCGGCGCACGCTTCACTTCGTCGCTGGTCGGTCTGTTGTCCGATATGCGCCGCATGCTGTTGTAAGCGGCCATGCACCGGAACGAAGCATCCCCGCGGACCCTCATGGCCGCATCCAATCGGGAGTCGTCGGATGAGTAATCTCACCAGCATCAAGGTTCCGGACATCGGTGATTTCCAGGACGTGGAGATCATCGAGGTTCTGGTGCATCCCGGGGCCACGTTGGCGCCGGAGGATCCGATCATCACCCTGGAGTCCGAAAAGGCCAGCATCGACATCCCGGCGCCCGCGGCGGGGACCGTGAAGGCGGTGCATGTGAAGGTCGGCGATCGGGTCTCCGAGGGCGATCCAATCCTGGATCTGGAAACCGACGCGGCCGCGCCCGAGGCCGGTGCCGACGAAGGCCAAGACACCGGCTCGAGCCAGCAGACCGGCGCCGGCCAGAAGGCTGATGGCGGCACCCAGGCCGCCCCCGAGGCGAAGACCTTCTCGGGCGATGCCGACCTGCAGTGCCAGGTGCTGGTGCTGGGTTCCGGCCCGGGCGGCTATACGGCGGCCTTTCGCGCCGCCGATCTGGGCCTGGACGTGATCATGGTCGAGCGCTATCCGGAACTCGGCGGCGTGTGCCTGAATGTTGGCTGCATTCCCTCGAAGGCGCTGTTGCACGCCGCCGAGGTGATCGAGGAGGCGGAGCGCTTCTCGGAGCTCGGCATCGCCTTCGGCAAGCCCAAGATCGATCTGGACGGCCTGCGCGACTACAAGTCGGGGATCGTCGGCAAGTTGACCGGAGGCCTGAAGCACCTGTCCAAACAGCGCAAGGTGCGTGTGGTCCAGGGGGTGGGCACCTTCGAGGGCGGGCACGCGCTGGCGGTGGAAGGGCCGGACGGGCGCCAGGTGATCGCCTTCGAACACGCGATCATCGCCGCCGGTTCGAAGGTGGTTCGTCTTCCCGGTTTCCCCTGGGACGATCCGCGGGTGATGGATTCCACCGGTGCGCTGGAACTCGCCGATATTCCGAAGCGCCTGCTGGTGGTCGGGGGCGGCATCATCGGGCTCGAGATGGCGTGTGTCTACGACGCGCTGGGCAGCCGGGTCACTGTGATCGAGCTCTCCGACACGCTGATGCCCGGCGCCGATCGCGATCTGGTGCGTCCGCTCGAAAAGCGCATCCGCAAGCGCTACGAGAACATCTTTCTGAAGAGCAAGGTGGCCAAGGCCACGGCGAGCACGAAGGGCATCGAGGTCCGTTTCGAGGGTGAGGGCAAGAACCTGCCGGAGCAGGACGTGTTCGATCGTGTATTGGTCGCGGTGGGGCGTAGCCCGAATGGTGGTGCCCTCAATGCCGAGGCCGCCGGCGTGCGGGTGACCGACCGCGGCTTTATCGAGGTGGACAGCCAGATGCGCACCAACGTCGCGCACATCTTCGCGATCGGGGATGTGGTCGGTCAGCCGATGCTGGCGCACAAGGCGACGCACGAGGGCAAGGTGGCGGCCGAGGTGATCGCCGGGCACAAGGTGCATTTCGATGCCCGGGCGATTCCCGCTGTGGCCTATACCCACCCGGAGGTCGCGTGGATGGGGATCACCGAGGAGGCGGCCAAGCGAGACGGCATCGAATACACCAAGGGTTCCTTCCCCTGGGCCGCGTCGGGCCGCGCGATGGCCCTGGGTGCTGACGATGGCCTGAGCAAGATTCTGTTCGATGCCGATGGCCGGGTGATCGGTGCCGGCATCGTCGGGCCGATGGCCGGCGATCTGATCAGCGAGGCGATGCTGGCGCTGGAGATGGGCGCCGACATGGAGGACATCGGCCTGACCGTGCATCCGCATCCGACGCTGTCGGAGACGGTGGCCTTCGCGGCCGAGGTCGCCCACGGCTCGATCACCGATATCCTGCCGCCGAAGAAACGCTGAAGAGTTCGTGGCGGGTGCGCGTTGCGGGGAGCCGGGAGCGGGGCGGG
>Ga0207421_10007822_pt1 | contig 11281 bp, 10 predicted proteins | sample SodLakKL_010_SED_4_FD_187542 | JGI IMG/M metagenome (GOLD analysis project Ga0207421, IMG submission 187542) | Alkaline sediment microbial communities from Lake Tanatar, Kulunda Steppe, Russia - 8KL_010_SED (SPAdes) (version 2) | ecosystem: Environmental > Aquatic > Non-marine Saline and...
TCGACGAGCTGAAAGGCGACCTCAAGATCGACGAGGGAAAACAGATCGAAGAGCTCGAATCGGAGATCGAAGAGCTCGAGTTCAAACAGCAGACCGAGGTGCTCGACGCGGGCGACGAGCGCGAGCTGATCGAGAAGATCGAGTCGAAACGCGAGCAGCTCCAGGAGAAGCAGGCGAAGCTCGAGCAGAACGACGAGCTCGAGGGGCTCGAATCGGAGGCCGAGGAGGTTCGTGCGGAGGCCTCGAAACACCACCAGAAGGTGACCGAGCTGGCCGACGAGGCACAGAAACACCACAACAGGATGATCGAGTCCTACCGCGAGGCGGACGACGTCCGCGACGACGCGGACGAGAAACACGAGGAGTTCGTCGAGGTGCAGGAGGCCGCCGACCAGCACCACGAGGACTTCGTCCGCGTCCAGAAGCGCCTTCGCGAGCTCGACAAGAAAGAAGAGGCGGCTGAGCGGGCCCACCGCGAGGAGAAAGAAGAGGCCGCCCGCGAGGAGGCCGAAGAGATCTACCAGAAGTTCAAAGAAGGCGAGACCCTCGACACCGAAGACCTGATGAAGCTCCAGAAGACGGGGCTGCTGTAGGCCCATCCCCGGTGTGAGAGGCGTTTTTGTCGGTGCCGGCGGATACCCGACGCTGTGAGGCAGTCTTTATACGACCGCAATCCGACGGGACGTCCATGAGCAGGCTCAGATCACTGCTGAGGCTCGTGATTTTCGTCCTGATCGGCGTCGTCGGTCTCGCGGCGGCCTGGCTGTTGCTGGTCGAGTTCCCGACGTCGACGCGCGAGCTGTTCGGGGTGCTCGCCGTCTTGTTGCTCGCGCCGGCAGCGCTCAAACTCGCTGGCGTCGTCGCCGGGGGCCTCTTGCCAGGCTACAACGTCGCCGAGGTCAGAGTGGCCGGACCGATCACGCGCTCTGACGGCTCCAGCCCGCTGGCCGCGGGCCCCGTCGGGACGGCCGCCGACCGGATCGTCGAGCAGATCGACCGCGCCGACGCCGACCGGGCGGTCGAGGCGCTGGTGGTGAAGCTGAACACCCCCGGCGGGGAGATCGTCCCGAGCGAGGATATCAAGCTCGCCGCCGAGCGCTTCGACGGGCCGACGATCGCCTACGCGACCGACGTCTGTGCGAGCGGCGGCTACGAGATCGCCAGCGGCTGTGACGAGCTCTGGGCGCGCGAGGGGACCGTCGTCGGCTCGATCGGCGTGCTCGGCTCGCGGGTGAACGCGGCCGAGCTCGCAGAACGGGTCGGCCTCGCCTACGAGCGGTTCACCGCCGGCGAGTTCAAAGACGCTGGCAGCCCGCTGAAAGAGCTCGAAGCACACGAGCGCGAGTACCTCCAGGGGATCGTCGACGACTACTACGACCAGTTCGTCGAGAACGTCGCCGAGCGCCGCGAGCTCGACGCCGAGACCCTCCGAGAGACCGAAGCACGCGTCTTCCTCGGGCGCGAGGCGCTCGAACGGGGGCTGGTCGACGAGCTCGGGACGCGCGAGGACGTCATCGACGCGCTCGAGCAGCGCCTCGAGACGGGCGTCGTCGTCGAGCCGTTCGAGCCGCAGTACCCGCTCGCACAGCGACTGGGCGCCGGCGCTCGCCAGGTGGCCTTCGCCGCCGGGGCGGGCGTCGCCAGTACCCTGACCGGAGACCGACCGTTCCGGCTGCGGTGAGCCGATACAGCAGACTCCCGTGAGCCGGCGGCCACGCCACCGTGTGGCACACCACGTCACACAACCGATTGTCCTTTAGTGTCTGCGCCTGATTGGACACGTATGAGCGACGTCGCGGACGGCAACCGCTTCGGCGAGGTCTCCGACCAGTACGATCCCGACGCGGTCGAAGCGCGCGTCTTCGAGCGCTGGGAGGCGACCGACGCCTACGAACGAACCCGGGAGCATCGCGCAGACGGGGAGCCCTACTACTTTCTCGACGGACCGCCGTACACATCAGGGTCGGCCCACATGGGCCACGCCCTGAACAAGAGCCTCAAGGACTGTTACATCCGTTACAAGCGGATGTGCGGCTACGACGTCTACGACCGGCCGGGCTACGACATGCACGGGCTGCCGATCGAAACCAGAGTCGAGTCGGCGCTCGGCTTCGAGAACAAAAAGGACATCGAGGCCTACGGCGTCGACAGCTTCGTCGAGGACTGTCGCGCCTTCGCCGAGGAGAGCCTCGCACAGCTGACGGAGGATTTCAAGGCGATGGGCGTGTGGATGGACTGGGACGACCCCTACCGGACGGTCTCCCCGGAGTACATGGAGGCCGCGTGGTGGGGCTTCTCGGAAGCGGCCGAGCGCGGGCTGGTCGAGCAGGGACTGCGCTCGATCACGCAGTGTCCCCGGTGTGAGACGGCGATCGCGAAAAACGAAGTCGAGTTCGAGGACGTCCACGACCCCTCGGTCTACGTCACGTTTCCCCTGACCGAGCGGGAGGGCTCGCTCGTCATCTGGACGACCACGCCGTGGACGATCCCCGCGAACACGTTCGTCGCCGTCGACGGCGAGCTCACCTACCAGGGCGTCCGCGCGACCGGCGCCGACGGGAGCGAGGAGCTGCTGTGGGTTGCCGAACCCTGCGTCGAAGAGCTCCTCGAGAAAGGCGGCTACGACTCCTTCGAGGTCGTCGAAGAGCGCGCGGGCGAGGAGATGGTCGGCTGGGAGTACGAGCACCCGCTCGGCGAGAAGGTCCCGGACGCCCCCGACTACGAGGAGGCGTGTCGGGTGTACACCGCCGAGTACGTCGAGGCCGACCGGACGGGGTTGGTGCACTCCGCCCCAGGCCACGGGGAAGTCGACTTCGAGCGCGGGCGCGAGCTCGGTCTCGAGATCTTCTGTCCCGTCGGGAGCGACGGCGTCTTCGACGAGCGCGCGGGCGCGTACGCCGGCCAGTTCGTCAGAGACGCCAACGACGACATTATCGCCGACCTCGAGGCCGCGGGGTTGCTGTTGCACGCCGGCGAGACCCACCACAGCTACGGCCACTGCTGGCGCTGTGACACGGGAATCGTCCAGATCGTCACCGACCAGTGGTTCATCACGATCACCGACGTCAAAGAGGATCTGCTCGCGAACATCGAAGACAGCGAGTGGTACCCGGCGTGGGCGCGGGACAACCGCTTTCGAGATTTCGTCGAGGAGGCGCCGGACTGGAACGTCTCTCGCCAGCGCTACTGGGGGATCCCGATCCCGATCTGGCTGCCGACCCGGACGACCGAGGGCGAGCCCGTCGAGTGGGACGGTGACATGGACGAGGCAATCGTGATCGCCACCCGCGAGGAGCTCACAGCGCGCGTCGACCAGGAGGTCGACCCCGAGACGGTCGACCTCCACAAGGGAACCGTCGACGAGCTCACCATCACCGAAGACGGCGTCGTCTACGAGCGCGTGCCGGACGTCTTCGACGTCTGGCTCGACTCCTCGGTGGCGTCGTGGGGGACGCTCGGCTACCCAAGCGAGAAGCAGCGCCACGACGAGCTGTGGCCGGCAGACCTCATCATCGAGGCTCACGACCAGACCCGTGGCTGGTTCTGGTCACAGCTCGGGATGGGCACGGCGACGGTCAACCAGATCCCCTACGAGACGCTGCTGATGCACGGCCACGCGCTGATGCCCGACGGGCGCGCCATGTCCAAATCGAAGAACATCCGGGTCGATCCCCACGAGGTGATCGACGAGTACGGCGTCGATCCGCTCCGGCTGTTCTTGCTGTCGGTGTCGCCCCGGGGCGAGGATCTGCAGTTCTCGTGGGAGACCACCGAGAAGCGCCAGCGCCAGCTCAACATCCTCTGGAACGTGGTGCGCTTTCCGCTGCCGTACATGGCAGCCGACGGCTTCGACCCCGAGGGCGCGGCCTCGAAACGCGACGGTGAGGGCGGCGCCACCACGCTCGCGGCCGTCGCGGACGATCTCGAGCTGGTCGACGAGTGGGTGCTCTCGCGGCTCGCGAGCACCGTCGAGACCGTCACCGCCGAGATGGAGGAGTTCGCCAACGACAGGGCGCTCGAGGCGCTGCTCGAGTTCGTCGTCGAGGACGTGTCGCGCTTTTACGTCCAGGTAGTGCGCGAGCGGATGTGGGACGAGGCCACCTCGCCATCGAAGCGAGCGGCCTACGCAACGCTGTACCGCGTCCTCGAGGACGTGGTCACGATGCTCGCGCCGTTCGCGCCGCTGATCTCCGACGAGCTCTACGGCGCGCTGACTGGCGAGTCGGGTCACCCGACGGTGCACATGGCCGACTGGCCCGTCCCGCTCGCGGAGTACAGAGATCCCGAGCTCGAAGACGAGATCGCCGTCGTCCGGGCGGTCGAGGAGGCCGGCTCGAACGCACGCCAGGGCGCCGAGCGGAAGCTGCGCTGGCCCGTCGCCGAGGTTGTCGTCGACGCCGGCAACGAGGCGCTCGCGGAGGCGGTCCGCGCCCAGCGCGAGCTGATCGCCGAGCGGTTGAACGCCCGTGCGGTCGAAGTGCTCGGCCCCGGCGACGAGTGGGGCGAGATTAGCTACGCCGCGACCGCCGACATGTCCGAGCTCGGGCCGACGTTCGGCCCGGATGCCGGGGCGATCATGACCGCGCTCAACGAGGCACGGGTCGACGAGCCGACGATCGACGCGCTCGAGAGCGCCGTCGAGGAGGCGACCGGCCTCGACGTCGAGCTCACGGAGGCGATGGTCGACGTCACGACCGAGACGCCCGAGCAGGTCTCTGCGAGCGAGTTCGACGCCCTCGGCTCGACCGGCGTCGTCTACGTCGACACCGAGCTGACCGACGACATCGAGAGCGAGGGCTACGCCCGCGAGGTGATCCGCCGCATCCAGGAGATGCGCAAGGCACTCGATCTCGACATCGAGGCCGAGATCGCCGTCGAACTCGACATCGCCGACGACCGCGTCGCCGAACTCGTCGACGACCACCGAGAGCTCGTCGCACACGAAGTTCGGGCGAGTGCCTTCGAGCCCGTCGAAGACGGCCACCGCGAAACCTGGACCGTCGAGGGCGTCGAGATGGAAATCGCCATCAAACCGCTCACCGAAGCGGTCACCTGAGTCTGTGCTCCGCATGGTGGGTGCGAATCACCGTGGAGAGCACGCGTGACTGAGCAGGCCGCCCTCCCACCGAAGTGGAGGAGCCACCATCCGAACGCCGGAGGCGGCTGTGGACGAGTGCGAGGGCGACACCGACCAGGAGCCCGCCCACGAAGACGGGGGCGGCCATGACGAGCACGAACGCTGGTGCGGCGAGCAGATAACAGAGGAGCCCGCCGAGCGTCCACGTCTCGCGGTACGACTTCGGACCGGGTGTACTCCCGGAGAGGGACAACGCGGAGTTCATATCCGAACGGACGGAGCCGGTTCTCCAGTAGTTACAGGCTAGCAGTCAAGACCGGCTCGAAACGATCTTCTAGGAATGAAGACACGCCGTCTGAGAGGGCCCCCAAGAGCACAACAGTGGAGCGGTCTCGACGGCGGTACGTTGAGGTGTGTCGCGGCCGTAGCACGTCCATGTACAGCCGGATTCTGCTGCCGACCGACGGGAGCGAGCACGCGGAGGCGGCGATCGAACACGCGCTGAGTCTCGCCGAGCGGTACGACACAGACGTCCACGCGGTCCACGTCATCAACACCCGCAGGTACGACACGTCGATCGAGAGCCAGGTTGCACCGCTCAGGAAGAAGGGCGACCGGTACCTCTCCGGGGTCGAGGAGGCAACCGCCGACAGCGACGTCCCGGTGACGACAGCGATGGAGATGGGTCGTCCCGGACGGGCCCTGCTGGAGTACGCCGACGAGCACGGCGTCGATCTCGTCGTGATGGGCACCCGCGGACGGGGAGGGCTCCCGCGTCGGCTGCTCGGGAGCACGACGAGCTACCTCGTCACGCACGCCGACATCCCCGTGCACGTCGTGCCGCCGGTTGGGGAGGATGCGTAGCGGCGGACAGGACCCATCCAGCGAGCACGTGCCGGACAGCAAGTACTTACCAGCTGCGTTCGAACATCGGGCAGAACCATGCTCGGGGGGATCCTCAAACTACTCTGGACGATCGTCACGCTGCCGATCAGGCTGATCATGCTGCCGTTCAAGATCGCCTCGCTGATCGTCAGCCTCGTTGTCTACGGCGCCATCTTCCTGTTGCTCCTGTTGATCCTGTTCGTGTTCGTGCTGTGAGCGCGAGCGTCGTCGGCTAGTCGATCCACTCGTCTGCGAGCACGCCGTACCAGTGGGTGTCCCAGTACTCCCCGTCGACGAAGACCGCCTCCCGGTGGACTCCTTCGTGGGTGAACCCGAGCGACTCGAGCAGCGCTCGCGAGGCGTCGTTGAACGCGAACACGCGCGCGGAGACGCGGTGCAGGCCGCGCTGGCGGAAGCCGTAGTCGGTCACCAGCCCGGCCGCCTCCCGGCCGTAGCCCTGCTGGCGGAAGTCGGCGTCCATCCAGTAGCCGAGCTCTGCGGCGTGGGTTTCGTCCGCTCTGGGCGTGAGCCCGACAGTCCCCGCGCGCTCACCGTCGACGGTGACGAGCAGGTTCACCTGGTCGTCGGCACAGACGACCTCCTCGAAGAACGCCTGCTCCTGGGAGCCGTTGACCGGCATCTGTAGACCGATCGACCGCCAGACGGACGAGTCGTTGACGCCCTCCTGGAGGAATGCGAGGTCCTCCTCCTCGATCGTTCGAAGCTCGACACGGTCGCCCGCGAGGAACGCTGGTCCTGGCATGAACTCCGGTACAGACTGTCGCATAAAAGCACTTCCCACGCAATGCTAGCACGCGACACGAAAACAGTCGTGACCGGGCACGGCGCTCCGTCTCAGCTCCACTCGGCGAGCGCGCGGCGGTGGAACGCGACCGCCTCGGCCCGCGGGAGTTCGGGGTAGCCGGGGTTGGTCACCTGCCCACGGGAGTCGACGGCGGTGTCTGCGATCGCCGCCACGCGGTGGATCGACGCGACCGCGGGCAGGTCGCGAACACGGCTGTAGCCCTGGCGGAACGCCCGGCGGAGCGGCTCGGAGCGCTCGACGTACCAGTCAGCGACGAGGTACTCGGCTTTCGCGAACGACAACGCCGGGTCGGCAGCCAGCGGGGCTTCCCAGTCGAGGATCGCCGCCAGCGTTCCGTCGTCGACGAGCGCGTTGCCGGGGCGAAAGTCCCACGGGAACAGCCGTGCCGGCGGTTCGGGCTCGAGCGGCGCTCGCTCGACGAGCGCCACGAGATCGTCCCGGAGCCCGTCGAGCTCGTCGGGGAGACGGCCGATCGCGCGGCGGGCGTATCCCCGCAGCCACCGCGGCCAGTCCTCCCCGCTGGCAACGAGTGCACCCTCCTCGACGGTGACCTCGCCGTAGCCCTCGAACCGAAACGCCCCGTGGACCTCGGCGAGGTGAGCGCCAAAGCGGTCGGCAAGCCGTGTCTGGGTCGCGTCGTCGAGCGCCACGAACCGTTCGTGGAGGTCCTCGCCAGCGACGTGGTCGGTCACGGCGTAGGCGACCCCGCTTGCAGTACCGGCCGCACGCACAGCCGGGACCGGGACAGCAGTCTGCTCCCGGAGGCCGCGGAGGACGGCCACTTCGGTGCGGAGCCAGCGGCGCTCCGCACACAGCTGCAACACGAAACGCCCGCCGTCAGTGAGGCTGACCAGGAACGTCCGCTTGCGGTTCCCCCGTCCCAGCGCCACGATCTCGTATTCGCGGCCGCGACACGTCTCCGCGAGCGCGCTGTCGGCGACGCTCGCCAGCGGCTCCTCGAGCAGCGCGTACGCGTCAGTCACTCCGCGAGCACCTCCACCAGCTCGCCCACGGAGGCGAGGACGAACTCGGGCTCGTAGGGGGCCGGGTCACCCTCGCCGACCCACGCCACGTCGATGTCGGCCGTGTGTGCCCCGGCGACGTCGTAGCCGAGGGAGTTGCCGACGTAGAGCGCCTCTTCCGGGCCGACTCCGAGCGCCCCGAGCGCGCGCTCGAACGGCGCGGTGTGTGGCTTTCGCCGCGAAAGGTCGGCCGCGTAGACGACGCAGTCGAAGTAGTCGCGACCCGAGAGCGCGTCGAGCTTCGGCCGCTGACGCTCGGCCGGGCCGTTGGTGACGAGGGCGACCTGCCGATCAGCAGCCGCTTCGAGCGCCCGTCGCGCGCCGGGGAGCCACGCAACCTGACTGTCGTCGATCTTGGCCAGCAGCGCCTCGGCGAGCGCGAGCACGTCGACACCGCGGCGGCCGTGCTGGGCGGCGAGTCGGGCGAAGCCCCCGCCGACGTACCCCACACGGTCATCGTGGTCGGGCGGCCCATCAACGAGCCCCCACAGCCGCTCGGGCGTTCCGAACGGCTCGATCTCCGTCCGCTCGAACGCCGTCGCGTACACCTCCGCTATGTCCTGCGTCCGGTGACAGAGCGTCCCGTCGAGATCGAAGAGAACAGCGTCGTACACGCCGAAGCGTTGGTGAGCAGAGACAAAAACCTCGCGCTGGCGACGGGCAGCACACCGACGCAGACTGGCTGGCGAGCGTCTTCGCGGGGACGGCGTCAGGAGAAGAACTCGTCGAGCCGCCGTGCGGCCTCCTCGACGCGGGGAGAGACGAGCGCAAAGCGCATCCACTCCGCCCGTGACTCGCCGAAGGCCTCGCCGGGCATCCCCGCGACGCCGGCCTCGTCGATAAGCCACTCGACGTTCTCCATCGTCCCCGAGACGTCGGGGAACCGTGCCATCACGTAGAAACTCCCCTCGGGTTCGGTGTAGGCCGCGCCGGCCTCGTCGAGCGCCGTGGTGAAGCGGTCGATCCGCTCTTCAAGCAGCGCCCGCGACTGCTCGTAGTACTCGGGCCCCGTCTCGCGAAGCGCCCGCAAGACAGCCGTCTGCGCCGGCCGCGAGGTGGCGACGTTGGTGAGCATGTGCCGGGTCCGGGCCCGCCCCACGAGGTCGCCGTAGGGCGCGGGTTCGTCCGGCCGGGGAAAGATCGCGTAGCCGACCCGCCAGCCCGTGATCGCCATGGACTTCGAAAAGGAGTTCGTGACGATCCGGCTGGGCGAGTCGAACGCGAGTGCGGAGGTGAACCGACCGGAGTAATCAAAGTGGTCGTACACCTCGTCGCTGACGAGCATCGCCTCGTACTCCTCGGCAACGTCGACGAGCGCTTCGACCGTCTCGCCGTCGTAGGTGACGCCCATCGGGTTGTTCGGCGAGTTTGCGACGATTACAGCGGTGTCTTCGCTCGCGTGCTCGCGAACCGCGTCGGCGTCGAGGTGGCCTCGTTCGTCGACGGGAACGTAGACGGCGTCGGCACCGAGCATGCTCGTCCGCCCGGCGTAGTACGGGTAGACCGGATCGGTGAGGACCACCTCGTTGCCGGGCATCGCCTCGAGCGCGCCGGCCATCGCGAGGTGATTTGCCTCGCCCGCGCCGTTCGTGATGATCACCTGCGAGCGCTCGACGCCGCGGCGCTCGGCGATCTCCTCACGCAGCTCGCGGAGCCCGACGCTCGGGGGGTACTGAAACTCACCTGCGTCGGCCTCGGCGTAGGCGCGCAGCCCCTCACGGAGCGCCTCGGGCGGTTCCCAGTCGGGGTTGCCGCTGACCATGTCGATGACGTCGCCGTCGGCCTCGGCCGCGTACTTCATCACGCGAAAGAACTGCGGCGTCTCGTAGTCCATACCCCTCGGACGGGGAGGGACTACCTCTTTCTTTTGTTCAACGGCTGTTTGAGCCAGCCGAAGGCGTTTGTAACCCCGCTTCGAAACCGGAGCATGGACCGTCGGACGCTGCTCGTGGGGGTCGCCGCTACCCTCTCGACTGCTGTCGCCGGCTGCGTCGGAGACGGTCACACGGAGCCGCCGAACGACGAGCCACACAGCGACGCCCCGGGCGGAGACAGGATCGTGGCTGTGACGTTCGAAACCCGGAGTGACGCCCCAGTCGACGCGACGGTCGAGGACGACCCGGTCGTCGAGATGGACGACGAGGAAGGAGAGATACGCGTCGAAGGGAGGTACGCTATCGGGGATCGCTGCCACGAGGAAGTGCTCCGTGAGGCGACCGTCGAGGAGGACGCGCTGGTGATCCGCCTCGGCCGGGTACACGACGGCTCCGACGAGTGCGAGCTGGAGGATCAGGAGGTTCCCTACCGCGTCGTCGTCACCGTCGACGGCTCGCTCCCGGACGTCGTCGAGGTCACGACAGTCAACCGCAGCAGAGGTGGCGAAACGCGGGTCGAACGCTGACGACCGCTCGAACGTTCTCCTGAGCCGAGCCCTGACGACCGCTTGAGCGTTCTGGTCCAGGCAGAACGCCGACTACCACTCGAACGTTTTGGCGGTCTCGACGAACGCCTCGACGGACTCGACGGGGGTGTCCTTGTCGACACCGTGGCCGAGGTTCAGGATGTGTCCGTCGGGGCCGGCGGCCTCGATCACCTCGCGGGTTTTCTCGCGGACGAACGCGGGCTCGCCGAAGAGGTAGGAGGGGTCGAGGTTTCCCTGGACGGGCAGCCCTCCGAGCTCGCGGCGGGCCGCGTCGATCTCGACGGTCCAGTCGAGGCTCACCGCGTCGGCTCCGCTCTCTGCGAGCAGGTCGAGCCGGCCGTTCATCCGCCGGACGAAGACGATCGTCGGCGCGTCGAGCCCGTCGAGGATCTCGCGGTGCAGCGGGAGGAGAAACTCCCGGTAGTCCGCCCGCGTGAGCGTCCCGGCGTAGGTGTCGAACAGCTGGATGACGTCCGCGCCGCGTTCGACCTGGAGCTCGAGGTACTCGCGGACGACCGCCGCGAACGACGACAGCAGCGTCCGGAACGCCTCGGGGTGGCGCGCGCGCAGCTTCCGGAGCGGGAGGTGTGTCCGGCTGGGCTGGCCGGCGACGGCGTAGGAGGCCAGCGTGAACGGACCGCCCGCGAAGCCGATGAGCGCGGTCTCGTCACCCACCTGTTCGTCGAGCCGTTCGAGCAGTGCCGCGACGTAGCCGAGCTCGTCTGCGACGTCCCCGAACGTTCGTTCCGCGTCGTCGGGGCCCTCGACGGGGTTCTCGACGACGGGGCCGACGCCGCTTTCGATCCGGTACCGGAAGCCAAGCGGCTCGAGCACGGTGAGGATGTCGGAAAACATCACCAGCCCGTCGGGGCGGTAGTACTCCCAGGGCAACAGCGTGATTTCGGCGGCGATCTCGGGGGTTTTGATCGCCTCGAGGAAGCTGTACTCCGCACGGAGCTCGCGGTACTCGGGGATGTGGCGGCCGGCCTGGCGCATCAGCCAGACTGGCGGGCGCTCGGTCCGTTCCCCGCGCGCCGCACGTACGAGCA
>Ga0207421_10007823_pt1 | contig 11278 bp, 7 predicted proteins | sample SodLakKL_010_SED_4_FD_187542 | JGI IMG/M metagenome (GOLD analysis project Ga0207421, IMG submission 187542) | Alkaline sediment microbial communities from Lake Tanatar, Kulunda Steppe, Russia - 8KL_010_SED (SPAdes) (version 2) | ecosystem: Environmental > Aquatic > Non-marine Saline and...
GTCCGACCAGATGGTTTCTCCAGTCACTTCGAATTCATTGCCATGATCGTCTTCAGCATAAGCGGTGTAAGTTTGACTCTCTCCCGCTTCTATCTCTGCCTGATCTGGTTCTATCCAGAAAGCCACGGCTTCTGCAGGCTCAACTGTGAGGGCAGCCTCGTCAAATATCTCCTCGTCTAGGCCATAAACTCCTCTAACAGTCCAATCGCCGGCGTATTCCGATTCATATACGTTGTTCTCTATCCACTCGCCCCCTGCTCCATCATCGATCGACCAGTCGGTTTCATCCGTCACATCTCTGATCTCGTTACCCTCTTCGTCATAGGCGGTAGCAGTGTATTCCTGCGTATCTCCCGCGGTTATCGTTGACTGCGGTGGACCCACTACTATATGATCTACTTCGAAGGGCTCTTGTACCTCGTTGGTATTGTTCTCTTCCATATCGTTCTCACCGACCGCTCGAACAACGTACCACCAGTAGATATCGTCGGCCATACCTTTATCTTCATCGATATAGGAATAATTTTCCGAGCCGTCGGCCTCTACGCTATCTATCGGTTCGTCCCATGGTCCTTCTCTGTCCTCGGAACGATATACATTGTAATGTGAAACTTCTTCGGGATCGTCCGGACTGGCATCCCAAGTGATCAAGTTGTGATCGCCATTTTCTATTATATCGAAATAAGTAAATCCTTCTATCCTCGAATTGTGGGCATCATCGCCCCAATAAAATCTTCCGAGTGTATATGATCCAGGAGAACTTTCTGTTTCGTAATATGTATAATAGTTGATTGTCCACGTAGCAGCTTTTAACTTGTAGGTATCAAGTTGCTCGGTGACGAATTCCGCCTGTTCTTCCCAATCTATCTCACCTTCTATTTCGGCATATACACGGACCACAACTGCATCTTCAGGGTCCAGTTCAGTTTCAGACACATCCCATTCGGCAGTCTGTATTCCTCCTTCACCATCATCTTCTGGCCCCCTAGTGACCACGGCGGTGGGCTCTCCATCGGTCATCTCCTCTTCATCGCCATCATCGGTCAACTTCCAGACCCGGATGCCCCAATTTACTACTTCCTCATTAGCACCTACACCATCCTCTTCGATCTCGCTGAAAGATTCCTCATCTGACTGAACAGGACCGAGTTCATACGCCTCGAGGTCATTTACAATGTGCTGATCAGATGTCATATGCCGTTCCTCCACAGTTTCACCATAGTGCTCAACTACAAGGTTTTCAGGGGGTTCAGGCGGCTCTCCAAGTATGGTAAAGTACTCCTCACTGGTGTTTTCAGTTACTCTTCCCTCAACGTCCTCGACTCTCACCCTTACCAAACATCCAGTGCTGTTGTAATTCGTTACAGTCCAATCGTAACTTTCACTCAATAATGAATCAGTATCGATCTCATCCCAGGTCTCTCCTCCGTCCGGACTAGAAAATAAAGACACATCATCGATCTCGTCGTAACCTTCTTCCATCTCCCATTCGATCGTACGGGTTTCAAAAGCCTCCCAGACTTCGCCGCCGGCTGGAGAGGTTACGGTCACGTGAGGAGGGCCGGGCTCCCTGACCGCATCTTCGTTCTCCTCTTCTATAGCGCCAACCGCTCGAACCACGTACCACCAGTAGGTGTCGTCCGCTTCGCCTCTGTCGTGATCGACGTAACTATAATTATCAGAGCCGTCAGCCTCCACAGTAGCTATAGGCTCATCCCAGGGCCCGTCTCTATCCTCAGAACGGTATATATTGTAATGCTCAACGAGATCAGGGTCGTCCGGACTTCTATTCCACATTATCAGATTATCCTCTCCGGCGGAGATCCTGATCTCATCTATGTTATGATCATCCTCAGGCGCATCACCTTGACTCGAAAATCCTAAGTATTCTGAGCTAGTATAATTTCCGTCGACAGCACTGCCTATTGGGTCTCCATCCAGATAAAGGCTGAATTCATCATCTTCATCCCTCTCAATAGCTAATGTATGCAAATCGGTATCTGGATCCCACGTACTTCCGAATAACGATTCCGCTCCTCCTTCGTCCACCCTATTTAAAGCTATAACACCGTTACCATCGAATACATCTCCCGTCACGGTAGCAAAATACCCGCTCGCAAAAGCAGGATCTGGGTCGAGAGTTTGTATAAAGTAGAATCTAATTACTTGATTATCGTCATCTGAATCGGTCCTCTCTAAGGAGAAGTCATATTCCCACCTACCGTAAGCCCTGCCCTTCGATTCATCGGTGGATATCGTGCCTTGACCTTCCAGCCAACCCTGCTCGGCGGTCCAATCTCCATCGTATACCGTCCACTCAGGATCTGTGGTGTAATCTCCGTCGGAGAAATCATCGAACACTTCCATGGAGGGATCTTCCAATTCATCGTAGTGTTCAACGGAAACGTTCTCCGGCGGCGCCGGTAATTCACCTAGTACAAAAGTATCGCTTACAACCGTATCGCTTCGGTCGTTTTCATCTATAACCATAGCTCTGATCCTGGCCTCGTTACTGTTCTCTTCCGGTACCTCCCAGAGATAACTACCTGTGTCACCCGCATCAGTAACGACCTCTTCCCAAGTAGCACCGCCGTCGAGACTGTATTCCAGGTCTATTCCGGTTATCTCTCCCGCTCCTTCTGTTGTATTCCATCGGATCTCTTCCTCAGTACCGGCTACCCATTCCTCTCCACCCTCCGGTCTCGTGAGGTTGATCTCAGGTTCGCTCAGAGCTAAAGTTAGAGCGGAGATAGCTATTATATCTTCTTCACCGGTTTCCCAACTCATGGTAGTGGTTCCGCTGTCAGACAGTTTAGTGCTGCCAGCGCCCCATGTATCGTCTTCTTCTCCCACATCACTCCACTGCACGGTCTGTCCTGCCGTTGGATCTCCTTCTACTCCTACAGCAACCTGGGCCACCACGTCCATCACCATGTCGCCGGGACGAGAGTCAAGATCAACCGAGATAGAGTCGGCATCTTCAGAGGAACTCGTCCTGTCATAGTAAGGCATGTCTTGATCGACCCCTGTGAATGTTATCGCTCCAGCGATCACGTCATCAGCATCGTCGTTGTCCACTTCAACTATAACCGGATATTCGCCTCTAGAAGGATCGGTAAGTAGCCAAAGCTCGGTCCTAACATCAGCCATCTGCGTCGATGTTAGAGTTAGTCCTTCGCCCCCGTAAGTCACCTCACCAGCTCTTGCATCTCCAGGTGACCATGCCAATCCAACAACCAGGACCATGTCTTCCCCCTCGCCAGTAGTATGTTCCCAGGAAAAACTTTCTCCTTCATCTACTTCGCTCTCAGTAGTGCTGCTTGTAGAATCTATAGATATACCACTGTTTTCAAATATATCATGTTCTGAAGAAGAAGTTTCCAACTCGTCTTCTTCTTCGTACTCAAAATATTCTCCCGCTAACGCACCTCCAGAAAAAACTGATAGTATCAACAGCAATCCAATTACTACAACGAAAGTTCGATTATTGAAGCCCATTTCTACCACATATGTAAATTAGCGTTCTTTTATTTATTAAGTTTTACTATCAATCCTATACCTTTTTGACAATTTTTTGAAGTCAGAACTTTTTTAATAACTCCTTAGTTTTTCCATTCCGATGAACGACTTGATAGACGACTGCCCGTACTGTGAAGCGCGGGTCAAAAATGTCGAAGAGCATATCAAGATGAAGCACGAAAACTTCAGCCTGTCCAGATTCTTTTTAGATTCTAAGATCACCTTTATTACGGGTTCACTGCTTCTTCCGGCACTTTTCTTTTTCGTACTGGGTACTTCACTTTTCATCCATAACGTCGAGATACACCTTTATCATATCTTCTTATCTCTCAGCGTTTTAGTCGGAGGTATTCCTCTCGCTAAAGAAGGTCTTACCTGTTTGATCAGAGAACACAGGTTCGACGTCGACAGTCTAGTGGTGGTAGCTTCGATAGGTGCTATACTGATCGGTTACTTGGGTGAAGCCGCCGTCCTTATATTCCTTTTTTCATTGGCCGAAACCTTAGAAGAGTACTCCATATTCCGGAGTAGAAAGAGTTTGAATGAACTGTTAGATCTTTCTCCTTCAAAGGCTAGACTGGTAAAACAGGGGAAAACGAAAAAAGTGGATCCAAAAGAACTCTCTCTCGGCGACATAGTTTTCGTAAAGCCCGGTGAAAGGATACCTATCGACGGGAACATAATAGAAGGAGCTTCCTCCATAGACGAGTCGCCCATAACCGGTGAATCAGTCCCAAAAGAAAAATCTCAAGATGATCCGGTTTTTGCAGGTACATTGAACGTGGACGGCGCTTTGAAGATCGAGGTGACGAAAAAAAGTTCGGATTCTACTCTAGCCAGGATAATAAAGCTCGTGGAAGAAGCGGAAGACAAAAAAGCAGAGACCGAAAAATTCGTCAACCGCTTCGCTAAATATTATACTCCGATAGTTCTTGCACTTGCACTTTTCGTTTTTCTCGTCCCTACTTTTGTGAGGGGAGAACCTTTCGATGTGTGGTTTTACCGTGCGTTGATACTGCTTGTTTTATCCTGTCCCTGTGCCTTCGTCGTCTCCACGCCCGTGACCATGGTCTCGGCCGTCACAAAAGCGGCTAAAGACGGCGTGCTGATAAAAGGGAGTAAATACCTAGAGAAGATAAAAGAAACCGACACTGTAATATTTGATAAAACGGGGACCTTGACTGAAGGAGGATTTTCAGTCACGGAGATCATCCCGATAGATACCTTGTCTGAAGATGAACTCGCTCTTCTAGCGGGAAGCCTCGAAAGCCTTTCCAATCATCCTTTGGCCGAACCCATCGTAGATTTTTCTCTCCGGATTAACGATACAGAAAGGAATGAGTTGTACCACGTAAAAGATTTTACTTCCCTGACCGGTGCTGGGATCCAAGGCACCATAGAAGGAGTCAACTACAGGATAGGAAACCCCGAGCTCTTCGATCTGGAAGACGAAGTGAAAAAGAAAGTAAAGCAGAAGGCCTCGAAGGGTGAAACCGTTATCGTGGTGGAAAAAAACGGCACACCGGTAGGGCTCATCTGTTTGAAAGACACTATAAGAGAAGGGGCTAAAGAAGTGATAGAAGCTTTGAAAAGATACGGTGTTAAAACGCTCATGCTGACTGGAGACGGAGAAGAAACTGCGAGATCCGTTGCAGAAGAATTAGGCTTAGACGGCTATATCGCAGATGTACTCCCTGAGGAGAAGTTAGATGAAGTGGAAAAACTGCAGAAGGAAGGACCTATAGCTATGGTCGGTGACGGAGTCAACGACGCCCCCGCCCTGGTGAAGAGCGACGTCGGCATAGCCATGGGGGCCGCGGGTTCCGACACAGCTATGGAATCGGCGGATATGGCTCTCATGGAAGACGACCTTTCAAGGCTGATCTATCTTTTTGAATTGAGTAAAAAGACCATGAGAGTCGTTAAAGAGAACATAGTGGCTTCTATAGGTGTAAAATTTGCTTTGGCCGCTCTGACATTCGTGGGTTTAGTGACCCTCTGGATGGCAGTGGGCATAGGAGATGCGGGCATGGCTTTGATGGTCACTTTGAATGCGCTGCTGATCGAAAAAAGGACAACTGTTTGAAGGATGAAAGATACTATGTGGTATGTATATATGCTGCGACTTTCGGACGATTCACTCTACACTGGCATCACAACGGATTTAGAAAGAAGAGTGGAAGAGCACAGAGAAGGAAAGGGAAGCAAATACGTCAGAAGCAGATTACCCTGCAGGATAGTTTATAAAGAGAAGACAGAGAACAGGAGTGAAGCGCTGAAAAGGGAGGCCGAGATCAAGAGCTGGAGTAAAGAAAGAAAAGAGGAACTGGTAAGCTGAGTTTATCGGTAAGAATCATTCTAGAAAATTTTTCACTAAAACTACAGGGGTTCCAGCGTCCGCGGAACCGCTGACAAGGTCCGCTAAACTCCCAAGAAGATCCGTCATCTCCCGGGGAGTAGTGCCTTCTTTTTCCATCGCCGACTCTGATCTGTCATTCTCTTTTTTCTCCTGTATGATATCCTCTATCTCATCGGCATCTTTGCCTTCTTTATGGTAATACTGGTCGGCAAGATACTTGTATTTAACTCCTCTCCTAAAATGGTGGAGTCCGTCAGTTGAAGCAACGGTCACACTCGGATCCGCCAATTCGTATATACCGCTGGTAGGGTCTTTGTAAGCACCGTCACCATAGATCAGAACTTCTGTTTGAACTTTAAGTTCATCCTTGATTCGCTCTTGGATTTTTTTAACGACCTTATCTCCGTTCTTGGGAGCAAGTTTAAGCCGACCAGCGCTGGACATGTTACTTCCCAGCAGTCCCCATTCAGAACAGGATCGTCCTTCGTTAAAGAGTTCACAGAGAGTTATACAGTTATCGAACTTTTTACAGATCGTTTCTTTCGTTTCATGACGCGTATGAATATCCGATGCTATAACGGCATCTGGCTCGTATTCCACTATATGATGAGGATCATTACATAGAACTATTTGAGGTTCCGCTCCGGCCTCTTCGATTATCTCATTATAATATTCAATATAGTTGACCTCAGTTATAGGATGTTGACACTGGCTTAATTCGATATCATCCATGGTGATAACTTCCTTGTTCAGGTTTTCTACAAACTCTGGAGATATGGTCTGATTACCCACTTCATCGGAGGGAAACGACATCTGAACGATCACTTTACCGTCGGATACCGCCTCAGAGATTGATCTGAGTATCATGGAAAAACGATTTCTGCTGGTGATGGGAAAAACCACACCTATGGTCCCGTTCTTTTTTAGACCTAATTTATCTCTGATCTCCTTAGAAACTTCATCTACTGTCACGTAATTATCCTGTGCTCTAGCAACAACGGACTCTGTTATACATATGACATCACCATCATCAAGTAAGCCGTCTTCATAACAACGCTCTACAGAATCGAAAACTTCGTCTACTATGTCCATCCCTGGAACGATCACGCCCATCTTCAATCCCATGGCCATAGGGCCCATATAATCAGGTACGTCTTTCATGCATATTTCCTCCTTATTTATTCTCTATATTGTTTATTGATGGATGAAGATTAATATATATCCTCCACTCTTTTGATACCCTCTCTCAAGGCTTTGAGGTTTAACTCTTTGAACTTGGGAGGCACACTGCTTTCTACCGCCTTCTCCAAAGCATCCTGCGGAACCAGATCTCCAGCCGCATTGAACGCTCCTAACATAACGATGTTAGCCACGATCTTAGCACCGAGTTCTTCCGCGATCTCGGTGCAGGGTACTCCTATAAACTCATGCTCCAACTCCTTAACAAGGTCCCCATCCACCACAAGGATCCCATCTTCTGGGATATCTTTGTTGTATTTATCATAAGCCTCTTGAGACATAGCCATCATGTAATCCGCCTGATATAACCCGCAGTAACCGATCTCCTCGTCTGATATAACCACTTCTGAACGTGCGGCGCCTCCACGAGCTTCGGGTCCATAACTCTGCATCTGTACAGCGTTATAATCATGGTATACACTTGCGGCTTTTCCAAGAATAAAACCTGAAAGCATTATACCCTGACCGCCTTTGCCGCACAATCGTATGTCTTCTCTCATACCTGAACCTCCTCTATAAGTTCCTGAATACGTTCACTTAACGATTTCTTTTTCTCCTTGTGAAGAACGCCGACTTTTATCTTATCTTCGAGTTCTTCTTTCTCTTCTTCGCTTCCATACTGTTCTATCTTCTCGTAATCTTCCGCAAGTATCGTCTTATCCTCATACCAATCCCAGAACTCTTCTATGGTGCCCATCCTGTTCTGTCGAGAGTAGGCCGTAGTACACGGAGACATCATCTCTACGAAACTCATACCTTTGTTCTGCAGCGCCTCCTGTATCGAATTTATGGGTTGATTCGGTCTTTTGACACCCCATCTTGCTACGTAGGTAGCTCCTGACGAGATAGCCATCTCGCTCATATCAAAAGCTGGCTCCAAATTCCCATAAGGTGCGGTGGTCGCATAGTCACCCTCGGGAGTCGTAGGTGCCACCTGACCACCTGTCATGCCGTAGATGTAATTGTTTACCGCGATAACAGTTATATCGATGTTCCTCCTGCACGCGTGGATAAAATGATTACCGCCTATGCCCATACAATCGCCGTCGCCTGTGAAGACTATAACGTTCAATTCCGGATTTGTTATCTTAACCCCCGTAGCGAAGGCTAACGCTCTCCCGTGGGTGGTATGAAGAGAATCCACGTCGATATAACCGGGGAGTCTAGAAGAACAGCCGATGCCGGAGAGAAACACCGTCTTATCCATATCGAGTCCTTCCTTCTCTAAAGCCCATAACGTGTAATCCAATACGTTACCGATACCGCAGCCGGTACAGAATATATGGGGCATCATGTCGTGTCTAAGATATTTATCGCGGATCTCCTTCGCACTTATCATCTCTACTTTTCTTTTTTCTTCCTTTTCTTCCATGTTCACACCTCCGCTAGTATCTCATCGGGTGAATGTATCTCTCCGCCTATCTTGTCCGCTAAAGCTATTTCACACTCCTTATCAGCATGTTCTTTGACCTTATGATAGATCTGCCCCAAATTCAGTTCCGCTACGACTATCTTGTCTACGTTCTTTGACAGCTCTTCGATCTCCTTGATCGGGAAGGGCCACAATGTCTTCAAACGCAGATAACCAAGCTTCTTACCTTCCTCTCTTCCCTTATTCAAGGCACCTAAAGCGCTTCGGCTGGTTATACCATAAGATACAAGGGCGACATCTGCGTCGTCCAAACTTCTCTTCTCCACATCGGTCAATTCTTCTCTGTCGTCCAGTATCTTCTCCACCTGTCTCCTTATCAGTCTATCATGATCTTCTTGATCGTCCGTAGCTGGAAAACCATGGTCGTCATGGGTTAATCCAGTAACGTAGGTGTGATATCCGTCGCCGAACACGCCGAACTCCGGAACCTTTTCTTTACCGTAATCGCCTTTACCGAAGGGGACGTATTCTTCCGGCGGAACTTTAGGTCTTTTCCTCTCGAAGGTTTCGACCTCTTTCGGTATCCTGACCATCTCCCTCATATGGCCTAAATCGGCGCTCAACATCAGGAAAACAGGTGTCCTATACTCCTCGGCTAAGTTGAAGGCTCTTATGGTATAATTGAGCGTTTCCTGAATATTGTTAGGAGATAATGTTATGGCCGCAAAGTCTCCATGACTGCCGTATCGTGTCTGCATTATGTCTCCTTGGGCGCCTAGAGTGGGCTGACCCGTAGAGGGCCCGGAACGTTGAACATCGGCAAGAACTAGAGGAGTTTCACTCATGTGAGCAAAGCCTATATTTTCCTGCATCAATGATAGACCGGGTCCAGAAGTTGCGGTCATGGCTTTAGCTCCAGTCCATGATGAACCGATGACGGAAGCTATGCTGCCGAGCTCGTCTTCCATCTGGATGTACTTTCCTCCTACCTTGGGCAGCAGCTCGGCCATCTTTTCTGCTATCTCTGAAGCGGGAGTTATCGGATAACCTCCAAAGAATCTGCAGCCCGCCAAGAGAGCTCCGTATGCAACGGCAGTATCTCCATGGATGAACTGCGACTCTTCTCCTATCGCTTTTTTAGCTTTCTTTAACTCTTCTTCATTCATCTTATTAATCCTCTTCTTCGTCTTCTTCAACAACGGTTATAGCAAAATCCGGACAAATCAATTCGCAGAGTCTGCAGCCATTGCATCGATCTTCTACTTCCACCGGCGGATGTATACCTTTCTCGTTGAGTTCTTCCGCAGGCTCCAGCGCATCTCTAGGACAGTACTCTATGCACAGGTTGCATCCTTTGCAGTACTCCTCGTTTAGTTCTATCATCCTTCTTACACCTTCTATAGTGTTACTTCGACGTCTAGATGACGTCTCAAGACTTGTTTACCCCTATATTCCGGCAGTAGTAAGGGGGCCTTTCTATCGGTTTTGACACCTGCATCTTCGAGCTGTTTGTTGTAATCATCCACATGATCGAGTGTGAGTTTTCCAACAGATGCTTTCTTAGCATGCTTAGCTGCGTTGATGCCGGCTCTTCTACCGAATACGTTGTAATCTAGTAGAGAATTGCCCATCAACCTGTTTTTACCGTGGACTCCTCCTTCGACTTCTCCTCCTGCGAAGAGTCCTTTTACAGGTGTTGAACCATCTTCATTGATTACCAAACCACCGTTCTGATAATGCAGAGTAGGATAGACCAGTATCGGTTCTTTGGTTATGTCGATGCCGAACCTCTCGTACTGCCTCACCATCGCGGGCAGGGTATCTTCGATGGTACCCTCTCCGGATTTCATCTCGATCAAAGGCGAGTCTAACCATACACCCTGCATGCTCGTCGGCGTAGTCACTCCTTTCTCTCTTCCCTTGCATTCTCTGATGATGGCCGCCGCTTCTATGTCTCTCGGTTCCAATGGGTTAACGAACAGTTCTCCGTCAACATTTACGGGTTGGGCGCCTAAGCTCCTTACTTTTTCAGTCACCAGCAGACCGACGATCTGATCCGGAAAAGCGGCTCCCGTAGGATGGTACTGTACGCTGTCAAGGTCTCTTATCGGTACCCCTGCTCTATATCCCATTATCAACCCGTCTCCGGTGGCACCGTAATGGTTGGTAGTCGGGAAAGCTTGAACGTGGAGTCTTCCGAAACCTCCGGTGGCCATGACCGTTGATTTCGCTCTTACCACGTAGTACTCGTTAGTCTCCAGGTTCATGAGTAGTGCGCCCGCCACCTGCCCTTTATCGTCCTTCAGCAGTTCAACCGCCGGAGTGAATTCAAGTACGGGTATGTCAAAATTTTCTGATTCATCCCTTAAAACTCTCATGAGTTCCATACCTGTATAATCACCCGACGAATGCAGTCGGTACCTGGAAGTTCCTCCGCCAGGGAGTTCTACAAAATTACCATCGTCTTCTCTATCGTACATGATCCCGAGCTCCTCGTGCCATTTTAGGATCTTCGGACCGTCGATGGTAAGGGCTTTGACCAATTCGGGCACATTGGTGAAATGACCGCCGCCGATAGCATCTAAATAGTGCCTGACCGGTGAATCTTCATCTTTGTCTGCGGCCTGGATACCTCCTTGAGCCATCATACTGTTAGAATCACCGTGTCTTAATTTAGTGGATATCAGTATATCCTCGGGTTCTATACCTTCGTAAAGGGACCAAAGAGCTGCTACGGTCCCTGCCCCTCCGCCGCCGATTATGAGGACATCAACGTCATAGTCTATCTG
>Ga0207421_10007824_pt1 | contig 11278 bp, 9 predicted proteins | sample SodLakKL_010_SED_4_FD_187542 | JGI IMG/M metagenome (GOLD analysis project Ga0207421, IMG submission 187542) | Alkaline sediment microbial communities from Lake Tanatar, Kulunda Steppe, Russia - 8KL_010_SED (SPAdes) (version 2) | ecosystem: Environmental > Aquatic > Non-marine Saline and...
CGCGAACCCACGGGAGGAAGTTCGTCACGAAGATCCCCGGCCCGCCGTAGCGGCGAAACCACGACTCGAAGCGGTCGAACTCCTCGGAGTCGGTGTCGACGCTCGCGTACGGAAGCCTCTCGACGAAGGAGATCCCGTAGCGGCGACAGCCGCCGTAGACGACGACCTGGCCGACGATATACGCGATCGCGGTCGCGAGCGCGATGACGGCCGCCATCGTCAGCGACGCACTGACGGCGATGACGTAGCCCGGGAGGAAGACGCTCGTCGGGAAGATCTTGCCGATCAACAGCCCCTTGCTGACGAAGATGAGACACAGAAGGGGCAGGCCGAACAGTTCGACCAGCTCGAAACTCCGTTCCAGAAATCCCTCGAGTAGCAGTATCATAGTCTCGCTTGAGGCCGCCGGCAGGGCATCCGGGTGACGATCTGCAGCTCGTCCCGACTCCGCTCTCGCCTTGGCGCTCGTCGACCGTACTCCCGGGACGACTATAACTCCGCTGGACCTGTCTCGGCCACGAGAGCTCCGGCGTGAAAGCCGGACGCTGCTCTCAGGCGGGGGATTGCCGCAACCGACGACACGTTATGGCTCGGTCGACGAAATTGGGTATGCCGACGCCGACGACGCCACAGGAGGCCTGCTTCGAGGCAGGCATCAAGTTCGGCTCGCTGTACCACCAGTTCGCGGGCACGCCGGTCAGCCCGAGCAGTGCCAGGTCGCTCGCCACCGCGATGGAGGAGGCGATCGAGAACCAGCCCCACTGCACCGACGTCTCCGTCGCCGTGGACGAGGTCGCCCTCGCCGAGGCGATCGAGGACGGCGGGGCCGACTACACGGAGCTTACCGGCCGCTTTCTCGAGGTTGAGCTCGCCATCGAGTACGAGGGTGTCCGGGCCGTCGCGGGGATGGAGCTTGTCGACGGCTACCCGCTGATGACGCTCCGGCGGGTTGAGCATCCCGACGACTGACGCCGAACGTCGCCGATCGCACGCGGGTGTTATCGTGAGCGGTGTGGTGTTGTCACGGGTTGGGTAGGGTATTGCCTGCTGCCATGCGCGCGTGAACGCAGAAAAAATCATCATGATTGTTCATTACTGTACTGTGTTGTCGGTTCTGAACCGGTGTATGAAAGGCCGAACACCGTCTGAAGACGATAAGCTTTTACAGACGGGTCGGTTCATACATAATGATATGTCTGAGTCCGACAGTCAAAGCCGCGTAGACAGCACGAACAGACGCCGCCTTCTCGCCGCCCTGGGCGGTAGTGCAAGCGTCGGACTGGCTGGTTGTTCGGCCATCTTCGGCGACGACGCCGACGACACCGAGCCTGAGGAGCCGGATGACGACGACGCTGACGACACCGAGCCTGAGGAGCCGGACGACGACGACGGCGATGACGACGAGCCCGACGAGCCGGAGATGACGAACGCGGACAAAGCACAGGCCGCCTGGGAACGGATCGAGCAGAACCCCGACCCGGAGGCCGAGGACCTCCGCAACGAGGCGTACATCGAGATCGAGGAGGCCGTCCGGGACGACATGATTATGCTGCCGCTGTATCACAACCTGAACGAGCGGTTCTGGTTCGACTGGGTCGACGTGCCCGCGACGGGCTCGTTCGGCGGGCACCACCAGCAGCACAACCGGACGGCCGTCGAGAACGACGACACGCTGAACATGATCAACAGCACGTTCGCCGAGCTCGACCCGATCATGTCGACCGACACTGCGTCGGCGGTCGTCATCCAGCAGATGTACGAGACGCTGACGCAGTACGTAGACGGCGTCGCCGAGCTGGAGAACCACCTGATCGAGGGCTTCGAGCTCGCCGACGACGACGTCACCTGGACGTTCGAGCTGCGCGAGGGCGTCCAGTTCCACGACGGCTCCGAGATGACCGCCGACGACGTGGTGTACTCCTGGCGGCGGCTGGCGGAGTCGCCCAACAGCCAGCGTGCGAACTTCATCCTCGGCAGCGGTGGGTTCCTGGGTCTCGAGTTCGAGCCAGACGAGGATGAGGGAGCCGGCCCGTTCAACGCGGTCCCGGACTCGCTCGGCCTGGAGGCCGTCGACGACTACACGCTGGAGATGACGCTCGTCTCGCCGAACCCCGGTGCGCTCGACATCATCTCTTACGGCGGCTTCTCGGTCGTCCCCGAGGGGATCGTCGGCGACATCGACGGCTACGACGGCGAGGTCGAACACGACGAGTTCCGGACCGAGATGGCGAACGGCACCGGCCCGTTCGAGTTCGACTTCTTCCAGATCGACGAGGAGGTTCAGGTTGAGCGCTTCGACGACTACTGGGGCGAGGTCCCATCCGTCGAGCGCGTCCACTGGGAGATTATCGAGGACGACGAGGCGATCTGGACGTACGGCGCCGAGGAGCAGAACGCCGACATCATCGGCGTCCCGGACGCGTTCTACGACAGAAACCTTGTCGACATCGAGGAGGTCGACGACCTCGGGCGGGACCGGGGGACGTACGGCCCGATCCCGAACGACGAGGTCGTCAACTACGTTGCAAACGCCGAGATCAGCACGTTCTACTTCGGATTCAACGCCCGTCACGTCCCGCGTGCGGTCCGCCAGGCTGTCGCTTATGTCACCGATCACGAGGAGATGGTCGAGGAGATCTTCCAGGGTCGGGGCGCTCCCGCGTTCAGCTTCACGCCGCCGGGCATCTGGCCTGCCGGAGCCGACGGCTACGACGAGTGGGTCGAGGAGTGGCCCTACTCGGCCAACGAAACCGACCTCGACGCCGCACGCGAGGTGCTCGAGGAGGCCGGTTACACGCCCGACGATCCGTTCGAGCTGACGCTGACGACGTACGACGACATCGCGTTCCAGGAGGCCGCCGAGCTGACCCGCGACAAGCTCGCCGGCACCGGCGTCGAGTTCGACCTCGACGAGGCCGAGTTCGGCACGCTCATCGCTCGCGGCGAAGACGGCGACCTCGAGATGTACTCGCTCGGGTGGATCTGGAGCTGGGGCGACGTCGCCTACGGCCACTTCGGCTTCGAGCCACGCAACACCGACACCGAGCTCATCCCGACCGAGGCGACCGGCTACTTCCTGGACTGGCAGGTCGAACTCAGCGAGTAGCGCCACCCGCCGCCCCGGTGCTGGTCGACAATCGACCGTCTGAGCTCGCCTCTTATGCGTAGCCGGGAAAAGAGCCGTCCGCTGCCTCCGTTCGAAAACGGGACATATATGAGCATCACCGGACCATGTGGGGACATGCGCCCTCTGTCACGCCTGCGGGACCGAACGGGTGACTCCCGATGAGCAGGTGGACGTACTTCCTCAAGCGGGTGTTGCTCTCCATTCCGGTCATCTTTCTCGTACTGACGTTCATGTTCGTCCTGTTGCGGATGGGGCCGCTCGATCCCGTCGCGGCCCGGCTCGGCCCCGAGGCGACGGGCGCCGAGGCGCTTCGGATGCGCGAACGTCTTGGCCTCGACGAGCCGCTCTGGCAACAGTATCTCATGTTCGCAAACGACATGCTTACGTTCGACGGCCAGTCCTGGGTCGTCCAGGGTGACCGTCACGTTCGCGATATCATCGCCTCGGCCGCGCCGCCGACGATCTGGCTGGGCTTCTGGGCGGTGTTGCTTCCGCTGTTCATCGGCATCCCGCTCGGCTTTTACGCCGGCCTCAACTCGAACACGTGGGGGGATTACCTGGCCTCCGGTGGGGGAATTCTCGGCTACGCGATGCCGAACTTCTGGCTGGCGATTCTGATGCTCGCGCTGTTGCGCTCGCTCGACGGCGGTGGTGCTATCCCGTTCGACTGGTACAACTTCGGCCCGGAGATCAACAGCATCACCGGGACGCCAGCGCTTGACTTCTTCTCGACGACCGAAGTGGGGCCGGTCCCGGTGCCGACGGGCATCGACCTGAGTGATTTCGGCCGCGACGTCAAACGCATCCTGCCGCCTGCGCTGGTGCTCGGCGCGGCGTCGATGGGCGCGGAGCTTCGGATCGGGCGGACGGCGGTGCTCGAGAACGTGAACGCAAACTACGTCGAGACCGCCCGGGCGAAAGGCGTCACCGAGCGCGTCATCGTCTGGAAGCACATCTTCCGGAACGCGCTCATCCCGCTGGTGCCGGTGATCTCGAACGAGGCGTTCATCCTCATCGGCGGCTCGGTCATCATCGAGGTGATCTTCAACATCAACGGTCTCGGGCGGATCTTCTTCCTCGCGATTACCAGCGGGGACGTTCCCCTGGCGGGATCGTTGCTGTTCATGTTCACGCTCATCATCATCGGCGTGAACATCATTCAGGACTTCCTGTACACGATAATCGACCCACGGGTGGGATACGAACGATGAGCACGAACACCGAGACGCCGGCCGAACAGACGGTGACGCCGACGACGACCCACCGCGACGACGACCGCCCGTTGCGAGAGCGCGTCCGGGAGAACCCTCGGCCGGCGCTGTACTGGCTCGGCGGGCTCGTCGTGTTGTTGGCTCTCGAGTTCGGCCGCTGGGTGGGCGGGCTGCTCGAGGTGGCATCGGGGCTCGCGTTCGGCCTCTCGGGGCTCGCGTCCGTGCCGGGCTGGGTCGGGGGCAACGTCGCGGAGACGCTCGGCTCGCTCGCCGGCGCGGTTGTCGCGGACGTCGTTGCGGTCTCGATCCTGTTCGCAGTTGCGGTGTTCGTCCACGCGCTCTTTCCCCCGGTCAATCTTGCCGACCGGCTCGGGATGAGCCTCACCCGGCGACGGCGCATCCTCGTCGACCGGCTCGCACTGACGGCCGTGCTGGCGGTCGGCGCGGCGCTGATCGCGTTCACGCCGCTGGGCACGTTCGTCAGAGGCGAGGTTGCGTTCGCCACGTCGGTGCTCGAGTCGCTGTCGAACGTCCCGACGCTGACGAGTCCGGAGACGATTCCCAACCAGGGCCACCGGACGCCAGACGGCGGCTGGGAGGGGACGTTCCTCGGCCTCTCGCCGGCGGTCGCGTGGACGATCCGCTTCGTCGTCGTCTGGGTGTACGCGTTCGCCTGCCTGTTCTGGGCGTGGCGCGGGTTCAACGTCTTCCGGCGACACTACCGCCGCGCTGAGTGGACGCCCACCGACGACGTCTTCCGGCGGCTTCGTACGCATCGCTGGGGCCAGTTCGGCTTCCTCGTCGTCTTCGGCTTCGTCATCCTCGCGGTGTTCGCGTCCGCGTTCGCGCCGGTCCCGCTCGAGCACAACGTTATCGAGCCGTTCAACCACGAGTTCGAGTATCTCGACGACGACGGCGAGGTGCAGTCGACCACACACGGCTCAGCGAGCATCGACAGCCGGTCGGACGGCAGCGCCGACACGAACGTCGCGCCGCTCAGCTACGACGACTACGACCGGTGGGCACCGCTCGGGACGACGCCCAGAGGGCAGGATATGATGACACATCTCGCCTACGGTGCGCAGACTTCGCTCGTCATCGGCCTGACGGCGATCGGGCTGAGCGGCTTCATCGCCGTGATGCTCTCGCTCATCACCGCCTACTACAAAGGTGTCATCGACATCGTCGTGGTGCTGACGAGCGATACGATCATCGCGATCCCGCTGTTGTTGCTCGTGATGATGATCGTCGTGCTCTTTCAGGATGCCAACCACCCGATCGCCGAACCGCTCGACGGGGGGCTGTTGCTCGCGTTGATCCTGGCGTTTGCGTACTGGCCGGGGATCTGGCGGTCCTTGCGTGGGCCGTCGTTACAGGTCGCAGAGGAGGAGTGGGTCGACGCCGCCAGAAGCTACGGCCAGCGCCCGCTCGTGACGATGCGCAAACACATGGCGCCGTACATTCTCGGCTACATCATGATCTACGCGTCGTTGCTCATCGGCGGCGCGATCATCATCACTGCCGCGCTGTCGTTTCTCGGCCTCGGGATCAGCCCGCCGACGCCCGAGTGGGGGCGGCTCATCGACGAGGGCCAGCCGTACACGGCGACGATCTCGAACCACGTGGTGACGATCTCGGGGCTGATGATCACGCTGGTCGTGCTCGCGTTCAACGCGCTCGGTGACGGCATCCGCGACGCGATCGACCCCGAGGCGGACGTCGAAAGCGGGGCTGCAGCGCAGGGAGGTGGGGCCTGATGGGCGCAGAGGCTGTCGCCGCAAAGCGCCGCCGGGAGAGCGAGCCGATTCTGACCGTGAAGACCCTCAGGACGACGTTTTTCACCGACCGGGAGACGATCCGTGCGGTCGACGGGGTGAGCTTCGATATCTACCCCGGAGAGACCGTCGGCATCGTCGGCGAGAGCGGCAGCGGCAAGAGCGTCACCGCCCGCTCGCTGATGGGGCTAATCAAATCGCCCGGCCGAATACTCCCGGGGAGCAGCATCCGCTTTCGACACACAGACACCGTCCAGGAGTACGCCCGGCGCTTCTCCGGACGGGTGGTCGATCTCGGCGCGCTAGCGGACGAACACGACCCCGCTGCGTTGCTCGCGCGCGGCGAGGTCGACGCCACGCCGGCCACGTTCGGCTACGACTCCCCCTCGGAGGTGACGCTCGCGGACATCCTCGCCGGGGGCTACGGCGACGAGCTCGGTATCGTCGACGCCGACGACTGCGTCTTCGTGACCCGTGGCGACGCCGACGATCCCTCGAACATCGAGGCAGGCTTCGTCGAGGTGACGCGCCTCTCCGGCGAGCCACAGCGGCTGATGCGCGGCGGCCGGATCTCGATGGTGTTCCAGGACCCACTGACGAGCCTCAACCCGGTTTTCACCGTCGGGAACCAGCTGAAGGAGGCGCTCGCGCTCCACCAGGGGCTGAAAGGAGCCGCCGCAACCAAGGAGGCCGCCGCCCTGCTCGAGTCAGTGGGCATCCCCGACGCCCGCCGGCGCATCGAGGAGTACCCCCACCAGTTCTCGGGCGGGATGCGCCAGCGGGCGGTGATCGCGATGGCGCTCGCCTGCGAGCCGGAGCTGCTCATCTGTGACGAGCCCACCACGGCGCTCGACGTGACGATCCAGGCGCAGATTCTCGACCTGCTCGCCGACCTCCAGCGCGAGCGCGACCTCGCGATCATGTTCATCACCCACGACATGGGGGTGATCGCGGACGTCTCGGACTACGTGAACGTGCTCTACGCCGGCGAGGTCGTCGAGCAGACCGACGTCTACTCGCTGTTCGAGAACCCGAAACACCCCTACACCCGGGGGCTGCTCGAGTCGATCCCCGGCGTGCAGGAGGGTGACCGCCTCCAGACGATCGAGGGGACCGTGCCGACGCCGAACGAGCCGGCGACGTACTGCCGGTATGCCCCCCGCTGTCCCGAGGCGTTCGACGCCTGTGAGGTGGTCCACCCGGTCCACGTCCCGATCGACGACGACGCCGAAGCACACACCGCGGCGTGTCTGCTCTACCCAGAGGATCGGCCCCAGCCGGCGGCCGTGGAGTACCACCGCGAGCGCGCTAGCGACGCGAGCGGAGGTGAGCCGCGATGAGTCAGGACGCCTCCCAGCCGGAGGCAGCGGCCGGGGCGACCGACCGTGGCCGTGACGCCCTCGTCGAGGTCAGAGAGCTCAGGACGTACTACGAGGGGGGCGGGCTATTCGGGGGCACGCCGGTCCGTGCGGTCGACGGCGTGAGCTTCGACATCCGTCGCGGGGAGACGCTCGGGCTCGTCGGCGAGTCCGGCTGTGGCAAGACGACGCTCGGTCGGACGCTGCTCCAGCTCGAGGACGCAACCGGGGGCGAGATCCGCTTCGACGGCGTCGACGTCACCTCCTTGCGCGGCGACGAGCTGCATACGTGGCGGCGCAACGCACAGATGGTGTTTCAGGACCCACAGTCGAGCCTCAACGACCGGATGACCGTCGGCGAGATCGTTCGCGAACCGCTCGACGTACACGAGTGGCACACCCCTCGCGAGCGCCGCCAGCGGGTGCGCGACCTGCTCGAGACTGTGGGGTTGCTCCCGGAGCACTACTACCGCTACCCCCACCAGTTCTCGGGCGGGCAGCGCCAGCGTATCGGCATCGCACGGACGCTCGCGCTCGAGCCGGAGTTCATCGTCCTCGACGAGCCCACCAGCGCGCTCGACGTGAGCGTTCAGGCCGAGATCATCAACCTCCTCGAGGATCTGCAAGACGAGTTCGGGCTCACCTATCTGTTCATCGCCCACGACCTCTCTGTTGTCAAACACATCTGTGACCGGGTCGCGGTGATGTATCTGGGCCACATCATGGAGCTTGGCCCCACCGAAGAGCTGTTCAGCGATCCGGCAAACCCGTACACACACGCGCTGCTGTCGGCCATTCCTGAGCCCGACCCCCGTAGCGACGGCGCGCGAATCACGCTCCACGGCACACCGCCGAACCCGCGCTATCCGCCGGACGGCTGTCCGTTCAGCACCCGCTGTCCGGCGCGAATCCGGCCGGAGAGACACGAGGGCCTTGAGGAGGCGCTCTGGGAGTCGCTGCTCACGCTTCGTGAGATCCTCCGCGAGCGTGACCGAGCCGAGCGGTCGATCCGCGAACGGATCCGCGAGCGTCTCGGTCGCGAGACCCGCTTCGGGACGATCGAGGGCACCTACGAGGAGCTCTTCGGCGACTTCGCTGTCCCCGTAGAGCTAGAGGACACCCTCGCGGAGATCGAAGCGCACATGGGCAACCAGGACGAGGCACAGGCGCTCGCGGTGTGGAACGACGAGTTCGGCGACGTCTGTGAGGGACACATCGGCGACGGCGAGGACGACGCCACGTTCAAACCTGACTTCCACACCGTCAGCCAGTCCGGCCGTCAGAGCTTCTGTCACCGCCACGGTCCCGACTACTCCGAGCCTGCAGCGGTGCTCGAACAGCGCAGCGAAGAGCGATGATCCACGAGCGCCGACGCACCGGGTGATGGGCGTGTCCCCACGACGGAGCGCTCTCGTGACTGCCTGGCGCGTCGGTATCGACGCGGTGACGTACGCCACCGTGCTCACGGCGATGACGACAGCCGTCGCGCTCGCGCTCGGGATCACGACCGGCGGGGGGTTCGTCCGCGGAAAAAATCTGCTGTTCGTCTTTGGCTGGGTGATGATGGCGTACTCGACGGCGAAGCTGTGGGTCAAATCCGGCAAACAGCTCCGTGGCCACGCCGAGAGCGAGTCTGGAGACGACCGCGAGAACAGGGCAGACGAGACGGGCCAACCGGACCCGATGGCCGCCTCTACGGCACTGCGAAACCGGGTGGTGAACGATCCGTCACAGCGAAACGTCTACGGCAGGTCGCTCAGAGAGCGTGAGGACGCAACCCGGTTTCAGGCGTTCGTCCGGGCGGTGCCGCCGAACCGCTGGGTCCACCCGCCACGACCGGACCGGCGGATGACCGTCGCCGGCAAGGTGCTGCTCGCGAGCGTGTTCGTCCTCGCCACCTCGTTCGTGATGGAGACGGTCTTCGACGTCGTCTGACCGCCTCCAGTCGGTCGGTGTGCGGCTCCGACGAAGTTCGAGTCGAAAAGAGTTATTCGACTCCGTCTGCGACTGGTGGACATGGAAGACGAGGACCACACAGACGAGCGGCGCGCTGGCGGAGACGATCCGCAGCCACACCGTCTCGCGGATCCGACCGGCGTCCACGGCCAGACGTGGGAGGGCGTCCTCGAGGAGATGCGGATCCTCGCCGAGGACCGACGCGCCGACGGCTGGGACGTGCTGACGGTGGTTGGCGCGCACACCGACGCCATCACGAAAGACATGAAAGACCACGACCGCTTCGGCATCCAGCACATCGTCCCGGACAACCACGCAGACGAGTTCGTCGAGTTCTACGACGACGCATTCACCGAGTACCTCGTCTACGCCCGCGACGTCGAACGCTTTCGCTACCTGATCACCGAACTCATCGACCCCGATGGGCAGCGCTCGGTGATGATCGCTGGCCGCTTCGACGGCACGTTCGTCCCCAGCCTCGTCGAGAACGCTCGCGAAGAGGGCGTGCTCAACACGTACCTCAAACGCATCGACGGGACCATCATCTGTCGGTTCGGACACGAGGAGTGGGAGCCGCTCGTCACGCCCGTCGAGCAGTCCTGACGATGCGCCTCGTTCGCGGCCGTGTCGGGAGCGTGTCTGCCGACAGGGATGTGACCCGCTCGCTCGTCGAGACCGCAGCAGCCGGCGAGCGCTGCCTCCGGGTGTGGCAACCCCCGAAACACGTTGCCTTCGGCCGTCGTGACGCCAACCGCGAGGGCTACCAGCGGGCGCGCGAAGCGGTGGCTCGCCGGGGCTACGACTCCGTCGAGCGTTCGACGGGGGGCCACGCCGTCGCGTTCACCGGGACGACGGTCGCGCTGGCGCTGGCTGAACCCACCGACGATGCCCGGACCGGCATCCAGGACCGCTACGGCCGCGTCCTCGCCGCCGTGTCCGCGGCGCTCGCCGATCTGGGAGTCACAGCCGAGGAGGGGGAACCCGAGGGCGCGTTCTGTCCGGGGACGCACTCGCTGTCGGCCGACGGCAAACTCGTCGGGCTCGCACAGCGCGTCCACAGTGAGGCTGCGCTCACCTCGGCGCTCGTCGTCGTCGCCGACCACCGCGAGATCGCGGACGTGCTCGAGCCGGTGTACGACGCGCTCGCGATCCGGTTCGAGCGCGAGGCCGTCGGCAGCGTCGCTCGCGCTGGGGGTGACGCCACGCCCGAAACGGTCGTCGAGACGCTCGAGCGCCACCTGAGCGAGGGGTCGACGACGGTCCGAGAGCTTTAGGGCGGCGCGGCGTCGACTCCGGGTATGCTCATCGAGAACGCGACGCTCGCCGACGGTCGCCGGTGCGACGTCCGGGTCGAGGGGGAGATGATCGCCGAGGTGGCTGACGCGGGAACGCTCGAGTCCGACGGTGCGTCCGTGGACGCGACCGGCAAGCGCCTCCTCCCGGGCGTGATCGACGTTCACGTCCACTTCCGCCAGCCCGGCTTCGGCCACAAGGAGACGTGGGAGACCGGCACGAAAAGCGCCGCCGCTGGGGGCGTCACGGTCGTCGCCGACCAGCCGAACACGGAGCCGCCGACGGTCGACGGCGAGGGATTCGACGCCAAATGTGAGTACGCCGCTGACGCCTACGTCGACTTCGGGATCAACGGTGGCGTCACCCCCGACTGGCGGCCTGACGAGCTGTTCGAGCGGCCGCTGTTCGCGCTGGGAGAGGTGTTCCTGGCCGACTCGACCGGCGAGATGGGGATCGACTCCGAGCTGTTCGCCGAGGCGCTCGCGCTGGCGCGCGAAGACGGCGTGGCGGTCACCGTCCACGCCGAGAACGAGACGCTGTTCGACGAGGCCGTACGCG
>Ga0207421_10007825_pt1 | contig 11277 bp, 6 predicted proteins | sample SodLakKL_010_SED_4_FD_187542 | JGI IMG/M metagenome (GOLD analysis project Ga0207421, IMG submission 187542) | Alkaline sediment microbial communities from Lake Tanatar, Kulunda Steppe, Russia - 8KL_010_SED (SPAdes) (version 2) | ecosystem: Environmental > Aquatic > Non-marine Saline and...
AAGTAGTAGCTGTTTTGGTTGTTTTAATAGCCATAATACTGCCTATTTATTCAGCAGGGCAGGTAGAAGATGTAGAGGATGTAAGAACAATTGGTTTTTCTAACTGGAGTAAACGTTTTGTTTTTTATCAGGACCTTGAAGCCGGTATTGTAGAAACAGCAGAGGAACACGGTATTGAAGTGCTGGTTAGTGATCCAGGGGGCGATCAAGCAACTCAGCAATCACATGTTGAAAATTTTGTAGCACGGAATATTGATTTATTAATTTTGATACCAATTGATTCACAAGCTGTTGTTCCTGTAGTTGAATATGTGAATGACCACAATATACCAGTGATTACTGTTGATATCGGTGCTGGAGGAGGTAATGTTGAAACTCACATTGCTTCTGACAATATATACGGCGGTGAACTTGCTGCCCACAGAATGGCTGATTTATTAGATGGTTCCGGCGAAGTTGCAGTAATTACATTCCCAGAGATTACCTCTACTATTGAAAGAGAAGAAAGCTTTGTGAGAGTAATTGAGGAAGAATACCCGGATATTGAAATAGTAGCTAGGCAAAGCGGAGACTCTGAAAGAGACCGTGCCATGAGTGTCACAGAAGACTTTTTACTTGCATATCCAAATCTTGATGGAATATTTGCTGTTAATGACATGCAAGGATTAGGAGCTTTAGCTGCTGTGGAAGCTGCCGGACGAACTGACATATCAATTATTGGTTTTGATGCTCAGGATGAGGCTGTAGAAGCAATGAAAGCTGGCACACCTTATAAAGGTTCTGTAGCACAGCAGCCTTATTTGCTGGGTGAAGTAGCTGTGGAAACAGCAATAAAAATTCTAGACGGTGAATCAGTAGATTCAGACATACCAGTAGAAGTTAAAATGGTAACCCCAGAGGATGTGCAATAAGTTTTACGCACTTAGGTCCGTTTATTTTGATGATAAACGGACCTATTAATTTTTTTTAATCTAGTAACTTATTCCATTCCTAATGATATTATGAAGTTAGATCGATTAATATTTTGATGGACAAAAGAAGGAAAAATAAATGTTAGCATTACAATTACATAAACTCACAAAGAGTTTCCCGGGAGTGCTTGCATTAGATAATGTAGATTTTAGCCTTAAAGAAGGTGAGATCCATGCACTTGTAGGAGAAAACGGTGCTGGTAAAACTACTTTAATAAAGGTTGTTGCAGGTATATATAAACCTGACGAAGGACAAGTAAGTCTTTTTGAAAAAGAAATAGACATAAAAAATCCGAATGAGGCCAGGAGTCTTGGAATATCAATAATCCACCAAGAAAGAAATCTTATACCTGAATTAAGTGTAGCAGAAAATATTTTTCTTGATCGTTATCCGAAGACAAGATTTGGAACTATAGATTGGGAGCGTTTATATCAAAATGCCAGAGAAATAATTCAGCAATTGGATCTGGATATTGATGTCAGAATCTCGGCAAGTAATATTTCTATTGCTAATCAACAACTGATTGAAATCGCTAATGCACTTTCACTTGACCCGAAAATTTTAATTCTTGATGAACCAACATCTTCTTTAACAGAAACTGAAACAAAAAAACTATTCAGCATATTAAAAAAGTTAAAGTCAAGAAATGTTTCGATGATTTATATCTCACACAGGTTAGAAGAACTTTATGAAATAGCTGACCGCATTACTATTTTACGAGATGGTCAGTTAATAAATGTACATGATTCCAATAAAGTCTCAAAGGATATATTGGTGCAAGAGATGGTCGGAAGAGAGCTTGAAAGCAGATTCAAAACAAGCAAAAGAGAAATTGGTGAACAAATCCTGGAAATTAAGGATTTATCATGGGAAAACCGGCTGTTTAATATCAATATGGAATTTTACAGAGGTGAAATTGTCGGAATAGCTGGTTTAATTGGAGCCGGAAGAACAGAATTAGCTGACTGCATTTTCCATGCAAAACGTAATTATTCTGGAGAAATTATCATTGATAACAAAAAGGGAAAACTCAAATCCATAAACGATGCAATTGATCATGGCATATCTCTTGTTACCGAAGACAGAAAAAAACTAGGATTGGTTTCAAGTATGTCTGTTGGAAATAATATTACTCTGGCAAGTTTGAAGAAGATCTCTTCAGCAGGAGTGATTTCACGAAAAAGAAATGAAAATATTGTAACTGACATTATTAAGCAGTTAGATATTAAGACTCCGTCCAAAGAGCAATTAGTAAGAAATCTCAGTGGAGGGAACCAGCAGAAGGTTGTAATAGGTAAATGGTTATCGAGCAGCTTTAAGATAATAATTTTTGATGAACCAACCGTTGGAATCGATGTGGGAGCAAGGGATGAAATGTATCAGTTGATTGACCAGCTAGCTTCTGATAATTTTTGTGTAATCCTTATCTCTTCTGATATTACTGAAATTATAAACCTTTCTGACAGAATATATGTAATGAAGCAAGGAACAGTCAGCGGCGAATTGCCAAAAAATTCATCTCAAGAAGATATAATGAGACTTGCAACATAACACAAATAGGAGTTATACCTGTGAAAACTTTAAAAAATAAATCTTTAGATTCACATCCAGTAATAAACTTTTTTAAAAGAATTATAACAAGCAGAGAGATTGGAATATTCTTAGGATTAGTTATCCTATTTATATTCTTTTCAATATTTTCAAGAACATTTCTAACGGTTAATAACTTATTAAATATTACACGACAAGTATCTATTATTGGAATTCTTTCTATAGGAATGACATTAGCAATCCTCATTGGAGGAATTGACTTATCTGTTGGGTCTGTTGTAGCTTTTGTCGGTGTTATAACTGCAGACATGATGGTTAGTTATGAACTAAGCATTGGACTGTCAATTGTGATTGGTTTGTTAGTCGGTGTAGGTATCGGCTTTATAAACGGTTCATTAATAAGTTTCTTTAAGGTCCCTGCGTTTATTGCAACTCTTGGTACGATGACAATATTTAGAGGTGCAACATTTATCTATACACAAGGGCGGCCAATTTACAATCTTCCTAGACAGTTTGGGTTTATTGGTGCAGGTTATGTCGGACCCATCCCGTTCCCGACAATAATGTTTTTTATAGTAATAATTTTAGCAAGCTTTTTACTGAAAAAAACAACCCTTGGCCGTTCCATCTATTCAATAGGAGGCAATCAGGAAGCTGCATTATACTCAGGCATACCGGTTAGAAGAAGACAAATAATCACTTTTTGTATTGTCGGTTTCATCTCTGCACTTAGCGGGGTAATCCTTGCTTCAAGATTAAGGTCTGGTTTGCCCACAGCTGGCCAAGGGTATGAACTTACAGCAATAGCAGCTGTAATACTTGGTGGTGCAAGTATTACAGGTGGTGTCGGTACTGTTTTGGGCACATTCTTCGGTGCATTACTTATTGGTACGCTGCAAAATGGTCTTAACCTCATTGGGGTTGATCCTTTTGTATTAGAATTAATAACAGGTATAGTAATCGTATTTGCAGTCATTATTGACAGGTTTAAAGAGAAAGGGTTGAAACTTTTTACCGAATAGAATCTTTTTAATTTAGGACTGTAGTAATCTGCAGGGTTTAATATTTTGCATTTCAGACAACTGACTGAAACAGCAAAATGCCAAAATAATCAGATATTCGTTTTAACCAATGAGGCTAATTAAGAGTGAGGTCCATGACAATGCAGAATAATGAAAAAAAAGACATACTGGAATTCCTGTCAGCATTTATACAAAAACCTTCAGAGGGGCCAAAAGATACCCCTGCTGATATCACAGAATGCGTAGATTGGTTAGTTGATAGACTTGCTGCTTGGGGTTGGGGCTCGTATTACAGAAAATGGGAAGAACAAAAAAACGAGCCGAATTTAGTAGTCATCATTCCGGGAAGTGATAATGATAACCAGCAAAACAGCATAATGTTTAATGGCCATATTGATGTAGCTCCTGTTCCGACTGAAGAAACTGATTTATGGAAATATCCTCCTTATGAGGGAAGAATTACCGATGGTATTATCTGGGGAAGAGGTGCTTCTGATATGAAAGGGGGGATAGCATCCTTCCTTTGGGCGGCAAAAAAAGCTGTTGAGGAAAACGGACTCCCCAAAAAAGATATAGTTTTAACGATAAATGGCGGAGAAGAGTCTGCAAGACCAAGCATAGGAATAAAAAGCATCATAAATCATAGTTATACTGCTCCAATTGTTATTAATGCTGAACCGACTAATTTAGCAGTATGTCCTGCCGGAATTGGCTGGTTTTTCTTTAGCATCAAGGTTGAGGGAAAAAGCACTCATCCTGCAAATAGGTATATTTACTTAGATGATACGGTACCTGTAGATGAAAAACCAGGTATTGATGGTTCAGAAAAGTTATTATTACTTCTTAATGAGTTAAAAGAACTTGAAAACAGCTGGTTAGATAGAAATGATGAATTATTCCCTCCTAAGTCAACAAATATGACTTGTGTACGAATAGATGCAGGAGGCAGGGCGGCAGCAATGGCAGCTAATGCACAAGCTACTTTTGTAATAAACTACAATCCGAATTATACCAGTGCGGAAATAATGAAAGAGATAAAAGATTGCATCTCTTCTGCTTCATCAAAGGATCCATGGCTTTCTTTGCATCCTCCGGAAATAGTATTCCCCGATGTTGATGAAGTCCCTTATGAACCCTTTAAGCTGTCAGAAGAGCATCATGTAGTAAAGAAGATGTGTTCTATTGTTAGAGAAGTGACTAGCAGTTCACCGATAGTCAAAGCATTTGCTTGTCCTTCTGATGCAAATATAACTTCTGAATTAGGATTTGATACTTTAGTGTTTGGGCCCGGTGATATAAGTTTTAACTGTCACGGAATAGATGAATACAACTATACTGAGCAAATTTTTAATGCAGTTGAGATATATAAGAATCTAATAGAATGGCGTTGTTATTAGTTCTTAAGACTGCTTGAAAGTATTAATTCTTACAGCAGTACCGGATGAACACAACAATGCTTCAAGTACTGTTCTTTTCAATATCTTTTCCATTGTACATAAGTTAATACACGGTACCGGAAAAAAGCCTGCAAGGTAACTGCAGGCTGATATGCATACTTGATGATGAGCGCCCGACGGGAGTCGAACCCGCGTTTTCAGCTTGGAAGGCTGAAGTAATACCACTATACCACAGGCGCATGCTTTACATGTTTATATATAGTCATTTTGGACAAATTCGTCAAGGGGAGGGGCATGATTTCCCTGCAGCCCCGGGTGAGAATTGTGCTCTACTTCCTCTGTGATGGTATACGGTTATTTAAATTCTTTCCCGCAGAATATAAGAATATCTTTCAAAAATACGCTATAATAACACTAGACTCTGCACTTAAATAGTGAATATAGTATCCTTGTAATACCAAGTATTGCACAAAATTATGAGAATACTTTTTTAAAGTATTAGCTAAATCATCCTGGAAATGCATGTTTAAGGATAGTAATCTCTCATAAGTATGTTAATTTAGCTTAGGATGAAAAAAAATATGCTGACTTATCGGGGGAAACACACTTGATCTCACATTCATGCAGCCGAGCAAGGAGGACAGGTTGGAAGATGTAAACGGACTGCAGGACTCCCTTCAGGTTTTTCTTGATAATCTTGAAGCTAATCAAAGATATATGTCCCTGGAGGAACAGCAGTATTCTCTATTATTACAGCAAAAGCTCTTAGAAACTGCCTCATCTTTTTCCGCAATAACAATCAAAAATATGGATGACAGTATCCGCTCATCATTAGAAGATATTGGAAGATGCACTGGAGTGGATCGAGTTTATATCTTTTCATATGATTTTTCTAATCACACTTACTGCAACATATATGAATGGTGTGAGGATTCAATATCACCAGAAATCAGCAACCTGCAGAATCAACATATTGATGAAGTCTCTCAATGGGTTGACTTCCATGTGCAGGGGAAATCGATTTATATTCCTGATGTGCAGTCACTCCCTGACGGTAACATCCGTGAAATACTTGCATCTCAAGAGATAAAAAGTCTATTAACTGTCCCAATCATGGATGGGGCACATAGCTTTGGGTTTATTGGATTAGATGCGGTTGTAAAACCGAGAACATTTTCCAAAATAGAACAGCATTTTCTCCGGTGTTACGGACAATTCTTTTTGAATGTCTACTCTCGTATACAAGCAGAAAAGCAGTTATATGAAAGTGAACAGAAGCTGGCTTCAGTTTTGGAAACACAGTATGAAATGATTTGCCGTTTCCTGCCGGATACTACATTAACGTTTGTAAATAAAGCTTACAGCGATATGTTTGGATATGAGGGAGAAGAACTCATTGGCAAGAGATTTTTAGATTTCATACCAAGGAATGAACAAGATGCAGTGATGGAATATATCAGATCACTCAGTGCAGAAAACCCGTCGGTTACCTACACCCATTCTACTTTCATGCAGAATGGTGAGAAAAGATGGCAGGAATGGACCGATAGAGTGATACTTGATGAAAATAATAACATCATAGAGTATCAATCGACAGGCCGGGATATTACTGCCCAGAAACAAGCTGAACTTGCACTTCAAAACACAAACAATCTGCTGAAAAGAATTACTGATAATCTGTTTGACATAATTTCAATAACAGATCCTGAAGGAAATATTACCTTCATTAATAAGTCCATTGAACGATATGGATACAGTCCAGAGTGGGTCATTGGCAAGAATATAAAAGAATTATTGCATCCTGAGGATATTAAAAAGACATACAGCTACATCACTGATTTCCCAAATAACCCTGATGATTATCATCCACATGTGAGCAGGTTCATGACTAGAGACGGCAGGTATGTATGGGTTGAGTCAGTAATTACTCTGCTGACAGATAAAGAGGGTAAAACACGTGAACTATTGATCACATCAAGAGATATTACTGAAAAAAAAGATGAGGAAGCATACAAAAAGAAATTACAAAAAAAACTGTTCGAAACGCAGAAATTTGAGGCAATCGGAAGACTTGCAGGAGGGATAGCACACGAATTCAATAATCTGATAGCAGTAATAAAAGGAAGCACTGAAATGGTAATTGCCAGCATGAAAGATGAACAGCCGGCTCTTGAATTCCTGTATGATATTAACAAAGCAACTGACAGGGCTGAAATTTTTACTAAGCAGTTAATAGCATATGCCCAAAGACAAAACTTACTGCCGAAGATCATTGATTTAAACATAGTTATTGAACAGATGCTTGAATTGCTTGATGAAAAAGTTGGAGAAAATATCTCTATTGAATGGCTGCCGGGGAAGAATCTTAGAAAAGTCAGGATGGACATAGCCCAGGTAGAAGAAATCCTTGTACAGCTATGTACAAATGCTAGAGAAGCCATACGGCACAGCGGGACAATTCGAATTGAAACAAAGGGAGTAACTATTGATAAAGATTCTCCCGAGTACTCTGAAGATTTTATAACTGGCAGCTATGTGGTTCTCTCTGTTATTGACACCGGCTGCGGTATTGATGAGGCATTTTATGAAAAACTGTTTGATCCATTTTTTTCTACAAGAGACATTACGCACAGTAAAGGGTTAGGGCTGTCTACAGTATATGGGATAGTGAAGCAAAACAATGGCTGCATCAGGATTTCAAGCAAGAAGGATAAGGGAACAAATGTTATGATTTATCTCCCGGCCGTTGAATAGTACTAAAATGACGAGATGTCCCCAGTAGTATCAATTCATCCTTTGAGGGGAATTCTCTAGAACCATGCTCGTGTTCAAAGCAGATCCAGAGAGCTGATGTAATTGACTGTATAAGCCAGCCTGGATCAATTTTTTTAAACCGGGACACAGCCTTCCCGGCAGCCTCTGAGGAATTTACCCTTCAGAAGGGTAGATGATTCACAAAAAATCAGTATAGTAGGAGGCACATAATCCAAATAAGAGAAGGGATAATACTATGGGTATTCGCGGAGAGTTATTTTCTACTCGATTTTCATCTCAAAAAAGGACATATTTTTTCAATGTCAAAGAAAACAGGAAAGGTGATCTGTTCCTGAATATTGTGGAAAGCAAGAAGCAGGAAGACGAGGCCTTTGAACGGCATTCTGTGATTGTCTTTGACGAGGATCTGGATGCATTTGAGCGGGAGATGCTCAAAGCTCTTGATTACATGAAAAAGAGGAAGGGACAGTAATACGGAAACTCCTGCGGTGAATAGGAGATATCCCGTGGAGACTGCATAACCGCCGATGTTCTTTCGTCGGGTATCCTTTATGGATGTCAAACCCCCACTGGGGATATTTTTTTGCAGCTTCAGTCATCCAGCGGTCCCTGGCTGTCTTTGCCAAAATCGATGCAGCCATGATTTCAGGAACCCTGCTGTCTCCTCCCGGAACAGCTTCTGCAGAGGAGGGAAGCGACCGGGGAAGATATGCGCCGTCAATGAATACTTTCGCATGTATTTTTTCTGCACAGCGCAGGTTATCAAAGGAACGCTGCATGGCAAGCAGAGCCGCATGATGAATGTTCAGCTCATCAATCGTTTGGGGAGAAGCCCATCCGACAGCCCAGGCTGATGCTTCCCTCTTGATCAGTTCTTCGAGTCTGTCCCTAGCTGAAGCAGAAAGCTTTTTTGAGTCCTTCAGCAGTTCCCTGGGAAAGGATGCAGTGAGGATGACAGCTGCAGCTGTTACCGGACCTGCAAGAGGTCCTCTTCCGGCTTCATCTATTCCGATACAGTAATTCATTAAATTTGAGTATACTATGAAACTTCTCTGTTCGTACATCACTTTTATATATATAGGCAGTGTGTTATAGTAAATCTGAAATCATTTCAAGGATCTTGATAAGGGAATAGGTGCATCGTGTTTTTAAAAAGCGTTGAGCTGTTTGGATTCAAATCCTTTGCAGACAAAAGTAAGCTTATCTTTTCTGAAGGCATCAGTGCGCTCCTCGGCCCCAACGGCTGCGGGAAAAGCAATATTGTGGACGCCATTAAATGGGTGCTCGGAGAACAGTCCACAAAAACTCTCCGTGCAGGAAGAATGGGCGATGTCATATTCAACGGTACAGAAAACAGAAGGGCACTGAATGTAGCAGAGGTTACCCTGATCATTTCTAATGATGAAGGGTACCTTCCGATGGACGTTTCTGAAATTTCCATTAAACGCAGGGTCTATCGTTCGGGTGAAAGCGAGTACTATATTAACGGAACGCCGGTAAAACTGAAGGATGTGCGGGAGCTCTTTTTTGATACCGGTATTGGGAAATCTGCCTATTCGATACTGGAACAGGGAAAAATAGATCAAATTCTCTCTCACCGTCCCGAGGACCGGCGGTACATCTTTGAAGAAGCTGCAGGAATTACCAGACATAAGCAAAGAAGCGCGGAAGCTGAGAGGAAGCTTGAAGCCACCGAAGAAAACCTGCGTCAGGTGAACGGGATACTGAAGGAAGTCAGGAAAAACTACAATTCGCTCAAAACACAGGCAGAAAGGGCCCAGCGGTATCAGAGCCTGCAGAAGGAGATCTTTGAACTTGAGGTGGAAATACAGCTGTGCCGGCTGAAGGAGCTGGTTACCAGCAGGAATGATAAAGAGCGTATCCTCAATGAGGGTAGGCAGCGGCGTCAGGAGCTCAAGGAAAGCATCGAAGCTTTACAGAACGAGCTCGAGGAGAGCATGGATGAGCTTAACAGCATATCCCAGAAACGGGTGGAGATACAGTCCAGGCTCCAGCGCCTGGAAGAGGCAAAAAGCAATAAGACCAATCAGATATCCATACTCCATGACCGTCTGAAGGATTTTTCGTCCAATGAACATGAAGCGCAGAACCGCGGAGAGCTGCTGCAGCAGAGAATAGACAGGGATTACGGGGAAATTGAGCAGTACGCTGAGAAGCAGAGGGACCTGAAGGGGCATATTGCAAAAACTGAAGGGGAAATTGAGGACTTCCAGAAAAGTATTTCCATAGCAGAAGACCGGATTGCACGCAATGAGCACACCATTGAGCAGGAAGAAACTGCTATTGCACAGCTGGAATCCTCCCAGCAGCAGCTTCATTCCCAGCTTCATGAACTGACTGAAAATATTGTTCAGCAGCTTGACCGTGAGCTGAAAGAGTCAGGGTATTCAGTTTCCTACAGGAACAGCCTTGAAAAGCAGGTGAACCAGCAGTTCCACAGTATGAAAGTAAGGGTGGACGGCAAGGTGTCGTATCTTAAGAGTATTGAGCGTGACGGAAGGGCTTTCAAAGGAGAACTGGTCGGTGAGCTCAGAAAAATGACCCAGGAAATAGCAAAATCACTGCAGTCAGTACAGGACCTGTTCCGAGATTATACCGGTGCCGTACCTACCTTCATCGATGATTTCCTGGCACCTGAAGGGATTATTACCAGGAAGCGTGAAATTGACCGGGAAATCAATGAGCACAGCGAGCAGGTAGCTGAAAAACGTTCTTTGATAAAATCCCTGCGGGATGAGAATGCCCAGCTTCGAGGGAAGCTGAAGAATTATATGCAGACCCTGGAAAACCTGCGGATATCTCTTGCAGACATGAATTCCAGCAGCAGCCAGATCGATGCATCGATTGAAGAGCTGAGAAAACGTGTATCTGAACAGGAAGTGATGCACGATGAAGCACTGAAGGATGCAGAGATAGCAAAGACCCGCTCTGAAGAGACCAGGGAGAGGATTTCCCAGCTGGAGGCGCAGCGAAGCGAGGATGAACAGGAAGAGGAAAGGCTCCAGGAAGAAACCGGGCTGCTTGAAGAACAGGTTCATGAAAGAAATACCTCAATGGAGGAGAAGCAGAAGGAGCTTCAGCAGTACCTGGAAGAACGGGACATGCTTTCCCACCGGCTGGACAGATCGGAAGTGGAGCTTCAGTCAGTCGACCAGGAAATCAAAAACGTGTATGACCAGTTCGAGGAAATCCATGCAAGAAGTCTGAAGGAGTTTGATAACCGTATTTTTGAAGAACATCCCGACCGGATGAAATCCAGGGAAAAACTGAAGGAACTGAGAAAAGAGCTCCGTGAACTGGGACAGGTAAACCATATGGCTGCCGAAGAGTTTGCGGAAGTCAAGGAGCGCTACGATTTCCTGAATAAGCAGATAAGCGACCTTACAGACGCAAAACAGAACCTTCAGAGAATTACCCGCGAGATCAGGGAGAAATCTGAACAGCTCTTTCGGGTATGCTACAATCAGATCAAAACAAATTTTCATACCATGTTCAGAAGACTCTTCGGCGGGGGCAGGGCAGAGCTCAGACTGATTGAT
>Ga0207421_10007826_pt1 | contig 11277 bp, 16 predicted proteins | sample SodLakKL_010_SED_4_FD_187542 | JGI IMG/M metagenome (GOLD analysis project Ga0207421, IMG submission 187542) | Alkaline sediment microbial communities from Lake Tanatar, Kulunda Steppe, Russia - 8KL_010_SED (SPAdes) (version 2) | ecosystem: Environmental > Aquatic > Non-marine Saline and...
ATTATTGAAGATGAGTATAATAATATAAAATAGTTCTGATTGTGGTGATTTTATGTTTGCTTTTATAAAAAAGTACTTTCAGCCAGACCATCATTTTGAATCTATAAATAAAATAGACTCGAAAATACTGAAGGCATCAGAGATTAAGGGATTAATTATAGATATTGATAATACAACAATGCCCTATTCTTCAAAGGAGATGAAGGTTATTGTTAGTGATTGGATAAATAAAATGTCTGATGAAAATTTTAAAATTATTTTTGTCTCTAATACTGTTCCTGACCGGGCAGAGTTTGTAAGTAATTATTTTGATAAGCCTGCCTATGGTTATGCTGCTAAACCCTTTAGGTTTGCATTTAAAAAGGCTATAAAGAAAATGGATTTATCAAATGATAGAATTGCTATTATTGGAGACCAGATATTTACTGATATTTTAGGAGGTAATCTGTCAGGTTTTTTGACAATACTTGTAGAACCAATTGAGAGTAAAGATTTTTTTCTAACCAGAATATTCCGCTGGTTTGAAGGTTTATTTTATGATAGGAAAAAGAGGTTAATGCAAAAGGAGTGATAAATTTGAAGAAGTTTAGAATGTTAATTGGTCTTGGATTAATGCTTTTAGTCTTTCTAGCTGTAGCGGCTGAAGAGATTCAGGCTGAACAGAATTTACATTTAGGCGAAAGAGTATTAAGAAATGGAGACCAGGGCGGTGATGTTGCTGTTTTACAGAGGATATTGCAGGATCTTGGTTTTTATAGTGGAAGAACAGATGGATTATATGGACCTAATACTGAAAATGCAGTCAGGAGTTTCCAGGAAAATAATGGCTTAGCTGTTACTGGAGAGGTTGGCGAGGAGACATTCAGTCATTTGCCTGAATCTGATAGTATTTCAAGTATTATAGATGTTTCTAGAGATGATATTATGTTACTGGCAAGAATTATATATGCTGAAGCCAGAGGTGAGGCACCAAAAGGAAAAGTTGCTGTTGGCTCAGTTATTGTTAACAGGGTTGAAGATGGAAGGTTTCCTGATAATGTTAGAGATGTGATTTTAGAACAGGGACAGTTTAGTTCATTACTTGATGGACAGGCTAATTTATATCCGGATCAGGACGCCATTGATGCTGCTAAAGCTGCATTATTAGGGTATGATCCTACTTATCAATCGATATTCTTTTATAATCCAGCTGTGGCTACTAATCTAGCCTGGATTTCTAATAGACCTGTTGTTAAGCATATCGGCGGACATGTCTTTGCAAGGTAAAGATAAAGCAGCACCTGACGGTGCTGCTTCAACTTAATTATTATTTAATTAATTCTGTTTCCATTTTGTCAATACAACTCTGACAGATGATTTTACCTTGAAAATCTGATGTCTGCTTTGCACTACCACAGAAGATACAGGCCGGTTCATATTTTTTAAGTATGATCCTATCTTCTTCGACAAAAATTTCCATAGGGTCTTTTTTGTCGATATTCATAGTTTTTCTAAGTTCGATGGGGATAACCATCCGGCCTAAATCATCTACTTTTCTGACAATTCCAGTTGATTTCATTGAAAGATTCCTCCTGTATAAATATTTAGAACATAATTCGACAAAAATCTCTTAATTGATATTATAATACTTTTTTCGTCAGTAGTCAACATTATTTTTTAAAAATTTTTACATTCTAATTATTTATTACTTTCTTACTTTTATTTCAAGGAGCTGATAATTTTGCAGAATCTTTTAGCGGAGTATCATGATAAGCTTTCAAGTAACAATTATAAGCTTACTTCACAGCGGAAGGATATCTTAACTGTCTTAATTAATAATAAAGATAGACATTTTTCTGTAGAAGATTTATATAATGAGGTAAAAAAGGTTAATCCTGATGTTGGACTTGCAACGATATATCGTAATTTAGAATTATTTTGCAGCTTAAATATTACCCATATGCTTGAATTTGAAAGTGATTATAAGCATTATGAACTTGTTTCTGAAGATGACCACCATCATCATTTGATCTGTATGAATTGCGATAAAATTATTGAGTTTAATGATGAGGATTTAGTTGAATTTGAAGAAAGATTGGCAGAAGAATATGATTTTGATATGGTTAAACATTATATTAAGTTTTATGGTTATTGCAATTCCTGCCAAAATAGTAATGAAGGGGAGATGGAATAATGGAGCCTACAAAAAATTGTCTGAAAGATTTATCTGTATTTTCTTTATTAAATGGAGATGAGATTCAATCAATCTGTCAGAATGGCTATCTTAAAGAATACCGTAGAGGAGAAATTATATTTTTTGAGAATGATAGTGAAAAAAAGCTTTACTTGCTTGTAGATGGTCAGGTTAAACTATCTATGTTATCAAGTGAGGGCCGGGAAAAGGTAATGACGATTTTACAGGCTGGTGATATATTCGGTGAAATTTCATTGTTTGACCATGATCCCCATCCTCTGACCGCCGAAGTTCTTGAAAAGGCAAGGCTTATGATTTTAGACTGGAATGACCTAGAAGAAATTATTATGGAACAGCCCAGGCTTGCCCTTAAGATTATTGAAGCTTTATCTAAAAAAACCAGGTTATTAACAAGTCAGGTTAGAGATTTAGTTTTCCATGATGCCAAAGGTCGTCTTGCTAATCTTTTAATAAGATTTGCTAATGATTTTGGTCAGGACGTTGAAGAGGGTACAATGATTGAGATAATTTTGACTCATCAGGAGATCGCCAATTTATTAGGGGTTTCCAGGGTTACTGTGACTAAGACTTTAAATAAATTGATTGATGAAGGAATTATTAAGATAAAAGAAAGAAAAATTTATATTCTAGATGATGAGAAATTAAATGATCTTGTTAAGGATATTTAGTAATGGCTTATAAAATAGATGATTTCCTTGGTTTAATTGGTAGTGATGTTAATAAGAGTTTATCTCCATATATTCATAATACTGTTTATAGTAAAAGAGGGCAGAATGCATTTTATAAAGCCTATTCTTTAAATGAAGAAGAAGCTTTAAAGGCTATTGAGGCTTTATCGATTTTTTCTTTTAGAGGAATTAATATTACTAATCCATATAAGCAGTTAGCCTTTGATAATGTTGATTTACTGTCTAAATCGGCCAGAGAGATCGGGGCAATTAATACTATCAAAGTTATGGAAGGTGGTAGATTAAAGGGCTATAATACTGATTTTTTAGCTGTAAAGGAGATATTGAGGGGAAGATATAATAATCAAAAACTGCCATCCACTTTATTATTAGGTGCTGGTGGTGCAGCTAGAGCAGTCTTATATGCATTACTGGATTTGGAGTTTGAAAAGCTTATTATTGCAAATAGAACTAAACCAAAGGCTTTAAAGCTGATTTCTGAATTTAATTATAAAAAAGAGACTGGCTCCAGAATTGAAGTTATTGATTGGGATGTAAATAATATCAGTAAAGCAGTTATAGGTTCAGAAATTGTTATAGATACAACTGGATTAAGCTGGGATAATAAATCATTCCCAGGATATAATAGTATCGCATCGGATAATTTTATTTTTGATCTGAGTTATCCAGACTTTAATGCTAAACTCAAAATCAAGGCTGATCAGGTTAATGCCGAATATATTGACGGTAAGAAAATGTTATTATATCAGGCGAGAGAGGCTGATAAAATCTGGTTTCCTGATTTTAATGATAAAGAGAGAGGAAAAATGTTCGATATACAATTTTAACTTATAAAATTCCTGTTTTGTTTATAGAAAAATAAATTATAAGATTGTTTGTTATTTGCACTATCTGGCTATATACTTTTTAGTATTTTGTTGGTATAATATTATTAATTATTATTGTTTTAGCATGAGTGGATTTCTTTATTAAGTATAAATAAAAATTGATTTGAAACAGTTGACGGGAAAATTATAATAGGATGGAGCAGACCCGGAGCAATCCCGGAGAAGACCTGGAGCATTACTGGATTTGAATTGAATTTAAATATCTATAAAACTATCTGGATAAGATTCAGATTTTGCTGTTAAATGGTATTTATTGCGAAGCTAAACCGAAAATATACCGAAATTATACCGAATCTAAACCGAATCTAGACCGAAGCTAGACCGAAGAATGGCCCTATTTATACCGAATCTGGCTAAAACTAAAATTGAATAGAACTTACTTAAATAAGTTGTCTCGACTGGTAATATATACTGGTCGAGATTTTTTTATTGAAAATAAGTAAAAATTTTGGAAATCATGCAGGAGTTTTACATTGGGCGGCGAAATAGAAAACTATTCCAATAAAAATAAAATTTACTTGAGAGGGGTTGATCGGTATTTTTGGGGGGAGCCAGGTTATAAATCAACTAAAAAATATGATAGATGAAGCTAAAAAAAATGATGTTAGTGATATTCATCTAGAAATAATTGGCTTAACAGGAAGGGTCAGATACAGGATTGATGGGATATTACAGACAAAACTAGAATATAAAAAGGAGATGCTGGAATCTATTATTTCCAGAATAAAATATCTGGCCAATTTAGATATTACTTTAAAAAACAGGATTCAGGAGGGCTGTATTATTGGTGGTGAGCTTGATAGCGATGATATTAGGGTTTCTATTATACCAACTGTTTTAGGGGAGAAAGCTGTTTTAAGAATCAGGAATGATAAAAACTATCTGGACTTAGAAAAGATTGGTTTTAATCAACATAATAAGGGGTTATATATGGATTTACTTGCAAGTAATAATGGGATAATACTTTTTACTGGCCCTACCGGGAGCGGGAAGAGTACAACCTTACTTGCATCAATTGCTGAATTAAGTAGTTCTGATAAAAATATTATAACCCTGGAAGATCCAGTGGAACTGCTGATTCCTGGTATTAATCAGATATATGTTAATACAAATGCAGGGGAAAGTTTTGCTGACTATTTAAGGGCAATTTTAAGACAGGATCCTGATATTATTATGGTTGGTGAGATTAGAGACTATGAGACTGCAAGTATGACTACCAGGGCAGCCCTTACCGGGCATCTGGTGCTTAGCACTGTTCATGCAGATAGTTCAATCGGGGCAATAACCAGGCTCTTAGAGATGGGAATTCCTCCATATTTAGTAGCTTCGACTGTAAAAGGTGTTATTTCTCAGCGATTAATAAGAAAGCTGTGTTTAAGTTGTAATGGTCAGGGCTGTCTAAATTGCTTTAAGACTGGATTTAAGGGCAGGAAAGCTATTCATGAGATTATTAGGATAAATGATTATCTTAAGGCTGGAATATTAGAAGGTTTAAGTGAGAAGGAGCTGCTGGATATTGCCTGTGAAACCGGGTTTAAAAGTTTAAGAAGTAATTTTGAGATTGAGATTGAAAATGGGGTTACCAGTAAATCTGAAATGGCCAGGGTACTATAATGAGATATAATCCAGGTATTATCTCAGAGATTGCTAAGAACTGGAATATATATCTTAAAGGCGGTTATACTCTTATAGATGCCATTAAGTATAGCCAGTCCCGGCATTATACAGCAAAGTTTAATAGGAAGTGTATTTTATTGATAGATGATTTAGAACAGGGAATATCTCCAGAGGTTGCTATTAAAAGATTTACTGGTATCTTTCCTGATTTTTTTATCAATTTATTTATTACCGGGGTTATTAGTGGCAATCTTGATCTTATTTTAGAAGAGTTATCCAGGTTTTATAGCTGGGAACAGGAAGAAAAGGATCAGATTAAATCTAAGTTATATTATCCAGCAATTATTATAGCTATATTTTTCTTTTTGCTGACCTTTATAATCTTTTATTTGCTCCCAGAATTTTCTATCCTCTATGATGCTCTGGAATTAAAGATGAATAATATAATTTATTTATTAATAGAGTCAGGCCGTTTTATAAGATTGAATTTTTTCTTTTTAATATTAATTATCATATTAATATTTATCTCTGTTTATTTGATACTTTTTAGGTTTAATAAACTGGAATATCTTAAATTAAAGATTCCTATTTATAAAAAGATTGTTTACTGGCTGGCTTTTAATAGGTTTTTTATGAGTCTGGCCATTCAAATTTCATCTGGAATTGAGATTGGTCAGGCTATTAAGATTGCCTCAGAGGTTTCAGGACATCCTTTGATTAAGAAGAGGACAACCAATATCAGTGAAGATATCTCTAAAGGCGAGAATTTAATTGAATCATTAAGGAGGTGGTTAAAGCTTGAAGATCGGATTTATAATCTATTAATAGCAGGAGAAAGGTCAGGTGGTATTGTGGAGAGTCTTGAGTTTTCAGCGGAGTTATACAGGCATAATCTGGTTTATTATATCAAAAGGATAAATCAGTTGGTTGAACCGGTAATATTAATTATTCTGACGGTAATGATTGGTTCACTGGCGTATTTGTTGTTGAGTCCTATCTGGTCTATATTTGGCAATGGGTTTTTACAATTTTAAAAAATGGAGGAGATTAAATGAAAATTATTAGATCTGAAGAAGGTTTTACCCTGGTGGAAATGTTGCTTGTTTTAGTTGTGATTGGGATTTTAACCAGTATTTCAATTCCCGGGCTTGCCGGTGTTAGATCCCAGGCTGATTCGACTGCTGTTCTGCTTGAGATTTCAGGTATAAAGAATTTATTGGAGCTGGAATATATGAATAATAATTATTTATATCCAGAAGATCAGGCTGCATTCGATAAGCTAATTAATGAAACTTCGGTAAATAATGAAACTTCGGGAAGTTATGAATATGAAGCAAAAAAAGGGGGAAAATGTTATTTATTAAAATCCACTCCAGATGCCGATGGTTATATTTATAAAACTAGAGGTTTAAATACAGCTATTACTAGAGTGCCTGGTCCAGAACAAGCAGACTGATTAGATGACTATGCTAGAGGTTATTTTATCTATTTTGCTGATTGTTATCTTAATAGGTTCTGGGATTGCAGCTGGAAATTATTTTAGAGAAGGCAATATTCAGGAACAGTTATATTACTCTAATCTTTTAATTCAGCTGGCAAGACAGGAGGCTCTCTTAAGTAAAAAGGTGGTCCGGCTTCAGTTTGAAGCCGGGCTGCCGGCAACTTATAGAATCTATTATGACGAGGACGGCGATGAAATTATAATAAAAGAGGGGAGATTTCAAGAGAAGTTTCAACTCCTTGATCGAGACTCTAATCTGGTGGAAAATGGAGAGTCTATTGTTTTATATTTTTCAGAGTATTTAGGTTCGACGACTATGACTATTGGCTGGAGGAATAGGGATGATGATGGATTCTTAATTGTAAATAACAGGGGGAGAGTTAGATTTGAATTTTGATAATAAGGGATTTATTTTCATTGAAATCATAATTTCATTAATTCTAATATTTATTCTATTAACTATATTTGCTTTTACAAATTCAACTTTAGTCAGGTTACTGGAAGAGGTTGAATTGAATAGGCTTTTTTATCTTAATAGCTTAAATATAGGCAATGAGTTAGTAATTTATTTGCTTGAACCTACAAATGCTGTTTTTAGTTTAGGTAAAAATTATACGATTAATGAGATTGAGGAGAATTATCATGAATTTAACTCCTCAATTGATGAAAGAATCAGGGCGGGAACAGCAGTAAATTTAACAAGAAGATTTTCAGTCTATGGCTATATTTTATATGAAATGAGCATAACTTCAGGTGAAAATGAGCTAGTTTATCTATTTTACCGCTAGTTTAGGAGTGATCGATATTTTAAATAATAAGGGCTATATGCTACTTGAGATTTTATTAGGATTAACAATTGCATTGTTGATATTTCTATCAATTTCTTTGCTATTTAATTCCAGTTTGAGATTATATCATGAAATAATTAATGCAACTGGAGGCGTTGAATTAGAGATTATCTCTGAAAAAATAGCGACTGATCTGGCCTTAAGCAGGGAGATCTATAAAGGGGTGGATGAAATACAAATTAAAGGTCATGATGGTAAATGGACATCATATCTCCTTTATAATAGCCAGAATGGCAGGGAATTAGGCTTTAGAAGGGAGAAATCTAGAGATTTAAATGGTGAGGTGGTATTTACTAGAGTTGATAGTCTTTTAAGTAATCCAGACAGGTTTGAGTTAAGAAAAGAAAATGGGCTTTATTATTTAGTAATTTCATATCAGGATAATAATGAATTATATATTAGAGAGAGGATAATCTTTAGAGGTGGCTGATTATGATGATATTGAGTGAAAATGGCTTTATTGCAATAAAAGTTTTGATTATACTAATAATTCTGGTGACAGTTTTTCAAAGTACTGCTATCTATATAATAATTTATACAGATTTATTAAACGGAATAAATAATAATATTGCTAAAGAGATTGATTATGTTACCAGTTTTTATCTGGCAGAAGCTTTATCAGAGATATATCAGGAGGCTTTTTCAGTAAGTGAAAGTTATAAACTTAATAATAATAACTCTGTCATGATTGAAATTTTCAATTTTGGCGATGATAGTTTTAAAACTTTAAGATTTAAAGAACCGGTCAGGGGACAGACTGTCTTCATACTGGAATAAGGGGGATTTATTTTGATATTTAACAGATATAAAGGCTATATGATTATAAACGATTTTGAGTTGAATTATATTGGATTAGAAATAATAAATGGCAGATACTATTTAAAGGAAACAATTAATGAACCAATTAAGCCTGGCACATTAAAAAGTGGAATGATTATTAAGAGCAGTAATTTAATAGATGCTATAGTAAATATTAAAACTAAAATTCAATACAGGCCTAATTATTATGAACTTACTATTACTGCTGATGAGATTAAATATAAGAATCTGCAGTTACCTAAACAGAGTAAATCAGATTTAAAAGAAACATTAAGGGTTGAAGTTGAAAGAATGATTGATTATCATTTTGATCAGGCTGTCTTTGATTATAGTTTTCTTTCAAAGGGAAGTAAAAATGAAACTGTTTTTTTAGTTGTTGCAAATAAAGATTTAATAGAAGATTATCATTATATTTTTTATAATACTTTAGGTAATATCAATAGGATTACAGTTCGTCAGGAGAGTATCTGGAGATTGATGAATAAATTGAATGCAGGGCAGGATTTTATGTTTCTGGAGGTATATAATAGTGAAATTTATCTAACTGCCGGTAATAGTAACAACTTATATTTTTCCAGGAGATTTAAAAAACACCTTGAAGAACTCCCGAATATCAATGAAATTATCGAGATGGCAGATGATTATATTATTAGAGAGTTTAATAGGGAACCTATAAAAAAATTAATTTGCTGGAATAGAAGTAATAATTTATTGCAAATTAATAAAGAAATTAATTGTCGATTAGAAAATCTTGATTTAATTATTGAGGATGAATATTTATTGAAAAATAATCATTTTAGCAGAACTCCTTCGCTTCTACCTGGTTTCGGGATGATAAATTATGGGAACTGATATCAATTTAATTAGTGGACATTTTATATTAAATTATCGATACCAGAAGGTGTTATATATTTTTTTAATTATATTAATTATAGGATTGAACTTGTATGTCTATAATTATATTAATAAACCTTTAAATTCTAGCTATAATCAACTTATAGATATTGATAAAATTATTTTAAGCGAGGAGGAAATATCTGAAATAAACTGGTTAAATAAGAATCTGGTAATGTTTAATATTAATGGCTATTACAATATCTTTGAAGATTTATTAGGGGATATTGCCTGGATTGACTCTATATTTTTTATTGATGGCAGGTGGGAGATCAGAGGCGAGCTTAAAGGGATTGAGAAATACCAGGTATTACATGAAAGAATTAATGAATTGCGGATGTTAAATTTTAATATAAATCTTAATCGAGTTGGCTCTCTGCAGAACAGTTCTTTTCTCCTGCAGATTCATACAGGTGATGCCAGGTGAATAAAAAATTGTTTTTTATCAGGAAAAATAAGATTATTATCTTTAATCTACTTTTAATCTTAATTTTAATTTTTAGTATAATTAATTTATTTAACCAGAAAGAGGAACTGAAAAATGTAGAAATGGAGATTGTAAGTATAAATAATAATAATTTAAGAAATACTGCTCTGGCTAAAGAGCTAGAGGATTTGATTGAGTTAAGTAATGAGAATGGATATGTAAAAGAAGATAGACTGGTTATAAAGGGGGATTTGTTAAATGATTTTAGTCAATCCCGGCTAGTCATTACAGAGGAAAACCTTTCAGGGAATGGCCTGGAATATCGGAAGATTGAGGGTTATGGTGACGGATATTCGATGAGCAGATTATTTAATATTATTTCAAAGAAATATAATCTGGCCTTTGAGATACTGGAACTTAAGATATGGCCTGAAGCAAATGATTTTCAATTTTATATTAAGTATGATCTAGATATGAATAATTGGATTGGTAGAGAGCCAGAATTAAGTTCATTGGATTTTAGAATAAATAGCCAGAATAAAACTGGAGAAAATTTTTCAGGGGATAGATACTATTATCAGGGCCAGCCAGGTTTCAATGATGATAGTGACCGAGAAAATGCTATAGTAGATAAGCTTCCAGGACATATTGTGTTTAAGGGCTTTATTAAGAGTCAGGGGAATGAGTTTTTCCTATTTGAAATCAATAATCAGGCTGTAATTTTTCAGTTAGACCAGGAAGAAATTTTTAGTGAGATTAAGTATTTTCTGTATTATGATAATGGCTTATTTTTGATGGAGGATTTATTAATTTATAGGATTGGGGAGAAGTAAATGATAAATAAAAAATTTATTAAGGTATTTATATTAGCTCTACTGATGATCCTGGCAGTTTTTATTTTTAGTAATAATCTACTTGCCTTTGATGGGGCCAGTGATTTAAGCTTTGTGGACACAGAGATTCATGATATTTATTATCTTATTGCCAGGGCAAATAATTTAGATATATTTATTATGGATAGTGTTGAAGGAAGAGTTACTGTTCAGATTAACGATATCTATGAGAAAAATATATTAGAAGATTTTATCCACGCCAATGGTGATTCTTTTATATTGCTGGATCAGGTTTATTATATTGGGAATGGAGTGGAGATTAATTTATTAAAAGATATAATTAATGAAGTTGAGGTTAAAGAGGTTGAACTGGAAACAGCAATCCTTAAATATAATGACTCCTGGTCAGAGCGCTGGGGAGCTCTCCTCGATAGATATTATCCTGATCTTAAATGGGGATATAATGAACAAATGGGAGAATTAATTTTAAAAGGTGAGAAATCTGAAATAGACAATGCCTATAATTTTATGAGTTTAATAATAATGAATAGAGAAGGAAATGAGGAAA
>Ga0207421_10007829_pt1 | contig 11271 bp, 12 predicted proteins | sample SodLakKL_010_SED_4_FD_187542 | JGI IMG/M metagenome (GOLD analysis project Ga0207421, IMG submission 187542) | Alkaline sediment microbial communities from Lake Tanatar, Kulunda Steppe, Russia - 8KL_010_SED (SPAdes) (version 2) | ecosystem: Environmental > Aquatic > Non-marine Saline and...
GAGCTCGAAGCAAACTTTACAAAAAATATGCACGAAGGGATTAATCTGACCTTTTACGATGGTTCGGATCAAAAAATAGGTACAACAGAAGAGGTTAACGGGAAGGGAGCTGTGACCTGGGAAAATTTGGGTTACAGCGAAACATACAGCTGGTATGTAGTTGCTGACCATCCAGATGGAACAGAGACCTCCGAACAAAGGAGTTTCGAAACGACTGACATCGAAGTGATAAACGATATCCAGGACAGGTCCAGACAAATAGAAGAAGATATATCAAAGGCTGAAGGATGGTTAAGCGAGCACGGTGGAGAAATGGACACAGAAGTTTTAGAAAACAGCCTGAACGAACTATCCGATCTCCATCGAGAAGCTGAGGAAAGTATAGAGGAAGAGAGGTATTACGAGGCCGAAGAAATTCTCGATGAAGCTGAGATATTTCAGAGAGAGGTCAACGAGCAACTGGAAAGCCTTGAAGAAGAAAGGGAGATGATCAATCCCATCTGGATCGTTCTAATTATAGCAATAGTTATAATCGTAGGTGTGGCCGGTGTATTCTTATTCAGCTTTGAAGGTGAGGCAGAGCACAGGGACTACAACTACAACCCTTCAGATGATCCAGGAACGGAGTACGAGGAACTGAGGAAAGAAGACAGGGAAAGCTGAAAATGCAGATATCGACAAAGCTTAAATATTCTTGACTTCTTAGTTTAGTTGGTTAACAGGTGAGACTAGACTATGAGAAAAGAATTGGTAGTTCTTGTTGTCTTTTCATTTATAGTCTCTGCCTTCCTGGCACAGAGCGTGTTGGCCGATAGAACCACAGTAATTACTGAGGAAGCAGAGGATATAACTTACCACAACGCCACTCTTTTAGGAGAAGTCACTGCATTGGACGAAGACAACATAGATGTTTTCTTCGGGTGGCAAGAGGAAGAGGAAGACGAAGACGATTGGGAGGAAACGGACAAGGAAGAAGTGACCGATACAGGCAAGTTCAACAGAACAGTCACAGGGCTTTCTTCTGGAATTACATATGAATTCAAAGCCATCGGTGACTGGGACGATAACGATACAGAAGGTGAGAAATTAAACTTCACAACATATTCCTATCCTGAAGTTCAAAGCAAGGAAACTGCAGAAATCACCCACGAGTCAGCGATACTCAGGGCGAACCTGACGGAAATTGGAGCAGAAAGCGAAGTAAGTGGATACTTCAACTGGACTGAAGAAGATGGGTCCTGGACCAGTACCGAAGCTATAGACGTTGAAAGTGAGGGGCTCTTTGAATACGAGATCAGCGGACTTAAGTCAAGTACATCTTATGACTTCGTAGGGATAATCGACTGGGATGATGGACAAGACAACACAGAAAACGTATCCTTCACAACCAAGCCAGAGGTTTACGTCATTACGCTTGAAGCTGAAGATGTCAAGACAAATGAAGCGACACTGAGAGGTGAGCTTTCAGGGGAAGAAGAGGAAATAGACGAAGGCGTAAACGTTTCCTTCTTCTGGAAGGAAGAACAAGGTGATGACTGGGGACAGACAGAAAAGAAGGAGCTGTCTTCAGCAGGGACCTTTGAAGAGGAGGTCGATGAGTTCGAATCCGGCACTGAATATGAGTTTGAAGCTGAGGTGGAGTTTGGAGACGATAGCCATTCGGGCGAGAAAAGTACATTCACTACTCCACCAGAGTTCAATCTAACTGACATGGAAGTGGATCCGGAAGAGGTGTACGTCGACGAGGAGTTCGAAGTTAGCGCAACCGTGGAAAACTATGGTGAAACGGATTACGAATACGAGGCAAGGCTTTACGTCGATGGGAGCTATGAGACTTCAGAATACGTAGAGGTCTCTGGTGGCAGCTCCGAGGAAGTGATATTAAACGACTCCATAGGTTCCTCCGGAGACTACGAACTCGAGGTTAAGGTCGCCGGACAAACAGTTGAGGACGATATAGAGGTTTACAATAAACCCTCAGTCGGTACAAGCTCACCATCTGAGGTAGGAAGTGACTCTGCAGTTCTTGAAGGCGAAGTATTGGAGATAGGACTAGAGGACGAGGTAACTGTTTTCTTCAGGTATGGTGAGAAGGACGACGATGAGGCACTCTGGGGCGAAACAAGCAAGGAGGAAATGGAAGAAGAAGATTCCTTTGAAAGGGAGGTTTCCCTGGATGAGGACAAGGAATATGGATACAAGGCAGTCCTCGAGTGGAACGATGAAGAAGAAACAGGAAACGTGGTATCTCTAATGCCAGACTCATGCGAATACGGAAACTGGGAAAACCAAACCTGTGGCGGCTGGGAATGTGACGAAGAGGAGATACACCAAACAAAGGAGGTCACAGACGACAGTCCTACCTTCTGCAAAGAAGTCAAGGAAAGGTGTATAGAAGCCGAGGACTACTGTGGTGTACCGGAAGCTGAGCTGAACCTTGAGAAGGAAATAGTCAACGTAACCGCAGACGAGACTGAAACAAACAACGTTACAGTGGCTAACACCGGTACAAAGGACCTAGAGGACGTAGGACTAAGCTTAGAACTCGAAGGACCTGAAGAGTGGTACGACTTGGTACCTTCAGGCAGGACTATAGATCAAAAAGAGGAGAAGAGCTTCGAAGTATCCTTCAGTCCAGGTGGCGGGGCACCCATAGGAAAGTATTCAGTTACATACTTCTTGGAAGACGAGATAGGGACGGTAGAAGGAAGTCTGTGGATACATCCTGATGAAGAAGAGGAATCCAATATAGTCGAAAGATACCATAGCCTCGAAGAAGAGAAAGGGGAACTTGAAGAAAGGCTGGAAACCTTGGAAGATAAAACAGAGGTGGAACATATAGAAGAGGAGATGTCTACGTTCAGGACCCTTATGTCTGAAGCAGAAAACGCAATGAACCAGGACGACTACGTAACCATGAGCGAAAAGATAAGCGAAGCTGAAAGGCTTAGACTGGACATAACAGACGGAATAGAAGATATAGAAGAAGAGCTGGGCCTTCCATGGCTATGGATAGGAACAGGCGTTATAGTAATACTAATAGCCGGGATTATAATCTACATGCTGCTTCCACCTGAAGAAGGTTATGCAAAGTCAAAAGGTTACAAGAGCCCCAGTGAAAAGTCATTCAAGGACAAGCTTTCTGAAGTGAAGGAAAAAGTAAAGAAAAAGGTTTTCGGTGAAGAGGAGGAAGTTTACAGTTACCAGGCCTAATCAATCAGTTTATATCACATGAAAATCTGCTCTCTAAGATAGAATCTTCCTTGGCAGCTTGGCATATCTCACAGAACCTGTCGTCATAGTCCTCCATCTCGATTCTCTGCTTGGCGACATCCTCTATAAGGTTTTTTATCTTATTGGAAACTGACTTAGAGTTTTCTATCTTTTTGAGCTGCCTACCTCGAAGTTTGTTCTTGTACTGGGAGACAGCAGGCTGAGTCATGTCCAGACGTCGAGCAGCTTCTCTCTGTGTCAACCCATGCTCTTCAACAAGGTCCCTTGCAAGTATAGCCCTTACCGCAGGAAGTACATCGTTGACAAAGACCTCACACGGAAGTTTCATTCAATCACCTACAAACGTCCTCTCAGTCTCATAGCCTTTACGACCTTTTTAACAGACAACGAATAAGCAGCGTCCCTCATGCTTATACCCTTTTGATCATGCAGCTCGTATACTTCGTTGAAGGCCTTCGTAAGCTTCTTATCAAGCTTCTCCCTGAACTCCTCCATGGACCAGCTGTAACCGTATCGGTTCTGTACCCACTCGAAGTATGAACCGGTCACACCACCTGCGTTACAGAGAAAGTCCGGTATCTGAAAGATATCCCCTTCGGCCAGTATTTCATCCGCCTTGGGTGTAACAGGTCCGTTGGCCGCCTCGGCAAGTATATCAGCCTTTATTTCATCGGCGTTTTCCTCGGTGATTACGTTTTCTATTGCTGCAGGTGATAAAACATCCACGTCCAAGGCAAAAAGCTCCTCATTGGTTATAGAATCGTAAGGAGCTTCGGCTACAGTTCCGTGTTTCTCCATTGATTTCTTAAGTTCCTTGTAATCAAGGCCGGAACTATCGTATACACCTCCTCCGGCATCAGTAACAGCAACCACATCCATGTCCATTTCCTGGGCGGATTTGACCAGATGCTTACCAACGTTTCCAAAGCCCTGGACAGCCAGGCTCATGCCTTCGAGGTCCCTGTTCAGCCTCTTCGCGGCTTCCCTTATCATAAAGGCTACGCCTCTTCCTGTGGATTCGCTTCTTCCAGGTGTTCCACCGATCTCCACGGGCTTTGATGTTATAACACCGGGCTTGTGCTTACCGACCAGCTTCTCGTACTCGTCCATCATCCAGCCCATTATCTGCTGGTTTGTTCCTACGTCCGGTGCCGGAACATCCTGATCGGGTCCTATATATTTGTATATCCTACGGATGTATTCCCTAGAAAGCTTTTCCACCTCCCTGTCGCTCATTTCCCGAGAGTCGCAAACTATACCCCCCTTGGAGCCGCCGTATGGTAGATCGGCAACGGCACACTTCCAGGTCATCCAGGCCGAAAGAGCCTTCACGTCGTCCAGGCTTTCTTCGGGATGGAACCTTATGCCCCCCTTGCCCGGACCTCTTGCATCGTTATACAGAACACGGTAACCTTTGAAGTTCTTAACAGAACCGTCGTCCATCTTTACAGGTATATTTACCTCCACTACCCTTTTCGGCTTCTTGAGGACTTCAAGCTCGTCCTCCTCGATATCTATAAACTCGGCGGCGTTTTCAAGCTGTTGTTTCGCGTTTTCGAAAGCATTGTCTTCTGACATGAATATCACAGGCTGTATTTAGGAATCATTACTTTTAAATATAACGTTGTTATAGGAGAAAAATAAAGCTACAAATACAACTTCTTTTCATCGACTTCTTCTGAAGCTTTATGCCACTCACCAAGAAAGTCATATCCTTCCAGTTTCCCATAGTTTTTCTCAAACTCGTTTTTATAGGGAAGAATGGGCTCATTTCTTATACGATCGTAGTAGCTCAAAACAAAATCCATAAGCTCTTCATCGTTCATTTCGTCTACGTCAACATTCCTTACTTCACCGTCCCTTTTTACACAAAGACTACCCACATCTTCTAGGGCATTTTGAAACATTGCAGGGTCGTTCTTTGGGATTTCTGCTATCAGTTTCTCAGTTTCATAACCGTCCTGAGGATCATAGATCTCCGCGATCGTATCGCCATACTCCCTAAACAAAGTTGCACCCTTTCGCATTCTCAAGGGTTCTTCGCTGTACGCAAGATAGAATGTATTGTAGGCATCATAACCTGCCTTACGGAGATTCTTGATATAGCTAATCCAAAGGTTTATTTCATTATTCATAGTTCTTCTATCATCAGGCAAATTTGTCGGGTCCTTTTCTAAGGCCATATGTAAGAATTAGGCGTGAATAATTTAAATCTCAAACGATTGGACAACTTTTAAATACATATAACAACGTTATATGTTAGTATGAAAAGGTTAGACGTCGATGTGATCTACGCAGATAACAACGCAACGACTCCTGTGGATCCAAGAGTAAAGGAAGCGATGCTCCCCTATCTAGAAGGAAAGTTCGGAAACCCGAATTCGCTGCATACCAAAGGAAGGGAGGCCAGAGAAGCGGTGGAAGAGGCCAGGGAGAAGGTCGCGGGTTTGCTTAACTGCAGACAAGAGGAGATAATATTTACAGGTTCGGCAACGGAGTCGAACAACCACGTAGTCAAGGGAACCGTTTTTGCAAGAAAGGACGATGGTAAGCATATAATCACTAGCAAGGTGGAGCATAAATGCGTGCTGGAGGCATGTAAATGGCTGGAGGAGCAGGGCTTTGAGGTGACGTATCTGGACGTGGACGAGGAAGGGTACGTCTCTCCGGAGGAGCTGGAAGAGGAGTTACGGGAAGATACTATACTGGTTTCAATTATGATGGCCAACAACGAGATAGGTACTATACAGCCGATAAAGGAGCTGACTCAAACCGTACACGAGGAAAGCAACGCATACTTCCACACGGACATGGCTCAGTGTCCTGGGAAGTTGGAGGTGGATGTACTGAAGCTGGGTGTGGATATGGCAACCGTAAACGCGCACAAGATGTACGGACCGAAGGGCGTCGGAGCTTTGTACAAGAAAAAGGATTTGAAGATAGATCCTTTACTACATGGAGGCGGCCAGGAGAACGGAGAAAGGTCCAGCACGGAAAACGTTCCACATATAGTTGGCTTCGGAAAGGCCTGTGAGCTGGCCAAAGAGAACTGGAAAGAAGAGAAGAAGGAACTTACGGAAATGCATGGGAGGTTTATAGAGGAAGTACAGGAAAAGATAGAAAACGTAAAACTGAACGGTCCAAGAGAGGCAAGGCTTCCTGGAAACACAAACCTCTCCTTCATCGGAGTAGAAGGTGAAGCTTTGGTTTTAAGGTTGGACGAAAGAGGCATAGAAGTAGCCACAGGATCGGCCTGCAGCTCCGAGGAACTTAAGGCGTCGCACGTTCTTGAAGCTATAGGAAGAGGACCGGAACTCGCACACTCCTCTCTCCGCGTGAGCTTCGGAAGGTTTAATACTATGGAAGACGTGGACAGGGTAGTGGAGGTCCTTGAGGAGGAGGTCGAAGACCTCAGGTCTATAACAGCTCTTGATACAAAGGGCAAGATAGGTGATTAGATGTATACGGAAGAGGTAATGGAACACTTCAAAAACCCAAGGAATATGGGTGAAATGGAGAATCCGGACGTTACGGCTAGAGTCGGGAATCCTAGCTGCGGAGACATGATGAACATCTACATGAAGGTCGGTGAAAAGAACGGGGAAAAGTACATAGAGGACATAAAGTTCAAGACCTTTGGTTGCGCTTCAGCTATAGCTACGTCCTCCGTAACTACAGAGCTTGCCATGGGTAAAACCCTAAAGGAAGCGGAGCAGATAGAGGAAGAAGAGGTTGCAGAGGCGCTTGGCGGCCTTCCGAAGATAAAGATGCACTGCTCTAATCTTTCGGCGAACGGGCTGCATGAAGCCATATACAAGTACAAGAAGAAGGAAGGCATGGAGATCTCCGACGACCTGGAGAAGAAGCACGAGATAGCGCAGAAGACCCTGGAGAAGACGGAGGAGATGAGGGAGGAGCACGGGCTGGATGAAGAGTGAAATTTCTAAGATGTAGTGCCTAAAAACTAGCCAGTGGATATTTATTTTATGGGGAGTAATTTAGAGGGCATGAGCGACAAGGATGGAAAAACAGTCTGTTTGTTATCTGGAGGAATAGATTCTCCCGTGGCTACGGCGCTGATGGGACAGAAAATGGAGATAGTTCCTCTCCATTTCGTCTTACATCCATACTACTGTGAGGAAACCTTCTCCTTGAGTATACGAGCTATGAAAAGGCTTGAAAAGGTGGTTTCCTTCGACGAGATAGTCTTATTTCCATGGGGAAACGTCCTCCAGAAAATCTTCGAGGATCTCGATAAGTTAGATGAAAGAGAATATTCCTGCGTTCTATGCCGGAGAAGTATGTTCCTCGCAGGTTCGCTTATCTGCGAAAAGGTAGGAGCTGGTTCCCTGACAACAGGTGAATCCCTGGGACAGAAGGCAAGCCAGACCACTGAAAACCTGAGAACAACTTCCTGGGATATAGATATTCCTATACACAGACCTCTCATGGGGATGGACAAACAAGAAATAATCAAGAAGAGCAAGGATTTAGGACTTTACATGTCAACACATGCTGGATGCTGCAACGCGACGCCGGACAAACCAAGAACTGAGAGCGATCCGGAGAAGGTTCAAGAACTGTTCGAAGAGTTGAATCTCAAAGATTTCGTTGAAAGGCAGGCAGAGAAGGCTGAAGTAATATCCACAGAAGGTAAGGAGTTCTACGAGATATTCCACAGCTACCTGAAGAAGATAGTTTCAAATGATGAAAATTAAAGATGAAATGTTTAGTTCCTAGTGTGCTGTCCAGCCACCGTCTACAGGGAGGTTAACTCCTGTAATATAGGAAGATTCTTCTGAAGCCAAGAAAACAGCAACGTCGGCTATCTCCTCCGGCTGTGCTACTCTCTTCATAGGCGTCATATTCATCACGTGCTGCTTGAACTCCTCGTCCTCCATGGCTTCCTCTATCATCGGCGTGTCCACGAATCCAGGGCATATACTGTTCACTCTGACGTTCTGATGTGCAAGGTCATCAGCAACGGACCTTGTAAAGTTCACAACTCCTCCCTTTGCCGCGTTGTATGCCGTTGCTCCTATGTCACCTGTAAGCCCATAGATAGAGCCCATATTTATGACACATCCTTCTGTCTCCTTTAGATGTGGAACAGCTGCCTTTGTTCCGTACATAACTCCGTCGAGATCCACGCTGAGTATCTTCTCCCATTCGTCTATGTCCATTTCCTCTATGGTCGACCTAGAACCTATCCCTGCGTTGTTGACCATTACGTCAAGTCTTCCGTGTCTCTCCACAGTACTTTCAACCAGGTCCTTAACGTTCTCCCAGTCCGAAACGTCACATCTTGTAAACTCGCAGCCGATTTCATCAGCAACTTCTTCACCTTCTTCCTCATCTATATCGGCTATAACGACTTCAGCGCCTTCTTCCACGTACCTTTCAGCTATGGCCTTTCCGATTCCAGAAGAACCACCTGTTACGATCGCAACTTTATCTTCTAGTCTCATGCTATCACGTTAGAATATAAGGCACAGCGGTTTATAAAACCTAACACGCAACAAGGAACTAGATATTTTCCTCTACCTTCTCAAAGTCCTCCTCGAGAACTTCTTCGAGCTCCGGGTTGTAAAGTGCGGCAGCAGGATGGTACTGAGGAACTATTTTAAACTGTCCCTGGAGGTTGCTTACGCTGTATACCTCTCCATGTATACTGCTTATACTTCCTCCATCAAGATCGTACTTGTCAAGTATATAAGAAGTGGCGAAGCTTCCCAGGGGAACTATAACTTCAGGGTCCACGAGATCGATATGTTTGTCCAAGTAGTTTGTGCATTTCTCTATCTCCTCTTCTTCAGGATCCCTGTTGTTCGGCGGTCTGCAGAGAACTATGTTGGTTATATATACCTTTTCTCTGTCCAAGCCGATTCCTTCAAGAAGTTTATCTAAAAGATTACCTGCCCTTCCCACGAAAGGTCTTCCCTTTTTATCTTCCTGCCTACCCGGAGCTTCACCTACGAAAAGAATATCCGCCTCCTTTGTCCCGTCACCTATGACTATCTGAGTCCTGTTCTCGTGGAGTTTGCATTTTTCACAGCCCTTTATCCCTTCCTTAAACTCTTCGTAGTCCATATCCTTTACTTCTCAGAAGCAACTAAAAAACTTGACCTAGGCTTTCTGTTCACTCACGTAACCGTAAGCTGAGTAAGCTGCTACAGCTCCTTCAGCGGAAGCAGTCACGATCTGCCTTAACTTGTTGCTACCTGTAGTCACGTCCCCGGCTGCGAAAACACCCTCTACGTTTGTTGACATATCCTCTTCAACCTCTATAAAGCCCTGATCATCCCTTAATATCTCCTCACCGGAGACCTTCTCTATACTTCTGTTGGGTTCAGAACCGATCTCAATGAAGGCTCCATCAACCTCTATTTCCTCACCGTTTTCGAAGACTATCCCTTCTAGAAACTCACCACCTACAAACTTTTGAGGTGCCATACCTGTATTCATCTCTATCTTCTCGTTATCTTCACACTTCCTTATCATTATGTTTTCGGCACTTATCCTGTCCGTGGCCTCGAAGATCCTAACCCTGTCTGCATGCTCAGCAAGCTGCATCGCGGCCTTCAAACCTGAATCAGCACCACCGATCACAGCAACCTCCTTGTTCCTGTAAAGAGGCGCGTCACAGGTTGCGCAGTAACTAACTCCTTTACCCACCAACTCCTCCTCGCCCGGTATTTCCAGCCTTCTCTTTTCAGCACCCAAAGCCAAGATAACGGAATGTGACTCCAATGTTTCTTCCTCTGTTTCGAGGAGGAAAGTTTCGTTTCTGTCTATTTTTTCAACCTTTTTCTGCTTAACTTCCACACCTATCTCCTCAACCTGCTCCTTCATATTGTCCATAAGCTCCTGTCCCTCTATTTCTTCGGTACCGGGCCAGTTTTCGACAATGTAAGCTTCGCTGCAGAGGCCACCGAGCTCCTCGCCGACTACAGCTACGTCTAGGTCGTATCTCTTAGCGTACAAGGCTGCAGTGTAACCTGCTGGCCCTGCTCCCACCACTACAAGATCGTACATTCTTCACACCACTCAGATATTTTCATCGATCCATTCGTTTATGTCTTCCTTGCTTCTGTTTCCAACGAAGCTTTCGACGACTTCTCCGTCAACGAAAAGGTTCACGTTGGGAACGCTTCTCACACCGTACTCCTGTGGTTTCTCTTCCGCCTCGTCTATGTTGACCTTGACAACGTCTATGTCGTCCCTTTCCTTTCCTATCTCCTCGATGGTCGGTTTCAGCTGCTTACAGGGCATACACCAACTAGCCCAGAAGTCCACGAGTACAGGTTTTTCCTTGGAAGTTTCAACTACCTTTTGATCGAAGTCGTCGTCCTTTGCCTCTTTGAGAGTCATAATGTTTCACCTCATACAGTTTACACAAGTTGGTCCTTTGTTTGTTTCAGGTATTTCGTAGTTCTCCTCCTCCCACTCCCCCACAAACTCTTTCCAGCTTTTTAGATGTTCCTCCGAACAAAACTTCTTCCTATGCTTTCCTACGTATCCAGGCACCTTAACTTTTTCCACCACAGACCCGTCCTCCAGAACGGAGTCGCAAAAGTGACAACGTCCCTTTATGACGCCCCTCACGTAGTCGAACATCTTATCACAGTCCACATGAGCCACAGGAAGACGTGGAACAGGAAGAACAGCTGCTTCCTGCAACCATCTCGTTTCTTTCGTAAAGCTCCGTCCAGCAGCTCCTGCATACCATAACCTTGCCTTTATCTCTGTGGTCGGCCTGCAGTAAGCTTCCTTCCCCGCCGCACAGTTCGCAGCTCATGATTATCAACAAAACTTATACCAAGTAACTTAAATAAGTAACGAAGTTGTGAAGTATAGTGAGTCGAAAACTCACAACCGATATATATGATAGATTTCGCCTGCAAGAGCATAAAGGTAGAAGAGCTTATAAGATGCTCCTTCCAGCTTTCTAAGACGGACTACGAAGTCCTTGTCAAGCTCATGGATTCAGAGAAGGATACGAAGAAACTGGCCGAGGAGATGGGACTGGATAGAAGC
>Ga0207421_10007831_pt1 | contig 11270 bp, 11 predicted proteins | sample SodLakKL_010_SED_4_FD_187542 | JGI IMG/M metagenome (GOLD analysis project Ga0207421, IMG submission 187542) | Alkaline sediment microbial communities from Lake Tanatar, Kulunda Steppe, Russia - 8KL_010_SED (SPAdes) (version 2) | ecosystem: Environmental > Aquatic > Non-marine Saline and...
GTCCGCTCAACGCCACCGCGGCTCTCGGCTCGCGCCGGGCAGGCGATCCTACGAACACCTGGCGGTCGATACAAACGGGACATCACAGCGGACCGCGAGTTAAGGGCACACCCCGCAGCGACCGCGGATGACCGCCGGCGGCGTACGCCATCCTGCGAGACGCGCCCCCACCGGCTCGCGGTCTCGGGTGGTCGCACGTCCGCGCAGGCAGGCGAACGCTCAACCTGCATCGTCCTGGTCGCTGGGGGCTTTCACCGCGAGGACCGGGCACGGAGCGTTGAGCACGATCTCTTGCACGATGCTGCCGATGAAGAGCTTGCCCACCGGTGAGCGCCGACGGAGGCCGATGACCAGCAGCTCCGCCTCCTCGCGCGCGGCGGTCTCCAGGAGAGCCTCGACAAGGCCGGGGCGCAGACCGCCCTGGACCTCGCTCGTGGCCTGCACCCCCTGCGCCTGCAGCTCTCGCTTGACGTCCGCCAGGTGCCGCTCGAAGTCCTCGATCTCGGTCCACTCGGGTCTGGTGCGCGATGGGCGGGCTGTGGCGTCGTAGCCGACGTAGCGAACCAGGTGCAACCGCGTCTTCCGCAACGCGGCCTCGTTCGCGGCCTGGCTCAGCGCTGCCAGACCGTGCGGTGTTGTGCCGTAGCCGAGAACGACGGTCATCCGACTCCCCTGTCATGGACTGCGACCCAGGCCCACGGTCGGGCACGTGGCCGGAGCGAGGTGCTGTGGTGGAGGTCGAGCATGGTTGCTGGTTCACCGCCTCGGGGGCATGTTGAGCACCTGGTCGGCGTCGACCGCCTGCAGGTCCTGGGTGATCGCCTGGGCGGTGCGCCGTAGCGCGGGTAGCAGGTTCTGGCGCATCTGCTCGGGTGACCAGCGGCTGGCTTGGACCGAGATGTTCACTGCGGCCGGCACGCGATCGTCGCGACCCTTGATCGGGACAGCTATCGAGCGAAGTCCGGTCTCGAGCTCCTGGTCAACGAGCGCAAAGCCTTGGTCACTGACCCGTGACAGCTCGCCCTTCAGCGCGTCAGGGTCGGTGAGGGTGCGCTCGGTGAAGGCCTGGAGCTGCTGATGGCCTAGCCGTGTGCCTACATCCTCCGGGGCAAGCTCGGCGAGCAGCACACGTCCCATCGAGGTGGCATGAGCAGGCAGCCGGGTCCCCACTGTGATCGAGACCGCCATGATCCGAGAGGTGGCCACGCGCGCCACGTAGACGATGTCCTCACCGTCCAGCACCGCCACCGACGAGGATTCGTTGACCTGGCTGGCCAGCCGCTCGAGGTGGGGCTGGGCCAGCTCTGGGAATGTCAGGCTGGACAGATACGCATAACCGAGCTCGAGCACGCGGGGGGTGAGTGAGAACCTCTGCCCGTCTGCGGCCACGTAGCCGAGGTCAGCCAGGGTGAGCAGGAATCGCCGCGCTGCAGCCCGCGTCAGCCCGGTGCGCTTGGCGACCTCGCTGAGCGTCAGTGACGGGTGTTCCTCGTCGAAGGATCGGATGACGGCGAGGCCCCTGGCCAGCGATTGGACGTGATGGGTTGGACGTGCGGCGTCCGCTGGCGTAGAGGATTCGACGTCAGTCATGGCTGCTCCGGCTCCAGAATGCGGCCCTGCTAGCTGGTCCAGTCCTGTGTCCCAGAGGCCGAGAGCGTGGACTGGTTGTGGTGACTGGCTGTCTCGGCCGGCTCCGAGCTCTGTGGGTGGAGCTCGAGGGCACCATAGGCCGGCAGTTGGTCGCAGGGCACTGGTGGTGGCTGCGGGCCGGGGCCCGCCTGCCCTGTCCAGCGGACGCTGCGGATGCGCACGTCACGCCTCCAGCACCAGCGCCAGCCCTTGGCCAACCCCGATGCAGAGCGTCGCCAAACCCCATCCGCCTCCACGCTCATGCAGGGCGTGCGCAAGGGTTCCGAGGATTCGCGCTCCCGAGGCGCCCAGCGGGTGGCCAAGGGCGATGGCGCCACCGTTGACGTTCACGATCGCAGGGTCGAGCTCGTGCCAGTCGGCAAGGCACGCCAGCGACTGGGCGGCGAATGCCTCGTTGAGCTCGACGAGCGCGAGATCATCCCAGCAGATGTTCGCGCGGTCCAGCGCCTGCTGGGCTGCCGTCACGGGTGCGATGCCGTACAGCTCCGGGTGGACCGCCGAGACGCCGCGCGCGGCGATGCGCGCGAGCGGGGTCAGATCATGGCGCGCGATGCTGGCGTCGGAGCCCACCAGCACCCCCGCCGCTCCGTCGTTGAGTGGAGATGCGGTGCCCGCAGTCACCGTGCCGTCCTTGGCAAAGGCCGGCCTCAAGGTGGCGAGCTTCTCGAGGGAGGTGTCGGGGCGGATGGACTCATCCCGGGTGAGCCCGGAGCCGGGCACGCTGATCACGTGATCGTCGTAGAAGCCACGCTCCCATGCAGCGTGCGCGCGCTGATGGCTGCGCAGTGCAAAGGCGTCCTGTGCCTCGCGGGAGATCTCGTAGCGCCGCGCCAGCGTCTCAGCGCCAGCGCCGAGCGAGACCGTGTGCTCGCGGGGCATCGCGGGGTTGACCAGGCGCCAGCCGAGCGTGGTCGAGACAAGCCCCGCATCACCGCGGGGATAAGGGCGGTCGGGCTTCAGCATCACCCATGGTGCGCGGCTCATCGATTCGACGCCGCCCGAGAGCACGATGTCAGCATCGCCGGTCTCGATCGCCCGCGCTGCCTGGATGCTGGCCTCGAGGCTCGAGCCACACAAGCGGTTCACCGTCGCGCCGGGCACTGACGTCGGCAGGTCGGCAAGGAGCGCTCCCATCCTTGCGACGTTGCGGTTCTCCTCGCCAGCACCGTTGGCGTTGCCCCAGAGCACTTCGTCGAGCGTGCTGGGATCGAGCGTTGGAGCGCGATCGCGCAGCGCGCTGATGACGGCGGCGGTGAGGTCGTCAGGCCGCACGTCCGCCAGGCTTCCGCCGTGACGGCCGAAGGGTGTGCGGACGGCGTCCAGGACGTAAGCACTCGCCATCGTGCTCACCTCTCCGCGCTTGGAGCGGTTGCCTGCAGCGCACGGAGGACGCGCATCTCCTCGGCGCGTGGAGGCGCGGTCTCGGACAGCGGTGCTGCGACCTGCAGATCCCATCCCGTCGCGGCGCGCGCCTGCTCCAGCGTCACGCCAGGGTGAAGGCTGGTGAGCCGTAGCTCGGCGGTGTCAGGGTCTGGTTCGAGGACACCGTGATCGGTGATCACCAGGCGCGGCCCCGCACCGCGCAGCCCCAACCGCTCGCGGTCGCCTCGTCCTGCGCCGAACCCGAGGGAGGTGGTGAAATCGCAGCGCTCTACGAAGGTGCGGACGCTCTGGCGCACCACGATGATGACCTCGCGACAGGATGCTGCGATCTCTGGCGCGCCTCCTGCGCCTGGCAGCCGAACCTTGGGCTGGTCGTAGCTGCCGATGACGGTTGTGTTGATGTTGCCGAAGCGATCCAGCTGTGCCGCCCCCAGGAAGCCGACGTCTATGCGCCCTGGCTGGAGCCAGTAGTTGAAGATCTCGGGTACGCTCACCACGGCGTCCGCGGTCTCGGCAAGGATGCCGTCCCCGATCGACAGCGGGAGCGCAGGAGGCTTGGCTCCGAGCGTGCCGGATTCGTAGATCAACGCCAGCTCGGGGGCATGCAGGCGCCGCGCAACGTTGGCGGCGACGCTGGGCAGCCCGATTCCCACGAAGCACGTGCGATGCCGCGCCAGGGACCTGGCTGCCGTCAGCGTCATCAGGTCGCTCGCGGTCCAGTCCTCGGCGCTGGGATCAGCTGTCTGCTCTTGCGCGGTGTGAGCGGTCACCCCGGTCCCCCTTGTTGGCGGTGCTGGTGCGCCGTGACGCTAGGGCCTGGTCAGTCCACTGGCGCCGGCGCGCCGGCAACGGTCGTCTGGAGCCATTCGGTGAAGGTGTTGCGATCGCGGCTGACCGCATCCCACTGCTGATAGGCGAGGTTGTCGCGCTCGTAGTACCCATGGGCGTACGAGGGCTTCGCGCCGCCGGGGGCCTCGGCAACCGCCGTGACCGACCAGCTCGGCAGGATCACGTCCCCGGGGACTCGCTCGAGCTCGTCGACGATCTCCTCCACGGTCACGACGGACCGCGTCGAGGCGAGGACGGCCTCCTTCTGCACGCCGGTGATCCCCCACAGCTGCACGTTGCCGTGCGTGTCAGCCCGCTGAGCGTGGACGATGGCCACGTCAGGGTTCAATGCCGGGACTGCCGTGAGCCCCTCGCCGGTGAAGGGGCAGGTGATGCGCGCGATCGTGCCCGTCTGCTCGATCAGGTCTGTTCCGGCGTATCCGCGTAGAACTGCGAAGGGCAGACCGGAGGCGCCGGCGACGTAGCGGTTGGCCATGCCGGCGTGGCTGTGCTCGTCAAGCACCAGCGGTCGTGGCCAGTGGTGCTCGACGGCGTCGCGGAAGCGGTGCAGGGAGCCGACTCCTGGGTTGCCGCCCCAGGAGAACACGAGCTTGCTGACGCATCCCGCGCCGATCATCTGGTCGTAGATGATGTCGGGCGTCATGCGGACCAGCGTCAGGTCACGACGGCCTTGACGGATCAGCTCGTGGCCGGCGGCGACGGGGATCAGGTGGGTGAATCCCTCAAGGGCCACGGTGTCCCCGTTCGCGACGAGGTTCGCCACGGCATCCGATAGCGACAGGGTCTCGGCCACGGCTCCTCCGTGCGTTATGCGCACTAACGTTCTTTAGACGTACAGAACGTTAGTGCTTGCCGCTCACGTCTGTCAAGGCTCCAGAGCTGGCGCAGGTCCGGGGGTCGAGGCGGGGGCAGCTGGGTGGCTTCAGGGCAACATAAACAGAACGAAGCAGGCATGAAGTGAGGTATCGCGATTGCTGACATCCTGCCCGCTCGTCGCTGTGTCGGAGTTCCGGGGTTGATCGCGCCACGGGGCACCTTGTAGGGTGTGCGTATCACAGACGAATGTTCGCTATGCGAACACCGGTCTTCTAGACCGTCTGCTCGAGGAAGAGACGGCGTGGCGACACGAGCTGCAGCAGAGCGCGAGGGTCAGACAGACCTGGAAGGCAGGGCTGCTCGGGTCCTCCCAGGCGGCGTGGCCCGCAACGTGGCCTACGTGCCACCGCACCCTCCGTACATCGTGCGGGGAGAGGGGTGCGAGATCGAGGACATCGCCGGCCGGCGACTGATCGACCTGCAGAACAACTACACCACGCTCGTCCACGGCCACGCCCATCCGCGGATCGTGGCCGCCGCGACCCAGGCGTTCGCGGACGGGAGCTGCTTCGGGTTGCCAACGCCCTACGAGGTCGCCTTCGCCGAGGAGCTCACGGCTCGGTTCCCCACCCTCGAGCAGATGCGATTCACCAACTCGGGTACCGAGGCGGTCATGATGGCCCTGCGCCTGGCGCGTCACGTGACCGGTCGGAGCAAGGTCATGCGCTTCGCGGGGGCCTATCACGGTTCCTACGATGCGGTGATCGATGCCAGCGGCCGCTCGCCGGGCCTCACCAACGAGGTCGTCGTGGTGCCCTACGGCGATGTGGATGCGGTGCGGGCGGCACTCCGTGATCAGGGCGAGCAGCTCGCGGCCGTCCTGTTTGATCCGCTGCCCAACCGGCTCGCCCTGCAAGAGCCCTCGGGGGAGTTCCTGTCGGTGCTGCAACGCGACGCGCGGGCCCATGGCGCGCTGCTGATCGTCGACGAGGTCATCACTGGCCGTCTCGCGTTCGAGGGGTTCCACCGGGTCTACGGGCTCGAGCCCGACCTGGTCACTCTGGGCAAGATGATCGGCGGCGGGCTGCCCATAGGCGCGTTCGGTGGCCCGGCGACGGTCATGGCCGGGCTCGACCCCAAGACTCCAGGTACGACGACGCAAAGTGGCACCTTCTCTGCTAATCCCGCGACGCTGCGTGCCGGCATGGAGGCGATGCGCCTGCTCGATCAGGCGGCGGTGGACCACCTCAACCATCTCGGCGACCTGCTGCGACAAGAGCTCGCCGCTCACGGGTTCCAGGTGCGAGGTCGTGGATCGTTGGTTCGGCTGGTGGTGGACGGCCAGCCGGATCGGCTGTGGTGGCGTCTCTATGAACGAGGGCTCGCAGTCGGAAGCAACCTCCTGCTGTGCACGTCGACGGCGATGACCGAGCAGACGATCGAGGACGTCGCACGCCGCTGTGCCGGCCTGGCGGTCGGTGACTGACGCGCTGAACAGACCATCCTCCCCCGACCTGGATTGATCCGACGCAGTCCGACCCACCGAGAACCTTCGCAGCCGATGCGAGAAGGAGAGAGAGCCCATGGCTCGCCTGAGCTACACCACTGGCAGCACCGCGGAGCTCAACGCCGAGTTCCAGGCTGAGCTCGAGAAGCGGTGGAGCGCGCCACCGCTCACCTTCGGTCATCGCATCGAGGGGCAGGAGCTGTTCGAGGGCCCGCTGCTCGAGCGTGAGAACCCGGCCGCGACTGACAGCGTGATCGCGCGCCTGCACGAGGCGCCCGACGAGCTGGTCCAGCGCGCGATCGGTCGGGCCAGGGCGGCTCAGCCTTCCTGGGCGGCGCGGCCCTACCAGGAGCGCATCGCGATCCTTCGCGCGGGTGCGGAGGAGCTCGACCGCCGCCTGCCCGAGATCGCAGCCCTCGCCTCGTTGGAGACCGGGAAGCCGCGTGCCGAGTCCTTGGCCGAGGTCGCCGAGTCGCCTGACCTGATCCGTGAGTATTGCAAGCACATGGAGCAGAGCGAGGGCTACGAGATCGCGCTGGGCTCGATGGCGCCCAACGAGCACAACCGCAGCGTGCTGCGTCCTTATGGCGTGTTCGGCGTCATCGCACCCTTCAACTTCCCCTCGGCGCTGCTGACGAACATGACCGGAGCTGCGCTGCTCGCCGGCAACACCGTGGTGCTCAAGCCCTCGGAGAAGACCACCTGGAGTGGTCTGGCCACCGTGCAAGCCCTGCTCGACGCGGGTCTTCCAGCCGAGGTGCTCAACGTGGTCCTCGGTGGCGCGTCCACGGGGCAGGCCCTCATCCACAGCGACGTCGACGGGATCGCGTTCACCGGTTCAGCCTCGGTCGGTCGCGAGGTCATCCAGACCATGGCGCAGGGCGCGTACGCCCGCCCGGCGATCACGGAGATGGGCAGCAAGAACCCGGCGATCGTGATGCCCAGCGCCGACCTGGAGGCGGCCGCGCATGGGATCGCTCGCGCGGCGTTCTCGGCTTCCGGGCAGAAGTGCAGCGCCTGTTCGCGTGTGCTCGCCCACGCCGATATCTACGACGAGCTTGTTGAGCGTGTGGCAGCCAAGACCGCCGAGTGGACCGTCGGTGACGCCCGCGACGAGGACGCCGGACTCGGCCCGGTCGTCAACGCCGAAGCGGTGGAGCGCTTCGAGCGTGCCGTGGCCGACGCTGCGCGCGATGGCGGCACGATCGTGGCGGGGGGCAACCGGCCTCGCACCGACGGCCACTTCGTGGCTCCGACTGCTGTCGCGGGCTTGCCGACTGATCACCGACTTGCTCGCGAAGAACTGTTCATGCCTTTTATAACGCTTCACTCGGTTGGCTCGCTCGATGAGGCCCTGGCCACCGCCAACTCCGTCGACTACGGGCTGACCGCAGGCATCTTCTCCGGCCAGCAGGAAGAGATCGACACGTTCGTGTCGACGATCGAGTCCGGGATCGTCTACGTCAACCGGAGAGCGGGTGCGACCATCGGCGCCTGGCCCGGGGCCCAGACCTTCTGCGGCTGGAAGGCGAGCGGCTCCACGGGCAAGGGCGGCCTGGGCCCCTACTTCGCGCCGCAGTTCATGCGCGAGCAGTCCATCACGGTCATGGAGTGACCATCGCCCAGTCGGTGCGGGGCAGTCCCTCATCGGCGTGTCAGAGCAGCACTGCGATGAGAAAGGTCGAACACATGCGGTCAGGACACAGGATCAACTCCCTGGCGCTGCTGCTTGCAGTGCTTGGTCTGCTGGTGCTCGCAGCGTGCGAGGGCGAGCCGGACGAGGCCGATGAGGCCGATGACGTCGAGGAGGAGGAGGTCGCCGGCGACCCGGTCTCCCTGAACTTGGCTCACTACTACAACGAGAGCCCCGAGGCCGCAGGAGAGGCGCGCCTTGCTGAGGAGGTGACAGAGCGCTCCGGCGGTGACGTCGACATCCAGGTCCAGTGGGGTGAGGTGCTCGGCGATGCGACCGAGATCCCCGGGCTGGTTGCCGACGGCGCCGCGGACATGGGATCGGTCGCGCCGCATTTCGGGGCTGATCCCTTCCCCCTGTACCAGCTGTCCACCATCCCGTTCCCCTCGACCGATCCGGCAACTGACCTGGAGCGCCAGGGCGAGCTGCAGCAGGAGGTGTTCGAGTCCGATCCGTTCGTCGAGGAGCTCGAGGAGGAGCACAACCAGAAGGCACTGCTCCACCAGCCCTTGGCGCCCTACTTCGTCACGTCGAACATTCCCGAGTGCGGGATCGACGCCTTCGAAGGGGAGCGCGTGCGCAGCATCGGCGAGTTCCACCCGGTGATGCTCGAGGAGATCGGCGCGACCCCAGTCACGCTGACCACCGGAGAGATGTTCGAGGGTCTTGAGCGCGGGACCGTGGACGCCGTCACCATCCCCCTGGCGCACATGCTGACCTATGACCTGCATGAGGTGGCTGACTACATCTGCGGGCCGGTCTTCTACCTGGGCAACGGCAACACCGCGACGGTCAACCTGGACACCTGGGAGGACCTCAGCGGCGACCAGCAGGAGCTGATCACCGAGACCGCCGAGGAGACCCAGGACTGGTTCCTGGACTACGCGATCGACCAGGAGGAGAGCTACCGCAGCGAGCTCGAGGAAGACCTCGGCGTCGAGTTCCTCGACTTCCCCCAGGACGAGCTCGAGGAGTGGCACGAGTCGGCCCCGGACTTCCTCGGAGACTGGGCCGATGAGCGCAGCGCCGACGGGTACGAGCAGATCGACGACCTGCATGAGCGCATCAGGGACATCACCGACTCCTGACTCTCGCTGCACAGGCGATTGGAAGACCCGATGGGCGAAGCGATGCAGGGGGCCGTGCCCCCTCGTGTCGCTTCGCCCATCGGCCGTCGTGGGAGCCGACCATGAGGATGTTGGAGAAGGGCATCGGGCGGCTCAACAACGCGGTGATGTCCTTGGTCGCGATCGCCATCCTGCTCAGCATGCTGGCGGGGGCGTTCGATGTCATCGGAGGGCAGTTCTTCAACCGCCCGTTGCCCGGCGCGGTTGAGGGCGCGACCAACCTTCTGCCGGTCATCATCTTCGGGTCGCTTGCCTACGTGCAGCAGCGCCGTGAGCACATCCGGGTGGAGCTGCTCTACGCGCGGCTGGGTGCGCGCGGGCGGGCCGCCCTGGATGTGCTCAACGTGGTCCTGCTTGTGTCGTTCCTGGTGCTGCTGCTCCGGGGGGCGTGGCGGGAAGCCTTGCGCAGCTTCCTGCTGCAGGAGAGCGCTCCGGGGATCATTGACTTTCCGATGTGGCCCGCGAAGTTCGTGATCGTGCTCGGCGCAGCACTGATGATCGTCCAGCTGCTGCTTGATCTGGTGACCCACAGCCGTCAGCTGGTCACCGGGCAGCAGGCCGACGAGGCCGACGAGCTCGGCGGCGTCAGCGGTCTGCTGGGTGAGGTCAAGGCGGGCACCGATCTCACCGTGCCGGAGCACGACGATGCTCCCCCAGACGACGACGGTGAGGATTCCCACTGATCCCCATGATCACTGCGACGTCGAACACGGACACCACGGATTTGCCGCTCGAGCGAAGGTGCACGTCATGGATCTGATCGGGATGGTCCTACCGATCGTGGTGCTCTTCGTCCTCCTCGGCCTCGGCGTGCACATCGGTATGGCCCTTGGGATGACCGGCTTGCTCGGCATCTTCCTGCTGCAGGGCGAGGCGGCTGCCTGGTCGCAGCTGCAGAGCATCCCCTACTCGTCGGGCGCGAACTACACGTTGGCCGTCGTTCCCATGTTCATCCTCATGGGGGCGCTGTTCACGAACTCTGGCTACACCGCGGATGTGTTCACCGCGGCCAACCGCATCTTCGGAGGCATCAGAGGGGGACTGCCGCTGGCGACGACAGCGGCCTCGGGTGTCTTCGGTGCGGTGACCGGCTCATCGGTGGCCAACGCCGCCGTGTTCAGTCGCGTATCCCTGCCGCAGATGGTTGAGCGCGGCGTCAAGAAGACGCTGGCGGTGGGCTCGATCGCCGCGTCAGGAACGCTGGCGAGCCTGATTCCTCCCAGCCTGCTGCTGGTCGTGTTCGGCATCATCACCCAACAGTCCGTGGCAGCCTTGCTGGTGGCCGGCATCATCCCGGGAATCCTGTCCATGGCGGTCTATCTGGTCGGGATCCACCTGTGGGTGCGGTGGCGACCCGAGACCGCCCCGGTAGCGGGCAGCCGCACGTCGTTGGCCGACAAGGCCCGTGCCATCCTCCCGCTGTGGAGCGCAGTCCTGGTCTTCGGCCTGGTGATGGGCGGCATCTACGGGGGCTTGTTCACTCCGACACAGGCCGGTGCGATCGGCGCATTCGTCGTCCTGGTCCTCGGGAGCGTGGCCGGCAAGAGCCGCCTGGGACTGGTCTGGACCGCGCTGCGGGAAACCGGCAGCACGACGGCGGCGATCCTGCTGATACTCGTCGGCGGCGACTTCTTCTCGCGCTATCTCGGCTACGGCGGTGTGGTGCAATCGATCAGCGGAGCCTTGACACGAGCCGATCTGCCACCCTTGGCGTATCTGCTTATCTTCGCGGTCATCGTCGTGGTCCTGGGCATGTTCCTTGAGGCCTTCTCGATCATGGTCCTGGTGCTGCCCGTCATGTTCCCGGTGCTCACCGGCGTGGGGTACGACCCTGTCTGGCTTGGCGTGGTCACGATCAAGCTGGTCGAGATCGGTCTGATCACACCTCCGGTCGGGCTGAACGTGTACGTCGTCAAGAGCGCGTCGCCCATCCCCCTCCAGCTCGGGGAGGTCTACCGCGGGGTGCTGCCCTTCCTGGTCCTCGACGTGCTCACGCTAGCCCTGATCATCGCCTTCCCCTCGATCGTGCTGTTCCTCCCTGGGATCATGCTGGGTTGAGTCGGCCCGCGGGATGCACTCGCCGCCCCGGCCACGGTCGGGCTGCGACCGGTGAGCCCGCGCACCGCCCCTGAGGCGGAGGCGCCACGAGGAGCGCGCTACCGCCGGCGCCCCGCCGAGGCCGGGTCCCAGGTGCCCGTGGCCACCTGTGGCACGAAGTCGTCAAGGTCGGTGCTCGGCAGCTCGA
>Ga0207421_10007832_pt1 | contig 11270 bp, 7 predicted proteins | sample SodLakKL_010_SED_4_FD_187542 | JGI IMG/M metagenome (GOLD analysis project Ga0207421, IMG submission 187542) | Alkaline sediment microbial communities from Lake Tanatar, Kulunda Steppe, Russia - 8KL_010_SED (SPAdes) (version 2) | ecosystem: Environmental > Aquatic > Non-marine Saline and...
CCGCTGCCAGCGGGATTCTGACTCTCGAACTCACGGAGAAGGGGGCAGCTTCACTTTCTCCTGGCTGCCCCCGGCGCCCGATGGTCTATTCAAAGGTCACGCGGGCCGTGTCCCGCATGGTCTGCCCCTGAATGACGGCGCTCACTATGGAAGTGCCGGACTCCGTGGAACTGATCCGTCCCCGGGTCAATCCTCTCTCGTTTGTGGGGGGTGGCTGCACAACCGTGTCCACCTGTCTTGTGGACACCAGTGTCACTTCCACGTCTGTAACAGGATTGTTGTAAAGATCCCGAACCTCAACGATGATTTCCGAAGAGGCCTCCCCATCACTGGCGAGAATGGGATAGAGCACCCTTATTCTCGTGTTGCCAGGATCGGATCTTCCCGGAACCACGGTGACATAGGCTTCGGCGACCAGGCCCGCGAGGGTTGCCGTCACTTTTCCCTTGCCCATTCTTGTTCCCCTGAAGACCCCCGGCTCTTCAAACACTCCGATGTTGCCCACCTGGTTCCAGGTCAAGGCGGAGACCTCCACAGGAACAGGGTTTTCCTCCACGTCCAGGGCAGTGACTTCAAAGGTTTGTGTGCTGTTGCTCCGAACGTCCACGGGATTGGGTTCTATGAAGAGACGATGGATTTCACCGGGCTTCACCTCAATGGGCTTTTCCACGATGAGATTCTGGCCATAGGCCACAAGCATTCCTCTTCCCGCCTTGGTGGCGTGGAACAGCCCCGAAGTCATCTCTATTCTTCCAATGTCTTCGGTCACAGCCCACTCCACATCCACAGGTATTTCATTGCCTGCCCTGTCATGGCCCACGGCCTCAAATTGATAGCTCTTTCCCGCCACAAGGTCTTCATCGGGAATGCGCAGGGAGAGCCTCATTAATTCGCCCACGGTGACTTCCAGGGGCACTGTGGCCTGCACACCCTGGGCCGAGACGGTCAGCTGGCCCTCGCCGGGCTCCTGAGCGGTGAAGACGCCTTCCTCAGTGATGCTTCCGATTTCAGGAGGGCTCAGTGAAAACTCCGGGGACAGGGCAACTTCGTTGCCAAAGGTGTCACGTCCGCTGACGGTGACTTCCATGACCTCAGCCGCAGTGAGACGGATCTCTTCGGGGGACACGTGAATGTCCTCCACTGCGCCAGGTTCAACATATACCCTGGCTCTTCCCTCAATGCCTTCAGCACGGGCGACCACCTGACTTTCGCCAGCCCTGGTCATTTGGAAAGATCCTTCCGCAGTGACGGCCTGGCCGCTTTCTGCCGGCTCCATGGACCAGGTGAACTCACCTGAAGTGACGTTGCCCTGTGCATCGAGAGCTGTGGCGGTGAAGTCCACCGTTTCCCCGGCTCTGACCGTGGACTTTTCAGGGGTCACGGCAATGCGCGCCAGGGATCCCGGTTGGACACTGACCGGGGCCACACCGATCACGTCTTCCACCTTGAAAGAAACGTGTCCCCTGCCGGCTCTTATGGCTTCAAAAACTCCCTCTGCAGTTATGGAACCAACTCCTCCCCCAACAGCCCAGGCGGGTTCGGTGGGGACTTCGTTCCCCTCTGCATCCAGAGCCTTGGCCGTGAAGACGGTTTTCTCTCCCGCGGTGAGGTCCGCCTCAGAAGGTTCAACGTGCACGGTGTGCACTTTGCCCACCTGGATGGTCACGGGCACCTGAACCGTCACATCTTGGGAGGTGATTCGAATGATTTCCTCCCCCACCTTTTCAGCGTGGAATTCATTGTCATCCACAAAACGGCCAAGTCCTCTTTCCATTTCCCATTGCAGTTCGGGGCGGGGAATGGCATTGCCGTTGACATCAAAGACCTGGAAGGAAAATTCCTGGCGGCTTCCAGCTGTCAGGGTGATTTCCGCGGGTTCGACCTCGATGGAAGCGGGCGCCCCATGGAGAACTTCAACGCGTGATGCGCTCCTGAAATCCTGGAATGTGGCCGAAACTTCTCCCGTGCCCACTGTCCTGGCGGTGAACACCCCGTTCTGCTGGATCGTTCCCAGCTGTTCTTCCACATTCCACTGGGGAGTCACTTCCAGGGGATTCCCGGCCACATCGAGTCCAACAGCCTGAAATGTGTAACTTTCTCCCGAGCGAACGGCCATCTCCGTTGGCCGGACCTCAAGAGAAACCATGGGGCCTGCCTTCACTTCAAGGGAAGCCAGGTCCACAATGTTTCGACTGGTGGCGATCACCTGGCCTTTGCCACTCCTCTGCGCCGTGAGAACATTGTCCGGACCGATGCTTCCAAGGGAGGTGTCGGAAAGGGTCCACCTGACATGAGCATCCACCACGTTTCCAAAGGGGTCTTCCCCCAGGGCTTTCAGTTGGACCTTTTCTCCCGCTGTCAGGGACAACTCTTCGGGAACGATTTGGAGAAATGCAATTTCAGCAGGACTGATTTCCACGCTGGCCTCGGCCGTAACATTTTCGTATTGGGCCAGCACTTTGCCTGTGCCCGCCTTCATGGCGAGGAAGAGGCCGTTTTCCGAGATGGTTCCCATGTCGGGTTCGATGAGCTTCCACTGGAGAGGCACACTCGTTTCATTCCCGAACTGGTCATAGGTGTTGGCGACAAAAGGTGTTTCCTTTCCTGCAGTGGTTTGAATTTCCGTCGGCCGAATTTCCATGGCCGTGGTTTCGCCCGGCACCACGCTGACGGGAGTTTTGGACTCCACCGCTTTTCCCGTTCGGGTCTGGGTCAGGGAGGCTATGACTTCCCCTTTGCCCGCCATTCGGGGGAAAAGAACCCCCTGTTCATCCACGGTGCCGAGGTCGGGATGGATCCTCCAGTCGGTGGTGGATTCCACTGTGTTTCCGAATTGGTCAAAACCAAAAGCCTTGAATGACTGGGTCCTGCCCGCCACAAGCTCCACGGGTCCTTCGGGCTCGACGACCACCTCGACCACTTCAGCGGGAGCCACAGCCAGCGTGCCTTCTGCCGAGAGGTCATCCACACTGGCACGCATCACGGTGCTTCCAGCTCTCTCTGCTCTGAATTCACCCGATGGATCCAGCTCGCCGAGAGGCTCCTCCATGGAAAAAGTCGGTTCCACTTCCACGGGATTTCCAAAGCGGTCAAATCCCTTCACTTCCAGCTGAATCCTTTCGCCGGCGATCATGTCCACACTCTGAGGAAGTATTTCCAGTCTTGCCAGTTCCGCAGGTTCCACTTCCACTTCCACACTGGTGAGAATGTTGCCCACAGCTGCCCTTATGTCTCCAGATCCGGCATGAAGGGGTGTGAATGTGGACTCCTGCTGATCGATGGTTCCCAAAGACCTGCTCAGTGACCATTGGGGACTGACGGAGAAGCGGTTGCCAAAGGCGTCCATTCCTTCCGCGCGAAGTTCCAGGGTTTCACCCGCCGTCAGCCGGTGCTCGGCGATGTCCACGGAAATGGCGGCCAGAGGACCATGCTCCACCGCCACGGGAGCTTCGGCGGTGATTTCATTGAAGGTTGCCTGCACGGCGCCTTCGCCAGCGATTCGCGCGAGGAATGTTCCATCCTGCGCAATGGATCCCACATCTCCCTCCACGGCCCACTGAACCTGAACGGGAATGGGGAAATCCTGCGCATTGAAGCCCCTGGCATGAAAGTCGACGCTTTGACCCGCCTCAAGTTCCGCACTGGAAGGCTCCAGTTGAAGGCGTGCCACTTCCCCTGCCGTGACCACAAAGGGGTGACCCTGTGTGGCGTCTTGGTACTTGGCCAGAAGGATTCCTCTGCCGGGTTCCCGCATGAGGACGGTGGATTCTTCTTTGATCTCTGCAATTTCACCACTTATGGACCATTCAGGAGTGATGGATGTCTGGTTCCCATGTTCGTCCAACCCTATGGCCTCAAAAGTGATTTCCTGGCCCGCTTCAAACTCTGTGTCCCTGGGACGAATCTCGAGCCTTACGATTCTTGTGGCCTCAATGCGAAGCTCTTCGGTCACTTCACCGCTTTGCAGCACGATCACGTTCATGCCGGGCTCAGGAGACAGGGTCACCACGAACTCGCCTTCTCCCGACGGGCTGAGGACCAGTGTCTCGTCGCTGAGAGAGGCTCCTTCCGTGGGGGTTGACAGGGTGACCTCGTTGTATCCTGCCGGTTCAGCGTCTGCTGTCAAAGCTTTGATTCTGACAGTGATTTCCGAACTGGGCAACGCGACGGTCTCTTCGGGCTCCGTTTCAAAAGTGGCGGGTGGGACGGGATTGACCGTAACCCGGGCATTTCCCGTGATTCCATCACCCGTGGCCATGATGAGGGCCTCGCCTGGTTCCTGGGCCATGAAAAGGCCGTTTTGGTCTATGGAGCCCGCTTCACCTTCTACACTCCACTGGATGGTGACTTCGGGCATCTCCTCATCCTGACCCGACAGAGGAGTGGCCTGAAAGTTTGCGCTCTCGCCCACCAAAAGGGTCAATTCCTCCGGAGTCACCTCAATCCTCTCCAGACTTGGCTCGGCACATCCCCAAAATGCCACCATGGCAAAGATGGCTAAAAGGAGTGCCGCGACTGGTGTCCTGGGGTTTCTTTTGCCTTTCATGTTTTCCCTCCTAAGGTTTTCCAGTGAATGCAGATTTCAGCGGTCAGCCAAACAATGGAACCAACAGCACTTTTTGAGGTCATTGAGGGGAAGAGGGAAGACCCTTCCCCAGATCGCCCTTCTGGTGACTTGCTTCTTGGGATTGGGAGCGGTAAAAGAATTCGTTCCGATTGGAGCGGCAGAGCTGTCATGAAGTCAGAAATTCAGATCCGGCGTGAGCAGGGCATCTTCTCTTTTTTTGTATATTACTATGAAAATGTTCATATTCGAAGTGAAAGCTCACTTTCCGAGAAAAATTATAACGCTGCGTGTGCCTGAGGGGGGAACCCGTGCTGCCCGCTCTGATGAAAACGGAGTGCCTTGATGCCCCTCCACAGCTTTTTTGCGCAATGGTTCGTCACGCGAGTCATCATGTGATGAGACAAAGCAGGTGAAGATTGGGGCATTTTCGCCATGCGGAAATGCCAGGGTCTTCCCATGCATTGAAAAACTAATCATGAACCCCACGAAGGAAAAGTACTTTGTCATGCATTTGAGATTGTTGTCACCCAGGGAGTTGGATGCCATCGAGGAACGTCATAAGAAGGGCAGGTTGAAGCCGGACGATGTGGAGCGTCTCATTTACTCGGTGCGCAGGCTTCGGGAAAATATGGCCCGCCTGAAAAAGGTTGGAGCGGAAACGGTGGAGGACAAATCAGAAGGGGGTTCCCGGGAAAAGGCACTTTCGGAAAGGGGCGTCCGGGCGAAAGTTTTCACGGACGGCGCATGCCGGGGAAATCCCGGTCCGGGAGGCTGGGGGGCCATCCTCCGGGTTCAGGGGCGGGAGCGGGAGCTTTCGGGGGGAGCACCGTACACGACCAACAACCGCATGGAAATGACAGCGGTCATAGAGGCGCTGAAGGCATTGCCCGAAGGGTCTGATGTGGTTCTCACCACGGATTCCCAGTATGTTCAGAAAGGGATCACCCAATGGATCAAAAACTGGAAACGAAACGGGTGGAAAAATGCTGCCGGGGAGCCCGTGAAAAATGCGGATCTTTGGTGGGAACTGGATCGATTGAGTCAAAGGCATTCCATGAAGTGGCACTGGGTGAGGGGGCACAGTGGCCACAGGGAGAATGAGCGCTGCGATGAACTCGCGCGGAAAGAAATTGCGAAAAACTCTGCCCGTTCAATTCAGCCAGGAAGTTACCCTGAAAATCCGGTGTGAAGGAACGGGCAAGGGAGCGGGTGGCCAGCAGAGGCGAGGGCTCCGGCAACAGCAAACCGCCCCGCCACTTTGCGGTTCTGTCAATGTTTTGTGCCCGCCTTTTGAGTTTTTTTGAAGATCACATGAAAAATCATTGTCATGGTGAGATTGATGGCGGCAATCATGAAAAAACCGTTGCGAAACCCCAGGTGCCCTACGATCGCCCCCATGGCCAGGGCTCCCAGCATCATTCCCAGATAGATGGCGCCATTGTATCCCCCCATGGCGAGCCCGCGGCAGCCTGGGCCCACCAGTTCCGTCATGAGCGTCCCAATGGCTGTGAAACCTATCCCCATGCTGAAACCCGCACCCGCTGCAAAAAAGGCGAAGGAGTAGAAGCTGGAAGCAGCGCCGACGCCCGCCATGCAAAGGGCAAAACTGGTGAGTCCAGCCACCACCAGTTGGTTTTTTTGGGCGACTTTGTCACTCAGGTGGCCAAAGGGCAGCCTCGAAAGGGCGTTGAAAAGTGCCTGCGCACCGAAGATGATTCCTATCTGCCCCACGTTGACTCCCTGTTCCTGGGCATGCAGGGGAACGAAAGTGAGAAACGTTCCCATGCCCATGCAGGTGCCCAGGGTGACGAGCCAGCAGGCCATGAGGGAAATGTTTGTGGCCAGTTCCCGCGCAACGGTCAAAAATGGAAGTTTGGCGGGCTTTTCGACGGCCACATCCCTTGCCCGCGGCAGAAAAAAAATGGTCATGACCAGAAGAGCGAGGATGAGGACTCCCGAAGTGGCAAAAACCGCCTGGAAACCGGACCAGTGGGCGATCATTCCCCCCGCGGCAGGCCCTGTGCTCATGCCCGCATAAATGGCGAGGGTGTAAAAGCCATAGGTTCGTCCCATGTGAGTCGCGGGAGAGATATCCGTTGCATAGGACATGAGGGTGGGGGCGAGAGCAGCCTGCCCCAGGCCGAAAAAAACATAGGCGAGGATCATCTGTTCAGGGGTTTTGCAAAATATCAGGGCGAAAGAGGTGACCATGGACATGGACAGCCCCCAAAGGATGAGGAGCTTTCTTCCTATGCGGTCTGAAAGAATTCCGATGGGCAGTGACAGGATTCCTGCCAGGAAAAGGAAGGACGCGTTGATGAGGCCCACCTGAAAGGTGCCCGCACCCAGCTGACCTGCGAAAAGGGGCACCACGGGTATTCGCATGTAAGCGCAAAAGTAACCGAAGTATCCCACTGCGCAACTGATTAAGAGCAAAACTCCATAGGAAGGAGCACTGTTTTTTTCTCCTTTGCTGAACATGGCACGTTTCCTGTTTTATGGGGCCGAGGTTTTTGAAGAGAGTGATTGTGCTCCAAAGTTCGTGCGTTGCCAATGGTTATTTCTTCCCCTTTTGTGAGGGGGAGAGGAAACGGTTGCCGGGATTGAGAAAATTCTCTCGGGTGGGAAACACTGCCGGGCGCTTCCTTTCCCTGTTTATGCCGGGATGGTTTTTGGTGTAAGATCAAAAAGTTTGGCAACAAAGCAGGGATGACATGTGGAATGGATCCCAAAGAGGGGTGCCCGCCTGGGGCACCTTATGAAAAGCATCGCCGGGGAAAGCCGAAGCATTCCCGAGGAACCTCGTCGGCCACAGCAAAAGCCCCTGAAAATTAGAAAGATTATAAAATGAGCGACTCAGTCCCTTTTAACCCTCCCCTTCCGGACTGGCTGCCCTCCTGGCTGGAGGGCGTCTGGAGCCTGCTGGCCGACTACCCAATCCTTTTGGCTCTCGCCATTGTGGCCGTCGGCTTCTGTTTGGCTTTTCTGGTCCGGCTTTTCATCCTTTTTTGGGGCCTCAAAATGACCGCGCGAACCAACAACGGTTCCATGGAAAAGCTCATCCGTCTGGGTGCAGGAGTGGCCGCCCTCCTTTTGGGCTATGTCAGTCTGGTCACGGCCCTGCACGTCCTGCCCCTCACTGACTTCATCCTCACCCTCATCACGCGGGCCCTGGTGAGCCTTCTCATCCTGCAGCTGATGCGCGCAGCACTGAAGGCCAGTCACATGGGGCTGGAGGTCCTGGGAAGGATTCGCGATCGGTTTGCCATTGTGGAGGAAAGAACCCTTCCCCTTTTTGACCTCGTGCTGACCGTCCTCATCGTTGCCATCGGTTCCTATGCCCTGCTGCAGGTCTGGAACATTGATGCCACCGCCTGGCTCGCCTCTGCGGGAGTGATCGGCATAGCCGTGGGTTTTGCCGCAAGGGACACACTGGCCAATTTGTTCGCCGGATTCTTTATCATCGCTGACGCTCCCTACAAACTGGGTGACTATGTGGTGTTGGATTCGGGAGAACGGGGAGAGGTCACCAAGGTGGGCATCCGGTCCACGCGTCTGCTCACCCGCGATGATGTGGAAATCATCATTCCCAATTCCCTCATGGCCAACACAAAGATCACCAATGAATCGGGTGGGCGTTGGGTCAAATACCGCATTCGCATCAAGGTGGGTGTTGCTTACGGGTCCAATACGGATCGGGTGGTGGAGGTTCTGGAAAAGGTGGCTCGAGAACATGCGACCGTGTGCCGTGATCCGTCACCGCGTGTGCGCATGAGAGGATTCGGGGATTCCAGCCTGGACTTCGAGTTGCTCTGCTGGATCGAACTTCCCGTGCACCGGGGGTTGGTGAGCCATGAACTCTACATGGCCATCTACAAAACTCTAGGTGAAAACAATATCGAAATCCCCTTTCCCCAAAGAGACCTTTGGGTGAGAAAACTTCCGGCAGGTTAGAGGCATTGAAATGTTTCCATGGGCCACCGCAGGTTCCCGGCAGGTTTCATTTTCTCGTCAGGCGTTTCCTGGTTTGCGAAAGGAGCATGACCTTTGAAAGCCATGATTCTTGCAGCCGGTTTGGGCACAAGACTGCGCCCCCTCACGGAAGTGAGGCCCAAAGTGCTGGTTCCACTCAATGGCTTGCCCATTCTCGATTTCTGGATCTGGCGCCTGCACGCGAGCGGTTATGAGGCCGTTGTGGTCAACGCATCCCACTTGAGTGAACAGCTGCATCGTGCCGTCCAGGAGTCTTCATGGCCCATACCCGTGGAAGTGCGGGTGGAAAAGCAGCTGCTGGGCACGGGGGGAGGGATACGGAATGTTTTGGATTTTTTTGGGGAAGAGCCTCTGACCGTCATCAATGGAGATGTGATCAGCGATGCGGACTTGAAAAAACTTCGCGAAACCCACGAAAGCGGTGAAAGCTCCGTGACTTTTCTCATGCATGACTGCCCGCCTTTCAACAATGTTGCCGTTTCATTGCATGGAGCCGTCATGGGGTTTGGACAAAAGGCGAAGGAAAGGAGCAGCCTGGGGGCCGATGTCACTCTTGAAGCCTTTTCTGGCATTCATGTGGTGAACCCCTCCTGTTTCCGCCGCGCACCTTCGGGACAACCTTTTGATATTCTGAACCTTTACGATGAACTGATCCTGAAGGGGGATCCTCCTCGCGCTTGCTATCAGAAAGGGCTGTGGTGGAGAGAGATGGGAACCATTGAGACCTATGGGGCTCTGTGCAGGGAACTCTCGTCCAAACACCTGGAGTTTCTCAAACCCATCGAAACGGGAGCGAGGATTGTGGTTCACCCTCAATCCCGGTTGGCCCGGGATGCCGTGCTCAAGGGGTGCGTCACCGTGGGAAGAGGCTGCTCGGTGGGGAGAAGGGTCACCATGAAAGACACCATCTTGTGGAACGACGTTCAGGTGGATGACGATTGCCACCTTCAGGGTTGCATCGTGGCCGATGGTGCCCGTGTTACCGGAAACCACGTGCGTGAAGTGATCGTGAGGACATCTCCGTGATGGACCTTGGCTCCGTGTTGCAGGATTTGCGGTCGCCCCTCGAAGGTTTGGGGATGAGAATGGACGGCCTGGAGGGAAGTCTCACCATGGAACCCCTTGCAGGGGACGGTTCCGACCGCCGGTTCTTTCGTCTTCGCTCCGGTTCACTGCGCGTGGTCCTTCTGTGCTCCTCTCCCCCGAAGGAGGGAAAGACGGGCGAAGACCTTTCCTATCAGCTCATTGGAACTCACCTGCGTCGACAGGGCATTCCCGTACCTGAAATTTTGTGGTCGGATTTGAAGCGGGGTCTTTTTTTGCTGGAGGATCTGGGGGACTGCCATCTGCAAAAACTGGCCAGTCGCCCGGGTCGCAATCTGGACCTCATTTATGGGGAAGTGCTTCGGCTCCTGGTTTGTCTGCACCAAAAATCCCGCAAGGGTTTTCGAGAGGACTTTTGTTTTGACACGCCCCGCTACAGCCCTTCCTTCATCTACACACGGGAATTGGAGTATTTCAGAAAAGCCTTTCTCATCCACTGCCTGCACGAGGAAGTGCATGAGGCTGAACTGAAGCATGATTTTCAGAAACTGGCCGAGGCAGCAGGGACATTTCCCCCTTCCCTGGTTTTTCACAGAGACTTTCAAAGCCGCAACGTGATGGTGTTTCAGGGAAAATTGAAACTCATCGATTTTCAGGGCATGCGCTTCGGACCCCCCACCTACGATCTGGCCTCCATGCTTTTGGACCCTTACGTGCAACTGGACGGCCGTCTCCAGAAAAACATCCTGAAACTCTACTGGAAGTTGGCCTGCAAGCTCTGGAATGGCAAACACCGTGATTTCAGAAAATCCTATGAGTCGGTGAGGCTTTGCCGCAACCTGCAGGTGCTGGGGGCCTATGGCTTTTTGGGGCTCGGGAAAGGAAAAAAGCAGTTTTTGAGATACATCCCCCGGGCCTGGAACCAGTTGCTTCAATGGCTTGCGGGTCCGGTGCGGGGACGGTATCCTCAACTGGAAAAGCGGTTGAGAGAGATAGAACGGCGCAAAAGCCACTTCATTCACAGGCGGCAGTTTGCTCCCGCCCAGTGCCCGTCTTCAGACAGAAGCGAGGCATGATTTCTAAACTTTTGCGTGACAAGAATTCATTGAGTTGGTATATGTTCCTGCTTGAAATGATTTCAGTGCCAATCCAACGAAAAAGGAGATGAGGGCCATGGCTTCCCAAACAACCAGAACACGCAACAGACGGGCCAATAAGAAGCGACCCAATAAAATGAATCTGAAGGCTGACGCAAAAAGAATTGCCAGCAACCTTCAGGTGCTCAGGAAGGCATCCCAATCCTGACTTTCAAGGGCTTATTCCCTGTGTGCCGGCAGACGGGAGCGAGCTCCGGACAGTGACTTCCGGGCTCGCGCGGCCTGTCCCGTCTCCAGCATGATCCTTCTTTTCATGTTTCCTGATCCAGTTCCACCACTTTGAGCAGGTTGGTGGTTCCCGAGACCCCCACAGGAACACCCGCTGTGATGATGAGCCGGTCCCACGGCATGGCGACCCCCGCTTTCAGGGCCCAGGTTCGGGCCACTTCAAACATTTGGTCTGTGTCTGAAAAGGATTGCACCAGGTTTGGAATCACTCCCCAGGAGAGGCTCAGCTGGCGCAGTGTTTTCAGGCAGTCTGTGAGCCCTATGACAGGGCATGGCGGGCG
>Ga0207421_10007833_pt1 | contig 11269 bp, 9 predicted proteins | sample SodLakKL_010_SED_4_FD_187542 | JGI IMG/M metagenome (GOLD analysis project Ga0207421, IMG submission 187542) | Alkaline sediment microbial communities from Lake Tanatar, Kulunda Steppe, Russia - 8KL_010_SED (SPAdes) (version 2) | ecosystem: Environmental > Aquatic > Non-marine Saline and...
CGCTACCATCTGTGAACGGATGCGTTCAAGCGTTTTCTCCGCCGCTTCGACTGTCTTCTGTGCCTCGTTTATATCCCCTGACTCAATCTGCGTTGTCAATGTTGCTCTCGTTTTGGAAAGGTCCTCAAACAGCGATTCAACAATTTGCCAGCAGTCGCTGACGGACTCAAGATACGCACAAACCTCCGAAAGTTGGTCTTTACTTGCCGGGCGGAATTTGTACGTCCCACCCTCCCAGACCTCAATGACAAGCAATTTTTTCAGCAGCCGACCAGCAATGTCAACATCGGTGATGTTAGCGTGTGAGACCGAGTCGATGGTCGTCTCCGTCGATGAGCTGTAGCCAAAGAGAAGCTGTTTGTCCGTGATGAGTGCAAACAGCGTTTCGCCGTTTTCGAGTTCAATCCGTTCTGTTTCCCCCGTTTGTTCGTGGACGAGCGACCCCTTTCCGGGGAGCCGATACTGAATGCTCTCATGCGGAGAACACTGGAGCGATATCTCCTCGGCGACGAGTTCCGCCCGATGCTGGTCTACCCCCACCTTTGTCAACCAGGGTGCCAGCGCTCCACGGTCGTTGCTCATCCGGTCGTTATAACGGTTTAGGCTACGCCGTGTTAGAGATTTCGGCTGTAAAAGCTGTGGGCTTCGAGTGCAAGGACAACCGCTGCAAGCGCGAATGCAGGCCACCACAACAACCCACCAAATGACCAGAGGCTGAGAAGCGTCCCAAGCAGCGCAATCAACAGCACAGTTGCTGTCAGCCCGTACACGAGTGCATACTGTTCGCGAGTCAATAACCCATACCCTTCCATCTGCGTGCTGATACGAAAGGTTATGCGAGCAGCTACAAAACCACTCGGGTCAACGGAAGAATGCAGGTCGGTCGCTGACCGTCGGATTGATAGATGATTCGGTCAAAGGACTGGTATGGAACGGAGTCGCCAGCTTTCCGAGCGGATTGGCGAGTTGCTGACAACTCGCGGGGAAACGCTCGCTGTCGCGGAATCAAGCACCGGTGGACTCGTCGGCTCGCTACTGACGGATATCCCAGGCTCAAGCGAATACTTTGATTGTTCGCTTGTCACCTACTCGAACCGAGCCAAACGCGAGTTACTTGGAGTCAACGCGGAGACAATTTCCACCAAGGGCGCAGTCTCCGTCGAAACGGCACAAGAGATGGCACTCGGCGTCCAGAAATCCGCTGGAACAACGTGGGGGCTCTCGACCACTGGCGTTGCTGGCCCCGGCGGCGGCACCGAATGGAACCCTGTCGGAACGATCGTCATCGGGGTCGCAAACGCAAGCGGCGCTGAAACCCAGGTCTCTGCGGCCCGTTATCAGTTCGATGGTGACCGACTCGAAAACAAGCGTCTGTTTGCCAGACAGGCGCTTGTTGACTTACAGGACGGGCTCACAAACGATTTGACACCAGAATAAAATGACCCAACCCAACAGCGCAACGTTTGACGTGCGAACCGACCGAAAGCTGTCTGTCACTGATATCACAGCCGACGTTAAGGAGACAGTTCCGCAGTCGTATACTGGGACCGTGACCGTTTTTGTCGAACACACGACAGCTGCCGTCACAATCAACGAAAGTGAGTCGCGGCTCCGTGCGGATTTCGAGACGATGCTTTCAGCACTTATCGATGATGATGGCTGGCAACACGACCAACTGGACGGGAACGCTGATTCACATTTGCGGGCGTTTCTGCTCGGCCCCAGCGAGACGATTCCAGTCACCGACGGCACCCTCTCGCTTGGTCGGTGGCAATCCGTCCTGTTTGTTGACTGTGACGGGCCACGGACGCGGACAGTGACCGTGTACTGGTGAGATTGTCAATCCACTGACTGCCTCTCATAGTGATTATTGCGGTGATTTTCGTGGCTCTGACACAGCGATTGCTCTCTCACGGTGTGTAACACACAGTTTGCGTTTTCTCGGCGGTAACAACTCCCAAGAATCACTAGCAGCCTTCAAAGACAAAACTAACTTTGATGATGCCACGCGTTGAAGAGTTGGTAGAGATGGATATTGCTGACATTGCAACACGTGAATTTGCCGAGGTTGATGCCGACAAGCGGCTCGGAAAGGTCCGTTCACTTTTCGAGCGCGAGAACCCAAAAGGGATTGTCGTCACGGATGACGGCGAATACGAGGGGATTGTCAACCAACGACAGTTGGTTCAATCACACATCAAAGATGGCGCGAAGGTCCGTAGCCTGGTTCGCTCTGCTCCGCGCGTCCGACGACACGATGGTGTCCGAGAAGTCGCCCGCGTGCTTGTCGAAAGCGGCGCAAAAATCGCACCGGTGTTCGAAGGCGACAACCTCTGGGGCGTCATCACCGAAGATGACATCCTCGAAGCTGTCCTCGAAAACCTAGACGCGCTGACCGTCAACGAAATCTACACCGAAGATGTCGTCTCGGTCAACGATGACACCAACATCGGTCGAGCGATTAACCTGCTGCGGGAAAACAGTATTTCCCGCATCCCAGTCGTCGATGATAACGGCCGCCTGACCGGAATGGTCACCACCCACGACATCGCCGATTTCGCTATCCGCGACATGGAGCGCCAGCAGAAAGGCGACCGCTCCGGTGACCGAGACCGCATCCTCGACATCCCGGTTTCGAACATCATGAACAGTCCCGTTGAGACGACCAGCACCGACGAGTCGGTCGCTGACGCCGTCGACCGAATGCTTGAATATGACTACGCCGGACTTGTTGTCACAATCGACGATGACCGCTACGTCGCTGGTATCATCACCAAAACCGACGTGCTCAGAGCGCTCACCTACACCGAAGAGGAGCACATGGATGTCCAGATTACGAACATCCACCTGCTTGATACCCTCTCCCGTGAGGAAATCCGAAAGCGAATCGGCGAAGTCTCTGACAAATACAAGAAGATGCAAGTCCACCACGCACACGTGCGCTTCCAGAAACACAAAGAGCGAATGCGTGGCACGCCGCTCATCCAGTGTCAGATTCGCCTCCGCACGAACAAACAACAGGTCGCTGCAAGCGGCGAAGGCTACGGCGCAGATACGGCCTTCCGCGTCGCGCTCGACAAACTCGAACGCCGTGTCCTCGAACTGAAAGGCGTCCGCGCTGACGAAGAATACCGCGGCCACCTGCTTCGCAAACTCGGCGAACTGTAACTGGGAGCGAACGTACTTCGTTTGTGATTAGACCCGGAAGCGACCGCTATGGAAAAAACAGAGCCGTTAGGTGAATGTGATGTCGTCGATATCGAAATGCCGACTTGCGAGTGTTCGGGCGGCATCGATATTCTTCCCATCTGCACCGATTGCGACGCCGCGGTCCTCATCGGCAACCTCCACGTAGGCGATTGTTTCGTCGTCCTCGCTGATGGTGACATTGTAGACAGCCGCGGGCGCGAGCGCGTTCGCCACCAAGTCCTCTGGACGGTCCGCGTCTTCGACGAGCTTGATAGACTTGCCAATCTGCTCTTCGAGCCGCTTGACGTGTTCGCCGCCGGACCCAATGGCCTGTCCCATCTCGCCCGGTTTGATAAGGAAGATAACGCGGTCGGTATCCTCATCGACGACACAGTCACGGACGGTCGCATCCGTCTCCTGTTCGAACAGGCCCGCCAACTGCAGCGCTTCGTCGGTCAGTGTGACTTTCATTTCAGTCAGCCTGTTTGCCGGAACCCATCCGCAGGTCGACATCTCCGGTTCCGAGTTTGATTGGTTTGCCAACGATGACGTTTTCCGTCACGCCGTCAAGGTCGTCGACTTCGCCATGAATCGCTGCATCAAGCAGGTGATTGACCGTCACCTCGAACGCCGCTCGTGCGAGGACGGAATCTTTGGCTCCGGAGATACCGTGCCGGCCGATAGATTCGATGGTTCCTTCGTTCGTCATGATATCCGAAACCAGCATCAGGTGACGAATGTTCACATCGTCAAGCCCCTGCTCTTCAAGCGTGTTCATCGTCTCCTCGATGATTGCCTCGCGGGCCGCCTCGACACCGAGGTTCCGGTAGATTTCGTGAATGTTGTTACAGGTCGTTCGCGAGGCATCAACCCCTTCGATATCAAGGACATCGCCGAAGTCCGACCCTTCAGTGTAGAGGATGAACTCCTCGCCGTCGTCGGTTTCCTCCCGGCGAATGACGACGCGTGAAATGTCTTCGATTCCCTTGAAGACAATTTCGCGCAGTTCCTCGACGAGTTGCAACAGGTCGCGATACGATGGCTGGTCTGGACCAAACTCGATGACAAGGCCACGCTGGACCGTATCGACGCCGAGTTTCGACTCGATGGTACTTGCGATAGATTCTGCAACCTCCACCGGGTCATCGACTGTCGGCCAGCGCTCTCGGAGCGTATCCTCGTTCAGTGCAACCTGGACAAGCATATCTGCGACGTTTGTAGAGACATCACCAAGTTGGAGAATCTTCGTTGCCTCAATTTTCCAGACAACTTCGTGTGCCCGTTCACGGTCATCCGCAAATTCGTCTTCGAGATAGACCGTCATCATCGGCGTATCCGGTTCCTTACGCGCGTCGACGAGTTCGATAAGCCGTGGCAGCCCCTGTGTCACGTCGATTTCCGCAACACCCGCATAATGGAACGTGTTCATAGTCATCTGGGTTCCGGGTTCACCAATACTCTGGGCGCTGACGGTCCCGACGGGGTCGAGCGGGTCGACACGTGAGTCCTCATACTGGGCCTCCGTTGCCTGGATGATTTGCTCGGCTTCCTCGTCGGTTACGTCGCGGGATTCGAGCGTGCTGTACACCTCCTCTCGAAGTCGCTTCGGGAGCGTCGTCTCCTCGACACGGGCTTCGATTGTTTCGCTTACGTCATATCCTGTCATTGTCTCACCTCAGTCATCACTTTGTGCGAGCCACCAGTCGTCGGTGTGCTCGGAGAGGTTCGTGAGCGGCTGTGATTCGCCCATGAACCGCGATCGTTCATCTTCGCTTTCAAACTCGTTGTTGAGGACGCGGTCGGCAATCTGTTCGACATCAACTGCCGGCTCGTCCTGATTGCTTGATACCTCAACCGGTGACGTGCCGTCCTCACCGAACTCGAACTGGACGACAGTATCCGAAGTATCCCGAACCGTTCCATCGTACTGTGTCTCCAGTTCGGACAGCGCGTTAATGAGCCGTCGCTGGAGATAGCCGGATTTCGACGTTCGGACTGCTGTATCGACAAGCCCTTCACGGCCACCCATCGCGTGGAAGAAGAACTCCTTCGGTTCGAGCCCTTCACGATAGGAGTGTTTGACAAAGCCGTGTGCTTCCGCCGAGAGGTCACCCTCCTTGAAGTGGCTGAGCGTCCGGTCATCATAGCCACGGTTGATTCGCTCGCCCCGAACTGCCTGCTGTCCAACACAGCCAGCCATCTGCGTCAGGTTGAGCATCGACCCACGTGCCCCGGACTCAGCCATGATGACTGCCGGGTTGTCGTCCGCGAAGTGTTTTTCTGCAATATCGCCGGCGCTGTCACGTGCCTGACCGAGCGTCTGCATGATTTTCATCTCGAGCGTTTCGTCGATGGTTCGACCCGGGAGCGATTCGAGATCGCCCTGTGCGTAGGCTTCGATAAGTTCCTCGACACGCTCGTTAGCGTTCTCGATGGCCTCGTTGACCTGTGCCTGTGCCTCCGGTGGGATGGATTCGTCATCGATGCTGATGGAGAATCCAAAGTGCATGATGGTTCGAACCGCAAGCGAGGAGACCTCGTTAATGAAGATTCGAGCGCGCGTTCGCGAGTAAGTCTTGGCGATTGCATCAACAATCTCCCCACCGAACGCACCGACAGCATCCTCGTCGATGGTTCCCTCAACAAGCATTCCATCTTCGATGACGACCTCATCGCCTGCTGAAGAGGTGAATTCGAGATTGAGTCCTGCTGGCAGGAGTTCCGAAAAGATACTCCGACCAGTCCAGTGCTCCTCGTCGTCGATTACCTTATCGGGCTCTGGCAACTCATCGATACGCGTTGCTCGGAGCAAGTCAAGTGCCTGCGTCTCGTTGAACAGTGGGTTCTGGTTGGTTAGCAGATAAGTACCAGTAACGTGGTCCTGAATGGCACCGATGATGTTCTCACCGAAACGCGGGCTGAGCATCTGTTCCTGCACCCGCATAAGAACGCGAGCCTCCGCACGCGCTTCCTCATTCTGGAGGGCGTGCATGTTCATCTCGTCCCCGTCGAAGTCAGCATTGTACGGCGGACAGACAACCGTGTTGAGCCGGAACGTCTTATACGGCATCACGACGACTTCGTGGGCCATAATTGACATCCGGTGCAGCGACGGCTGCCGGTTGAAGATGATGATGTCGCCGTCAATCAGATGGCGGGCAACCTCCCAGCCAGGTTCGACTTTCTTTGCGAGTTCTTCGCAATTTTTCTCCGTCACTTTAAGCCGACGACCGTCGGCCCGTTTGACGTAGTTCGCACCAGGGTGGCTTTCGGGTCCGTTCTCGACATATCGGCGTGCCTTGTCGAGATTTCGCTCGTTGACGTTCATCGTCTGTGTCATCTCTGTTGCGACACGATTTGGCACACCAACTTCGTTCAGCGAGAGCGTCGGGTCCGGTGAAATGACCGTTCGGGCCGAGAAGTTTACGCGTTTCCCGGAGAGCGAGCCACGGAATCGTCCTTCCTTCCCTTTCAGCCGCTGAGAGAGGGTTTTGAGCGGGCGACCGGAGCGGTGTCTGGCGGGTGGCGTTCCTGATATCTCGTTATCCATGAACGTGGTAACGTGATACTGCAGGAGTTCCCAGAGGTCCTCGATAATCAGCTGTGGCGCACCAGCCTCACGGTTTTCCATAAATCGCTGATTGATACGGATAATATCGACCAGCTTGTGTGTCAGGTCGTCCTCGGAACGCTGTCCGTTATCCAGCGTAATCGATGGCCGGGCGGTGACTGGGGGGACCGGAAGAACCGTCAAAATCATCCACTCCGGCCGGGAGAGTTCGGAGTTGATGCCGAGCACTTCGATGTCCTCGTCCGGGATAGCTTCGAACCAGTCGCGGATATCGGAGGGCATGAGCTTGTTCGTATCTTCCTCCGTCAGGTCGACGCTGAGCGCAGATTCGATGGCGCGTCGGTCCTCTTCTCGTGGGCGGAAATCCCCAGAGAGAATTTCCTGCACGCGGCCAACGTCAAGCCCCGTTTCATCTGCGAGGTCAGTCGGTGTGGTTCGCTCTTTATCCTCTTCCTCGTTTGGCTCCATTGCTTTCGCGATGCGTGCCGGATAATCGGAGGCAAGAACCTGCTGAACCTCGTAGTAGGTCGTTGGTTTCTCGTGGCGGATATCGTACTGTTTTTCGCCACAGTGTGGGCAGTGGTCCGATTTCCGAGCCTGTCGAATTCCTGCTTTGGTTACGTCGTTCAGGTCACGACCAAGGTCACGGGTTCGGTCAAGTCGGTCACTGAACTCCTCTTTCTGGTCTTCGTTCAAAAGCAGTTGTGAACATTCACGACAGGTACCGCGAAGGAGTCGGCGGATAAGCTTCGAAAAGCCAACATGAATGACCGGGGCAGCGAGTTCGATGTGGCCGAAGTGGCCGTTACACGAGCCGCTGTGTTTCCCACAGGTCTTACACTCAAGTCCGGGGTCAATCACGCCGAGTCGCGGGTCCATCAGCCCCATATCGATGGGGAACCCGTCGTCGTCGTAGGTATCAGCGGTGATGACTTTGGTTGCACTCATATCGCGGTACTCTTCGGGATTCATCAGCCCGAAATTCAGCTTGCCGATGGATTTTGGTGCCTGTTGACTCATACTGCATCCTCCAGTTCAATCCGCGGGGCGATTCCAAGTGCCTTCATCTCATCGAGCAGGAGTTTGAACGCATAGGACATCTCCACTTCATGGATGTCCGTTTCCTCACCACAGTTCGGGCAATACACTCGGCGCTGTTCGACATTTTCGACGCCTGCCATCCCACAGCTGCCACAGATATGAATCTGTTCACGGTCGGACTCATCGAGCAATCGCTCTTTGAGCGTCAGTGCTGCGCCATGACCGATGAAGACATCCCGTTCCATCTCCCCGATACGGAGTCCACCCTCGCGGGCACGCCCCTCGGTCGGCTGGCGGGTAAGGACCTGGACAGGACCGCGCGAGCGGGCGTGGATTTTGTTTGACACCATGTGATAGAGTTTCTGGTAGAAGATGGTGCCGACGAAAATCTCGGCCTCGATTTTCTCCCCGGTAATTCCGGAGTACATGGTTTCTTTCCCACTCGATTTGAACCCGTTTTCGACGAGTCCATCCCGCAGGTCCTCTTCGTCCTCGCCCGTGAATGGCGTACCGTCAACGCGTCGTCCTTCGAGTGCGCCGACTTTACCGCCAATCATCTCCAGAATGTGGCCGACCGTCATCCGTGACGGAAGCGCGTGTGGATTCAACACGAGGTCAGGAACAACACCTTCCTGCGTGAACGGCATATCCTCCTGTGGAGCAAGGTGGCCGACAACGCCTTTCTGCCCGTGTCGTGATGCGAACTTGTCGCCGAGTTCCGGAATCCGTTCGTCACGAACCGAGACCTTGGAGAGTTTCGAGCCGTCCTCACCCTCCATCAGCGTGACCGTATCGACAACACCGGATTCGCCGGACCGCATCGTCACGCTTGTTTCTCGCCGTTTCTGTGGTGAAAGGCCACCCATGTCGTCGGGTTCCTCAAGGAACCGTGGTGGGGAGGTTTTGCCAAGCAACACGGCATTTTCATCAACCTCCGTTTCGGGGTTGACCAAGCCATCCTCATCAAGGTGGGTGTACGCTTCCTCGCCGCGTGCGCCACGGACTTCCTCGTCGGGAATCTCGAAGCGGTCTTCCTGTCCACCTGGATATCGTCGCTCCTCGCCTTCGTAGGTACGGAAGAAATGTGAGCGTGCGAGTGCGCGCTCGACCGAGCCACGATTCATGACCAGCGCGTCCTCGATGTTGAACCCTTCGTAGCTCATCACAGCCACGGTAAAGTTCTGTGCGGCAGGGCGGTCATCGTACCCAATCTGTTCGGTCGTCTGGGTTTTGACCATCGACAGCTGCGGATAATGCAGCAAGTGTTGGCGTGTGTCCGGCCGGATACGGTAGTTCGCAGATGGGAGCCCAAGGGATTGTTTAATCATCCCTGACCCCATCGTAATTCGGGGTGATGCGTTGTGTTCGGGATATGGAATCATCCCTGCCCCGATACCGAAGATGAGCTGTGGGTCGATTTCGAGGTGAGTATGGTCTGGCGTCAGTTCCTCCTCCTCGACAGCGACCAAGATATCGCCTTCCTCTTCGGCATCGATGAATTCGATGTATCCACGCTCGACGAGGTCCTGAAAGTCGAGTTCATCGGCTTTCACGGCTTCAACTTCCTCGTCCGAGATGAGCGGTTCGCCCCCTTCGACAACAAGTAGTGGGCGGCGTGCGCGGCCGGCATCCGCGTTGATAATAACCTCACGGGTGCGTTCTTTCACCGAGACATTGACCATCTCGCTGATTTCGCCGCGTCGGCGGGACTGCCGAACCTGTTCTGCGAGCTGTTCCGGGTCTGGATGGGTCCCAACCAGACTTCCGTTGACGTATACTTTGGCTTCTCGTTGCTGACTCATATTAGTCGTCTGCAGGCTGTTCGACACGTTCGATGCCAGGGATGCCTTTGACCCCCATCTGCGCTAGTTCCTGCTTGAGCGTCTGTTCGTCCTCGACGTTCTGTGACAGTTCCATCGCCTGTGCGAAATTCTTCACGAGTCCACAGTTCGGTCCTTCCGGCGTTTCGGATGGACAAATACGACCCCATTGGGTCGCGTGCAGGTCGCGTGCCTCGAAGTGTGGCTGTGAGCGACTGAGCGGCGAGCGCAGTCGGCGAAGGTGGCTCAGGACACCCATGTAGTCCGTTCGGTCGACCAGCTGTGACACGCCGGAGCGGCCACCGACCCAGTTCCCCGTCGCAATTGGGTGTTCGAGTCGCTCGGTCAACACGTCGGAACGAACGACAGTCGAAACCGACAACTGCCGGTTTCGCATGTTTGCCCGTTCAAGCTGGTATTTCACGTCGCGTGCGAGTTTGTTGAGTGCCGTCCGGAACAAATCGCGCATCAAATCGCCCGAGACTTTCAGGCGTTTGTTGGCGTAGTGGTCCTTGTCGTCAGCCTCACGGCGTTCGAGTGCGAGTTCGAAACACGCTTCGGCCATCCGGCAAAGATAGTAGGCTTTGTTGATTCGAACGTCTTCCTCCTCAACTCCTTCCTCGTGAAGGTGTGGGAGAAGATAGCGGTCGATGACATAGTTCGCACGTTTCAGCTGGTAGTTTTTGCCCTGGCCGGAAGCAACACGCTGACCGAGCGCTTCGATAGCTTCCTCGGTCGTCTGGACTTCCGCGGCCTCTAGATTCTCCAGCATGAACTTCACAATTTCCGGGTCCTCGCTGACCCGATGGACGATTTCCTCGTCGGATTCAAGCCCGAGCGCTCGGACGAGGGTGACGAAGTTGACGCTCCCTGAAACGGATGGGAACGAGACTTCGAGAATGCCGTTTCGGGTTCGTTCGGTTAACACGAGGGCGCGGTAACCACGGCGCTGTGAGAAGGTCTTTGCGACCTGAATTTCGTCGCCGTATTTGGTGTCGGTTTCAGCGAGGATTTTGTTCGGTGCAAGGTCCTCGCTGGTCATCAGCACACGTTCGGAACCGTTAACAATGAAATAGCCACCAGGGTCTGCGGGGTCTTCGCCGATGTCAATGAGTTCTTCGTCCGTGAAATTCGCGATGTTACATTTTTTCGAGCCGACCATGATTGGCATGCGGCCAATCTTGGTTTCGGTCTGGTCGACCACGCGTTCTTCTTCCTCTTCTCCGCCCTTGATGACGGCCATCTCCATGAAGACGGGGGCAGAGTAGGTGATATTTCGCAGTCTGGCTTCCTGTGGGTAGAGCAGTTCTTCGCTGCCGTCTGCTTCCCTGACACGCGGGGTAACAACGCGGATGTCCCCCAGTTCGACGTAGACTGGCTCTTCGCCTTCTTTGTCGCCGATATCGGTGTCGATTGTTTCCTTCTCGTCGACAACTTCCTGCATGCCGCGTTCGAGGAAGTTATTGAACGAGCGGAAATGATGGTCTGCAAGCCGGTCCCGTGAAAAATACTCCCGTGAGATTGTGCGTTTGTCCTGGATATCCATTATTCCACCACCAGCCGGTATACTGTTGCCTGGTCTGTTGTTCGCGAGTCGCGAGTGATTTCGATGACGTCGCCGACGGTCGCCTCGTCGGGTAACGCCGGG
>Ga0207421_10007834_pt1 | contig 11268 bp, 15 predicted proteins | sample SodLakKL_010_SED_4_FD_187542 | JGI IMG/M metagenome (GOLD analysis project Ga0207421, IMG submission 187542) | Alkaline sediment microbial communities from Lake Tanatar, Kulunda Steppe, Russia - 8KL_010_SED (SPAdes) (version 2) | ecosystem: Environmental > Aquatic > Non-marine Saline and...
CTTTTATCACCCATTCACTACCCCTAAATTCCACCTATTCACTGCCCCAATTGTCAGACAATCCCTATATTTGTCAGACAATTTTGCTAATTTGTCAGACAATTTTGCTAATTTGTCAGACATTTGCTATAATTTAGGGGTATGAGTAGAACTAAACGAGTTACAGTTAGACTTTCTGAGGAGGAATACTCCCGTCTGCTTTCCGAAGCCCCCAACAAATTATCTACTTACCTTAGAGAGATTATTACCGATGGCTCTACTATTTATTGGGAGGGTAAGAAATTGCACCGAGGTGTGCCCTCTTCCCTCCCTACTCATCTTTTAAAGAATAAGGAACCGGAGGAAGTGTTAGATGACGGCACTATTATAGGTAAGGAGAACTCCTCTATGACTTATTTCTTTCTTAGAGAAGGTGATATAGGTTATAATATATTATATGGTCAAAACAGTTAGAAAGCCCAACGCTCGCCAAAAAAAGGCAATGGAACTCTTTATGTACTATTTAGAGAGGCAAACCAAGAATGGTATTGCTCCCCCCTCAATGGGCAAGATAATGCGAGAGGCCGGTTGGTCTGATACTACTTCTAAACAACCCGCAGTTTTAACTAATACTGAGGTATGGAAGGAGTTTCTTTCTGAGATAGATGATACCCAGATAGTAAAGAAATGGAAGGAGTGGGCCCTAGAGGATGACCCTTCCCTTAGAGGGCACGCCTTAAAGGCGGGAGAGAATATTATGAAGCTCAAAGACCGCTATCCTACTCAGAAAACCCAGAACTCTCACATCCACGCTGACTTAAAGGATATATATGACTAAAGTATTACTTACCGGTGCCTCTGGTTTTATTGGTTCTCACGCCTTAGAGTATTTTCTGGAGAAAACCGATTGGGAATTTATTTGCCCTGCTTCTTGGAAGCATAAAGGTACTCCTGAGCGAATGCCTCACAACAGACGTGTTGAGGTCATTACCCACGACTTGATAGTCCCTTTTACGGAAAAAACCAAACAACGTTTGAAGGGTATTGATTATATAATTAACTTTGCCAGTGAGAGTCACGTTGATAGGAGTATTGAAGAACCGGCGACTTTTATTCAGAACAATATAAACCTCATACTCACTCTCTTAGAGTTCGCCAGAGAAGTAAAGCCCCAGTTATTTGTTCAAGTCTCCACGGATGAAGTGTACGGTTCAGCTCCTGACAATGTTCGTTTTAAAGAATGGAGTTCTATCCTACCCTCTAACCCTTATGCCGCCTCTAAAGCCGCTCAGGAAGCTATTGCCATTTCTTACTGGCGTACTTACGGTGTACCCTTGGTTATTACCAATACGGTTAATAATTTCGGGGAGATGCAGGATGAGGAGAAATATCTAGCCAAACTTATTAGGGCTATTAAGAATGACCAAACAGTTACGGTGCACGGCTCTAAGGACTACATAGGCGGGAGGTTCTATCTTTATGTTAAAAACCACGCTTCAGCTATCAAGCATATAATTGACAACGATCTTTACCACCCCTATAAAGAGGAAAGAGATTTTCCCGCCAAGTACAACATCACCTCAGATGATGAAGTGGATAACTTAACAATGGCTCAAATGATCGCTGATATTTTAGGGAAAGAATTAAAGTACGAACTTACGGATTTTCACCAGACCCGACCCGGGCACGACCGACGTTATGCCTTAGACGGTGCTAAATTACAAGAAACGGGGTGGCAATTAGAGTACCCCTTAAAAGAGTCATTAGAAAAATATGTCCATAGCTGTTGTAATACCAACAAATAGACCGGAGTCATACAGAAATTTTCTTTCACGGTGGGAAGAGCAGTTCCGGAAACACAATATCACTGTTATTCAAGTTCTTGACGGTGACAAACCGCAAATAATCTTAGACGGCGACAAACAAGAGTGTGAAGTTCCTGACTTGATACCAACATATTGTGCCGGGGTGCGAAACCTGGGCTTTTATTACATAGCCAAATACCTACCAGACATAGAGTATGTTATTACCTTAGATGATGACGTATCACCGGACGGGGATACCATTGGCGACCATATACGCATTCTCAACTCCCGACTCCCCTCTTCTTGGTTCTCTACTTCTGTAGGAGCTTATATGCGTGGTTTCCCTTATGGCATTCGAGAGGAAACCGAAGTAGTACTATCACACGGCATTTGGCAGAAGAACCCTGACTGGGATGCCCCGACTCAGCTTCTCAACAACAACGCTCCCCATACTAATTATTATCAAGGTCTGATACCTAAAGGAATGTTAGCTCCTATTTGTGGAATGAATGTAGCTTTCAAACGAAAGGCCATACCCTACGTTTACTATGCTCCTGTGGGTAACCTAAAAGGAGCGGAAAGGTTTGATGATATTTGGGGTTTTATAGCTACTAAAAGAGATTTTGATAAGTTAGGTTGGGGACTGGCCACCGGTTATGCTTCCTGTATCCACGAAAGGGAATCAAATGTCTATAAAAACCTTGAAAAAGAAGCGGTGGGTATCGGACTAAACGAACAATACTGGAAAGGTGAAGCAGACCATCCGTGGTTTGAGGAGTTTCATAAAAAAAGAGAGGAATGGCAACACATTACGTCATAGCTAGATACAATGAGGATATTTCCTGGGCAGATGACTTGGATAAGACTATCATTCAAAAAGGGGTAGATATGCCTAATTTAGGTCGAGAGGCCAGCTCTTATTTGCTCTTTATAGTCAATAACTATGAGAAGCTAAACGGTCAATATTATTTCCTCCAAGGTAATCCCTTTGAGCACGGCTATCCTGATAAGAAATTCACAAGGACATCTTCACCGACAGAGAACCCCCAACACACTTCAGCTAAGGAAAAATTACATTTGCATTGGTTGTGTGATAAGCTGATGTTGCCTATCAAGCCCAATTATAAATATATAGTAGGAGCCAACTTCCTGGTCACGGCTGAAGAATTAAAACAATATACTTACAAGTGGTATGTAAATGCTTTTAATCTTTCTCTTCAACACCGAGTAGCTTGGGAATTAGAGCGACTTTGGCTAACCATTTATCCCAATTCTTTATGATATATACGGCTATTACTAATAATTATGATGAACCCAGGGAGGATATTAAAGTCTATCCCGGTATCGACAAATTCATCTCCCCTAATTTGAATGCTAAAATATATAAGGTTTTACCTCATTTATTTATGAAATATGACTACTCTATTTGGGTTGACGGCAATGTTTTTTTGAAACAAGAGGAGCAGTGGTATTATGAATTGTTGGGGGACTACGATATAGCTGTACTTCAGCATCCTTTAAGGCAGAATGTCCGAGAAGAAGCTAGTGCCTGTCTTAAACTAAATATAGGTAAAGCTGACAATATTAAAGACCAGATACGGGCTTATGGCAATGATGTTTTAGTGCCTCGTCTAGCCCAGTGTTCTATGATAATACGCCGTAATACACCGGAAGTTAGGCAGCTATGTGAACAGTGGTGGGCACACATTTGCCGTTATTCTTATAGAGATCAGCTCAGTTTCCCTATCGTTTTTAAAGATATGGCCAGGTACTTGCCTAACACCAATCACGATGACAACCAATACTTCAAAAGAAAAACGCACGCTCAATGAGGAGCGTCTTCGAGAGAAGATAAAATGGACTCCTCACGAGAACCAAGATAAAATTATCAAGGCTTTTGATGAGTCTCGGGAAACTCTTGTTAGAGCAGGTCGTCGGTTCGGTAAATCAGAGGTTTCTGCTTACCTAGCTCTTCGTGAGGTTTTAAAACCCAATCGGGTTGTTTGGGTGGTATCTCCTAATTACTCTCTCTCTGAGATTATTTTCAATAACGTGGCTGGTTGGATAGGGCAAGTGCTAACCCCTAATAAATCGTATTCTATTTCCAAGAACCCTGTGGCTACTATTAACGTAATGAACGGCTCTGTCTTGGAGGTAAAATCAGCCGAGAACCCTACCTCGCTTTTAGGTAGAAGCACGGACTTGGTTATCCTGGATGAGGCCGCTCAGCTCAAGGAGTATTTGTGGGAGCGGTACATTTACCCCACTACTTATGAACGCCAAGGTAAGATAGTCTATATATCCACTCCTCAAGGTAAGAACTGGTTTTACGAGAAAGAGTTGGAGTTGGGGGAGGATAGAGCTTTCCATTTCACTACCAGAGATAATCCTTTTCTGCCGGTGGAAGAGTGGGAAAAAACCAAGAAGAAGATGACCACAGCTCATTTCCGCCAAGAGCACATGGCCGAATATATCTCCGAAGCCAATGCGGTGTTCACCAATATTGAGAATTGTGTTCGTACCGGTATTAGCCCCGACCCTCAACCTGGCGGTATGTATATTGTAGGTGTGGATATAGGTCGCCGGAGTGATGCCAGTGCTATTGTAATATTAGAGAGAAATACACATAAGGTAGTTTATATAGAGGAGCTTAAGGGGGTGGATTACTCTCTCCAAAAAGCTCATATTATTGCTTTAGCTAAGCGGTACAACAATGCTAAGATATTGATAGAAAGTACCGGCTCGGCTGATGCTGTTTACCAAGACTTGCTTAGGAGCCAAGTATTGGTAGAGGAATTTCGGACAGCCGGTCATAATAAAGCTCAGTTGATAGAGAAATTAGCCCTTTTTATAGACCAGCAAGCTCTGGTATTGCCGGACCACAAACAGCTTATACAAGAAATGCGGGATTATGAAATGAAGAGGTCAGAGAGTGGGTTCAATAAATACAAAGGCCGAGGCAAGAAGCCTGATGACCTGGTTATTGCCCTGGCTTTATCAGTTTGGGAGTTAGCTGATATAAATATGTACGAGGAAGAAGGTGGGCGAGATCTGGACAAGTCAAAAAGGCGGCCTAAGAAGTTTCTTAACGAATATGAGTAATTTATGGTATAATTAAGACAATGATATTTGATACTATTCACAAAGAAATTCAGGACTTTAAAAGTCAAAATTCCAAAATATTGGACTCGTTTTCTTTTAATCAGAAAGAAATACTTGATAGAGTAGTGCGGTTATATAATTCTCAGTTTGAGAAAGGCCAGTACGACTCGGAGGGATTTCGCAAATACTTCCAGAATATTGTTAGAAATCCTTGTGATGTAGCCACTAAAGCTATTAAATTCAGCACTTCTGATATAAATATAGTACCCGCTCCAGGCCAGAATTATTATAAAGCCTGGCTTTTAGACCGAGATGTTAAGCATTGGATGAAGAAAACCAACTTTGCTAAGAACTTAAAAAGAGTTTTCTATGAGCTACCTATTTTTGGTTCAGTAGTTCAGAAAAAAGTCCAGGGTGAATTTCATTTTGTGGACTTGCGTAATTTAATTGTGGAGCAGACATCTGACACCTTACTCCAATCATCTTATGTTATCGAGATGCACTATATGTCACCCTATGAACTTCGGCAGATGAAATGGGATAAGGATAAAATAGAGGAAGCTATCAAGATGTGGCGGGATACGGGTGAGCCATTCCTTAGGATTTTCGAAAGGCGAGGTGATGTGCAGGAGTCTGAACTAAAAGAGGACGGAGATACTGATAAATATGTTAGAGCTAAATTTATTGTTTTCTCTCCCGAAAATACTACTCACGGACATTATGATAGTTACGACCAACCTAAAAAAGGTGTTGTATTGTATTCAACAGAGGAAACCCCGGAGGAGTTTCCGTATCGGGAATTTCACTGGGAAAAGATACCTGGTCGTTGGTTGGGCGTAGGCCGAGTAGAATTGAACTCTGATCCCCAAATACGAACTAATGAGATAACTAACTTGCGGGTCAAGAACTCCTACTTTACCGCTCTCAATATCTACCAAAGCCGTGATACTTCCGCTCCCAGTAACTTGGTGCAGGAAGTGGCGAATGGAGATATTATGAATGTTATCTCGGAGATAACTCGTATCCCTACCGAAGAAAGAGATTTGGCCGCTTTCAATCAAGAGGAACAAGCCTGGCTACGGGCCAGAGATGAGAACTCGATGTCTTTTGATGTGGTACGAGGTGAGCGATTGCCAGCCGGTACTCCATTAGGTTCAGCTCAAATAGCTGCTGAAATGACTACCTCTTATTTTGATGATATACGAGAGCGTGTTGCTGTTGATATTCGCAAGGTTATCCAAGATGATGTAATCAAGGACTTTTTAAGCCAAAACCAGGAAGAGCATTATTTGCGATTGGTTGGAGATGACTTTGAGCAGATCACTTCTCTGTTAATAGCGGAACGAACTAATAAAGAGTTATTGAAGTTTGTAATGAATAAAGGAAAGGTGCCGACTCAAATTCAGTACGAAGCTATCCAAGGGGCTTCTGCCGAGAAAGAACGCTCCGGCAAAGAGATGAGTATGAAGATACCTAATGATTTTTATAAAAACGTGGAGTATGAAGTTGATATTGTTATCACTGAGGAGGCTCGGAAGATGAAAGCCCAATCCAGTAATATGGTAACTATATTACAAGCCATTCAACAGGATGAGACTATCTTGACTGACCCAACCAAACGTAAGATACTGAGTCAGCTGCTTAGTTCTCTGGGAATGAGCTTGGCAGATATTGAAAGTTCCGAGATGGCTCAAACCGGTGGTATCCAGCAAGCTGCTAAGGAAACCAGAGGTGGTGGTATTTCTGCACCACAAGCTAACCAGGAGGTTGAACAACCAGTAGAACAAGTAGTATAATATGGATAGAGAAAAACGAAAAGAATATTTGGCCGAATTGGCGAGTAGTAACGTGGGCAAGGCCTTGAATGAGGAATTTGAAGTGGAGCTGACCAACCTTAAAGAGCAACTTTTAGAGGTGGAAAGTATGGATGAAGTCCACGGCTATCGAAAAGCTGTTGAGATAATACGCAACCTCCAAAAGAAAATAGGTTCAGCCAATCGTTCTACCGCTCAAGAGAAGCAAGATGAATACGTTTAAAAGTTAATTGTTTATCTATGTCAGAAGAATTAGAGCAGACCAACTCAGAAACTGGTCAAGAGCAGACCAACTCCGAAACTGGTCAAGAGCTTACCAACTCCGAAACTGGTCAAGAAGAGCAGACCAACTCCGAAACTGGTCAAACTGAAGAGGGCGGTGACTCAAAAAACACCGATAGTTCTCAGCTGTACGCCAGAATGAAAAAAGCCGAGGAAGAGAACAAGAAGAACAGAGCTAAGCTCGCTTCTTATGAGAGCCAAGAACAGAAAGTTGAAAAAGAGTTCCTGGAGCAAGATCCGTATGAATTAGCTAAGACTGTTCAAACTCTTAAAGACTACTCTCCCGAAGAAATTGACCTCATCAAGAAACAGGCCAAGGCGTTAGAGGTAACTCCCGCTGAAGCTACTCAAAATGAGGATGTACAAGCAATTATTAACCATCGGCGACAAAAAGCCGAAAAAGAACAGAGTAACCCTGCACCTACCAATCGACAGCAACCAGAGAGTGGCGAAGATTTCTCAAACTGGACACCACAGACAGTTGAAGAGAAGTTTCAAGCTGGTGATGAAGAATCCCGCAAACAGATAGATAGATACTATAACTGGTTGAGGTCAGGAAAATAGGTGCATAGAAAATTATGGCATTAACACACCGAGCAGGAGTGACTGGCATTGTCCCAGAGCATTGGGCATCAATGTTCCAAGTCCCGCTCAGAAAGTCACTAGTATCAGCTGAAGTAGCTAATACTCGTTTCGAGCCAGTGTTGAGAGATGGTGATACTATTCACTCATCTTACTTCGCTGAACTTTCTGTGCAGGATTACAGTCCTAATACAGATATTGATAATCATCAGCATATTACGGCTACTGATGAAACTTTGACAGTAAACCAAAGCCGTATTGTTCCTATTTATGTTGACAACATTGAGGAGCTTCAGAGCCGACCCAGCCAGATGCAAGCATTGGTTGAAGATGCTTCTTTCCAGATCCGCAACGACATTGATACTAAAACCTTGCTGAATATCACCGGGGCTGCCAGTTCCTTGGATGACGGTGATATTGGCGGAACTTCCGGTTCAGCTATTACCGCCACTTCTGGTAACGTAGTAGATATTTTCGCTTCGGCTAGAGAGAAACTTCGCCGAATGAATGTAGAAGAGAACGGCGACTGGATAGTGGTAGCTAACGCTAAACTTATCCAAAGAATTGAGGAAAAAGCTGCTGATACCGGCTTCAGTGTTTCTGACTCAACCTTACGGAACGGATTTGTTGGTAGCTGGATGGGCTTCCAATGGTACCACTCCAATAACTTGCCGACTGAAACGTATGGTGGTACAGCAGATACAGTCAACTGCTACATTGGTCGTAGATCTAAGATTGACTTGGTAACTCAGATGACTCCGAATGTTTACATTAAATCAGCAGAGAAGCGATTAGGCGATTATGTCTATGTCCATTCTTTGTTTGGAACAGGATTGTTTGAGAAAGCCAAAAACAGGTTCTTAGCAGCTAAGATAACCTCTTAAGGTTTCTTACTCCTCCTCTAAGTGAGGGGGAGAATAGAGCCCTTAATTAAATATCACAATGCAATTATCTGAATTAAGAAAAGATTGCCGTTTCCTAGTCAACACTTCTACATCTGAGTATGGCGATGATGACTTGGACCGAGCTATCAATAAGCATTACGACCAATTTGTTACTTTTATTTGGCGTAACCAAGCAGAATGGCAGTTTGATGATTCTAATAATGATAAACTGGCCGTAGCTAGAAACAATTTAATAGCCGATCAGCGTGATTATTTACTGCCCACTGATGCCCGTGAGGTAAGACGGATAGAGGTAAGAGATGCTAATGGTAACTTTAGAAAAGTTGATTTGGTCCACGAAGCCGATGTCCACCAATCATTAGATGAATACTATAAAGAAAGCGGGTTGCCGTTACAATTTGCCCTTCGGGGGCGTTCGGTTATTCTGTATCCACCGCCTTCAGAAGAGGCCACGACTTTAGTTCAAGGATTGCAGATATATGTTTCTAGGAGTGTTACTCACCTAAGTGCTGATGGCGATGAACCTGGATTCGATAAAGAGTTCCATAGAGTTCTCTCTTTGAAAGCGGCTGCCGATTGGTGTATATCCAGCGAGAATTTTAATAAGAAAGAATATTTGGAAAGGGAGGCAGAGAAGATAATGGAGAGTGCCAGAGAATTTTACGCTAATAGAGATAAGACTACTCCTCATAGGATGCGTCCAAAAACTGAACACTATGCTTAGGTTGTCGGCAATGCTGAATTCGATGAATGAGTTTTCTAACGGGTGTTTTTTTGTCCGTGTTCACGTTCCTTTTCTGGAGTTAAAAAAGAGGGGGCACGAAACCTCTTATATTTCTCACACTGGTTATGACTTTGAAGAAGTGGCAGAAAACTCGGATGCCGTGGTTTTTATGCGGACTTATTCCAGTGACCCTCTTCGGGATATGTGGCGATTCCAGAGCCGTGGTGTGCCGGTTATTTATGAACTAGATGATGATGTGTGGGCGATTCCGGAGGTCAATCCGGCTAGTGGAATTTTCAATGAACAGAGTAAGGCCACCAAACAAGTGGAGGCACAAATAGCGGAGGCCGATGCCTGCGTAGTTTCCACGGAACCCTTAAAGAAAAAAGTGGAGAAGTTCGCTAAAGGCCAAGTTTATGTAGTTCCTAATTCAGTTGATACTAAAATGTTCAAACCTCGACCTCAGGCAGGTGGCAGAATAAGAATAGGTTGGGCAGGCGGGGCTAATCACTACGGCGACTTGGAATTGATCACTGATGCTCTTTTGGAATTGAATAAAACCTATAATTTTGACTTCTATATTCAAGGTCTTTCTTCCAGTCCTATTGAGTCTGAAATGTATGGTAAAAATCTGGCTCAAAAATGGGAGAGCAAAGATGATTTGTATCGGGATACAGCCCTTCGGGTTTACCACAAATTAAAGCAGTTAAAAAGTTTTCACCACGTTCCTTTTTATGTACCTGAGCTTTACCCCAGTATTCTCTCGCAGTTAGACTTGGATATTGGTTTGATACCTGTAACTGGAGATGAGTTCAATGAGAGTAAAAGCTGTATTAAGTTCTATGAATATGCCAGTGTAGGAACGACTACTATTGCTTCGGATACCCCGCCGTATGATAGTGAGGTTAATTATAGAGTAGAGAATACTACCCAAGGATGGGTTGATGGCATCGCTAAACTTTTAGATAAGCGAAAAATAAGGTATAATATATTACAAGAACAGAAAGATTATGTAATGAAAAATAGAAGTATTGATGTGGTGGGGGATACTTGGGAGAAATTCTATAAAGAAGTTATCAAAAAAGGTCGAATTATTAACTCTAAAAATAAATAATTATGTCAGCAACAGTTATTATAAATCGTTTGACCGGCACAGGTCCAACTAAAGATAATATTACTGATAGTAATACTCGTCTAAAGGCGGATGATACGCATTCTGTATCTGACTATACTAACCCTGTTAAAGTACCGGATTCAGGAACTAATTACAGTTATTGGTGTTCTACTAGAATGGAAGTAACTACTAACACGGAAGGCAATACTATTAGTAATATGAAATTCTATACTGATGGGTCTAATGACTTAGGAACAGGTTTGGGAATGGATATTGCTTTGGCTTCAGCTTATGACCAGGCGGTAGGAGTAGAAGGAACGAGTGGGTCGGCTATTGATGGCAATCATAGCAATCTTATAAATTCAGTGACCGGGGCTTTTAATTACGATAGTTCCAGTCCTTTAGATATTGATGCTACCGTTACGGGCACCAGTTCTACTGGAGACATCGGAGACTTTGTAATTACCCAAGGTACAGTGGATAGCACGGCTGGTGCGGGGGCTTCATCTCAGGAAACTTATTCGTATCAATACGACGAAGCATAAAATTAAATATTATGAGTTGGACAGCATACTACGCTGACGGAACTCAATTACATCAATACCCTGATAACGGTTCCGCCAATACATACAATGACATAGACAGAGACAAGCTGGTTAAGTTTTCTCTGTCTGTTTTTGATAGAACTTTTACTATCTCTTTAGAGGAGGGTCGGCGTTTGATATATCGTCGGCGAGTAGTAAAAACTTTAGGAGGTAAGAGTATATCAATTTATCTCCTTGGTTGGCAGAAAACTATTAAGGGAGAAAATATACAGAGTATTATGTTTATTAGCCCCAATGAAGTGGTATCGGCTGGCCGTTGGGGGAAAGGGTTATTTGCTCAGCCGAATTTGTATGAATTTAAATAATATGGATGACGAAATATTACAACAAGAAAAAGAAGCCCTGGAAGCCCGTTT
>Ga0207421_10007835_pt1 | contig 11268 bp, 12 predicted proteins | sample SodLakKL_010_SED_4_FD_187542 | JGI IMG/M metagenome (GOLD analysis project Ga0207421, IMG submission 187542) | Alkaline sediment microbial communities from Lake Tanatar, Kulunda Steppe, Russia - 8KL_010_SED (SPAdes) (version 2) | ecosystem: Environmental > Aquatic > Non-marine Saline and...
AAACTCCAGATACTGACGCAAAATCAGGGAAATATCAGCAAATTTCGAAACCGTCAAGTCGCTCGCTCCGGCCTCATCCAGCCGCCCAACAAGTCCGTCAACATCATCCGGCCCAGCAGAATACCGCAAAAGCTCCGAAACAATACCGGCCATCTGCCTGCCCAAGCCCTGCCGATGCGCGCATTCGCGAAAGACACGCAGTTTGTCACGATTTTGTCGAAGAATGCGATGGATTATCATCTGTTGCGACAGTTTCGAGAGCCTCAACCCGACCCGCCGTTCCTGGCCGAGAAGAAAATCAAGCCTGTCAAATGATACAACGCTAAGCCTGCTGTAGCCGGCAACTCTGTCATCGCCTAAAATGAGTGATTCGGCCTGAAATGTCGCCTGTTCCGGCACGAGAAAAACCAGCCGCTGCTGATCATCTCCGTCAACAAGCTGCGAAACTATCTGTTCAACGCAATAGCTTGTCTTTCCGCTGCCGCTTCTGCCAAAAATAAATCTTGCCGCCATTAAGCAACCTTGTCTGAAATAACCTCCATCAGATGCGTTTCTAACAAAGAAGCACCGAAATTTCAATCAAAATGCTCTCAAGCAAGCAACTTAAGAAAGAAAACTTTTCACTACTTTTACCGTATTTTCAAAAATTATTTGCGCTTATCAACAGTCACCTCTTGTACAAAGAAATAGTTTGTATAGTATAAATTCATCAATAACAGCATGTGCCTCAAGAGGATCAGCAAAAAAATGAATAACCAAGAAAAAACTAAGGATTTGGAAAAACTACATTTTGATAAATTCAAAAAAATGACCCCAGACTTCCCTGCTGGCCAAATAATCCACAATGACAGCCCAGACTTTCTAATTAAGCAGACCGAAGATATGACCTTGGGTATTGAGCTTTGTTTAATTCATTTAAGACCAGCTAATAACCAAAGTGACAAGGCACCTCTCCAGCAACAGGAGGGACAGATAGATAAAATATGCAGACTTGCAAAAGATAAGTTTGAAGCAAATAAATATCCAAACTTAAACATTACCCTTTTAGCTACAGAATTTTCACCTTTGAGAAAAAAGAGGATTCCCCATAAAGCAGAAGAATTAGCAAATTCCTTATATCAGCAACTTCCGAGCAAGGCTAACTTAGAATCCCTAGACCAATTTAAATTATCACAATTACCTGAGCCTTTTCAAAATGCGAATATTGTTATCCTGCCTGAAAATATGAAAAGCCGCTGGCAATGCTCTGGGGCGGGCTTTGCCTTGCTTGATTGTCGGAAGCGAATTCAAGAAGCAATCAAAGAGAAAACAAAAAAATACCATTTATATCTCAAAAACTGCAACAGGTGCTGGCTCTTAATAACAACTCCTACTAAGCCATCTGGATTTATACATCCAGATGAAAAAAGTCGTGAACATATATACAATTCTCCGTTTGAAAGGACATATTTTCTGGACTCTAACGATAATCAACTACACTTATTAAAAACCACAACCTTTAATCCCGATAGCAAGTAAGCTTTCAACCCCGCCTTGCCCAGTTTTGCCTTTTATTTATTGCAGAAACTCTCGCGGCAGGTCTTTCATTTGGCGTTTTTGTTTGCGTAGGCTGCGTTTCTTTTTTTCCGCGAGCCGTTTTTCTTTTGCCCTGCGTGGAACGGCTGTCTTCTTGCGAGGAGGTTTGCGTTTTAGTGCACGGCGTAAAAGCTCAATGAGTTTTTGAACGGCCTCATCTCGGTTGGCACTTTGGCTGCGGTGCTTCTGAGAGGATATGCGCAAAACGCCCTGTTTGTTAATTCTACCCGACAGCCGAGACATTACAAGCCTCTTGTGCTGCTGCGATAGCCCTTCGCAGCCGGACACATCCAGCAGGACTGTTACCCTCGTATCGGCAGTGTTGACATGCTGGCCGCCCGGGCCGCTGCTGCCGCTGGTCTCAAAGCGGAGCTGCCGACTATCAACCCAAGCCCCGCTGTCGATGTATATTCTGCTCATAAAAACCGTAAAATACAGTTTCCGACCGTTTAACGACCGGCTTAATATCCTGAACCACCTTACTCAACCACGGCTTTGCCGCTTAGCGGTGCACTTTGCGAAATTTTTCCTTGCGATGCTTACATATCGGGCAAACATCGGGAACATTGTCCCGGACGGTGTTGCCGCATACGGTGCAGACATAGTAATCGTGCTCCTCAAGGTCTTTGCCGTGCTTGACCGCTTCAAGCGCTTCGGTATAAAGCTTATGATGAATCCTCTCTACCGCGAGAGCATACCGGAAATTCCTCTCTGCTCGTTCCTGGCCTTCTTTTTTTGCCTCTTCCACGAATTTAGGATACATACTTTCGAACTCGTGGCTTTCGCCTTCAATCGCTTTCTTGAGGTTTTCTTCAGTATTCTTAGCGTCACCCATCGCGTGCAGGTGCGAAAGAGCGTGAACAGTCTCGGCTTCGGCAGCAGCGAAAAACAGCTTTGCCACCTCAGGAAAGCCCTCCAAACCCGCCGCACGCGAATACGCCAGATATCTGCGATTGGCCTGACTCTCTCCCGAAAACGCTTCTTTGAGATTCTCTTTTGTTGACATCAATAGCCTCCCTTTCAAGGATCAATAAATTGTTGTGAAACGGACAAGTCAGCCTCGGTACGAAACAAAATACCCCAAAAAAATCGTTTTGTCAATTATCTGATCCGCCGCTTCGGCTTCGCCTTTTGCGCCTTTGTTTCTGCTTGCGAATTTTTTCAGCTTTTACGGCTTCGGGACTGGCTTTGCCAAGCTGCTTGGCCTCGAGAAGTTCGCAAAGCCGCTTACGGGCATAGTAGCGGTTGAGCAACTGGCCGCGGGCTTTGCTCATCTTTACTTCAATGCCGCTGGGCTTATGGAAAAGGTGAACGGCGGTCGAACTTTTGTTGACTTTCTGACCTCCCGGCCCGGACGAGCGTGTAAAACTCTCCTCTATGTCTTTCTCATCAACTCGGCACTGCTTCATTCGCCGCTGCAACTGCTGCTGCTTTTTGGGACTTACTCCAAAATCCTGCACACGAATCACCCCTGTTCCGGAAGCGTTTTTTCAAGCGGCGTCTCGGGCAACACCACTTTGTCTCTGGCGGGCCTGCTCATAAATGTAGCCAAAAACCTCAGCGCCGGTATGTGCGCACATGTACTGACTATGGTAAGAGTCAGCGGTACAGCCAGAATCGCCCCCGCAACCCCCCAGACCCATGCCCAGAAAACAACCGAGAACATTATAACCACCGGAGAGACGCTAAGAATTCTACCCTGAAGCCGCGGATCGAGGAAGTTTCCTATTACCTGTTGAATAACCGTCAAACCGCCCAAGGTAAGCCCGCCCCATGCCAGACTGAATTGGACCAGCCCAACTATTGTCGGCGGAATCACCGAAACTACCGACCCGATATACGGCAGGTAGTTCAGCAAAAATATCAGCACAGCCCACAAAAAAGCAAGGTCAACACCCAGCAGCCACAGCCAGAACCAGCTAAGCCCAGCGGTAATCAAACTTGTGCCGGTCCTTACCACCAGATATTGTCTGACTTTTTTTGCGATAGCATCACTGGTTTCTATTACTAAATCTGCTTTATCCCCGAATACCTGTTTTGGCTTTATTATCCATTCGGGCACTTCCAGCAGCATTAGCAAGGCAAAGAAAAATATAAGCGTTACCATCGCAGCCACTGCCCAAATTGAAGTTACGGCAGTCGAAACCAGCCCTACCACTCTTTGCGTAATCCCTGTAAGTTGGAATACCGTGTCTCTTATAGGTATGTCATATTGCCTTGCCCATTCCTGAATCTCTGACCTCTGTATGAAGTCGGTAATTTCTTTTGCGATGAGGTTGAAGTACTCCGGTGATTTACTTATAAACATGTGAAAACTTCTGTATAACACATAGCCACCGATCGAAGCAATTCCGAGCAGTACGGCAAAAGAGACAACTACGCTAATCCATTTTAGCCGATATGGCAGAAATCTATTCATCCCTCTCTGAAGCGGCCTTACGAGCATAACCAGGAAGAAAGCGAACACCAGCGGCATAGTAACAATATATGTAACCTTAAGAGCAGCCACAGCAGCGACCAATGCAATAATCCCCAGCATTACTCCTGTCAGCCCAAGGCTTTGTTCTTTATTTTCAAGTTCTGTCATATAATCCCCAAATATAGGTTAAGCTTTCGCTGCCAACAAATATACCAAACCGCCCAACCTTTTGAAAAGCAATTTTACGCTTTATGCCGATTATGACGGCTCAGTTCTCAACGGACGTATTTTGACTTGCTCCATTGCCAATAGACTATTACAATTCGCCCTTATGTCAAAGCAACCAGATATAAAAAAAATTGTTCGCCAGCATTTGGAGTTGGATAGGTTTTTTGCCGGCACAGCCGTAAGAACAAAAAATAAAAAGACCCAGAGCCAAATATCCGCCGAACCACAAACCGCAAAAGCTCCGCCATCTAATACCGAAAAGATTGCAGAAAGACAAAAAGAGCTGGATAAAATAGCGGAAGAGATAGCTGCTGCTGCCTGCTGCGAACTTTGCAAGACCAGGACAAATCTTGTGCCGGGCGAGGGTAATCCACAGGCCGAGCTTGTTTTCATCGGTGAAGCGCCAGGGGCCGATGAAGACGCCCAGGGCAAACCTTTCGTCGGAAGAGCAGGCAAAAAGCTCAACGATATAATCGCCTCGATGGGTTTACAGCGAGAGGATGTTTTTATAGCCAATATCCTCAAATGCCGTCCCCCGAGCAACAGGAGCCCCAAGGCTGAGGAAATCATAAAATGCCTGCCCTATCTGAAAAGACAATTAGAGGTGATAAAGCCGCGGGTGATAGTAGCATTAGGAGCCCACGCCGCTAAAACATTGCTCCAAACCGACGAATCCATCGGCAAACTCCGCGGAAAGTTCCACGATTACTGTTTATCTCCGGACAAGCCGCCTATAAAACTTATGCCTACTTATCATCCGGCCTACCTGCTGCGCAATTACACCTATGACACAAGACGCAAAATATGGGAAGATATGCAGAAAGTGATGAAAGAACTCGGCCTGGCAGGACGCAATTAGTGTTTGTAGGCGGGTCTCTGCGTAATCTCTTGGGATAATTCGTTGAGCAGCGCATGCACTTTGGGATCGTCGCTTCGTTTGTCTTCGACCTTGCTGCATGCGTGCATAACGGTAGTATGATCACGACCGCCCAGATGCCCACCGATTTCCTCAAGGCTGTGGCTGGTGAGTTGACGAGCGAGGTACATGCAAATCTGACGAGGCAAGGCAATGCTCTGGCTGCGCTTTTTACTCTGCAAATCCGCAAGACGAACATCAAAATGGCGGGTAACGGCAGTAATGATGTCTGTTATACTAATATGGCGGGTTGATGCGGCTATCTGGCCCTCAAGAGCTGTCTGGGCAAGTTCCAAAGTAATAGGCTCGCCGGTAGTGGTCGCCACGGCATAGATGTTTGTCAAAGCTCCTTCGAGTTCACGAATGTTGGCCTGCACCTTGCGGGCAACATAATCGGCAACCTGGTCGGTTATCTCCAGGCCGCGAAGATGGGCTTTTTTCTGAACAATAGCAACTCGAGTGTCATAGCTTGGCGGGTCAATCCGTGCGACAAGCCCCCAGTTAAATCTGCTGATAAGCCTGTCCTCAAGTGACGGAATGTCGGTCGGGGCGCTGTCGGCGCTGAGAATTATCTGTTTGCCGCTGTTATAGAGTGTGTTGAAGGTATGGAAAAACTCTTCCTGGCTCTGTTCACGCTCGCGCAAAAACTGGATATCGTCAATGACCAGGGCATCGACATTTCGGAACCGATTCTGGAAGCCGGAAAGATTACCGGTCTCTATCGCACGAATAAAACGGTTGACAAAATCTTCACAGCTTAGCAACTGAATGACCGCGTTTTTATCGTCTTTTCGCACCTCCCAGCACAAAGCCTGCAAAAGGTGTGTTTTGCCAAGCCCGCTGCTGCCGTAAAGAAAGAGAGGGTTATAAGTCTGTCCCAGCGAACGGCTTACCGCTACACAGCTTGCATGGGCAAGACGATTACTGGGCCCGACCACAAAATTATTGAAAGTATAATCAGGATGCAGCTTTAGTTCTGATTTCACCCAGTCGGTGTCGAATTTATCACGATGCTTTCGGTTATCAACCGTAAAGTCAACACCTACGAGATGACCCGTAGCCTGCTGAGCAGCACGGGTAAAACTTCCCCTGCTGTTATCGTGAAGAAACTGAACAGTCGCCTGGTCAGGGCAGCCTATCTCTATCGAACCACCGCTCATATGAACCAAGGTAAGTTTGTCGAACCATTTCCTGGCATTAGCAGGATCAAGTTTTTTGGCCCTGGCGATTATCTCAACGAAAATATCCTCGGCGTCCTTCGCTGACAATTGCGGCTCCTTATATAAAATCTCCGCGCAAAGAAGTTCCACAACAGCTTCCCTGCGAAAATTAACAAATTAACGGCAACCTTTGCCGCTGTGATGGCCTTTCCGTGGCGTAAAGATGATTACAGAGCTTAATAAGGCAATCCGGCCTTGTCAAATGAAAAACCTACGCCAACAACGATTCATATAGCACAGTTAGCAACCCTTCCTAAAATCTGCTTTCAATCAGACAGAAATATACTTCACCGTTTTCTATAAGTCACAATTATTATTAAGTTAAGTTGAACAGACAAGGCTTTGGTGTTAAAATCCGGCTATGAAAAAAGATTTGGTTCAAAGAAAAAAAGGTGTTTTTGCCGCTCGGATTATTTCCAATCATCAGTTCAAGGGCAGGTTCTGTAGGATGAGTCTTGAGCTTGCAGGCCTCGGTGCAGAAGCATTTGAAACGGTAACGCCGGGGCAATTTGCGGAGTTTGACCTGACCGGCGCCTCTTTACCCTCCCCTGAAGATGTGCCGGTGGAGCTTCGTGACGCCATTGAGAGAAAGATTTTGCTTCGCAGGCCTTTCAGTTTCAGTGATGTGCGCATAGAAGACGGCAGAGCAATTATCGATGTGCTTTACGCCGTTGTAGGAGCGGCAACGGTAAGAATGGCCGGGCTAAAACCCGGTGATGAAATCAGCGTTCTTGGTCCTCTGGGTAATGGCTTTACAATACCTGTGAAAAAGAAGCTTGCGATTCTTCTTGCAGGAGGCATGGGAGCCCCACCAATACAGCATTTAGCAAAAGTACTGGCAGCGGGTTTCAAAAATATCGAGGTAGTGACATTTGCCGGCGCCAAATCATCCGATGATATGCCTTTCGCTGTAAGTGACAAAAATACAGCCATTGGCCCTGCTGAGTTTCCTGATTATGGCCTTGAAATGCTTATCGCGACCGATGACGGCTCTACCGGCTATAAAGGGCTTGTTACCGAATGCTTTAGGCAATGGCTGCAAACCTGCGAACATAAGGCCGATGACACAATTGTTTTCTGTTGCGGACCCGAGGCGATGCTCGCTTCTGCCGCGAAACTCTGTGAGGCAGAAGGTATAGAGTGCCAAGTTAGTATGGAGCGGAGGATGGCCTGCGGAACGGGACTGTGCCAGGGCTGCGCTGTTGAATGCGGAACCGGCAACTCCGGCCAGAGTGTTTATCAAATGTGCTGCAAGGACGGACCTGTATTTGACTCAAAAGAAGTGATTTTTGATTTATGAAAAAAGATGTGAACATTACAATTGATTTTGCGGGCTTAAAGCTTGCTAGTCCCGTTTTTACGGCGTCCGGCACATGCGGCTATGCTGATGAGCTTGCCGATTTTATGGACATTAACGCCTTGGGCGGATTTATAACCAAGAGCATCACCCTGCTGCCTCGCAAAGGCAACCCGACGCCGCGGGTAGTAGAAACCGATGCTGGAATGCTAAACGCAATAGGACTTGCCAATATCGGCCTTGAGCAGTTCATTAAGGAAAAAATACCGTTGCTGGAAAAAATGTCCGCAGCGATATTTGTCAATGTCGCCGGTCAGAAAATTGAAGAATATGTCCAGGTAACAGCCGAACTTGCCAAACAGCCGGCAATCGCCGGGTTCGAGCTTAATATCAGTTGTCCGAATGTGGCCAAAGGCGGCGTTCATTTCGGCACGGACCCTGCCGGCGTCCGCCGGATTACCGAAGAAGTTAAAAAAGCCGCGGCAGACAAAGTCCTGATGGTAAAACTGACGCCGTCTGTTACGGACATCAGCGTAATTGCCGAGGCCGCCGTAGCAGGCGGAGCTGATGCCCTTAGTCTGGTCAATACTTTTACGGCGATGGCCATTGATACTGAAAAACGCCGATGCGTTCTGGCAAATCGGACCGGCGGCCTGTCCGGCCCGGCTATAAAACCTATGGCAATTTACCTGGTCAACAAAGTGTATAACGAGGTCACTAAAAAAAGCGGCATTCCTATATTAGGACTTGGCGGCATAAAGAATGCTTCGGACGCTATTGAATTTATGCTGGCAGGAGCTTCGGCAGTTGCGCTGGGAACATATAATTTCATTCAGCCGGCCAGAGCGATAGAAATTGTCGATGGAATTGGTGAGTATTGCCGACGGAACGGATTTGACAATGTGCATCAATTAACAGGCGCACTGGAGTAGAAACTATGGAAACATTGAAAATACTGAGGGATTATTTTCCCACCGCCGTATTTACCGGCAAATGCCTGGTCTTTATAAGCGAAGACTGGCGAGTAGAGCTGACCGAGCATAAAGAAAGTGATTATACGCGCGGCGGCAAAGGACCATCTGTAATACGAGTCCGCGTATTCAAGAAAGCCCTCAACGGTGAATTTGTGCCGGGCCATTATGAAGATTTCCAGCTCGACCCGCTAAGCGAACTTGCAGACCAGATCGAAAAATATGTGCAGTCCGCAATCGGCAAAAATGTTAAAGAGGCTTTCGAATAGATAATCGTGTTCAATGAATAAAACCAATGCTGCCAAAAGCGAGAAAACATCGCTTCTTGATATCAAGGTTGTCCCGGGAGCAAGCAAGACTCAACTTGCCGGCTCGCTCGGCGATAAACTGAAAATCAGAGTATCAGCCGCACCTGAAAAAGGCAAAGCAAACGAAGCTCTGATTAAATTCCTTGCCAATAAGCTGGGGCTCAAAAAGAACTGCATCAAAATAATATCCGGCCTGAGCAGTGAATTTAAGCAACTGGAAATTACCGGCATCTCCAGAGCGGAACTTATGAGCAAACTATCGCCAGAAAAAAATGGACACAATGGCTGAAAATATAAATACGGCAAGTAAAGAAAATATCGACCACGAAGCGTCGCTTGGATATATGATTCGCCTGGCAGCGCCTGTGATAGTGATGACCGTTTCTTTTACAGTAATGCAGTTTGTTGACCGCTCGATGGTAGCTTCTCTGGGAACGGCTGAACTGGCCGCGATACTGCCGGCAGGTTTGGTTGCGTTTCTGCCCGGGACTTTTATGATAGGCATCGCCGCGTCGGTCGCCACATTCGTCAGCCAGAGCCGCGGCAAAGGCAGGCCGCACGAATGTTCCAGTTACGCCTGGCAGGCAATCTATATGGGGCTGATTTACTTCGCTGTTGTAATAGCCATTATGTGGCCTGGGGCACACTGGATATTCCGTATGCTCGGCCATTCACCGGATGTAATCAGGCTGGAAGTGATATATCTTCGAATCATGCTGCTTGCTCAAGCCGTAGGAGTGTTCATATGGGTAAGCAGTGAGTTTTTTATGGGCATACACCGACCTATAATAACTATGTACGCCTCCCTGATTGCACAGGTAATAAATGTGACGATGAATTATGTCCTTATATTCGGCAAGTGGGGCTTTCCAGCAATGGGCATTGCTGGCGCTGGCTGGGGTACTTTTATCGGCATGGCTGTCGGCGGCATAATCAGAATGTGTTTATTTCTCAGCCCCGGCATTCACAGTCGCTTCAAAAGCAGAACATCCCTGTCTGTTGATTTGAATAAGATGATAGAACTGCTGAAAATAGGCCTGCCCGCTGGCTTTGAAATGATGGTCAATGTCGCTTTGTGGGGTGTTGTTCTTTTCGGGCTTATCGGCAGATTCGGCGACGACTCACTTGCCGCGACCAGTGCGGTCTTCTCCACAACGCATGTATCCGTAATGCCCGTGGTAGGCTTAAAGCTTGCCCTGTCTGTAGCATCGGGAAAAGCCATAGGCGCCGGCAGATATGACATAGCTATCAAGCAGACTTGGATAAGCCTTAGAGCCGGCATACTATATATGGGAGTAACCGGACTGGCTTTCCTGCTGTTTAGGAGACCTATAATGCAATGGTGGTCGCCGGAAAACCCTGAAGTTGTTACAATAGGAAGCACGCTTTTGATACCTGCTGCGATTTATCAGGTGTTTCACGCTATGAGGGTCGTATGCAGCGGAATTTTAAGAGGTGCAGGCGACACAAGATGGCTGGCTAAAACCTCCGCCCTTGGCTCAGGCGGAATACTCGGAATAGGGGGCCTTATCATTGCCGCATGGATACCTCAAATCGGAGCATTAGGGCCATGGCTTGCTGCCTCAGCCAGTATTATGGTACTGGGAACGGCAGCACTATGGCGATTCACAAGCAATCGCTGGATGGCAATTCATATATTCAGACAACCCGCCGGCGTGCCGATAGAGGAAGAGACGGCCATAGAATAGACCGCCCGAAAAAGGAGCGATTATGCGAAAATATATTATCCTGCTTATTACTGCGATAATGACTTTGACAACTACGGTGCAAGCTCTGCAGGCAAACAGACCGCTGGCAGGCAGCAGAGCCCGCTCAATCGAACAGGTGCTTAGACTGCGACCGGAAGAAATTGAAATTGGCCGAGCAGCCCTTATCATTTCGCAGCAGTGGAGTGATGAGGTGCTCGGGCACCGATATCTGGCAAAGCTGGATTATATGTCCGATGACCTTGCCTACAAAATCGCCGATAAAGGCCTTGAGAATTCGCCCGCCGCCATAAACATCCTTAATGACTATTTGTTCAAGCAACAAGGATATAAACCGATAGACGATGCCGATGACCCCGATGATTTGTTCATTCACACGGTTATGGATAACCGCAGAGGTTACTGTCTTAGCTTATCGATTTTATACCTGGCTATTGGCGAAAGACTTGATATGCCTCTTTACGGCGTTGTTGTGCCGGGACATTTCTTCGTTCGATATGATGACGGTCAAACTAAATTCAATATTGAAACCACTGCCAATGGAGCAATTGTTGATGATGAACACTATCTGGAAAAATTCGATATCCCCGAAGATATCGATGACTCC
>Ga0207421_10007836_pt1 | contig 11266 bp, 13 predicted proteins | sample SodLakKL_010_SED_4_FD_187542 | JGI IMG/M metagenome (GOLD analysis project Ga0207421, IMG submission 187542) | Alkaline sediment microbial communities from Lake Tanatar, Kulunda Steppe, Russia - 8KL_010_SED (SPAdes) (version 2) | ecosystem: Environmental > Aquatic > Non-marine Saline and...
TTCTTCTGCTCCAGACAAAAAGAACACCTCCTGCACAGTACTTACTGGAATTGCATTGCTATAAAAAGAAAGGGCGCCTCCGGTTTAAGCAAACATGGGCAAAATAGATCAACCGCCGCCCACGTAAGGAAGCACCGTGACCTGGTCCCCGTCCTTAACCCTGTGATCAAGGGAAACCAGCTTGTCATTGACAGCAAACTCGGCATTGACTAACTTTTTATCGTTTATCAAGTTGTAGTTAAGCCTGTCTGCCCATTGTTTTGATAAATAAAAAGCCAGGTCCTGCAACTTTATTGACTGACCCCCGAGCTCCAGGGTATGCTCTTCGGGCCGGCCCGACCTGGTGTATGGCGGTAACAGTTTTATCTCCAGTTTCATCATAATTATTATAGTTCTCTATAAAAACATTTTTACCTGCTGCATAAAATCAGGCGCGCTATTTAAATTAAGAAAGATTCTTAGCCCTGCTTGCGCTCCTGCTTAAAGAAATAAAAAGGACCGTTGAAAATGCTTCCCCTTCCTTTTACTTTTATCATATCTAATATGCCTGCATGTTAGCTGAAAACCAGGGGCTACCACATTTAAAAATGATCCTTGGTTTTTCGGGAGACAAAAAATCCAATACTTTTTTTAAATTAAATTTTAAAAAAATATAGAAAAGGTATTGACAGGTACACGAGGTCATGCTATTATACTTTTATCAGGTTCCGAGAGACTGAAAGGCGAACCGGGTCCGGTTAGAAGGGATAAACCGGTGGAAGAAAAAGGCGAAAGCCTGGCTCAGAAACCGGAAGTGTCCAAGAAAACCGGGCAGCTGCAAGGAACGGTAGCTGAAAGGTAAAGAAAGGCCATGCCGGACTTTACCGGGAAGCATTGGAAAACCGCAGCGCAGGATCTAAAAGAACTGGCTGGAGGCCGCAAGAAGTTATCTGTAGGGATAACAGAAACGGCTGCAGAAGGCCGGGGAAAGGGATTCTGCAGGAAAGCCGCAGGTCTGTTGGAACCTGGTTTTTATATGTACTTTTTTCCTTCCGGGTTTTTGCAAGCTGGGTTTTTAAGGGCGATCGAACTGGGCTATGAACTGCAGGTTGCGGTATTTTTCGTTATAGTCGAGGCCGTAACCAACTACGAAAACATTTGGAATATCAAAACCCTTGTAGTCTACAGGGACCTCAACAATCCGGCGTGCATCTATGTTAACCAAAGTGCAGACTTTGAGGCTGGCCGGGTTCCTTGACTTGAGGTTGCGCAGCAGGTAGCCTAAGCTCAGGCCGGTGTCTACAATATCTTCCACCACCAGGACATGTTTATCGGTTATGCTCAGGTCAAGATCCTTGGTGATCCGCACCACGCCGGTTGAATCAGCCTGTTCGCTGTAATGCGAAATGCTGATAAAATCGATGGCAAAGGGAATGTACATCTTGCGGGTCAAGTCGACCAAAAAGTAGATACTGCCCCGGAGCACCCCGACCAGGATTAATTCGAGCCCGGCATAATCGGCAGAAATTCTCTTGCCCAGCTCCCCGATCTTCTCTTCGATCTGTTCCTGGGTATACAGTATTTTTAACTGGTCTTCTTCATAGGGTTTCTTCTCACTCAACTGTCGTCCTCTTCTCCTTCATCCTGGTCGATGCTGTGCTTTTTGAGGAGGCTTTCAAACCCCCTCTTGTCGATCAGGCGCACATTGATATCCGGGTAAAGCTCCTTCATTCGCCGGATCTTGCGGTTTTTCTTCCAGGCTTGGCGGGGCTTCTGGGTGGTGAGTTCGATAAACAGGTCCTGGTCGGGCAGGTAAAAGTCGGGGGAAAAAGCCTCTACCACGTTTCCTTCGCTGTCCCATTCCAGGAAAAAGGTCCTCGGTTCGTACTGCCAGCGGATCCGGTAAAAATCAAGCATATGGGCAAATTCTTCCTCGCTGGGATGCATAAACTGGTCTGCTTCCGAATCGGCCGGCGGGGTAAAAATTCTTTCCTCCATTTCGCCTGGAGGCGGCCCGTCTTTGACTTCACGGGGTTCAGCATGGATCCGGTAGGCAGCGATGATCAAATCGGCGGCATCTTCCAGCCCCATCTTTTCGGTGTTCAGGACCATATCATAAAGGCGCAGGTTATTCCAGTTGGTTTTAAATACTTGCCTGAAGTAACGGGTTTTTTCCCGGTCCTGCTCCTTAACCAGCTTGACGGCCGTTTCTGTAGCCAGGTCGTAGGCTTTCATCACCCGCCTGACCCTCTCTGTAAACTGGGCTATTACCCTGACATGCAAAGCCGGCGGGTAATCGCGAAACAGGAGCGACCCCCCGCGCCCCAGAATAACCAGGCTGTTGCGGATAGCCAGGTCATAGATAAAATCGTGCATCGCCTCGATGTACTGGCGTTCCCGCCCGCTACTATCTTCTTCATCAGCCCCTAGGTCTTCTTTTTCCGGCGCCGGGACCTCGATCCCGTGCTCGGCTAAACCGCCAACTATAGTCTCCTTGTTAACCAAAAGAAAGCCCGTTTTCTCGGCCACGAAGCGGGCGATGGCTTCGCCCCCACTGCCAAACTCACGCGAAATGGTAATGATGCCCAAAAACAGACCCCCTGATGACCCTGTATATATTTAAGCTATTTCAGAAATCCGCTGATGATCGCCTCTTCGGCTTCTTCTTCAGTCAGCCCGAGCGACATTAGTTTAACCAGCTGCTCGCCGGCAATTTTGCCGATAGCAGCTTCATGGACCAGCTCTGCATCCGCATTTTCAGCCCAGATTTCGGGAACTGAACGGACTGTGGCCCGATCCATTATAATCGAGTCGCATTCCACGTGCCCTCGACCTGGCCCGTAAGCGAGAAGGCGCGGGTAAAATTTCTGGCTGGAAGAACCCTGGGCCACGGACCTGGAAACGATGCGGGCCGTGCTCTCCTCTCCCATCAGCTTGACCAGGATATCGGAGTCGGCAGTTTGCTCCCCGTCGGTGAGAAGGCGCTCGTACATGACCAGGCGCCCCCCGGCCTTGACTTCAACTTCGGTAACCCGGTGGGTCTGATCGACACCCCGGATCTGGACCAGTTCCAACTCCGCGTAACCATCTTCTTCCACATAGAGGACTGTTTTCGGATTGAGGGCTCTCTTTCCGCCTTTTTCACCTTCCCCGAAGTGCTTCTCAGTATAAACCAGGCGGGCTCCTTTACGGACATGAATTTCGTGGATCCCGTCATGCTGGGCATTGCCGGAGCCTGGGTTATGGATACCGCAGCCTGCCACAAGGGTTATATCTGCTCCTTCCCCGATATCGATGGTATTATAGACCAGGTCAGAAAGATCGGTTTCGGTCATGATAACCGGTATGTGCACAGTGCCTTCCCGGCCCGGGGCAACCTGCACATCAATACCGGGTTCATCCTTCTTGGGGTTGATCTCGATTCCCTCCAAGGAGCGGCGCTCGATGCCCTGGCCATCCTTCCTGATATTAAAAGCTCCCGGCGGCTCGCCGTGCAAATCTGCTACTTCCTGTAATAATTTTTTATCGAGGGCAGTCAGCATAGATTTCTTCCTCCAATCGGCAGCTCTTCCTGCAGGAACATTCGGCGCTTTCCTTGATCTGGGGCCAGACTTCTTCACGGCTGCCCCGCATGCTTACCGTACCGTCCCGGATAAGGACTATTTCATCAACCATGTTGAGGATTTTCTCCTGGTGCGAAATCACAACAGTGGTAGTGTCTTCGCGGTGGCTGCTGCCTATAACATCGATCAGCTGTTCAAAGCTCCATAAGTCAATCCCGGCTTCCGGCTCATCAAAAATGCGCACTTTTGGATTCTGGGCCAGAAGGGTGGCAATTTCGATCCGCTTGATTTCTCCTCCCGACAGGCTATTGTCAAGCGTCCGCTCCAGGTAATCATCCGGGCAAAGCCCGATATCCCTGAGAACCTGGCAGTTGTAACCGTCAGAATGCTTAAAGGCCAGCTCCAGCATATCCTTAACCGGCATCCCCTTGAAGCGGGGTGGATGCTGGAAGGCATAGCCAATTCCCTTGCGGGCCCGCTCTGAAATATTTAGATCGCTAATATCCTCCCCGTTATAAATCACCTGGCCAGAGGTGTGCCTGTAAATGCCCATGGCCACCCGGGCTACAGATGACTTACCGCTGCCGTTCGGCCCGGTCAGGGCGTACATTTTACCGGCTTCAAACTCAAGGTTAACATCATTTAAAATCGGTACTTTTCTTTCTTCCACTTCCAGTTCAAAATATATGTTTTCCAGTGATAGCACTTCTTTGTATTACTCCTTTCCGAAGAATTGTATTCACCAAAGGATTATGCATAGTTGTATATTCATCTGCTGACCTTTGATTGTGAATAATATTTGTAACTCACGCATAGCCCGCATAGTTACTATTATTCACTTAAATATTCGACAGGACCTGGTTGATTCCTTCCCTTCAAAATTTCTTTAAAAAGTAGTGCCTGTGTACACAAAACCTATTGACAAACCAATCCAGCACCCCTATAATCAATGTAGTAACAGTGACTACATTAGGGCGTGATTGTCATGAAAAAGAACTACATCGGTATCAGGGAAGCAAGAATAAATTTGAGCAAGTTAATAAGGGATGTTCGTGACGGGATGGAAATAATCATCACCGACAGGGGCACTCCGGTAGCCAAGCTGGTCCCGGCCCAGGGGCAGACTTTGTCGCTGGAGGAGAGAATCAAAAACTATGAAAGCTGCGGGCTGATTGAGTCGTACTCGGAAAAGAAAGATGTTGATTCCACTCCTATTGAACTGCCCCGGGAGGACGTCCAACGCTACATCCGGGAGGACAGGGACGATGAATGATCACCTGGCAGTTATCTACTGGGACTCATCAGCCCTGCTATCCTACCTGTTTAAAGACAGTTACAGCGATATAGCAACGCAGAAAGCCCGGCAGAAAGGCGTTCATCTCGTGACGACCCTTACCATCGCAGAGGTATATACCGTAATCAGCCGGATCAAAAGAGAAGAGCTTCTGCCGGAATTCATGATTGATTCGCTCTTCGATATGCTCGAATACGGGCCCTGGAGCAGGCTGAACATCGTTCCTGATACTATTTCGCTGCGGGAAATGGCCCGCAGGTGGCCGCTCAGGGGAGCGGGGTTATGGCACCTGGCTACGGTGAAGACCCTGCAAAAAGAATTTCCCGAGTTGATGGTCTTGACCTTCGACCGGGAACTGGCCCGCGCCTCGAAGGGCGAAAAAATTAAACTGTGTGTCACTGTTGAAAGGATCTAACAGCAGGGCGAAATTGTTTAGCATTACATAAATAAAACTGAAAGGGGACAGTAAACAAATGAAAATGTGGCGTTGTGAAGTGTGCGGTTACCTGCATGAAGGGGAAGAACCCCCCGATGTGTGTCCTAAATGCGGCGCACCGAAGGAAAAATTTGAACTGCTTGATGAAGAAGAAGCGGAAATGATGCGCGATTCCCTGGCCACCAGGGAAAAATACCTCCAGATTTATAACCACCTGGATGAAGTAAGCAGGCTGGCCCAGGAAGGCATCGATTTGAACTTAGATGAAGGCTGTAACGAGATCTTCGGCCAGACCAAGAAAGATATCGAGGAAATCCACAAGAAGATCGAGGAAGAGCTGGCCGGGCACGCCAGTGAATGCATCTGGGTCAAGGTGGCAAAAGACGGCATCATGGAATAGAAGCCGTAAAATAATTAGAATTACCGGCCCGGTTCACCATGGTGGTTTTGGCACAGGCAACCGGGCCGAACCGGGTAAGTGATAAGTTAGACATAAAAATTTTATTGAAACCTTTGGGGCAGGTTCTAATTATAACCTGAGCTAATTTCAAAACACGGAACTGCCCCGGGATCGCTAAATCCAGCTAATAATTACAAGAAAGGAAATGAGGTGACATATTATGGGTAAAGCGATAGGAATTGACCTTGGAACAACCTTTTCTGCAGTTGCTGCAGTACAAGGCGGCAAGGCAGAAATAATCACCAATGCGGAGGGCTCAAGAACCACTCCGTCGGTAGTAGCATTTAAGAAGGATTCCGGAGAGAGGCTAATCGGGCAGGTAGCCCGCAGACAGGCTGCCCTGAACTCAGAAAGGACTCTCTTTTCGGTCAAGCGTTTTATCGGACGTAAGTATGATGAAGTTGAAGCAGAACGCCAGAATGTTCCATACCAGGTAGTATCCGGCCCGAACAATGCTGTGCGTTTCAAAATTGACGACAAGGAGCTCGCCCCGGAAGAAGTATCAGCCATGGTCTTAAGGAAACTGGTCGATGATGCTTCCGCAGCCCTGGGCGAAAAGATCACCGATGCTGTAATCACAGTACCGGCCTACTTTAATGACGCCCAGCGCCAGGCTACCAAGGACGCCGGTAAGATTGCCGGTTTGAACGTGCACCGGATCATTAACGAACCGACCGCCGCGTCGATGGCCTACGGGCTGGATAAAAAATCAAACGAAACCATCCTGGTATTCGACCTGGGTGGCGGCACTTTCGACGTTTCTATCCTGGAAGTCGGGGAAGGTGTATTCGAAGTTAAAGCTACCCACGGTGATACCCACCTGGGCGGCGATAACTTCGATAAAGTAATTGTCGACCATCTGGCAGATGAGTTTAAGAAAGACCAGGGGATTGATTTGCGTGAGGACAAGCAGGCCCTGCAGCGCCTGATCGAAGCCTCTGAAAAGGCCAAGATCGAGCTGTCTTCGACCATGGAGACCCAGGTCAGCGTGCCTTTCATCACCGCTGATTCCAGCGGGCCGAAGCACCTCGACACCAAGCTGACAAGGGCCAAGTTTGAAGACCTGACCCACCACCTGGTTGAACGCTGCCGTAAACCGATCCAGGATGCCCTGAGCGACGCCAAGCTGTCTGAAAAGGATATTGATGAAGTAATCCTGGTCGGCGGTTCGACCCGGATTCCGGCCGTTCAAAACCTGGTCAAGGAAATGATCGGCAAGGACCCGAACCAGAGCGTTAACCCCGACGAAGTTGTCGCGGTGGGCGCTGCAATCCAGGCCGGAGTGCTGGGTGGCGAAATGGACGACGTGGTCCTGCTCGATGTCACCCCGCTGTCCCTCGGTTTGGAAACCCTGGGCAGCGTAAATACCAGGATCATCGAGCGCAATACGACCATCCCGACCCGGCACAGCGAGGTCTTTTCGACCGCCGAAGACAACCAGTCGGCTGTAGACATCCATGTCCTGCAGGGTGAGCGGGAGCTGGCCAAGGACAACCGTTCTCTCGGCCGGTTCAGGCTGGAAGGCATTCCGCCCGCCCCGCGCGGCATACCGCAGATCGAGGTTACTTTTGACATCGATGCCAACGGTATCCTGAACGTCAGCGCCAAGGACAAGGGCACCGGTAAGGAGCAGTCAATCACGATCAGCGGCTCGACCAACCTGGAGCAGGATGACATTGAAAGAATGGTCAACGAAGCCGAAAAATACAGCGAAGAGGACAAAAAACGGCGCCAGGAAATCGAAGAAAGGAACGAAGCTGACAGCATGGCCTACCAGGTTGAACGCCAGATGAACGAGCTCGGCGACAGCCTGCCGGCAGAAGAAAAAGGCAAGATTGAACAGCTCATTAACGACTTAAGAGAAGCTATCAAGAATGATGAGCCGATCGACAAAGTCCGCAACTTAAAGAACGAACTGCAGCAGGCAGCCCATTCCCTGTCGGAGAAAGCCTACCAGCAGGCGGGATCCGGCAGCGGTGAACAGGGCGGCGCTGAGCAAACCCAGGATAGCGGCGGCAACGACGATGATGTCGTTGATGCCGATTACGAAGAACAATAAACCGTTGGCCTCTAACGGTAGCAGGTCCGGAAGCGGGAAAGGCCCCCAGAGAAGGGGGCTTTCTCGGCCGGGCCGATGTTTGGAGGTATGAAACATGAAGAAATACTGGCAAAACCGGAAAAACAATAATAAAGATGCGGAAAAAAGATCGGATAATATGGACAATAACCAGGAAGCTTACACCCTCGAAGAGGAACAACAAACCCGTGAAGAGGAAGGGTTTGATGAAATAGAGACCCGGGAAGAAGAAATTGAAAACCTGCGCAGGGAGCTGGAAGAAGAAAAACAGCGCCACCTGCGCACCCGGGCAGATTTAGAGAATTTCCGCAAGCGAATGGAACGCGAACTGGAAACGCAGCGGGTCAATGCCAAAAAAGAAATCCTGCTGGATCTACTGACTTTCCTGGACTATTTCGACCAGGCCAAAAAGCAGGTTAAAGATACTGCTGCGAGTGAGGGCCTCGAGATCATGTCCCGGCAGTTTAACGACCTGCTGCACAGGCACGGGGTCAGGCCGGTCGAATGCCTGGGTGAGCCTTTTGACCCCGAAGAGCAGGAAGGCATCGGCTACCTGGGGACTGATCAATTCGATGAAGGCTGTGTGTGCGAAGAAATCAGCCCCGGTTACAAGCTCGGTGACATCCTGCTCAAGCCGGCCCGGGTTATGGTAGCCCGGAAACCGGAAGATGGAGAAACCGATACGGATCCAGATGGAAATGAAGAAGAGAATCCGGAGATAGATGAACAATAAGAAGATAACAATAAAAAATAGGTTAGAGCAAAAGCCCGGGGCTTGCCCGGACGGGGCATGCTAATCAAGGCGGCTGTGATGCGGATAATTATCGCATCTCAGCTGTAACCCGGGCGGTAATTTGCTGCAGTTGGAGGAATTAGTATGACCGTAAAATTTCAAGACTACTATGAAATCCTGGGCGTAGATCGCAACGCCTCGGAAAAAGATATAAAAAGCGCCTACCGAAAACTGGCCCGCAAGTGGCACCCGGACCTGCACCCACCCGGCGAAAAGGAAAAAGCCGAGGAAAAGTTTAAAAAGATCAACGAAGCTTACGAGGTTTTAAAAGACCCGGAAAAAAGAAAACAGTACGATCAGCTGGGCAGTAACTGGAAGCAGGGGCAGGATTTTTCCGGGTTCCAGCAGGGCCGACCGAACATGGGAGGAGCACGCTTCTATACCTCCGGTGATTTCAGCAGCGGCGGCTTTGAAGATGTTTTCGAAGGCGGGTTCAGCGATTTTTTCAGGATGTTTTTCGGTGAAGGCGCAGCTGCCGGTACTGCCGGCAGAGGCGGCCGGAGTGGATTTGCCGGCCAGGGCGCCGGGCGCCGCGGCCCGGTACGCGGCGAAGACGTAGAAAGCGAAATCGAATTATCCCTTGAAGAGGCTTACAAGGGCGTGACCAGGTCAATCCGGGTCAGCGGCAGCGCTGTATGTACCAACTGCGGCGGGACCGGAGCTGCAGGACAGGGTTTCTGTGCGCAGTGCGGTGGAACCGGGGCCACTCCCGAAGAAAAAACTTTAGAGGTACGCGTACCGGCCGGTGTTAAAGAAGGAAGCCGCATCCGCCTGAAAAATCAGGGCGGCGCAGGGCTCGGCGGCGGCCAAAAAGGCGACCTTTACCTGAAAGTCCGCCTGCGGCCGCATCCAGTATTCAAATTAAAAGGTGACAACATCGAAACTGACGCCGTCATCCGTCCCGAGCAGGCTGTTTTCGGGGATAAAATACCGGTCCAAACGTTGGACGGCGAAGTTACCCTGACGGTACCCCCAAACAGCCGCAGCGGCAAAAAACTGCGCCTGCGCGGCAAGGGATTTCCCAAAAAAGGCGAAGGCCGCGGGGACCAGTACGTCCGGCTGGTAATAGACACTCCTTCTGATATGAGTGAAGAAGAGGAAAAACTCTACAGGCAGCTATATGAGCTGCGGAAAGGCGGGGAGTGATCACGATGAAACTGGTTCGCATCCACTGCCACACCGAAGCCGGAGAAAAAATTACTGAATTCAGGATGGAATACCACCCTGAAATCCTGGAGTTGTACCAGGAATTAGGAATTATTGATCTTGAAAAAGACACTATTCACTACGAAGATCTGCGCCGGCTGAAAAAGATGCTCCGGTTGAAAAAAAATATCGGGGTCAATACAATCGGTGCAGCCGTTATCGTAGATTTAATGGACAAAATAGAAAATATGCAGGACGAAATAGAACGCCTGCGAAAAAAAGTAGGTGATTAACATATGGATTTAGAACGTTTCACAAATAAATCAAGAGAAGCGCTGGCCACCGCCCAGGAAGTGGCCGTTAACCGCGGACACCAGGTCGTAGGGCCGAAGCATTTGCTTTCCGCCCTGCTGGACCAGGAAGAAGGTATTACCGGCAGGTTCCTGGAGCATGCGGGGATCGACCCGGCCGCCCTTAAACAGGGCCTGGAAAAATTGCTGGAAAAGATTCCCAAAGTACACGGCTACGAGGGAACCCTGCAGATGAGTTCTTCGCTCGCCCGCGTGTTATCAAAAGCCGAGCAGGAAGCAAAGCAGCTTAAAGACGATTACGTCAGCGTGGAGCACCTGCTCCTGGCCCTGACTGAAGAAGGCGATGAAGACTTAAAAAACCTTTTAAGCCAGTTCAACTTAGACCGCGACCGGCTGTTAAACTCGCTTAAGACGGTGCGCGGGTCCCAGCGGGTTACCAGCGAAAACCCGGAAGAAACTTACGAAGCCCTGCTTCGTTACGGCCGGGATCTGACCGAACAGGCCTCCAGGGGCAAGCTGGACCCGGTCATCGGCCGGGACGACGAAATCCGCCGGGTAATGGAAATCCTCTCCCGGAGAACCAAGAATAACCCGGTCCTGATCGGCGATCCCGGTGTCGGAAAAACGGCTATCGCCGAAGGGCTGGCCCGCAGGATCGTCGCCGGTGATGTACCGGAAGGTTTAAAGGATAAAAAAGTGATTGCCCTCGACATGGGGTCGCTGGTGTCCGGGGCCAAGTACCGCGGTGAGTTTGAGGAAAGGTTAAAAGCGGTCCTAAAAGAAGTGCAGGAAGCAGAGGGCAAAATTATCCTCTTTATAGACGAACTGCATACCGTGGTTGGAGCCGGGGCCGCCGAAGGCGGCATGGACGCCAGCAACTTGCTCAAGCCGATGCTGGCCAGAGGCGAGCTGCAGTGTATCGGGGCCACCACAGTTAGCGAATACCGCAAGCATATCGAAAAGGATGCCGCTCTAGAGCGGCGGTTCCAGCAGGTTCAAATTAATCAGCCCTCGGTCGAAGATACCGTGTCGATCCTGCGCGGATTGAAAGAGCGCTACGAAGTGCACCACGGGGTGCGTATACAGGATAGCGCCCTGGTCGCAGCAGCAGTTCTATCCGATCGTTATATCAGCGACCGGTTCCTGCCCGACAAAGCAATCGACCTGGTGGACGAAGCGGCGGCCCACCTGCGCACCCAGATCGACA
>Ga0207421_10007837_pt1 | contig 11266 bp, 6 predicted proteins | sample SodLakKL_010_SED_4_FD_187542 | JGI IMG/M metagenome (GOLD analysis project Ga0207421, IMG submission 187542) | Alkaline sediment microbial communities from Lake Tanatar, Kulunda Steppe, Russia - 8KL_010_SED (SPAdes) (version 2) | ecosystem: Environmental > Aquatic > Non-marine Saline and...
ACTGGGCTATCCCCGACGTAGATAGGATAGTCAAGAAGATAAGGGAGGCGATAGAATGGTAGACTTTTTTAGACTTCCAGATTTAGGTGAAGGAGTTACTGAAGGTACTGTTATAGAACTTACAGTCCAAGAAGGCGATGTTGTTGAGGAGGACGAGGATATAGGTAAAGTTGAGACGGATAAAGCTCTTGTTGATATCTCTTCTCCCTACTCCGGAACCGTTCTCAAATTACCGGTTTCTGAGGGCGACGAAGTAAAAGTAGGCGAAGTGATAATCGTTGTTGGTGAGGAAGGCGAAGAGATACCGGAAGAGGAGATGGAAAAGGAAGAACCAGAAAAAGTAGAAAAGCCGGCGAAGCCTAAGCCTAAAGATAGAGGTGAAGAGATCAAAGCAACTCCTCGAGTGAGGAAATTGGCTGAAGAGAAAGGAATCGATTTGACTGAGGTGGAGGGAACAGGATCAGGAGGTAGGATAACAGAGGAAGACTTGGAAAAAGCCACAGAAGAGGAAAAACCGCCAAAAGTCAGGTTGAAACACGACTTTTATGGGGATATCGAACACGTTGAATACAAAGGTGTGAGGAAGACGATAGGAGACAAGATGTCAGAGTCTAAATTCTCAGCTCCACATGCTGGGGCGATGGACGAAGCAGACGTCACTGGACTTTGGGATTTAAGAGAAGAGTTGAAAGAAGAGAGTTCTTCCGGTCTGAGCTTCCTTCCTCTAGTAACTAAAGCTGCAATAGAAGCTCTGAAAGAATATCCATTACTGAACGCAGAACTCGTTGAAGAGCATGAAGACATAGTGGTAAAAAAATACTACAATGTTGGTATCGCAGTAGCTACTGAAAATGGACTCATGGTACCTGTTGTGAAGCGTGCCGGGTTGAAAGACGTTTTTGAGCTGTACGATGAAATCGTAGAACTCGCTGAAAAAGCGAAAGATAGAACTATCGATTTGGCGGAATTGAAAGGAAGTACTTTCACCATAACAAACTACGGGTCGATCGGAGGTACTTATGGAGTTCCAATAATAAATCCGCCTAACGTCGCTATTCTAGGCACAGGGAAGATAAGAGAACTGCCTAGAGTTGTTGATGGAGAGATAGTTCCTAGAAAAGTGATGCAGTTGAGCGTGTCTTTTGATCATCGTGTAGTTGATGGAGCTGCCGTAGCTGGATTCATGAATACGTTGATCGACTACTTGGAGAATCCGGAGAAAATACCTTTAGAGGTGACTACGGACTGAGATTCCAACTCTCCTTCCCGTATTTTTCATTTACCAGTTCTTCTGCCTCTTCGAACTCTATATCTGAAAGCTTTTCGGTAAAGTATTCTTTTCCACTCAAAAATCCATCTTTTAAAGTGCTGTAAAGTTCCGAGAAGGAAACTTCAGTTACTCTAGAAATTCCGCTTACAGGAGACATTTTTGAAGGTATGTACTTGTCTGATGAATCGTTTCTTTTCAGTAAAGAGAACATTTCTTCCTCATCAGGCTCGTATAGTACGGTCCCATGTTGAAGTACTGCTTTCTTAGTGATCTTTTGAGCGCTTCCAGAAATTTTCTTACCATCGATGAAAACACTGTTCGGTTTTACGAATTCTGCAAAGATATCCATGTCTCTTAGTGTCTTGACCAATATACCACATATTTCTTTGTAAATTTTTGTAACGTCATTCGGAAAATGATGTCTAGACGCGATAACACTATAAACTAGTTCTCCTCCAGGAGTATGGTACATAGAACCCCCGCCGCTAGGTCTACGTATAACACTTATATCTCTTTCTTTACAGAGACCCAGGTCAACTTCGTTGCTTGCCTTTTGGCTTCTTCCTATGGTTAACGTTTTACTTTTCCATTCCCAGAATCTTATAGTAGGCGTTCTAATCCTTGAGACCTTGTTTATTAAAACTTCCTCTAGAGCTATAGCAATATGTGGATCCATTTTCGTTTTAGGAACGAATCTCCACTGCATCTAGTTTTGAATGGATATAAAGAATAAATAATTTAGCGTAGGATATGTTATTTTTGAGAGCGTGTAAGAGATTTTTTATATGTTTATTCAAGATAGGTGAAACATGTATGATAGGGTCGTAGTACCTACAGACGGGTCTGAGATAGCTGAGATCGGCGTAGAAGAGGGTCTAAAGCTTGCAAAAAGCCTAGATATACCCGCTCTATGTCTATACGTGATTGACATTTCTACGCTCGAAGAGTTGGATGGAGGAGAACAAGAAAATGCACGGAGAGGGATAAAGAACGTCGGTGAAAAAGCATTGAAAACAGTCAGGAAGAAGGCTCACGAGATGGGGGTCGATATCGAAACTAGAAACCTTGTTGGCAAACCCCATGAGAGGATCCTCGACGTTTCCAATGAGGGAGATATAATCTATATGAGCAGTCACGGAGCATCTGGTTTCTCAGAGTTGGTTTTTGGAAGTACCACCGAAAGGGTCATACAGAATGCAGAGTGTACTGTGGCGGTAGTCAAAGGTAGATGATAGGATAAAATCATATCTATATAAAACACTATTTATACTATAATAAACATCTATACTTATCTGAAAGGGTGAGAATCGATGCCGAAAATAGAGATGGGTGCCTGCGGTCTTGTTTGTCAAGAGTGTTCCATACTGAGAGCTTCATTTGATAGAGAAGAGGCGAAAAAGTTCAGAGACTGGTTGCTCGATGTCGATCGTCTTGATGAATGTATTGATGTTGATGAATTCATGGAAAAAGGACCTTACTGTACAGGTTGTCATGGAGATATCAAGAACCATTGGGCGCCCGATTGCTGGATACTTGAATGTTGTGTGCATGACAAAGGTCTAGACAACTGCAGTCAATGTGATCATTTTCCTTGCGATAGATTGATAGAATGGGCGAAAGAAAGCGAGGACTACGCTCAAGCCTTTGAAAGATTGAAAGACCTAAGATGAAAAACTCTTTTTCTTTTTGCCTAAAAAATTAATTTCTTCGAAAATTGTTAAATAATCTACTTATAGACTAGCCCTATTTTTATCTTTCAAATAAAAGAGGCTAGATATGCATGAGATGGAAAGATTTTGTCGGAAGTAAAGCTTTGATTTTGTTGCTAGCGATTTTAATGGTCATCGGAACGATCTCAACTATCGATTCGGCCGAAACTCACGAAACTGTTATGGAAACGCAGTCTAAAGAGACGCTCCAAGCAGAAGACAGCGAGATTAAAAACAAGACGTCCTATATGTACCGTGTTGAGGACGCTGTAGATGTGGGCGATAGGACTAGTAAGGAGATACATAACACTAGCTACCCCGAAGGCGAAGGTAATACCACCGGAGAGAGTAGGTTCAGGGTCTTACTAAACTGGTACATGTACCCATCACTCGCCGGCAACTTGAAACTCAACGGGACTTCCAATCTGAATATCTGGGCGAGAGCTGATGCGGAAAATATAAAGTGGATGCAGTACGACCTTATTGAACTCCATAAAGACGGAAGTGAAACCCACATCGGTTATAATAGACTTGAACTGGATAGTATAGCTACAGACTGGACTGCCTACCAGATACCCCTCGAGATAGATAGCTACACAGTATCGGAAGGATCTTCTCTGAGAGTCAGATTCGAACTCGAAGGTGGCGCAAATACAGATTACAACGTGGCTTACGGCGGTGAAGTCGACGGCGCGATAAGAGACACCAACGTGACCCTTCCCTGCATGGACTACATGCGGGTTTCAGGAGTGCACACCGAGGACAGCGATGGGGAACCGACAAAGCTCTTCGACCCCAACGCTGAAGACAAGAACATCACGATAAACGCCAACATAACCGACCCCTTCGGCGGTTACAATATAGAGTGGGTTAACCTTACCCTTGAAGGACCTGATGGAATAATTTTCGAAAACGAGTCGATGAAAGAAACCTACGGATATTTCGACTCCTACGTGAGTGAATTCGAATTCCCGTGGAACTATGAAGATAATCCAGAAGGTACTTACGATATCACGGTGAGAGCTGTCGATAAGAACGGTATGATAGCTTATGAACAAACCGGAGAGTTCGGAGGTCATGAAGAATACCGTGACCACTCTTTTGTCATAGGAGGTCTAGACCATTACGTTAATTTGCAGCTGGAAGACGATCACGGCGAACTCCTCATCAACACGATGGTGAATCTGAAAGTGAGCGATGACGTAGTTTTCAACTCCACAAAGACCGACGAGGAAGGTATCGTCAACTTCACCGTGGCTGAGGCGACCTACATAATAACGGTAGAGTGGCAGGACACCGAAGTGAGCACGAACAGTACCATCGATGTCAACGAGACCGGGAGCTTAGACAGGGAGAACGCCTACGAGTTGACCGCGGGTGTATATTACCCAGAACTGGAAATATTGGATCAGGAAGATGTTCCGGTCCAGGACGCCAACGTTTATATGACGCATCCGAACGGAACCACGAGGATAGAACCGATGGAGAGCGACGACGACGGTCTTGTATACTTGGAGAGATACGCAGAAGGCGACTACAGTTTCGAGATATTCTGGAAAGGTAGAAATGTCGGTGAAGCACAGATTGAGATCGACAGTTCTGATTCATTCGAGATCTACGTCGAAGTCTACCATCTAGACGTGAACATCGTCGACCAAGAGAACGATCCCATGAGTAGCGCTCTTTTGGTCGCTTCCTACGAAGATACGCGCATAGTCTCTGACAGCAGGTTATCCGACGAGGACGGTTTTGTTCCACTGAGACTCCCCGCCACGGAATACTACTTCGAGATGACCTGGAACGACGCAACCGTTTACGAAGATACATACGTTCTGGAAGAGAGCGCTGAGATCACCTTGACGACCGAGATCTTCGAAGTGACCGTCTCAGTAGAAGATACGCTCAGCGATAAACTAACTGACGCTTCGGTGACCGCGATCTATGAAAAGACCGGGAAGGAGATAGAGACCAATGAGACCGACGCTGCGGGAGAAACGACCTTCCGCCTGGCAGAAGGAAATCACACGTTCTATGTTGAATGGGTGGACGTAGAGGTCGGCGAAGTGAGCAGAAGCGTCGACCAAGATAATAAAGAGTTCGATATCGTCGCGGATGTATACCAGCTAGAGATCCAAGCATTGGATTCCACCGATAACGAAGAACCGATACAGGGAGCGGAAGTTTCCGTTTACATCGATGGCAGTGTCGTTGACACCGGCGAAACGGACGATAACGGTATCCACGCCTCCAAACTACCTCGCACCGAAGTGGATATAGAGATAAGCTGGTACGGTATCGACATCGCTGAGGAATCTCACGAGGTAGAAGAGAGCAAAACGAAAGAGGTCAGCTGCTCGGTCTACGAACTCGATGTAGAAGTGATAGACGATGAAGGCGAAAGTGTCGAGGACGCCGACCTGAGGATCGAATATCAGGGTGAACTGATAACAACCGGAAGAACGAACGAAGACGGATTACGTGGATTCAGACTTCCAGAAGAGGGTTATGACATCGAGGTGAGATGGCGCAGTTTCGAAGTAGGCGAAACCGAGACAATTATAGAAGAAGGTCAGAATCAAGAAATCATCGAGACCTCGATATATCATGTGGACTTCATTTTGCTTGATCAGGAGAACGCGACTCTGGAAGGTGCGGACGTGGACATGATCCATGAAGATTCAGTCTATACCAGTCGGAGAGGCATAGAGAACGGAACTTTTTCCGTTCTAGTGCCTTCAGAAGACTTTACGCTCAACGTCGATTGGCAGGGCGTTTCAGTTTATGAAGATGAAATACAGATAGAGGAGAGCGGAACCATCTCACTCAACACCGAGGTCTATTACGTAACCTTCACAGGCGAAGATTCCGAGGGCTACGAAGTCGATGATCTCGTCGTCTCCATCTATCATCAAGACCTGCCAGAAGGACAGGATTATTTGACCACAGTGGATAGCGATCAGGAGGTCAGAATACCGAGAGGAGAGATCGAAGTCGTCGGAGAGTGGAGAGGTTTCCACGTCGGTGAGGAGTCCTTCTCTGTAGAGGCGAACGAGGACTTCAGCTTCCAGACCGAGATATATTATCTAGAAGTCGACATAGTCGATTCTGAAGGTCGGCCCTTGAACGGCGCAGAGTTGATGGTCAGAGATGACGACGGCGTTTCCTTCGTTACGGAAGTTGCAGAAGAAGGAGCCGCAGTTCCCAGACTTGCTCAAGGCGAGTGGGAACTTAACGCTTTTTGGAGAGGCGAAATGGTCGGAGAAGAATGTATGAGCGTTCCTGAGGAAGAAGAGATAGTTCTGACTACCGACGTCCATTACCTTACAGTCGAGATAGACGACGGAGTAGAACCTATTGAGGGCGTTGAACTCACCCTGTTCAGAGATGGAGAAGCGGTGATGACCGCTAGAACGGACGAGAACGGCAGCGCGACCTTCGAGCAGATCGTAGCTGGAGAATACGATGTGAGGGCGCGCCTCAGGACCACACAGTTCTGGACTTCCGTGGATACCGAGACGAGCGAAGAGGTTTCCCTACACCAGAGCGAGCAACTCGAGATGAGTTTCGAAGATTATCCTTTGCCGGTCTATACTACAAATCTATTCTACGCGCTCCTCGTGCTTGTCGCGGTTCTCGTGATCGGTATAGCGATAGTTATGAAGAAAAAAGAGGTGATCTAAGATGTATGGAATGAAAAAGATTTTTTTGTTCTCGGCCGTCGCGCTTCTATTGATTGGACTGGCTTTTTCCAGCTCTGCCGTTGCGGAAGAGAACGCTATGGATAATGTTGAGATGAACTCTGATGGATTGATGGAGGAAGATCTAAAAGAGAAAACGATCTACTTCCATAATGAAACGGGAACGGTTGACGGTGAAACAGTAGACACGATGAACACGACTATGGGAGAAAATCATAACATAGAGACATCTACGGATGAGATGATGTGGCTAGATTGGTATCTTTATCCTTCCTTTGCGAGTAATTTTACCCTCAATGGGACCGCCTCCTCTTACATCTGGGCGGAAACGGAAGATGTTACCGGTGACAGAAATCAATTGACTATACATATGGAATTGATCGAAATCCCCTTTGGAGAAGAGGACCCGACGACTATCGTGCAAGCTCAGTCAGACACTTATGAAGACGTCAGTACCGTATTCGACGAATATTCTGTCTCGACAGAGATCGATGAATACGAAGTTTCAGCTGGTTCTACTATCCAGGCGGTGATCGGAGTAGAAGGGGATGGAGAGTTCCCTAAAAATGTAGCTTTCGGCGATTCGGAATATCCGAGCCGTCTCGAGTTGTCCACACCCACTTACATCGACGTTGAGAACTTCCAGCTGTTCAACTCAACATACGAAGAGACCTACACATTCCAGCTAGAATCCGACGGCGATGTCATGCACTTCAATTCCTCGGTGAGAGATCCCTTCGGAGGTTACGACGTGCACGCGGTTTATCTCACCGTAGAAGGGCCGGAAGAAACGGTTTTCTACAGGGAGAACATGGAACTGGTCGAAGGAGACGATACCTCCTACCGGTTGAATTACACCTACGAGTGGGATTACAGCGAGCCGGAAGAAGGAGAGTACATCGCCATAGTCTCGGCGGTGGACAACACCGGCTATAACTACCGATACCCGGACAATCCAGGAGACGAGACTTATGGCGGACATCTAGTAAGTGAAGAAAAAGAATTTTGGATCGGTGCTGAAAGGTATCACGTTAATCTAGCCGCGTTGGACTCAGAAGAAAATCCGATGGAAGGAGCCGAAATAAAGGTAGTAGATGACGATATTGAAACTGAAGGTGTAACAGACGAAGAAGGTATAGCCAATATCAGCATGAGAGGCGATGACAACACGGTCAAAGTTTACTGGCAGGACGTGCTGGTGAACGAGACCGTTCTGGAGATCGACGGTGACGTAGCCAGGGAAGATGCGATCGAACTGAACTGCTTGGTATACACCCCTACCTACGAGGTCCTCGACATCACACATGAACCGATACAGAACGTTAACCTGTATGTAGGACATCCCAACGGTACTACGATGCGTGTCATAACCAGCGACCAGGGAGAAGTCAAAGTTCCTCAATTACCGCAAGGCGAATACCAGATCAGGTCGGAATGGCTCACAAAAGTTGTTAATCAAACGTCTCACCAGCTCGACTCCAACGAGCATCTAACGATACACGCTGATGTATATTACATGGATATAAGCGTTAGCGACGAGAGAGGAGAGCCGGTCTCTAATGTCCACATCACATCCAGATACACAGATACTGGAAGGGTGGCGGACGCCGCACTCACCGACATCGATGGAAAAACGACCATGAGACTGCCGGCAACGACCGACTTCCTGTACGATCTAGATACGAGTTGGAGAGGAGTCTCAGTCGGCGAAGAACACGATATAGAATTAGACTCCAACACAACTTTAGAGATAGACCTGGAGATCTACTACATAGATCTTCATGTGGAAGATTCCACCCCTGACAATAGAGACCTAGAAGACGCGCGTCTGCGGGCATACAACGTCGAAACGGGAGCCCTCGCAAACACGAACATCACTGACGAACAGGGTGAGAGCGGGATGAGACTTCCAACTGGAGACCACACTTTCGAGGTCCGCTGGAAAGGTGTTCTGGTAGCGGAAGTGACAGAAGAAGTCGAGCAAGGTGAAATGATCGAAATCCAGAGCGACGTTTATTACTTAGATATAAAAGTTGAAGACACTGAGAACGAAGATGTCAACAATGCGGTAGTCGAGATAAGACACCAGGGCAGATTAGTCGAGCAGATTACTACGAACACTGAAGGAGAAGCACCTCGAGTAACATTACCTACTGCCGAATTCAACGTACGCATCAGGTGGAGAGGTGTCGAAGTCTACGACGACACTTACACTCTTGAAGATAACGAAGATACCACCATAGCCGCATTGATATACAACGTTGACTTCGTTTTAGAGGACGATTTCGGCGAACCACTCGGAGGTGCCTCTTTAGAGATAAGAAACGGTGCTGATCTGATAGCTTCCGTCGGAGCGGATTCTCACGGGGAAGCGAGTATGAGGCTACCACAAGGTACGCACATGACTGAAATAGAGTGGAAACACCTGATCGTATACGAAGATCTACAAACGATCGACAATTCTGGAGAGATGAAAATCGTGGTTGAAGAAGTCTATCACGTCAACTTCCAGGGACTCGATTCTGAAGATATAGAAGTGAACAGAGCTTCCGTACTCGTATTCGTGAACGGAGAACAGATAGCTTCTGGAAGGACCGATCAAGATGGACTTTACGAAGATAGAATACCCACTCCTTACACCGAACCTGGAGAGGTTACGATAGAGGTCCAATGGAGAGACGTGGAGGTATACGAAGAAATCCACACCATAGAGAGCCATCGTTCAACAGAAGATGCGGTAGAACTCGAACTTGACATATATTATCTGGAATACGAGCTATTTGACGAAGACGGAGAAGCGGTGGAGAACGCGAGGATCTTCTTGAGACACTCGGAGATAGTCGAAGGTAGAGATCTCATAGCTGATAGAACAACGGACGAGGAGGGATTCATCGAATTCAGACTGCCAAGAGGAGAGCAGACGTTAACCGCGAGATGGAAAGAGATCCAAGTCGCGCAGCGAGATATCGAGATGAGTGAAAACAAGAGATTGGAAATTCAAGCCGATATATACTATCTCGACATCGAGGTCTTCGATGATCGCTGGGAAGAATTGTCAGGTGCCGAGGTCAGGATAACCTATCCTGGTGTCGAGAAGCTATATCAGTCACAGCATACCGACGAAAACGGAGAGGCGATGAGCAGGATACCCGCCGCTGAATGGGACGTCCAGGTCAACTGGAGAAATACTAAGATATACAGCGATTCCTTCGAAGTGAGTGAAGAAGAAGACACTTGGGAACTGGAACTTCAGGCAGAAGTGTATTACCTGACGGTCGTGACAGAAGACAAAGACGGTGAGGAGCTTTCCGATGTACACTTGCGGGTCATGAAAGAGGATCGTGTCTGGAGCGGATACACTGAGAACGGGAATTTGACCTTTAGACTGCCCGCAAGAGATGACTATGTGATTGAGGCGGAGTACGAGACCACATACATGCTGACCCAAGTGGAGGTCAATGAGACCGAAACTCTTGCGCTGCAGGATACCTCTGAGGAAACGCTAACCTTTGAGGACTATCCCATACCATTCTACCGGACAAATCTGTTTATGTTCCTCGGACTGCTGATTTTGATCATAGCGGCGATAGTGTTAGGTTATACCAAAATTTCCGAAAAAATAGATGAGGAACAGGAACTAGAACCTATTGAAGAACCCTTGGAAGAGGAGGAAGAGGAACAAGAATCCGTTGATGAATCCTTGGAAGAGGAGGAAGAGGAATCAGAATCCGTTGATGAATCCTTAGAGGAACAGGAATCAGAACATATTGACGAATCCTTAGAAGAAGAGGAAGAGGATGAAAAACTTCACGAGTGAATTTTCCAAAAACTTTTTCATTTTTTTCTAGAGGGATTTGCACTGCTAGATTGAACTTAAGAATAAAAAGTTGCAATCACGGGTGGTACTCCGTATTCGATTTTTACATCCACTCCTTCAATGCCTGCACCTACCAATAGATGTAACAGTGCGATCCCACAGTCCAAGTATGGAGATACGCTTTGTTTATTCTTCTGTATTGCAGATCTAAAGATCAATTCTTCACCGTTAGTTCCAAAACGCCAAGGCTGCCTGTTCATCGCAGAAGGCGCTAAACGGGCTAGTTTTACAGCTCTTTTCATCCACCTTTTGGTTTTATCAGAAAAATCTTCATCACAGAGTTCCGACAACGATTTTCTTTTCCTACTACCAGAGGCTAGTTTGGCTAATCTTTCAGTTATCGTTAGTGAATCTTTTGCGTTACCAAGTGGTGTTATCGCCAATATCTCTTCATCTTCTTCGATTTCTACTTCAGATTGGACTTCTTTTCTGTCGAAGAAACCTCCCATCCAACAGGTGTTCAGGCCGAGAGAAGTTGCCTCTAGTATCAGGCCTTCTCCGACAACACCAGCATGGATATTAGCTTTGAAATTATCTTTAGATGTTTTTCCAGTGATTATAGCATAACTTGAAGCACCAGTAATCAAGCCATAAGAACCGATAATGTTCTTTGAAACTTCACTGAATCCTTTTTGTTTTGTGATCACCCGGGATAGTGGAAATTCTCTCTTCAACACTCTCACCGATTTTTCTAAAATCTCAAGATCTTCTT
>Ga0207421_10007838_pt1 | contig 11262 bp, 10 predicted proteins | sample SodLakKL_010_SED_4_FD_187542 | JGI IMG/M metagenome (GOLD analysis project Ga0207421, IMG submission 187542) | Alkaline sediment microbial communities from Lake Tanatar, Kulunda Steppe, Russia - 8KL_010_SED (SPAdes) (version 2) | ecosystem: Environmental > Aquatic > Non-marine Saline and...
GAAAAGGCCTTCGTCTCCCAGGGATCCGTATACCTCATCCGTACTGATGTGGTAGAAACGCTCCTTCTGATAAGGTTTTTCCCAGAAATGACGGGCAGCGTTCAACAGGTTGACCGTCCCCAGCACGTTGGTGTTCACAAAATCCATCGGGTTGGCGATGGAACGGTCCACATGTGATTCGGCCGCCAGGTGAATGACAGTGTCGAACTGATATTCTTCAAACAGGGAGAAAATCTGGTCGGCGTTAACAATATCACCCTTGACGAAACGGTAGTTGGGCTTATTTTCAATGTCTTTCAGGTTCAGCAGGTTACCTGCGTAGGTCAGTGCATCGAGATTGACAATGGTACTATCCGGGTATTTGTTGACAAACAACCGTACCAGGTGGGAACCAATGAATCCGGCACCGCCGGTAATCAGAATTTTTTTTGACATAATACACAAAGTTTGAAACCGGGCTTAGAAGCTCCAGTAGGTCATCTCTTTGATTTTGTTGCGATAACTTCCTTTGATGTCAATCAGGATCCCTTTGCCGTTTTCCTTCATCAGTGAGTGGAAATATTCTTCCGTCAGATCCAGGTAAGGCTTGTGATTGACTGCTGCCACCACAGCATCATAGTTGCGGTCGGGCTTTTCCACCAGAGAGAAACCGTATTCTTCCTCCACTTCCTTGTTGTCGGCGTAGGGATCGGTTACATCCACATGTACCCCGTAACTCTTGAGTTCATGAATCAGGTCCGATACCCGGGAGTTCCTGATGTCGCTGACGTTTTCCTTGAAGGTTACACCCATGACCAAAACCTTGGTCTGAAGAATGTTCTTTCCGGCAGCGATCAGTTTTTTAACCAGCTGCTTGGCCGCGTAGAATCCCATGGAATCGTTGACAAAACGACCTGAATTGATCACCTGCGGGTGGTACCTGTATTCTTTGGCTTTATACACAAGGTAATAGGGGTCTACCCCGATGCAATGGCCGCCCACCAGGCCGGGGTAGAACTTCAGGAAATTCCACTTTGTGCCTGCTGCTTCCAGGACGTCATAGGTGTTTATACCCATCCTGCTGAAAATGATGGACAACTCATTCATCAGGGCAATGTTCACGTCGCGCTGGGTATTTTCAATGATCTTGGCCGCCTCGGCCACCTTGATCGAAGGGGCGCGGTGCACCCCATTTTTCATAATGAGTTCATAGGTTTTGGCAATGTTTTCCAGCGATTCATCATCGCAACCGGAAACCACTTTGGTAATGGTAGTGAGGGTGTTTTTTTTGTCGCCCGGGTTGATCCGCTCAGGAGAGAAGCCCACCTTAAAATCCCGGCCAACTTTTAATCCCGATAACTCTTCCAATAATGGGATGCAGTCTTCTTCCGTAGCCCCGGGATATACGGTGGATTCATACACCACATAATCCCCTTTTTTGAGAATCTTACCGACACTCCGTGTCGCGGAAAGCAGCGGTCGAAGGTCCGGGAGGTTATGGTTGTCGATGGGGGTGGGTACACCTACCACATGAAAGTTTGCCCCGGCCAGGTCGTTCGGGTCGGAAGTGAAGGTGATGTCGCATCCCTCAAAGGCTTCGGCCGACAATTCCCGGCTCGGGTCCTCATGATTGCGCATCATCTCCACACGGTCTTCCTTGATATCAAAACCGATCACTTTTGTCTTTTTTGCAAATTCCAGTGCAAGGGGAAGACCCACATACCCCAGGCCGATTACTGATAAAACTGCCTCTTTAGCGATTAATTTTTCGTACATAATGTAACTCATATATTTGTAATACATGTGCAACTTCCAGTATCGTGGGACCCCTTCGGGTTCAAACCAACAACCAACAACTGTCCAGCTTCGTCCACCGATTATGGGCTACCCCCACCATCCTCATCCCATGAGAACCAACAACCAACAACTGTCCAGCCTCGTCCTTCAATTATGGGCTACCCCCACCATCCTCATCCCATGAGAACCAACAACTAACTAACCAACAACCAACAACCATTAACCCTTCCTGACTTTGCCCTGGTCCAGCCTGTATTGCTCCTTGCTTTCAGGGCAGATTGCCAGACCGTCGGTGTCGAAATACAGCCGGTGGCCGTATTCGCTCATCCAGCCTGCCTGTTTGGCCGGGTTACCGACCACCAGTGCATAAGGTGCCACGTTTTTTGTGACCACTGCGCCGGCCCCGATAAAGGAAAACTGCCCGATCTCAATGCCGCATACCACCGTGGCATTGGCCCCGATGGTGGCTCCGCGCCTTACCATGGTCTTTACATATTCATTGCGGCGCACTACGGCACTGCGTGGATTCACAATGTTGGTGAATACCATGGATGGCCCCAGGAACACATCATCTTCACAAACAACTCCGGTGTAGATGGATACATTGTTCTGTACCTTGACGTTGTTGCCTAGTTTTACCCCGGGCGACACCACTACGTTTTGTCCGAAATTACAGCGTTCCCCGATCTCGCAATCGGTCATAATGTGTGAAAAATGCCATATTTTGGTTCCCTTGCCGATTTTGCAGCCCGGGTCAATTACGGCAGTTTCATGGCTGAAATAGTCTTGTTGCAGATTTTCTGTGCTCATGTCTTTTCTTTAAAGAACGACAATACATTTTCGGTAATATACGCCAGCTGTTCTTCATCCAGCTCGGTATGCATGGGCAGGGAAATTACCTGCCTGCTCAGCCCTTCCGTTACCGGAAAATCTCCTTCTTTGTATCTCGGGTCGTTATAAGCCTTTTGCATGTGCATGGGCACCGGGTAGTACACCATGGCAGGGACCCCTTTTTTCTTCAAATATTCCTGCAGTGAGAAACGGTCAATGCCCATTGTTTTCAGGGTGTACTGATGAAACACATGGGTGGAAAACCGGCTTCGCTCTGGTGTGATCAGCCCCGGATGATCTTTGAAAGCTGCATCATAATAATCTGCCGCTTTTCTCCTGGCTGCCGCATATTCATCCAGGCGACGGAGCTTGATGCGCAAAATGGCTGCCTGAATGCTGTCCAGCCTGGAGTTTACCCCCACGCTGTCGTGGTAATAACGGGTTTCCATGCCATGATTCACGATTACCCTCAGCTTTTTTGCCAGCTCGTCGTCGTTGGTAAAAAGGGCACCGCCATCTCCATAGCAGCCCAGGTTTTTGGATGGGAAAAAGGAAGTACATCCGATGTGACCGATGGTTCCGGTTTTTTGTTTGCTTCTGTCGGGAAAAATATAGTCTGACCCGATGGCCTGTGCGTTGTCTTCAATAATATACAGGCCATGTTCTTGCGCAATGTCAAGAACCGGATCCATGTCTGCACTTTGCCCGAAAAGGTGTACCGGCGCTACTGCTTTGGTTTTCGGTGTGATGGCCTTACGAAACGCCTCCGGATCCATATTGAAAGTGCCGGGATCTACATCCACGAGCACCGGGGTGAGCCCGAGCAGTGCAATCACCTCCACGGTGGCCACAAAAGTGAAGGAGGTGGTGATCACTTCATCCCCGGGCTTGAGGTCAAGGGCCATCATGGCCACCTGCAGGGCGTCTGTGCCGTTGCCGCAAGGCACCACATGCTTTATACCCAGGTAGTTTTCCAGTTCCTCCCGGAAAGCATGTACTTCAGGTCCGTTGATGTACTTGGTGGAACGTATAACTTCGAGTACGGCTTTATCAATCTCCGGCTGAATCTTTTCGTACTGCCGCTTCAGGTCGACCATTTGAATTTTTTCCATAATATCTATAAAGCATCAGGATTATAGTATGTTTATCATTAACCTGCGGCCACAATGTTTATCATTAACCTGCGGCCACAAAGATAAAAATTATTGCTCCCCGCCAAACCGTCAGCACAACTTTTTCAGCGACTAAACTTTCCTTATCTTTGACGGGCAAATCCATAAAATATGCGCATTTTATACAATCTCTCCCTGTATCTGTACCTGTTACTGATACGGATCGCATCATTGTTTTCGGTGAAGGCCAGGCGATGGCTGTGCGGACGTAAGGGGATACTGCAAAAAATGCAGGAAGCTGCCGGTCAGGATGACGGCAGCCACAGCGGGGTAGGGCAGAACAACCGCCACAGCAGTGACAGTCAGCATGATGGCCGCCGCCGCCAGGGGCAGAACAACCGCCACAGCAGTGACAGTCAGCATGATGGCCGCCGCCGCCAGGGTCAGCATAACCGCCACAGCAACCACAAACAGGGCCCGGAACCACACCCGGCCGGTAGCCGGACGATCTGGTTCCATTGTGCCTCTCTGGGGGAGTTTGAACAGGGACGTCCGGTTTTGGAGCGCTTCCGCGAACGGCATCCCGACTGGCGTATATTGCTTACTTTTTTCTCGCCCAGCGGTTATGAGATCAGGAAGGATTATGCAGAGGCCGATCATGTATTTTACCTCCCTGTGGATACCCCTTCCAATGTGGAATCTTTCCTGAACACATGGCGGCCTGAAATGGCTGTATTCGTAAAATACGAGTTCTGGTTCAACTACCTGTCCGGCCTCGCCCGCCGCGGCATTCCAACGTTTATCATCTCCGCGATTTTTCGCGAAAACCAGCATTTTTTTCGCCCTTACGGGGGATGGTTCAGGAAGCAGCTGAAACATGTAACCCGGTTTTTTGTCCAGGATGAGGCTTCACTTAAGCTATTGGCACGTCATGGCATTGAACAGGCTGAGGTGAGCGGCGACACACGTTTTGACCGGGTTTACCAGCTCAGCCGGAAGCCCGGGAGCTTCACGGATATCGCCCGTTTTGCAGAAGGGGAATATGTGATGGTGGCAGGCAGTACCTGGCCCGCAGATGAAGCCCTTGTGGGCTCACTGATCCGCGACAGCGAACTGCGCGACAACGAGCTGAATATGAAATTCATCATTGCCCCGCACGAAGTGCATAGTGAAAGGATTGACCGCCTGATGGATTCACTGGGGGCGGGGGCATTAAAGTATTCTGAATGCACTGAATCAGCTTCCGCGGATGCAAAAATCCTGGCGGACCCAAAAATCCTGGCGGACCCAAAAATCCTGGCGGATGCAAAAGTTCTGGTGATTGACCGCATCGGAATGTTGTCGCGGCTTTATCAATACGGGCAGCTGGCTTTCATTGGCGGTGGATTCGGTCAGGGGATCCACAATATCCTGGAGGCCGCCGCCTTTGGGTTACCTGTGCTGTTCGGGCCGAACTACCAAAAATTTGCCGAGGCCAGGGATCTGGTGGCAAAGAAAGGAGCATTCTGTGTGCACGATGAAGCGCAGCTACGCAAAAAAGTTGCCGAACTGACCGCTGACGTCGATAAGCCCGGTAAGCCATCCAAGCTCCGGGAAACCGGCAAGATCTGCCGGCATTATGTAGAAAGTAAACACGGTGCCACAGATGCCATCATCTCCTACATGGAAAAACTGGTGCAGACCAAATAAGATAGTGGTGCAAACCTGATGAACTGCTTCCGCAGGTCAGTTGAACCAGCTATGCAGTTCAGGTCTTTTTGGTTCTCATGGGCCAGGGAAATGGATAGCTGCCGATGGGTTTTGGAAATAGCCGTGAAATGCTTATCTTGCAGGTATCAATATGTAATATTATGAATATTCAAAGAGATCGCAGGTTTAACATTATGGGTTTTCTTGGAAAAGTGCTGGTTTCTACCTTTGCGGTGATCATTGCCTCTTACCTGATCGGCGGTGTGGCGATTGAAAGTTTTGCCACAGCCATTGTGGTGGCTTTTGTTCTGGGGGTGTTGAATGCCCTTCTCAAACCTCTTCTGGTCATACTGACCATACCGGTCACCATTATGAGTTTCGGGCTGTTTCTTCTTGTAATCAATGCCTTTATTATCCAGCTGGCCGCTTATCTGGTGTCAGGGTTTATGGTGGTCAATTTCTGGTGGGCACTTTGGTTCGGGGTTATCCTCACCCTTGTCACCTGGATCCTCGAATTGCCGGGCAGAACTCGTCAAAAACAAAGGGCATTTGACGAGTTTCACCATAATGACAGGCTTGAATGACAGGAGGCTCCTCTCGGGGTATTAATACACCCATCCAAAATATCTTTTTGTCCATAAAAAAACACCTTATGGCAAAATAGTTTATTTTTTTGCTGACGATGGTTCCATCCAATCTTCATTTCCTTTATTTTTAGGGCGAACTTATCCATATGACATAGTTTCATATAACCAATCTATTTACTTAAACAACAGCCAAGATGTACTATTACCGACTTATGTGCCAGGCCTTCCTGGTAATTTTGTTTCCTTTTGTTTTACAGGCCCAGAAGGAGCCTGTGGATCTTGAGATGGTGCAGAAGATCAAGCACGAAGGATTGCAGAACTCTTCAATCCGGGACATCTCATTTCACCTGACCGATGTGATCGGCCCGCGCTTGTCGGGATCCACCAATCTTGCCCGTGCCAATGAATGGACCAGCCAGCAGATGGAGGAATGGGGGCTGGAGAATGTGGAAATTGCTCCCTGGGGCGAGTTTGGCCGGGGCTGGGATAATCTCAAGTTTTATGCAGCCATGACCGAACCTTATTACCAGTCACTGATCGGGGTGCCGAGGGCATGGACCCGTGGTACGGACGGACTCATTTCCGGTTCACCGGTGCTGGTGGATATTCAGTCAGAAGAAGATTTTGATCAATACCGTGGTCAGTTGCAGGGTAAGGTGGTGGTTACACCTGTTACTTCTGAACCCTCATTGTCTTTTAACCCTTTGGCCAGCAGGCTCTCAGACGAAGACCTGGAGCGCATTGCTGAACTTCCCGAGGTACGGGGCCCGAATTACGGGAATGTGGCCGGAGGCGGGCGCTCAGACTGGGCGGAACGGCGCGCATTCAACCGGATGCTCAATGAGTTTTTTCAGGAAGAAGGGGTTGCCGCTGTATTGCGTTCTTCCGGTACATTCGGGGCTGTCCGCTCAGGCGGATCAAGGCTGTCGGAGGGGCAGGAGCCGGGTATCGCCCAGGTGGACATGACCTTTGAGCATTATGCCCGCATCGTCAGGCTGCTGGAGGCCGGTATTGATGTATCGATAGACCTTGAAGTTGAAAATCGCTTTTTGGATGATGACACCAAAGGGTATAACGTATTGGCTGAAATTCCCGGAACCGATCGCCGGCTCAGGGATGAGGTGGTGCTGATCGGGGGCCACCTGGATTCATGGCATGTGGGTACCGGGGCCAATGACAATGCTGCCGGCGTAGCCATCATGATGGAGGTGATGCGCATTTTAAAAGAACTGGAAGTGGAACCCAGGCGGACCATCCGCATCGGGCTGTGGGGTGCCGAGGAACAAGGTCTGTTCGGGTCAAGGGGGTATATTTCTGAGCACTACTACGACCAGGAGACCGGAAAAAAAGATGATTATGACAAGCTATCTGCGTATTTCAATATAGATAACGGTTCAGGACGCCTGCGGGGCATCTGGCTGATGGGCAATGATGAAGCCCGACCCATTTTCGAAGATCTCCTGGAGCCTTTTCATGATTTGGGTGCCACCACCGCTACACTGAGAAATGCCGGAAGCACCGATCATGTCGCTTTTGACAGGGCGGGACTACCCGGGTTCAATATGATGCAGGACCGCCTTGATTACGGAAGGGGCTATCATACCAATATGGACACTTTTGAGCGGATGGAACTGGGCGATATGATGCAGGCTGCTGTGGTTATGGCCAGTATTGTATACCATGTTGCACAGCGCGATGAGCGCATCCCGCGTAAAGTGTTCAATCCCTGATTGCCCTGAGGCTGATGCAGTGACCTGATCATGGCGGTTTATCAGCCTGCCTGCGATGCCGTGAAGAACAGTCTATTGCTCAGTATCCAGCAGATCGTTGAACATACTTTTGAACTTTTCTACTTTGGGAAGAATCACCATCTGGCAGTAGGCCCGTTCGGGGTTCTTCTCAAAGTAGTCCTGATGTTCCTCTTCGGCCTCATAAAAGGTGTCGAGCGGAACGATTTCAGTGACTACCGGATCGTCCCAGATTTTTTCTGCTTCCATCGCATCTTTGACCTTTTCGGCCGTCTGACGTTGTTCATTATCATGATAAAGGATGATAGAACGATATTGCGGGCCGATGTCCGCACCCTGGCGGTTCGGGGTGGTGGGATCATGAATCCGGAAAAACACCTCCAGCAATTGCAGGTATGAAACCTGCTCAGCGTCAAAGGTTACCTGGACCACTTCTGCATGTCCTGTATTGCCCATGGACACTTCCCGGTAGGATGGATTCGTGGCATGCCCCCCGGCATATCCGGGTACGGCTGTTTGAACTCCTTTTATCCTGGAAAATACGGCATCGATGCACCAGAAACAACCACCGCCAAAGGTTGCCTGAGACATATTGGATAGCCCTGCTTCTTTATGATTGATCATGTCCTTGTCTGTATTAGCGTGAGTAATTCCGTGAGATGGCAGCGCATGTAACCACATGCCCATTGCCATGGTTAATAATGCAAATCTCATAATATGTTACTTGTTGTATGTAAACAATAAACAACCCAATGAGGGCTTTGTTTACATCACCCAAAGAGGGCTTTGTTTACATCATTGAATCAACCAGCATACGGTGGTCTTCTTCCGAGAGGTTATGACAGAAACCACTCACTTTGTTGATGCGCATTACTTCCAGGAGTTCTTTCTTCGCCTCCGGGCCGGTTGGGGCATCCATATCGGAGATTTTCAGCGGACTATCCAGTGAGGCAAAGAATTCCTCAAGCCGGCGGATGGTTTCATCCGCATCACTGATGCCGAACAATCCTTCTCCAAGTTTAATGAGCCTCTCCGGGATTCTTTCCTTTTGAAGTTTCATCCAGGCAGGAAATGCAATGGAAAGACTGGCCCCGTGGGGGATGTCCCAAAGTACACTCATGGCATGACCGATGCCGTGGGTCCCCCAGTCGCCTGATTTTTTACCCTGGGCCGTGAGGCCGTTCAGCGCCATGGTGGCGGCAAACATGATCTTCGCCCTTAGCTGGTAGTTCTCCGGGTCTTTCATCAGTGCCGGGCCATATTCCATGGCTTCCCGGATGATGGAAATGATGAACCTGTCGGTCAGTGTGGCGTCCCCTTCACCGAACCACCCTTCCAGGGCGTGTGCAACAAGGTCAACAACGCCGTAGGCCGTATAGTTTTTGGGTACGCTCCGGGTAAACGACGGGTCCAGAAAGCTGTGTTTCGGGAACATCAGCGGATGACCATTACCCACCTTCTTTTTTTCTTTGTCACTCTGGACCACTGCTACGGGGTTCATTTCCGTACCTGTGGCGGCCAGTGTCAGCACGGCGATCAGCGGCAGGGCCTCTGAAGGCTTTTTATCCCCAGTGGCAAACTCCCATCCCGAATGAGCTGCCGGGATGCTGATAGCGATGTATTTGGCACTGTCGATCACACTGCCGCCGCCAATAGCTACCACCATGTCCACCTTTTCGGAGCGGCCCAGTGCTGCAGCCTTATCCACATCCTCAATCACCGGGTTGGATTTGATGCCGTCAAATTCCACGATCTCCACACCCCCTTCGCGCAATGCCGACACGGTTTGGTCATAAGCCCCGTTGCGCTTTACGGATCCTTTACCATAAACCAGCAGGGCTTTTTCACCCAGCGGGGTTGCGGCCTTTCCCAGTTTGCTTACCACATCTTTTCCGAAATGCACTTTTACGGGATTGTAAATGACAAAGTTTTCCATTGTAGCTTCAGTTTTTCAGTAATTATATTATTATTTTATGAAAATCAAAATTATGCACTTATGCTGATGCCCGTGCCCGGGGATGAAATTCCGGCAATAGTATAACAAACCTATCCTATAAATTGATCAATCGCAACCGTGTTAATGAAATGAAACCGCTCACAGTTGCGGTATACGAAAAATTCTTAACTTTATGATTCGCAACGGCTGGATTCAGCGCAGCCTTATTTGGTGTACGTATTAGCAGTGATCATATATTATTTTCCATAAAATCACAATAATATGAAGGAAGGAACAAAAGGAACTATTGGAATCCTTACCGGAGGAGGAGATGTACCGGGTTTGAATCCCGCCATTCGGGCAATCACAATCCGTGCACTGCGCGAGGGCTACCGTGTACTTGGGATCCGACGCGGATGGGCCGGGCTGTTGGAGCTCAGGCGTGACAAAGATGCCGACAACCATAAGAATTTCATCGAATTATCGGAATACATTGTGAACAAGGCCGGACGTACCGGGGGGACTTTTCTGCATACCTCCAGGACAAGGCCCAGCCACTTGCCCCAAAAACATGTACCCGAACATCTCAAAGAAAAATACAATGATGAGATCAATGACCTTACACCAGAGGTTCTGAAAAATATAGACTATCTGGGTATCGATTACCTGATTCCCATCGGGGGTGACGATACCCTCAGTTATGGAGTTCGGATGTACCAGGAAGGGATGAAGGTGGTGGCCATCCCAAAAACGATGGACAATGATGTGCCAGGAACGGACTACTGCATCGGGTTCAGTACCTGCGTGACCCGGACCATCCATCTTGCCAACCTGCTGCGAACGTCAGCCGGTTCACACGAGAGAATACTGGTGATGGAGGTGTTCGGCAGATATGCGGGCTTTACCTCCCTGCTCCCCACCATGGCCGGAGCTGCCAACCGTTGTGTCATCCCGGAATACTCTTTCAACATTGAACACCTGACCCAACTGTTGTTGGAAGACCGTGAGAAGAACCCCAGTAATTATTCCGTGGTGCTTGTATCAGAGGGAGCGACATTTGACGGGATGGACATGATGTTCCAGAGCGGTGAGAAAGATATGTACGGACATGCCAAACTGGGGGGTATCGGTGATGCGGTGTCTGCCAGGATCAAGGAGCTGAGTCCGAAATATAACAAAGGGAAGCGCGTGGAAACCATCAACCAGTATCTGGGATACCTGGTCCGCTCAGGAGATCCGGACGCCATTGACAGCATTGTGCCCATGGCTTACGGTAATCTGGCCCTGGACCTGATTCTGAAGGGGATACACGGACGCCTGGTTATTCTGAAAAACGGACGGTATGACAATATTCCGGTGGATATTGTTACCAGTACCAACAAGCTTGTGGATGTGGAGAAGCATTACAATACCAAACGGCTAAGGCCGGTGTATGAGTCCTTTATCGACAAGCCGTTGTTTCTGATCTCCTGAGTTGTTTCTGATCTCCTATGGTGGGATGAAATAAAAAAAGCCGCCCTGTTTCACAAGGCGGCTTTTTTTAGGTGCGCCCGGCATGGGCAATAACTATAGGGTGAGAGTCC
>Ga0207421_10007840_pt1 | contig 11260 bp, 8 predicted proteins | sample SodLakKL_010_SED_4_FD_187542 | JGI IMG/M metagenome (GOLD analysis project Ga0207421, IMG submission 187542) | Alkaline sediment microbial communities from Lake Tanatar, Kulunda Steppe, Russia - 8KL_010_SED (SPAdes) (version 2) | ecosystem: Environmental > Aquatic > Non-marine Saline and...
CCGGAGGTAGTAGCTATACTCCCTGTATCAAGTAGCACCCACATTATTGCCCCGACATCTTCCTCCCCCCTGGCGGGGGAGGAATTAAAGGTGGGGGGGGTATTATCTAAGCTCCCACCCTGTGAGTAGTTACAATAAAATAACTGCTGTGGCCTGGCTGCTTGACCGGGAAGCCACAGCCAAACACCTACAATGCTTTTATCTCCCGGGCAAAACTCATAATATCCATAAGCCTGATCTCACCGAAAGGATTGGTCCCCAGGCTGCAAACCGCCATGCGGTAACCCGGCTCCAGGGCACACATCTTAAACCTGCAGCCCAAATCCTGGTTATCCAGGATAGAGCTATCCGCCTGACCCCCGTTGCCGGGCAGAACGCTAAACGAACCAAGGGGCACAGAAAGCCCCCTGCCTACAGCTTTAATATAACTTTCTTTTAAAGTCCACAATTGAAAAAAATAATCCAATCTTTCCGGGTAGTCTTTTTTCAACAATTCTTCGTATTCCTTCCAGGCAAAAAATCGTTCCGCTATTTCCAGGTTTACCGGCCTGATTCTTTCTACATCAATACCAACTGGAAAACTGTCCACCGCTCCAACGGCCCAGCTACCGGAATGCGATACATTAAAATGAATATTGCCTTCATTCTTGAGGTAAGGCTTGCCGTACCGGTTCCTGGTTATTTCTATTTCTCTATATAAATGCTTGCCTTCACCACTTGCGCCTCCTGAATTTTTTCCTTCATGTTTATGCCGTTTTTTAACCATGTATAGTATCAGCAGAGAAGCCACGTCTTTAACGGTCAAGGCCCCGCGGCTGCTGTTTTCAATACCATTTTCCGGCAAATTGCCGTTATGGTAAGGAAGGCAGGAGACAAGCTCCCTGATTCCCTCACATTCACCACCCACTTCTCCGTTACTCCCGGTATTCACTTTTATCCCGTACAGCTCTACCATATATTTCTTGCTCCCCAGGACAGGTTATTTCGCACTTTTTCCCATACATTTTGCAAAAATCTTTCCAGGCTGTTCCTGTAGCGTATATAAAAAAACAGCAATATAAAAGCCAGCACTGCGCCCGCCAGAACATCGGTTGGATAATGAACTCCCACATATACACGTGAAACAGATACCAGCAGCGCCATCCCCAGGACCCCCCATCCCGCTGCCGGGTAGACCAGTAACAGGATCCCCGCTACAGCAAAACTGGCCGCAGCATGATTGCTGGGAAAAGAACCGGTGTAATAGTGATATATCAGGGAAGTAAATTCTTCGTCCACGGCAAACGGTCTCTCCCTGGCCACCAGGAATCTTATAACGTGGTTTACCAGAAGAACTCCCGGTAATAGCAGTAGAGAAGACAGGTACAGGCTTTTATTAAGCTTGAGCTTATAATAAACCAGGCAAACCGTTATAATTAAAAAAAGGGAAGCAAATACATGGGTAGAGTAACTGGCTATAACCGAAAAAAAAGTATCAAAAAAATAACTGCTGCCGTGTAAATTAAACAGGTTTTCCATTATACTTTTTTCTACAGACACTGGAATTATCTCCTTCTATTAAATTTAAAACCGGACACATGCGAATCAGTCGTTTACCAAACCACGGCATGAGTAATTTTATTATACAAAATATATTTTTTACCAGGGAAGTTAAAGTAATGTAGCTACCCGGGCCCGGACAATAAAAAAATAATACCTGTGCAACCGCCCAGGGGCTATTTCGACGCCTGAATTTAGAATAACATCGTTTACTAAACAAAAGCAAGCCGGAAACCCATGGTAACTAATTTTATTTAACAGTACACCCTGGCAATACACGCAAAGGGTAAATTTTTTTTATTATATTGTCATAATTACTTGAATGTGGCTTAATCTGGTATGTTATAATAATAAAGTGTAGTATTATCATCAGTACCATCGTAAATACCAATGTATAAAGAAATACCAATGTATAAAGAAATAACATTGTATAAAGCAATAACATTTTCCTGCTGCCGGTTTTATCCAGCAGCAATCAAGGAAACACGGAAAGGAGGAACCAGTTTAATGGTTCAACATAGCAATAGCCACAAATCCCTCCCGGGTCTGGGCCTGGACATGGGTGTTTTTGCAATTAAAGGTGTCCTGGTAGATGATGACCGCGTAAAAAAATATTCCCTTCCTGCTTCCGGGCAACCGGTAGAAGCTGCCCAAAAATGCCTTAATTATTTGCTGGAAGGATACCACGGACAGGAAATCCGCTTTGGGCTGGTAGGCCACAATGCCCGCCTTATCGCCGAATCCCTGGGAGTAAAACCCATGCTGGAGATCCAGTCGCTACAGCTTGGGCTTTCTTTTATGCACCTCAAAACTGATGCAGCACTTTCCCTGGGGCACGAAAATATGCACTACCTGGAGCTTGATGAAGACGGTACAGTAAGTTTCTTTAACCGCAACGGCCAGTGCGCCGCCGGCAGCGGTGCTTTTTGGTACCAGCAGGCCACCAGGATGGGCTACGATGACAAAGAGCTGGCCGAAGTAGCCCTGGAAGCCGATAATGCCGTCCCCATATCCGGGCGCTGCGCTGTTTTCGCCAAGTCGGACATGACCCACGCCATAAACGAAGGCGCCACGCAAAACTCCGTATCCGCGGGAATGGCCAAAGCCCTGGTGGATACTGTAATTACCAGCGTTACTCAAAACCGCCTCCAGGGACCGGCTCGCATGGTAACTATAGGGGGAGTAGCTGAGAATAAAGCAGTCATGAAGCACTTAAACGATTTTGCACGGGATAAATCAGTTGAAATTGAAATACCGGAAGACCACCAGTATCTAAACGCACTTGGAGCCGCGCAAAACAAGGAAGTTATTTCTACAACCAAATTAAAATACAACCTTCCCGTCAACAGCACCTTCAAGCCCGAGCATCCCCTGCCTCCCCTGGATCAATCAAAAGTGCATTACCTTAAACATAAGGAGATAGAAAATATTGACGATTATGATCTTTCGATAGTGTATATGGGGGTAGACTGCGGCTCTGTTTCCACCAAGTGCATGCTATTGGATAACACGGGGGAAATAATTGGCGGAGTATATCTTCCCACTACAGGAAAGCCCGCACTGCAGGTGCTGGAATTAATGAAAAAAGTTCACGAGACCTACGGGCACCTGCTGGAGAAATCCCGTATAGTTGCCTGCACTACCGGTTCAGGCCGCTTCCTTTCCCAAAAAATCCTTAACGCCGAATACGCAGTAGATGAAATAACCTGCCAGGCAGAAGGAGTAAAGTACCTTTTTAAAGAAGGAGAAACTCTTTCTATTATTGAAATCGGGGGCGAAGATTCTAAATTCCTCCAGATAAAAGACGGGGTGCTCTACGATTACAACATGAACCCGGTCTGTGCTGCAGGAACAGGAACATTCCTGGAAAACCTTGCAGAACTTTTAGGGGTTAAAATTGAAGAAGAATTTTCCCACAGAGCTTTTAATGCAGAATACGCCATGGACCTGGGAGATACCTGCACCCTGCTTTCTCAGTCTACCCTTATGGCCGCAGCTTCAAGGGGGCTGCCCCTGGAATCGCAGCTTTCCAGCCTGGCCTACTCTTCGGCCCGCAATTACTTAAGCAAAACCGTGGAAAACCGTCCCCTTAGCGGTAAAGTAGTGTTTACAGGCGCTACGGCAAAAAACCAGGCTTTGGCCAGTGCTTTTGCCGCTGAAAGCGGCAAAGATATTTACATCCCCCCCCAACCCGAGCTTACCGGGGCGCTGGGAAGTGCCCTGGTGGCCAGGAATTTTTACCAGCGGGGCGAACCGGGCACATTTTCTTTCCGAAGCCTGCAAGAACTTAATTCTTTCCAACTGGATAAGAAAAACTGCCAGGCCGAATGCCGCCACGAGCACAACTGTACTTTAAATGTTATCCGATTTAACGACGGGAGCAAATTTATTTACGGAGACCGTTGCGGCCGTTATTCCGACTGGAAAAAAAGCGGAGCACCTTCAGAACACCCGGATTATGCTGGCAGGAGAGAAGAAATTTTTTACCGGGCCGCCGGCGACACCTCGTCACAAGGCCCCAGCATTGGCATAGCCCGTTGCGGCCTTTATTACGATTTCTTCCCCTTCTGGTCCGCTTTTTTTTGCGAACTGGGAGCCCGTACGGTTGTATCTTCGCCCACCACGGAAGATACCCTGGAGCGGGGCAAAAGATGGCTCGATTCCGAAATGTGCTACCCCATGAAAGTGCTGGTAGGCCATTACCACGAATTGAAAGAAAAAGATCTCGACTTCATCTTTGTGCCCGAAGTAATAAATACCGGGCCACTGCCATGGGCCAAACAATGGCCGCGCTCATTTACCTGTCCCCTGATGCAGACTATAAGCGGAACAGTTATTAATTCCCTGGAACTCAAGCAAGACAAAGTGCTTTATGCCCAGCTTAATTACCGGGAAGGAAGAGAACAGATCAAGCGCCAGCTGCAACCGGTAGCAAAGAAACTGCTCTCGGAAGATTTTACGGAAAAACAGTTCCTGCGGGCTATTAACGCAGGTTATCAGGCAATTGAAAAATACGAAAGGGAGATGGAAGAAGAAAGCCGCATGATGATGGAAACCCTGCTGGAAAACCCTGACCAGGTTGTGGCTGTTTTCTTGAGCCGACCTTACACCATATACGACGATTTTGTAGCCAAGGGTTCCCTGCGCTATGCACGGCAAAAGGGTTTAACCGCTATTCCCCAGGACTTTTTCCTGGCCTACCTGAAAGGCTGGTATTCCGGCAATTTTTCCTCCCCGATACTGGATCCCTACCGGGAAGAACTAAATGATTACTTTCAGGAAATGCTTGAAAAAATGGACAATATTTACCCGGCCCAGCTGCAGAGAATGGTTTCTACAGCATTGCTGGTAAGGTTTTTAAACGAGAGATCTTCCCAAACCGGCCTTCCCCTGCTGCAGCTGGTTCTCCAGGACCCATTCAAATGCGGGCCCAATGCTATGCTCCGGCACTACCTCAGTAGCCTGAGCGGGTACCTGCGGCTCACGCTGGACGAACATACTGCCGCAGCAGGAATGATTACCCGGCTGGAAGCTTTCAAAAACACCACCCTTTCCCGTAACGGATACCAGGCACCGGAGTTTTATTCAGCTCGCACGTATTCGGTAAAAAGCAGGGAGTGGGATAAAATTCTCATTCCAGACCTCACCCTGCATGCACATACCCTTGCCGCGCTTTTCCGCAACCTGGGAGTAGATGCACAGGTGCTGCCGCAGAGCCCTGATAAAGATCTTACCCTGGCGCGACGCCGGGTTAACGGGGAAGAATGCCTCCCCTTTATCCAGAACCTGCAGGATTTCCTGGAGTACCTTCTGCACCGCCCGCAAGAAGAAGAGAATAAAAACCTGGTATTTTTCCAGGGGTGGGCCTGTGGGCCGTGCCGTTACGGTATGTACGCCCCCACTCAATCCCTGGTATTAAACAAAGCAGGCTACGGGGAAGGACGGATCTGCGCCATAAAATACGAAGAGGCAATACAGCGCTTCGGCCTTGGATTCGGGGTAGGTTTCTTCTCTTCTTCTCTGGCTTTGGACCTGCTCTACAAGATGCTTTATTCCACCCGTCCTTACGAAATAAACAGGGGGTCTGCCGAAGAGCTTTTTAATTACTATACCGATAAACTGTGCCGGATAATGGAAAATTTCAACTTTAAGCCTACACAATTGCCGCACGGCAGCTACCTTAAACCCCTGGAAAAAATGCTACAAGAAGCGGCAGAAGATTTCTGCGCCCTTCCGCTGCGCCAGGAGCTCCGCCCTCTTATACTGGTAGGCGGGGAATTTTACGTGCGCTTTGACGAGCGCTGCAACCAGGATATAATCCGGAAGATCGAAGAAGCCGGGGGAGAAGCATGCCTGGCCCCCACCAGCGAGCTGTTAAGCTACACACTTTACATCCAGCTGCAGGAAGCTATTGAAGCCTACAGGCTGAACAAATCCCCGGGTAACCTGGCCAACAAAGCAACAAAAAACATGATAAACTGGATGGTCCACCGGGACGAAGTAAGGCTTGCCCGTGCGGCCAACAAGATGATAAGCGGAAAAGAAGAACCGCCACCGGCGGAAATTATGCGAAATGCCAAAAATTACGTACCCAGGCACTACGGGGGAGAGCCTCCCATGACTATAGGCCGGACTGCCGCTTATGCCGGCAGAGAACGGGTGGCCGGAGCTGTTTTTGTAGCACCTTTTACCTGCATGCCCGGTTCGGTAGTAGAAGCACAGATGTCCGCCCTGCAAAAAGAACTAAACATACCCATTATTACCGTTTACTACGACGGGAAAGAATACGCCAACCGGGACGAACTGGTAGAGGGACTGGTATTCCAGGCCAGGCAAATGCTGGAGCACAAGCCCGGGCTGGTTGGCATACAAGTATAAACCCCTGTTGGTAGTTGAAATTGGGATGTCGGAAGTCAAAATGCCGAACCTGAGTAGATTGCATTGAAAAAGAGGCACTCCTCAAGTATACACAAGAAAAATATTATTTAAACCGGGGGAGGTTTTGCTATATTTATCCCGGCCAAGGTTAGTGCCATAAAAGTTATTTCCGTAATTTATAAAATAGCCCTGTTATTTATAATTTGCTATGCCTTACAGCAAAAAATTGCCTTATCAACTGGACATGAACTATTCCTATTTTTTACCATTCAGAGCAACATACTGGTAGCATTATCATTAATTTTCTTTATGCAAGCAGATCAAGGTAGAACCCGGGCCATAGTTCGCGGGGTAGTACTGCTTGCCATCCTGGTTACCGGTGCAGCCTTTCATGTAGCAGCCAATTTTTTGGAATGGCATGAATATTACGGGGCAGTTTCCCTGCTCAACCATATTACCCACACCGCAGCTCCCGTGGGCTTCCTGCTGGACTGGCTGCTCTTTGACCGGAAAGGCTTAATGAAGTTTACCGATATATTTTATTGGCTTATATTCCCGGCACTCTACTGGTGCGCCATTATGCTGCAAGGAGCATTTACCGGATTTTACCCCTATTTCTTCATGGAAGTAGACGAAATTGGATATTCGGGGGCGCTACTGTTTCTGCTGGGCATGTTTATAGCCATGTCGTTGCTTGGGGGAGCAATTATTAAAATCGACCATATAACAGGCCGGGCGGGGAAAAATCGTGTCCCCGCCCGCTAATTGTATCCAAAATCAAAACTCACGCAACCACCCGGGCATTTACGCTGCGCCCGGGGAATAATTTGCTCACATTAATAAAATCTCAAAAACAAAAGTCCTGATTTTACCTCTTTATTTTGCTGTACGCCGACCCATTACGTACCCGGCCAGTAAAGCCGTTACGGGAACGGTAACCACGAAACCCAGGGTTACAGCAACACTGCGCACTACTTCAGAAGCTATAATGTCCATATTAATAACTTTAAGCCAGGGTGTGCCCATACCTGTTATCAATAACAGCAGAGGAATGGCAGCTCCCACGTAGGCCAGAATTATGGTATTGGACATGGTAGCCATAACATCCCGACCCACGTTCAAAGATGCTTTAAATAGCTCCACAAATTTTATAGAGGGGTTGGCCTGCCTGATTTCTTCCGCGGCAGAAGCCACAGATATACCCACATCGGTAACCGCGCCCAATGCCCCTATAATAATTCCCGCGTAAAGGAGATAACGTACATTTATATCTTTATCCATGTAATGCAGCATCTGCGCTTCATCGCTGCCAAATCCTGTCAGGTGGGAGGCTTCCCCGGCCCAGTAAGCCAAAATACCGGCGGCAACCACACCACAGGCCGTGCCGGCTATAGCTATAAAAGATTTTTGGTTTATACCCCCTATTAGCATCATTATTAAAAATATTATAATTACCGCGGATAAAACAGTAATCCACAGGGGGTGGTATCCTCTCAAAATCAGCGGCAGTAAAACGTAAAATATAAACAGCAGGGTAAAGACCAGGGACAAAAGACCCCGAAAGCCTTTTTCACCTCCTACTATAACCAGCAAAAGGGCCATAAATCCCACTATTATATACATGTTGCGGTCCCGGGCCACATCATGTACGTGTACCCCTTCCAGGAACCCCCCTTCCCCTAAATTTACCAGAATAACTTCCATACCTTCTTCAAGTTTAAACGTATAGGTATCCTGGGGTTCATAGTAGTTGTCCACCTCAATCTCATGACCTTCAAAAGCGCCGCTGGTAATTTCCACCCGGCCCTGCTGGTGTAAAAAAGCTTCTCCTTCTTCCACTACCTCTAACGTACGTACCTTGCCCCGGTAAAACTCTTCGTCCCCTTCAACCCGGTAACCGTCTTCCTCCATTTCTTGTGACTCCGGTACTACTTCCATCTCTTCTTTCTCTACTAACTTCCCTTGCGCCACTTCCCCCGGGAATAGAAACTCATTTCCCGCATAAAAAAGTGCAGCCAACAGCAGTATAATAACCGCGTATATAAATTTCTTTTTCCATCCTCTATTTTCCACCACAAACAACCTCTCCGGCCTTATTCAATAGTAAATCAAACCATTCCAGTAAATTTATTCTGCATGTTCATGCTTTTTACCTTCTATAATAAACTGGAATTTGAGCTTATTCTACCTGGTTTTTTATCTTGCGTTTGTAAATAATACCTGATATTATCACACTTATTTCATACAACAGTAAAAGCGGTCCCGCCATAAATAATTGTGAAATCATGTCCGGCGGGGTAAAGAAAGCAGCCATAATAAATATTACAAAAATAATGTACTTCCGGTTCTTTCTCATAAAATCCGGGTTAACCAAACCCACCCCGGTCAAGATCATTACTACCAGGGGCAACTGAAAAACCAGCCCGAAAGGAATTACCAGCCCTAAAGCAAATGAAATATAGTTGTCCACCGTTACATTAGGTTCTACAGTGTCCCCACCAAAGCCTATAAAAAAATCAAAAGCCAGTTCCAGGATAACGCTGTACGCAAAAAAAACTCCCAGTGCAAATAAAAATACAGACAAAGGCAGGCCTGTTATCACGTATTTTTTTTCTGTAGAAGAAAGGCCGGGCAATAAAAAAGCAATAATCTGGTATATTATCATGGGCAGGGAAATAACTAATGCCAGGATAAACGCCACCTTTAAAGTGGTAAAAAACATTTCCGTAGGGTGGATAAAAATAATATTTTCCGGGCCGGGGACGGCCAGTATGGCATCCAACACGTACTCGTTTGACAGGTAGAACCCGGCTATCAAGCCTATCACCAGGTTAATTATAACCACCATCAAGCGGCGCCTGAATTCCTCCAGGTGTTCCATAACAGACATTTGCCTGCCTTCTTCTTGTACTGGTTCTTCTTTTTGTCTTCTGCGTAGAAACCTGTCTCTTAATGACGTTTTAAACACCCCCGATTATTTTCTTTTCCAGTAGCTCCACCAGTTCCTGAATCTGGTCCCAGCCAAACAGCGGGATTTCCCACAAATTAAGTTTTTCCCGATCTATTTCCCCTACCAAAGCCAGCAAATTATCTTCTTCCTGGCAAAGCAGGGGGGCATCTCCACGGACAACTTCTACCTTCGGCTTGTTTTCTCTTTTGTAACCTTCGGTAATGATTATATCCACTTCTCCGGCTTTTTTGGCCAGCTCTTCCAGGGGGATTTCCGAATCTACCTTTTCTATAATAGCCAGTTTCGAAGCAGAAGAAATCATTACCACATCAGAACCTGCCTGGCGGTGCTTCCAGGTATCCTTACCTGGTTTATCCATTTCAAAATCATGCACGTCATGCTTGACAGTACATACCCGGTATCCCTTTTGTTTTAATTCGGGAAGCAGCCTGCAAATCAAAGTTGTTTTTCCGCTGTCAGAATGACCCACAATAGAAATTATGGGGAAAAAACCCATTACTTCACCTCCGGAAGCCTGGTTAACTCTACTTCTATGGTATCCCCCGTTTCCAGGGGAGAATTATCCCGGGGAAGATAAATTAAAGAATTTGACTTTAACAATGAAGAAAGCACACCGGCCCGCTCAAACCGGGGATCCCTGACATAGTAATATCCTTGCCGGTAGGTACACCAGCTACGTATAAAGCGGGGGTCTCTCCCTCCTCTTTGTACAGGGTGCTCCAGGAAAGCGTTAACCAGTGGACGGCGCCAGTTTTTCCGCCCGGTCATCCTGTAGAAAAAAGGGCGCACAAACAAGTCAAAAGTGAGCGAGGCCGCACCCGGGTTACCCGAAAGACAAAACAGCATTTTCTTTTCCTTTCGCGCAACCATCATGGGGGTGCCCGGTTTCATGTCCAGCCCGTGAAACATTTCTCCGGCCCCCGTTTCTTCTGCTACCCGGGGTAGCAAATCATAATCGCCAGCAGAAACCCCGCCGGTAGAAACTACTACATCGCATTCACTGATTGCACGGTTAAATGCCGGTACCATACTGTCTACATTGTCAGGTACCGGCCCATAATTTACAGGTATTCCACCGCAGGCTTCCACCATGGCTCCAATCATTACAGTGTTACTATCGTAAATTTGAAATTCCTTTCTGGGAGCACCAGGTGGAACCAGCTCAGAGCCCGTGGAAATCACTGCTACTACTGGCTTCTGGTAAACCAAAGCTTCCACCCTTCCCAGCGAAGCAAGGACACCCAGGTGAGCTTCCTGGATCACGGTACCGTTGGTCATAATGCGTTCGTTTTCTTTTATGTCTTCACCAACCCGTACAATATTTTCTCCACTTTGAAAGGCTTTCTGCAGTAAAACCTGGTCACCTTCCGTACTTACTTTTTCCCGGGCTACTACAGCATCAGCCCCTTCCGGGACAGGTGCGCCCGTCATTACCCGCACACAACAACCCGGGGTCACTTTACCGGCAAAAAAAGAACCGCTGCCCACCGTATCCAGCACCTTTAAGATAGCCGGGCTGCCGTTTTCCTCAAACCTCACGGTATCTGCAGCCCTGAAAGCATACCCGTCCAGAGGCGAACGTTCAAACGGGGGAATGTCCATCTCTGCCAGTACATCTTCCGCCAACACACGGCCCCTGGCTTCTTCGAGGGGAACCTTTTCCGGCAATTTATGGTATGGACATTCCAGTATCAATTCCCTGGCCTTTTTAATATCCGTTCCCATATATCAAAAACCCCTGCTTTCCACTATTAAGTAAATTCATTAAGTATATGTAACTACTCAGGCATCCACTGCTGCGCCAGGGGGACGGTTCCATCGTCTTCCCTTCGGCCTTGCGCACAGCTAAAGGTGACGCTCGAACCGTCCCCG
>Ga0207421_10007841_pt1 | contig 11259 bp, 5 predicted proteins | sample SodLakKL_010_SED_4_FD_187542 | JGI IMG/M metagenome (GOLD analysis project Ga0207421, IMG submission 187542) | Alkaline sediment microbial communities from Lake Tanatar, Kulunda Steppe, Russia - 8KL_010_SED (SPAdes) (version 2) | ecosystem: Environmental > Aquatic > Non-marine Saline and...
GGTCAGGGGCCAAGCGACCACCCGGAATTTGCGCGCTTTCTGGTCGAATGCGGCATCGATTCCATCTCGGTCACTCCTGACAGCTTCATCCGGGTGAAGGAACAGGTGGCCCGCGCCGAAAGGGGCAGGCCATGAGCGACCGGGCCTCTGCCATGATCCGAAAGACAACTGCCAAACGGAACACTGCCCCCGATTGCCCAACTGCGCGCGCAGCGTTCTCATGGGACGCAGCACGCGGACGGCTGGCGGGTCTGCCGGGTGGCGGTGTGAACATTGCCCACGAGGCTGTCGAGCGGCATCTGCCCGAGCATGCCGATCAGGTTGCGATCCGCTGGCTTGGCCGGGACGACAGCCGCCTTGATATCACCTATGGCGCGCTTGCCGCAGATGCGGCGCGGTTTGCCAATGTTCTGACCGCGCATGGTGTCGGGCGGGAGGCGCGGCTGTTCACGCTGATGGGCCGTGTGCCCGAACTCTACGCGGCCACTTTGGGCGCGTTCAAGGCAGGGCTGGTGGTCAGCCCGCTATTTGCCGCCTTCGGCCCCGAACCCGTGCGTTCGCGCATGGAAATCGGCGAAGCCAGTGTTCTTGTCACCACTGCCACATTGTATCGGCGCAAGGTGGCCGACTGGCACCATGATCTGCCCTCGCTGTGCTTGGTGCTGATCGTAGGGGATGATGCCCCCGAGGGTTGCGTGGCGCTTGGCCCGGCAATGGCTTCTGCATCCGACAGCTTCGAGACGGTTGCAACCAGCGCCGAGGACATGGCGCTTTTGCATTTCACCTCTGGCACAACTGGCAAACCAAAGGGCGTAGTGCATGTGCATGGGGCCGTGGTGGCACATATCGAGAGCGGGCGCCTCGCGCTTGATATGCGCGCGGGCGACATCTATTGGTGTACCGCCGATCCGGGTTGGGTAACGGGCATGAGCTATGGCATCATCGCGCCACTGGCCAATCGCGTCACAATGATCGTGGATGAAGCTGAATTCGATCTGGAACGGTGGTATTCGATTCTCGAACGAGAGCGCGTGCAGGTCTGGTATACCGCCCCTACGGCCATCCGCATGATGATGCGTGCGGGCAAGACGGTGGCACAAAGCCATGATTTCGGGGCCTTGCGCTTTCTGGCCAGCGTGGGAGAGCCTCTAAACGCCGAATGCGTGGTCTGGGGACAAGAGGTATTCGGCCATCCGTTTCACGACAACTGGTGGCAATCCGAGACCGGCGGCATCATGATTGCCAATGCCCCGGCGATGGACATCAAACCCGGATCAATGGGCCAACCCCTGCCAGGCATCGAGGCAGGGGTGGTAACGCGCGAAGGGGGCACCGTGCGCGAACTGGGCGCGGGCGAGATCGGCGAGTTGGCCTTGCGCGCGGGCTGGCCCTCAATGATGCGCGGCTATCTGCATGAGCAGGAACGCTATGCGAAATGCTTTGCTGATGGCTGGTATCTGACCGGCGATCTGGCGATGCGCGACGGCGATGGGTACTTCTGGTTCATCGGTCGCGCGGACGATCTGATCAAGAGTTCTGGCCACCTGATCGGCCCGTTCGAGGTTGAAAGCGCTCTGATCGAACATGAGGCCGTGGCCGAGGCTGCCGTGATCGGCATCCCCGACGAGACCGCAGGCGAAGTGGTCAAGGCCTATGTCACGCTCAATGCCGGTTTCAAGGCCGATGACGCGACTGAACAGGCGATCCGGGGTCATGCCCGCAAGCGGCTTGGCCCTGCCGTTGCCCCGCGCGCAATCCTGTTTCGCGCAACCCTGCCCAAGACCCGGTCAGGCAAGATCATGCGTCGGCTGCTTAAGGCGCGCGAGCTTGGCTTGCCAGAGGGCGATATCTCTACCCTGGAGAGTGATGAGACATGAGCGATCCGACCAAACCGAAACTTGATCATGCTCATATCCGCGATCTGCTGCGTGGCATGATGCGTATCCGCCGCTTTGAGGGCAAATGTGCCGAGCTATACACTCAGGAAAAGATACGCGGGTTCTTGCATCTCTACGACGGCGAAGAAGCGGTAGCCGTGGGTGTAATGGCGGCATTGACACCCCGCGACCGCATTGTATCGACATACCGCGAACATGGCCATGCGCTGGCGCGCGGCATGTCGATGGAATCCGCTATGGCCGAGATGTTTGGCAAGGCCACAGGCTGCTCTGGTGGGCGTGGCGGCTCGATGCATCTTTTCGACCATGAGACCAATTTCTACGGTGGAAATGCGATTGTCGGTGGCGGGTTGCCATTGGCGACCGGCTTGGCGCTTGGCGATATGATGCAGGGTGAAGACCGGGTGACCGTGTGCTTTTTCGGCGACGGCGCGGTGGCCGAGGGCGAGTTTCACGAGGCCATGAACCTGGCCGCGTTGTGGAAACTCCCTGTGTTGTTCATTTGCGAAAACAACCTCTACGCTATGGGAACGGCGCTCGATCGCGCTCAGGCTGAAACCGACATCGCCATGCGTGCGGCCAGCTACGGAATGAAAGCTGAAGCCGTGGATGGCATGAGCGTCACCTCGATGGAGGCCGCGACACGCCGCGCTGTGGCCACGATGCGCGAGACGCCACACCCGCAATTCATAGAGGCGCGTACCTACCGTTTCCGCGCCCATTCCATGTTCGACCCCGAGCTTTACCGCGACAAGTCCGAGGTCAGGGACTGGCGCAAACGCGACCCGATCGAGCGCTTCAAGGGCTGGCTCTTGGACAATAACCTTATCCATGAGGACGAGATCACGGCAATCGAGACCGAAGTCGATGCACAGATTGCCAATGCCGTGGCGGCTGCCGAACAGGCCCCTTGGGAAACGGTTGAAGATCTGGAATGTGATGTCGTCGCAGCCGATCGCCCTGCGCCACCCGCTGCGGCAAAACCTTCGGAAGAAGTGGTGCGCACTACTTACCGCGACGCAGTACGCGCGGGGATCATGGATGCGATGCTGCGCGATGAGCGGGTGTTTCTGATGGGCGAGGATGTCGGGGCCTATGGCGGCACCTATGCTGTCTCCAAGGGTCTGTTGGCAGAATTCGGCGAGACGCGCATCCGCGACACGCCGCTGTGCGAGTCCGGTTTTACGGGCGCGGGGATCGGCGCCGCGATGGTCGGCATGAAGCCAATTGTCGAGATCATGACAGTCAATTTCAGCCTGCTGGCGCTGGATCAGATCCTTAACACCGCGGCCACGATCCGGCATATGTCGGGCGGGCAGTTTGCGGCTCCGGTGGTGATCCGCATGGCAACGGGCGGCGGTCGGCAACTTGCAGCGCAACATTCGCACAGCCTCGAAGGGTGGTATGCCCATATTCCGGGGTTGCGCGTGCTGGCACCGGCGACGCTCGAAGACGCGCGCGGGATGCTGTGGACAGCGTTGCACGACCCTGATCCGGTGCTGATCTTTGAACATCTGCTGCTGTACAACCATACCGGCGATCTGGCCGCAGATGCCGGAGCAGTCGAGATTGAGCGCGCGGCGATACGTCGGCCGGGCCGTGACATTACCCTGATCACCTACGGCGGCTCGCTCTACAAGACACTAGAGGCCGCCGAGGCGCTTGCCGCCAAGGGCATTGAGGCCGAGGTGATAGACCTGCGCGTGCTGCGCCCGCTGGATGACAAGACGATCATGGCTTCCGTGGCGCGCACCCGCGGCGCGGTGGTGGTGGACGAAGGCTGGCGGACAGGGTCACTCTCTGCCGAAATTGCGGCGCGGATTATGGAACAGGTGTTCTGGCATCTTGATGCGCCTGTGGGGCGGGTGTGTTCTGCCGAAGTGCCGATCCCGTATCCAAAACATCTGGAAGAGGCCGCGATCCCTCAGGTTGCCGACATCATTGCGGCAGTCCACTCAAGCCTTGGAGTGCGGGCATGACCACCTTCAAGATGCCATCTCTGGGCGCGGATATGGAAGAGGGCAAGCTTGTAGAGTGGCTGGTCAGCCCCGGCGACAGCGTGGCGCATGGCGATGTGATCGCTGTGGTCGAAACCCATAAGGGGGCCATCGAGATCGAAATATTCGAAGCCGCCGTGATTGACGAATTCTTGGCCGAAACAGGCCAGACGCTGCCCGTCGGTGCCCCTCTGGCGCGCATCCATCCGCGCGGTGAGAAGTCAGAGGTTGCCTCTGACAATCGCCCCGAGGTTCAGGACCAAGCGCCAAAACCTGCAAGACAAACCGACCCGGTGAAGCCTGCCGCCGCGCGCAGGCCCAAACCGGAAACTCCCCGCGCATCCCCCAGCGCGGACGCACCGCCACCTGCCTCCCCTGCTGCGCGAAAATTGGCGGATCGCGCCGGTGTGGAGCTTGGCGCGATTGCTGGCACAGGCCCCGGCGGGGCGATCCTGCTGGCCGATGTCAGGGCGCGGATCGAAACGCCGGATGCTGCGACACCGGATGACTGCATCGAAGGCCAGATGGCCGATGTCACAGACGCGCGCCCGCATCCCGCCAAGCCCGGTCTTGACATGGCCGCGATGCGTCAGGCCATTGCGGCAGCGATGAGCCGCTCGAAGCGCGAAATACCGCATTATTATCTCGCGCGGACAATTGACATTCAACCCGCCACGGACTGGTTGGCCGCGCGCAACCTCGGGCGCGATCCCGAGGCGCGGATATTGATGGGGGCCCTGTTCTTGCGGGCCACGACACTTGCTGTGACACAGGTGCCCGAACTAAATGGCCATTTCAACGATGGCGTGTTCCGACCGTCTGACGCTGTGCATGCCGGGCTAGCCGTGGCGATGCGCGGTGGCGGGTTGATTGCGCCCGCGATCCGGGATGCGCAGACACTGGGGCTGGACGCCATGATGGCCGCCATCCGCGATGTGGTCGCGCGCGCGCGCAATGGCAGGCTGCGCAATTCCGAGATGACCCAAGGCACCATAACCGTCTCCAGCATGGGCGATGGCGGGGGTGATGCGCTGTATGGCGTGATCTACCCCCCGCAGGTGGCGATCGTGGGTTTTGGCGCGCCGGTGCGTCGCCCTTGGGTCGTGGATGACACGGTCTTGCCGCGCAGCACTGTCACGGTGACGTTGTCTGCCGACCACAGGGTCAGTGATGGTCGGCGCGGTGCGCGTCTGCTTGGTGAAATCGAACGCCTTCTGAAGGAGCCAGACAAATTATGACCGAAGCTGAAATCCGCCGGGCGTTTCTGGAAGAATTGACCTTGATCGCCCCTGACATCGACCCCGCAACCGTGGGTGACGACGACCATCTTCAGGATGATCTGGAGCTGGACTCGATGGATTTTCTGAATCTGATCATGGCGCTGCACAAACGCCTTGGCGTCGCGGTGCCCGAAGCCGACTACCCGCAAATCGCAACACCGGGACGCGCAGTGCGCTATCTCGCCCGCGCGCTGGACTGACAACAGTTGAAAGGAGGTTTGTCTACGCATCAGACTGTCCAGTTTCTGGACAAGTAACGATCACGCCGCAGACCGGCACGCCAATACCCGAACGAGCGTCCGGCGTATAATGACTTCTGGGGCAGTAGGCCTGAGGCAGTGAACCGTACCAGCAGCACGGTTGAAACAAGACCTCGGCCACGCAACACAAAGGCGGGATTTGCACCCGCCTTCACATATGCAAATCGCAGGACGCTTGCCTGTACCGCGTTAACCCGGAGAAAGAACATGCCAGAAGCTCTGCAACACGACAAGACGCCCGGCTCTGCCAGACTGGCGCACCCTACTATTTCAGACGCCTTAGGACCAAAACCCGTTATTTTGGTATGTATTGATCGTTCGTGCCATGGACACCGGGTATTGGCGCATGCGGGGGCATTCGCGCGCACAGTTGGCGGTGAACTTATCCTCTTGCGGGTACTTGCCCCCTATTTCGAAAACGACTGCCCCCTCGATCCGATTGATTGGGAAGTGCGTCGCCGCGAGGCAGGCGCAGCACTTGCCGAATTGGCCGAGCGTGGCTGCATTGAGGCCGAGATTGTCCTGTCCCATGGGTACCCGGCGGACGAGATCTGCCATCAAGCCACCCGCTGCGGCGCAGAGCTTATTGTGCTAGGCCGTTTTGGTGAAAACATTGATGATATAGGCCCGACGGCCGGCATCGGGACGACCGCGCGCAGCGTGCTCGAATGCGGACATCAGCAGGTGCTTCTTGTTCCGGAAAACGCGCAGGGAACTCAGACGTTGCGGCGCATTCTTGTGCCGCTCGACGGGTCTTGCTGGGCAGAAAGCGCGCTGCCTGACGCAATGCGTCTGGCACGCTCCAGTGGCGCAGAGATCGTTCTTGCGCATATCGTCACATTTCCCGAGTTTGTCTGCCCAACTCCGCCCGAATCCGTGGATATGGAATTGCGCGAACGGATCATGGATCGCAATACCCGCGCGGCAACCCGGTATCTTGAACGACAGCGCGCCATGCTGGCCGAACAAGGTGTCGTGGTGCGTACATGTATCGACACAGGCCCGGATGCGCGCATCAGTTTGCTGAAAATGCTGCGCGACCACGCCTTTGATCTTGTTGTACTGTCGGCACGTGGAAGTGGTTTTCGTCATCTGCCGGGCCTGCACTTCGGAAGTGTTGCCGCGCATCTCAGCCTGCACAGCGCCACCCCCCTTCTGATCATGCGACCGGACACAGAGACAACACGCCGCAACAGCCAACGGGACACCGTCGCAACTGGTTCGGTGCAAGCTGCCTCACACCTATGAGCGGGGCTGCGCCCCATCCGGTTTCGCAACCGCCAGAGGTGCGGGCGGCATATGCACTTGCTGCGCAACATCATCTGCATGACAGAGCGCCGTGTTCGCCGCCCGCTCTGGCAGAGCTTGGCGCGATACGCGATTGGGTGCCGCGCGCGTTGGTGGCTGCGCGCATGGCCGCCCCTGAAAATCTGACCGCAGCCGAGTGGATGCTCGACAACGATTACCAGTTGCGCCGCGCGTTGCTCCAGATCAGCGCCGACATGCCCCGCGCATTCCTGCGCCGACTGCGCGCGCTGCTGCCAGCAGACATTGCTACGGGATCATTGCGGCCAGATCGTCGCGGCGGCGCGCCACGTATCTACGCCATGGCCCACGGGTTGCTGGCAGTGTCGCAGATGCAGGTATCCCTGCCGGTATGCGTCCGTTTCCTGCGCGCCTATCAGGAATGCGCACCGCTCGATATCGCCGAATTATGGGCCTTTCCCTCTATGCTGCGGGTCGCGGCGCTGGAAGTGCTGATTGTGGCCGTCAGCCAGCGATTTCCGAATGTCGCAGCGCCGCTATCGCTCGACCGACTTTCGGAATTGCCAACTGGGCTTGACGCCGCTGAGTGTATCGCGCGGGCAATGGCCACGCTATCAGCGCTAAAAATGATCGATTGGAAAGTGGTTTTCGACGCCTCAAGCCTTGTTGAAGAGGTTCTCGCCGGTGATCCTGCCGGGGTCTATCCGTTGATGGAGTTTCGCAGCCGCGACGATTACCGCAAGCGCATCGAAGAGATCAGCACATCATCCCCTCACACAGAGCGCGAGATTGCAGAAGCGGTGGTTGCCCTTTGCACCCAGTATCCGAATGACCCTTTGCAAGGGCATGTTGGCTGGTGGCTTCTGGGCGACGGTCGCCGGGCTTTCGAGGCGCAGATGGGCACGCGCCGGTCTTTTCCGGGGCGTATGCGTCAGGCGGCGGGGCAGCATGCGAGGGTGATTTATGCGCTGGCTTTGGGATTGGCATGGCTGGCCGCACTGGTTGTCCCTGCGACCTATCTTTGGTGGTTGGCCGCAGGGCCGCTGGTCTGGGCTGTGGGCATGGCCTTAGCGCTGGGTCCCGCTTCGGTGCTCGGGGTGACAATCGTCAACTGGCTGGTCACCCTCGTGATTGCTCCGCGCCGTTTGCCGAAGCTGGATTTCCGCCGCGCCATCGCGCCCAACTGCCGCACTGCCATTGCGATCCCGGCACTGGTATCCAAACCCGAAGATGCGGCCGAACTGGCACAGCAGCTTGAGGCGCATCGCCTGTCGAACCCTGATCCGATGCTTCAATTCGTCCTGCTCAGCGACCACCCTGATGCACAGGCCTGCACGTTGCCGCAAGATACCGAAATCAGGCGCGCCCTGATTGATGCGATTGATGGGTTGAATGCGCGCTACGGCGATGGCCTTGGTGGCGGGCCATTCCATCTGCTGCACCGCGCCCGCATTTACGCGCCGAACGAAGGCTGTTGGATGGGCTGGGAGCGCAAGCGCGGCAAGATCGAACAGCTCAACGACCTGATCCTCAGTGGCGACCGCGATGCCTTTGTTTGTCGGGCTGGTGACACCCTCGCGCTGCGCCGAGTGCGGTTCGTGCTTATCGCCGACGCCGATACAATGCTGCCGCCGGGTTCGGTCAATCGTCTGGTCGGCACGCTGGCGCATCCGCTGAATGCCGCACGCTTTGACGCCAATAGCGGGCAGGTGCGGGGGGGATATACCGTTCTTCAGCCCAGAGTGGAAATCTCGCCGGAAATGGCAACACAGACCCTTTTTGCACGCCTTTATACGGGTGACACCGCGATCGATATCTATTCCCGCGCAGTCTCGGACGTCTATCAGGATCTGTTCGGAGAGGGCAATTTTACGGGCAAGGGCCTTTATGAAGTGGCGTCCTTCGCGCGCAGCCTGAAAGGGCGGGTACCCGAGGGGCGCATCCTGAGCCATGATCTGTTTGAGGGGTTGCATGGCCGCGTCGGGCTGACCAGCGATATTGTGGTCTATGAAGGGTTCCCACAAGGATACCCCGAACAAGCTGCGCGGATGCACCGCTGGATACGTGGCGACTGGCAATTGCTGCCATGGCTGGGCCGCCGCGTTCCCGGTCCGGATGGCGCGCTGCTGCAATGCCGCTTCACATTTCTGGGGCGGTGGAAACTATTGGACAATTTGCGACGCTCGCTGGTGCCGGTCAGCCTGTTGATGCTGGTTCTGGCAGGCTGGGCGGTGCTTCCGGGCAGCCCATGGGTCTGGACAGCTCTGGCAGTTCTGGTTCTGGGGGCGCATCTGTTCACCGATCTGGTCACTGGATTTGCGCAGGGACGCAGGCGGGGGGCGGCGCGCTCGACACTGATGCGCGCACGGGAAAATGCAGGCCGCTGGGCGCTGGGGATTACCTTTTTGATCACCGACGCGGTAACGGCGCTTGATGCCATTCTGCGGACCTTGTGGCGGTTACGGCGCGGGCGGCGGCTGCTGGAATGGACCCCGGCGGCACAGGTTGCCAAACGGTTTGCCCACCGCAACCCTCGGCGCGCCGCGTGGCAGTCGATGTGGCCTTCGCCTGCGGTCGCGGTGCTGGCCGGTGCCTGGCTGGCAATGTTTCACCCGACTGCGTTGCCCGCAGCAGCCGGGCTTTTGGTCTTATGGCTTGCCGCGCCCGAGATTGCGCTGGCCACCTGCCGCTGTGCAGACGAGCCAGAGCCAGAGTTGGACGCATCCGACCGCGCCTTTCTGCGGCGGATTGCCCGGCGCAGCTGGCTGTTCTTTGAAACCTTCGTGCGCCCTGAAGACAATTGGCTGCCACCCGACAATTTTCAGGAAGCCCCGCAGGCAGGGGTCGCACATCGAACCTCGCCCACAAATATCGGGATGCTGCTCATGTCGTCGCTGACCGCATGGCGTCTGGGGCATCTGGGTCTGCCCGAACTGGTGAGCAGGACACGCAACACGCTCGATAGCATGGACGAGCTTCAAAGCTGGCGCGGCCATCTGCTCAACTGGTACGAGACCCGCCATCTGGCACCGCTAGAGCCACGCTATGTCTCGACTGTTGACAGTGGTAATCTGGCTGTCAGCCTGATCACGCTAGGTCAGGCGACGCTGGCCGCGCGCCATGAGCCAGCCTTCAGCTCTGCCCGCTGGGATGGGCTGCATGATACGCTTGCACTGCTGGCCGAAGCGGTCAAGATGAACGAGAATGCGCATGTCTTCCACGGGAGTTGCCCGCAGGTCCTGCAAAACATGATGCAGGATATCGCGCGTGTGCGAGATATACCAGAAGTCTGGGCCGCCACGCTGGCGCGGTTATGTGGCGAGTCCCTGCCGGCCCTGGAAGCCTGCGCACGCGATGCGATTGCAGGCAGCGAAGCTGCGCATGCGGCACCCTTGCGCGAAGTGCAGACATGGCTGGAGCGCACCCGCCACCATCTGAGCGCGATGGAGCGTGACCTGATCGCACAGCAAGGCTGGCGCGCAGTGCTGGCCCGGGCGCCAGCCGATTGTGCCGAGCGTGCGGAGACGGTGGCGCAGACCTTGCCGCATGGTCTGCCACTGACCGAAGCCAGCGCCGCCTTCAAGATCGCCCGCGACCGGCTTTTCCAACCCGGAACATTGCTGGAAGATGAACCCACGCGCAACTGGATTGACGAATTGGACCGCGCGCTCGAACAGGCCGCGCAAGCGCACACCGCACTGGACCGCGCTTTGAAGGTGATCTCGGCGCGGGCGCGCGACTGGGCGCATGGAATGGATTTCCGAATATTGCTGGACACGCATACACGGTTGTTTTTCATTGGATACGATGTCGGAGTCGGCAGGCTTGATCCCAATCGCTATGATTTACTTGCCTCTGAAGCAAGGCTGGCAAGCTTTTTTGCGATCGCCAAGGGAGATGCAGGTCTTGAACACTGGTTCCAGCTTGGCAGGCCCATAACTGGCGACGGCAACAGTCTGGCGCTCGTCTCATGGAACGGGTCGATGTTCGAATATCTTATGCCGCGCCTTTTCCAGCGTAGCCCGGCGACAACGCTGCTGGGCCGAAGCGACCGCGCAGCCATCGATAAGCAACGCACCTATGCCGCGCGGCTTGGTGTGCCTTGGGGAATTTCGGAATCAGGCTATGCCGCACAGGACCCTGAAGGGAAGTACCGTTATCACGCTTTCGGCGTGCCCGGCCTGGGCGTTCGGCGCGGGCTGGCACGCGATCTGGTGATTGCGCCCTATGCCACCTTTCTGGCGTTGCAACTGCGCCCCAAGGCCGCGCTGGCCAATCTGCGCAAGCTGGCGGGCATGGGCCTTATGGGGCGATACGGGTATTTCGAGGCAGTCGATTTCACCGCTGATCGTGTACCGGTGGGGGCGCGGTTCGTACCGGTACGCTCTTACATGGCCCATCACCACGGCATGAGTCTTGCAGCGCTCGGCAATGCGCTTTGTGACGATATGCTGGTGAACTGGTTTCATAATGACCCGCATATTCGAACGGTGGAATTGCTGCTCAGCGAGCGTATCCCCTGGGACGTGCCTGTTGAAGAAACACGCGCCGACGAAAC
>Ga0207421_10007843_pt1 | contig 11256 bp, 9 predicted proteins | sample SodLakKL_010_SED_4_FD_187542 | JGI IMG/M metagenome (GOLD analysis project Ga0207421, IMG submission 187542) | Alkaline sediment microbial communities from Lake Tanatar, Kulunda Steppe, Russia - 8KL_010_SED (SPAdes) (version 2) | ecosystem: Environmental > Aquatic > Non-marine Saline and...
TTTCATCCCTTGGCCTTTCAAATGATGAAAAACCATTATGAAAGATGGCAGGTAACTGCTGTCTTTGATATATGATTGACCTGCTATCTTTGATAATCGGATTGAGGATAACTGCCGTGTTTGATATATGAAAGACGGCGGACAGTAAAAAGTATTTTTGATGTCTGGGGGGAGGGGATAACTGCCGTGTTTGATAATGGGGTATGGGAGGGGAGGTGAGTTTAAGGTGTTTTCAAACGTGTTCGAGGTGTGTTTGTGACGTATTCAAGGTGTTTTGTGATGTGGTTTAAGATGATTTAAGGTGATTTAAGGTGTGTTTAGAGACATACTTTAAGGTGTTTTTAAGATACGTAAGTTATTTAAATCGTCTTGAAGTGTATCCCTAGGAGTTTCCAGTGTAACGTAATCAGAATCACTTTCTTTGATAACATTCATCAAAAATTAGTCTGGGAATCTATTTACAAATTTTTTCATATTCTCAAAGTAATCGTCAATCTTCTTTGAAACATATTTTATCCTTTTAAAATCATTTTCAAGTTCTTCATTCAAGGTATTTTTGACCATGCTTGGGAGATATCCATTTGCGGATGTAATAGGTGTATATCCTAAATATTTAGATGGTATCTTTTCATAAAAAAACCTTCTCCGCCAGGCAGGTAGCCTGGGTAATCCAAGAGTTTCATTTGCACCACTACCTCTACCATCTTCTTCAATTAAAAGAGAAGGGAGTCGATGGGCTAAAAAATAGAGATGTCCATGGACTCTATACCCCACATGTAGATCACAATCTTGATAAAAATCCAATTTTCTTGTATCATATGAGGTATCTTTCACTATGAAATCTTCCTTCTCGGCTTTTGCTGCGATCTTTTTATAAAATTTTTCTTTGCTTTTTGGTGTATGTTCATCTGCCTCAATTCCTCTATGAAAGCTACAGTACTTTTTTGCGTTACTAAATAGGTCTGATAAAATTTCAATAATTTTCAAAGATTGATCCAAATAAATTTGATTAGCAGGTGGAGTGAAGACAATTTTTTGTATCTCTTCAGGAATCTTCAATCTCTCACCGATATGTTCAGTATCATACCAAACTGGACACCCTGTCATCACAAAATTATCATATCCATTGTTTTTTAAAGCTCTTTGAGTCAAAAAATCTCTACAACTACCCCCTATACCCGTATTAATTTGTTCTAAAAGAGTTTTTGATTTGTTTGAAAATTTATAATTTTCAACACTTATTTCATCACCTGGAAATCCTCTCCATCCGCCTCCTAAATATGTTATCGGTGTTTTAATTCGATTTAAATCTTCAACAAGAGGATAAACTTTAGGGTACATATTAGGTGAGTATCCAGGACCTCCATTTATGATGATTAATTCAGCTTCATTTAATAAGTCTATTTTGTCGTCTAATTTTTTGAAGGATTTTAATTCTACTAATTCCTTATCTGGTTTTAAATGTTTTAGAACCTTTTTACCATATTCCCTAATTAAAAAATCTCCTACATTCTTTATCGACCTTTCTAAAAAAACATACATTCAAATATCCTCCCATTGTAGTATTTCATCTTCATCTAATTGATTTTTTGCCTTCTTACCCAATACTTTATTCAGATATTTAGGGGATATTCCGGTTCCGGGCCTTTTCAAAGAAACTTTTTCTCTTTTTATTTCTTCTCCTTTTTTTATCGCCTTACTAGCTACTATACTTCTCCTTGCAAACATTCTAGAGTCCTGCTCGGTTTCTAATGGTTCTTTAAAAGAGGATCCATTAGTCTTATTCAATAGTTCAATATTTTTAAAAAATACCTTGATATCTTCAGGGTCCATCGCATGATAATGGTCATTACCTGGTAATGTTTTATCAAGTGTAAAATGTTTTTCAATAATTTCAGCCCCTTTGAGATACGCATTAATCAAGGTAATCATACATTTATCTGGAGGAACATGATCAGAATAACCAATTGTAAGATTACTAAAAATTTTATCTAAATGGCCAATCATATTCAAATTAGCATTTTCATGTTTTGTCGGATATTCTAAAATGCAATGGAGAACGGAAATTTTTTCGTCTTCGATACCTGCTTTTTTGAAAACTGAAACTGCCTCGTATATCTCTGCCAAATTACTTGCCCCAGTGGATAGAAGGACCGGTTTTTTCTTTTTTGCAATGTGTTTTAAAAACGGTAGGTTAGTGATATCAGCACTTGCAATTTTAAAGGCAGGCAAAATATCATTTAAATAATCGACAGCTTCGAAGTCAAAGGGTGTAGAAAGAAAAGATATTTTGCATTCATCAATTGTGTATTTAGCAATTTCATGGAAGTCCTCATCATCAAATTTATCAAATTTTTTGAAGAGTTCATATTGAGAAGTAGTACTCTCTTCATCAGTATCCCAATATGCTGGAGAATTTTTTGATGCTAATTTTTCAGCTTTATATGTTTGAAATTTTACAGCATCCACGCCTGCTTTTGAAGCCTCCCTAACCATCTTTTTCGCTGCTTCCATCAAAGATATGTTTTCTTTATCAGCGATGTCATAATAATTGACACCTATCTCCGCAATCAGATATGGTCTTTCCAACTCATCAATACATTTTCCATCTATCTCCATATTATCACTTTTTATTTAATCGAATATCAAGTTTTTAACCCTCTTTATTCCATTTCTAATATCGAATGTATCTAACGATTCATACATAAAATTCCTTTTATCTTTATTTCTAACATATTCAGTTATTGCCACTTTTAGGTTTTCTTTTGAAGTGAAATCAGCAAGTCCTAGATCCCATATACCTCTACAAATATGTGAAAATAGATGTTTGGTTTCACGTTGGTTTTGAGAAGTAGAGATTACTGGCAGATTCATAGAGGTAGCTTCATAAATTGTTCTACCGTTAGAAGTAAGGAGTAAATCTGCTTTTAACATATGGTCTGACATCCTATTAATATTTTGACTTACTTTGATTTTTATGTGGTTAGGAATCGTTTTTATATATCTGTTTAACTCCTCGATATACTTGTAACCAAGACCCAACACAATATCAGTTGTTATATCTAGGTCATCATTCTCTTCTATTAATTCGACTATAGCTTTCAAGGACTTCAGTGTCATATTGTTCTCATCAACACCTCCAAAAGATATCATTATTCTTTCAACATCATCGATATTCGATTTTGTATTCATATACCTAAATTCATCTCTCAAACAAACGTATTTATGACCATAAAAATGGTTTGTAGGTGGGGTTGAGAATTCATAAAGAGCATTAATCACTATATCCGCGATCTCAGATCCTTCTCCCATATCCTCAAAATTTATTATCCTATCAACCTTATCTCTCATACAATCCATATATTCTTTAGTTGTATCTAAAATATCATTCACAAGGATGTCTGGTTTTTTATTTTTTATTATATTCTCAAAGTCCTTCTCGTTTTCGAACTCAAAAAAGGGAAAATTATTATCTTGAAGAAGTTGCTTAGCCAAATCGTCCTCTCTGCTCACACCAAACAAAACATCATGCTCATGAATCTGTTTTGCAAGAGTTATACCTCTACTAATATGACCCAATCCAGTATCAGAATTTCCTATAACTCTATAAATCAATAATTTTCTTTTTAAGTAATTCTCAGCTAAAATCCAATCTCCGTAATCATCTATATCAATACCTTCTCTTTTATTCACCTCTTTAAAAAGAGGGTTTTTACCTATTCTTTTCCCATCTGTGATAACATCTTTTCGGGTTAAAAAAATTCCGATTTCTTCAAATATTTTTTCCATATACTGTCTGTTCTTCCGCGCAGACGATAATAATTCCATATCGCTATTTTTTCCTTTCCAATAATGAGCAGTAGCGTCAGTTGTAAAAATTACACTATCTGCGTTATTTTCCAATCCCTTTTTTATACCTTGATCTAAGGACTTAACTGAAATTAAAGGGGTCGTTGGTTGAAAGGATAAAACAAAATCATATTTTTCTTCTTGCTCTATATATGCATGTTTTATCACAGGAGATAAAGGCGTTTCATCATCTGCTAAATCCTCTGGCCTTGTTACTACTTGATCTACACCAAAATACTTGGCTATTTGTGCTATTTCTTTATCATTAGTCGTTACAACTGTTTTATCGATAAGTGATGATTTCTTACTGATATTTATTGCATAATATATCAAAGGCTTATCATCGAGCACTCTGCAATTTTTTCGTGGTATGCCTTTAGACCCCCCTCTTGCGGGTATTATAGATATTACTTTTTGACTCAGCTAAATCACCTTTACATTATTTTTTGATTCAAAATCATATAACTACATTAACCTTTTGGTAATTGAATTCCATCCTATCCAAATATCACCTAAAATAACTAATTATGTTATTTTATCTATTACCATACCGAATATTTCATATGCATCTTCATGAAATTTTATGGTCATATTTTATTTACATAAAGATTTAAATGGAACATAATGTTTTCAAATTCGTGACTCTGAAGAAAGTTGTCAAAGACATGGGAACCATAGGATTAATGAACATTATTCTAAAGGGAAGAGGGATCATACTATTACCTTTTTTAACGAAATATTTGGGAGCTAGTGGATATGGTTTATGGGTACAATCGTTTGCTATGATTGGAGTTGCACTACCCCTACTTAGATTAGGAGTTCCTTATTCCATAAGTAGAATCTTTCCTTCTAGAGAGAGTAACGAAGAGATAAGTAAGGATTTTTATTCTCTATCATTCCTTGTTTTCTTGATTTCCGCAGCAGTTTCCATATCACTTTTTGTTTTCCCACAACCTCTAGCTAATGCTATTTTTGAGGGACATATATTGATAGTTAGATTAGTTGCAATCATCATTCTTGTTTATTCTTTAGATAGAGTGATGCTTTCTGTCTTTAGAGCCTTTAGAGAGATGAAAAAATATTCACTACTAAATGTGAGTTATCAGTATGGAGAAATGGTTCTTGCAATATCTTTTGTTTTATTAGGATATGGTGTAGTCGGAGCTTTATCCGCTATATTGATCGGAAGAAGCGTTTTACTTGTTGTATTGTTATATATTACCTCAAGAAGATTCAATCTCTCTTTACCTGATTTATCACGAACTAAAGAATACCTAAATTTTGGATTACCAACAATTCCATCCTCAATCTCTTACTGGGTAATAGCCACCAGTGATAGATTCTTAATTGGGTTTTTTCTTAGTGTAACATATGTTGGTTATTATAATCCGGGTTATACTATAGGAATAGTTATACCTATGATGATAGTTGGGATCTATGGATTTGTTTTGGTTCCAACACTTTCGGATTATTACGAGGGGGGGGATATTTTTAAAGTTGAACAAATCCTAGGGCTATCTTTAAAATATTTCTTACTTATTTCAGTACCCTTTTTCTTTGGTATATTATTGCTATATGAACCTATCTTGACAATTTTAACTACTCCAGAAATTGCTTCACAGGGGGGTATTATAGCAGTGTTTACCGCCTCTACAGGTATAATTCACGGAATTCGTAGTATTTATACCCAACAGCTTGTTCTAAAAAAGAGAACAAAAATTATCGGTATGGTCTATACTATCGCCGCTGTAGTGAATCTAGGAGGAAATATAGTTTTAATACCAAAAACCGGTATAATAGGAGCAGGTATTACTACAGTTGTAGCTTATGCATTGGCAATGATTATGATGATTTACTTTTCTTTAGGTGTAAAAGAGATTTCAATACATCTTGATTACAAATCTTATTCTAAAATAGTAGCATCCTCACTAATCATGGCTTTACTCGTTTATTCCGTTAGGCTATACGTATGGTCCAACCTCTTCTTCCTGATAGCGCTAGGGGTCGTGGTGTACTTCTCTGTACTGTATGCGATCGGTGGAGTCGAGAAGAAGGAGATCGATTTTTTGAAAGGGGTGGTGGGTTAAAATATGAAAACATTATTTTAGTATCTGTTTAAATTCATCTATACTCTCTGGCATTGAGACCCCAATTTTATTAAATAGATTTTCTAACGATTTATTTTTATAATTTAATAATCTTATTAAACTGATTGTTTTTGTATCTTCTAATAAGAACTTCGAGGTTAACAATGCTGTTGATATGTCACCAATAACATATTTGGGAGGATTGTTTATCAGGTGAAGAAAAATGATTTCCATAGGAACAGATTGGGAAAGTAGTTCCTCAGAACCTATAGCATTTTTAAGGTAATGATTCTTTTCCCTTGGATGATACTTAACCAATATGTTTTGCCTATCTAGTATAAAAGGTATTATTTCATTCTTATATTTATTTAATAATCTATGATTAATTAAAAAGTCAGAGTGAGGTAAAACCAATACACTACTATTAGATTTTTGAGGGATTTCTACATCAAATTGATTCGTGATTGATTTTGTGAGACCACTTTCATTTAAGTTGATAATATCTTCTACTTTAATAGGTTCGATTGGTTTATTTTTAAGCTCTGACCTAACATGTTTAGGCCGTAAAACCATGTATCTATTTATGTATCTATATTGACCGTGATACCTTGTTCTTGTGCACCATCTACCCAAAATCAACTTATAAAGTAACATAACCAATGAGCCAAATCTCGGGTTTGGTAAAGAATGCTCAGTGTAGGGAGCCGCACCATCTTCTACGTAAACACTGCTTCCACCTTTTTTGTTTGTCAGGTAAGCAAGATATTGAGATAAAACTTTAGAGTCGTTAAATACATATGAATATTTAATATCGTCATTAGAATATCTTTTTTTAAGCTTATTTACTTCCCTTTTAAAGACATATACGCTTTTGAATACATTAAAAGGAGATGAAGTTCTCAATTTTACATCATAACTTCCTTGGGTGGTAATAATTTCATCGAATGGATTTTGTCTCCATTTTTTGATCGCAGATATTAACTTATCAACATAAGGGAAACTCTGAGTGATTATTAGCTCTTTTTTGATTGCATCCGATTTAGAATCGGAGGCAATAGCACAGGATAAAATAACATGATACGGGGTTGAACACATGTATACTTCTTTCATTCGCTATCAACTTCCCTTACTTGATAAGTGTAATAAAATCCATTATCGTAGATTCTATCAACAGACGGATCATTGTTTAATTTGTTATATGACGTTTGATTAAAAAACCAGTTTTCCTCATATTCGGTAAATACTTCTTCGAATAATAACCGTGTAAGATCTGTATGGATAATGTATCCTGAAAAATTTTGTCCCACTTGTTCATGGTCAGAATAACCAAAATGTTTTGGCATGTTCTTTTCTTCCATACTATGGACTCTTTCTAGAACAGAATAACGACCATATATTAAGTGAGACATGCGTCTTCTACTTGTTCCAAACTGCCAATAAGATTCGTTAGGACCTATATTTTCAAAAATCCAATCGCTTCCATGATATTCCTCTGATGGAACTTGACGATTCCCACTTTTAGACATTGGTGATGGATACACACTAAACACAGATAATATTATTAAGATGCAAATCAAAATAACAAATGTTTTATACCTTTTTTTCCCGCTATATGTTGGATTTATCATTAATACTCCAATTATGAAAATTGAGAAAAAAATGAACCATTTGAAGACCCTAGTAAAAGTAACAAAATACGCCAAAGCATTTATTCCAGACCAGAGAACAAATATTCCAAAACCTGCTATGAAAAATCCTGTAAATTTCTCGTCAAAAAGTGATAAAAGAAAGTTTTTTCTGCTTTTTAGCAGAAATAAAAATACAACCACAATTGAAACCAAAAGAAGAATCAAATTTAATCCAAATCTGAATGTGATTATTTGAGCTGCATCGATCAATCTTACACCGTATACACTATAGCCTTCTGTGTAACTACTTAAAGCAGGGTTTACATCGGATTCATAAAATAACGAAATAATAACATTCTTAAACCCGTGCTGGATAGTTGGAAATAAAAAATACCAAAAAAACCAAATTGATAATAAACCTATTGTAATTCTCGTCGTACTTCTATTTAACTTTGTTATAAGGGTAGAAAATGACTTTTTCTGGGAAATATACATAAACAAACTAAAAAGTATGATTATGAATAACACATATACTGATGCTATCGGATGAGAAAATATCACATATAACGTTAAAATAAAATAAATGGATGACAGGCTTGTAACTTTTTTATCGGTATTAACTTTTATCAATAAATAAAGGATAATAGGTAAAAAGAAAAATACCATAACATTTGGTATGATATTGATATGGCTAGTACCAAATATTAGCAATGTTCCTATAAGGACCAGATATTTATATCTAGTGTAGTTAAAACCGTATCTGAACAATACATATATCGAACATATAAAAAACAAATAGAATACTAATGAAAGTAATTGAAACAATAACCCAAAAGGAATTTCAGTAACCAATGCAATATTCGATGATAATATATGTATTCCTGGATAAAAGTTTTGAGAGGGTACAGATCCACTAGCTACAATCTCTTTTATATTCCCAATATGAGAAATTATATCTCCACGACTGTACACAAAGTATCCTCTGAAAATAGGCAAGGCAATAATAAGAGTGTTAACGAGAATTATCAATCCTAATCCAAGATGTATAAGTTTTGCTTTACTGGAAAATATTACTACAATAGAACTAGACACAAGCGATAACAAAACTAAAAACCAAAAATAAGTTGAAAATTGAGAATATATAGAAAGTTCATAACTTCTAGCAGGAGAAGATAACATTAGGCAAATCACAATGAATATTGCTGAGATTAAAGCAATAAGCAACAACAATTTTATTTTAGTTTCTTTGTCATATATCATGATGATATCATTCTTTTATATGTTTTGATTTATACTTCGGATACAAATTCAAAAACTTTTTTGAATCTTTCTCTTTTGAAGTATTCGATTATTTCTGGGTCATTGATCCTTTCTTCCTGATTGATGAATGCTTGAAAATAACCTGGAATATGCCCTATTCCATACATTGGTTTTGAGGATATATAAAACAATATTTTAGCCATCAACATGACCGGATGGTAATGTTGGATGTATGATCGATATCCATGAAACTTCCCCATCTCATACATATTTTCCAAGGTAGTATTCGTTTCTCTAACGAGATATCCCCAAACTTCATCTATATGATCTACCTCATAACCCCTCATAATAGCTTTTGCGTGTATTACATCCGATGAAGCATCTGTAACCGGGAATCCACCGATATTATCTAAGAATGTCTTTCTGTAAACCCTTATTTCATCAAAGGGTTCGTTAACCCTATTTTCACTACTATAAATAACTAAATTTTCATCTTTTAAAAGTTGTTTAGGATTTTTTAAAAGGGAAACGTCTACTTTTTTTTTCAAAGTCATTAATTTGGGACTAGCTATAGCTAAATTTGGGTGCTTGTCCATGTATCTTATCATTTTTTCAAAGGATTCATCGTGGAACCTGGCATCGGCATCTATTTTGGCCAAATATTTTACACTTTTTGATAACTTCAATGTTTCTTCAAACCCTCTACGTAAAACTCTAGAAAAATGTTTACCAAAGGTTCGTTCCTTATGATCATCTAGTCTAACAGAATGTATCCAATCATATTTTGTAGTTAAATTTTTTAAAATTTCAGGAGTTCTATCAGTGCTTCCATCATCGATGATGACCCAAGCATTCGGAAGGAGCTTTTGATCTATGACACATTGAGCCAATTCAATTAGATTATCCTCCTCATTCTTCATTGGAGTTATCAAGTTGTAACTTGATGTTTTCATCCTATCGTTTTCTCCAGTTCTGTCAAATAATTTCTTAAATTCTTTACCAAATTTTTTTCCTTATCTAACTTTTTCATTTTCTTTTCATCAATTTTATTTATAGCAGTTTCGAGGTTTTCAACATCATACACAACTGAACCAATACCCTCCTCATCTAACTTTTTTGCAATTTCCATTTGATGATCATCGAAATGCTCTTGGTATTTTTGCAATCTAGGAACAATTATGAATGGGGTGTCGTATTCATATGCAGTAAGTATCGTTCCTATTCCCGCATGACAAATAATAAGTCTAGCCCTTTCTAGCAAATTAATATAATCTTCTTCATCGACATATGTGAAATATTCTGCGTGCTTTGGAACAAAATCCGTTTTTCCTAATTGAATTACAACTTCTTCATCTAGAAACTTTGAAATTTCATCCATTTTTTTTATTAGTCTTGGAAACCCTCTTGTAAGCCCAGATATTACGAGTATCATATTACTGATCCCCAATATTTTGCTTTGTCACCATATTTTTTTAACAATTCTTCCCACTGTACTAAGAGTAAGTCTGCTATTGGATATATCAACCTTCCAGCCTCAGATTTGGTAGAAATTCTGGTTAAACTTTCGATCACAATGATTCTAGAACCTAATAATTTACCTATATAACAGAAAGGGACAGCAATCTCTCCGCCTCCAGTGGTCACTATTACATCTGGTTTCTCTTTTAATAATATTCTAAATGCGTTTTTAAATACTCTAATTCTCTCATATTTACCAGTAATTTTAGATATTTTTGGCTCTAAAAAATACGCATTCTCTAAGCTTTTAGTAGACTTCGACTTGAATACCACATAAAAAAAATCGTAGTCGTTAAATGCCCCCTCAATATTTTTCATTTCAACAAAATGTCCTCCATGAGAACATACCAAACATATTTTCAAATTATCACCTGTATATATACATTAAAAATCTAAATATGTGTTATAACTGATTTATTATGATTCATGATTATACTAACTTCTAGAAAATTTCCTGAAAACCTTACCTGCTAATTCTTTTAATATCTGCTTGTTGACTCTAAAAGATAATTTATAGAAATTTCGTATGTAATAATTTAAGAATTCACGACTATGTTTCTTTTTCTTTTTACGTAACTCTTTATTGTACTCTTCATCACTTAAAATAGGTTCGATCTCATCAACGATAAAACTATCTATCTTCTTAGAATATTTATCATATACTTTAACTTTATAATCATCGATGATAGTAGGAATCAATTTTACTCTCATCTCAAAATTTTCATTGATATATATCTCTAATATGCCGCCTATTTTATTTTCCCTCCTCCATTGATCGAAAATAAAGTTGCCAAGACTATAAGCTATAACCTTTCCTTTGTATAGTTCGACAGGTTGAAAAACGTGGGGATGGTGCCCTAATACAATATCTGCACCTTCATCGATAATCTTGTGCCCTGTGTCGATTTGAGTTT
>Ga0207421_10007847_pt1 | contig 11251 bp, 9 predicted proteins | sample SodLakKL_010_SED_4_FD_187542 | JGI IMG/M metagenome (GOLD analysis project Ga0207421, IMG submission 187542) | Alkaline sediment microbial communities from Lake Tanatar, Kulunda Steppe, Russia - 8KL_010_SED (SPAdes) (version 2) | ecosystem: Environmental > Aquatic > Non-marine Saline and...
AATCTTTGGGTTATTTATACTTCCCTGCCGCGGGCTTCTTTCTTCCCCCCACCGGGGGGGAAGATTAAGATGGGGGGGGATACCTTATGGGAAGCTGGACCTTATGTCAAGTTATCATTAGCCCAAGTAGTTAAATCTTATATTTCATAAACAGCCTCCTCCCGGGCCAGTTCCGCCCCTGGGAAAATATTTTGCGCTTCTTCCAGGGTCTTTGAAATATCCCTGAAAGCAGGTAAATGGGTTAATACCAGCCTTTGAACCCCGGCCTGTGCTGCTATTTGCGCCGCCTGAGATGCAGAAAGGTGATTCCCCCGGGAAGCTTTTATGTCTTCATCCTGGTAATTGGCCTCGCATAAAAACAGATCTGCTCCCCCGGCAAAATTAATTAACTCTTCCACATATTCAGTATCTCCCGAGTACACCAGTGTTTTCCCCGCACATTCAACTTTTACCGCAAAAGTGGGCAGGGGATGCTTTACCGGAAGAAAACTAAAAATATACGGGCCCACTTCTATGCGGGATGCAGGCGAAATATTTTTCAACCGGTAGGCCTCTTTAAAAGGCAAGCGGGACAATTCTTCTTCTGGTTCACCCGGAGTGTAAACCTCAAGTGTTTTCTCCGTTCTCCCCATGTTTTGAGCTATATCCATAGCATAACGCATTATCAGCAAATCCGATATGTGGTCACCGTGCAGGTGAGACACCATTACAGCTTCCAGTTCCCAGGGAGAATAGTAATTTTGTAAACGGCTCAATACCCCGTTGCCGCATTCCAGCAAAACCGGGCAAGATTCGTGTTCCAGCAGGTAACCTGAACAGGTTCCGTTTGCAGCAGGATACGGACCGTAACGGCCCAAAACTATCAGTTTCATGTTTCCACCTCCACAGCTATAATTTTCTAAAGGCCGGGGCTTTTCCGGTGTAATTTTATAAATAAACTATAACTACCCGCTCATTTATGCAATGTAATAAAATTAATATATTCCAAACAGTTTTCTTTTATATTTTTCCAGACCTTTTTTGACTGCCTGAAGGTTCCTTTTTAAAAAAATAAGGGTCTGTGAAATGTAGTTTTTCCCGTAGCGCAGGTATAGATAGTAAAGAAAAAAGATGAACACGGCAGCCAGTGCCCATACCCAGGGGGGAAGGTTTAAAACCACGTTTAAAATGGCAAAAATCAGGCCCAGCAGTGTATTTAAAACCAGGCTTCCCACTATAGCAAAAACGCTAAATATCAGCCCACCTAAAGTGGTATAAGCAATAAACCTGAATAAATTCATTTCCATAGCCCCGGCCGGGAAAGAAATAAAAGTACGGGTAGTGCCAACCAGCTGAGCTGCAAAAACGGAAAAAGACCCGTATTTTTTAAAATATTTATAAGCCCGGGTTTCATGGTAAGGCGTTTTCATGATTACGTCTTTAAAAAAAACGCCGGTCAATTTTTTGCCTGCCCTGCGGCCCAGAAAACCCAGCATATAGCTAAAAGAACTGCCCACTACAATGCCTAGCGTAGAAGCGACAATTGCGCCCCACAAGCTTATCTGACCGCCAACAATCATGCCGCCCGCGGTTAAAACTACCAGGCTTGAAATAAACGGCACACCTGCACTTTCTGCAAACATGACTGCAGCTATCCCCCAAAAAGCGTATTGCTGTGATATTAACCGGTAAAATTCCGCTGCAGGTTCAAGCCAGGAGGGAATATCCATTTAACTGTCCACCTCACATATCACCAGATAATAACTACTCTACTTTAATAATTACCACCCGGTATTATAACATATGAATGGTTAATTCCCACGTATTTTCTATTTATTGATTTGTATTTAGTATAGTTACCTTTTTATACCTCTTCATACCTCCAATATTTTTTCTTTAATTAAATAAAACATCCCCCATATTCCAGATTCCGGGTCCAGTTCCGCCCTGGTTACCAATACATCTTCCGCCCCGGGATTAAATGAGATTTCTTGAATATAATACTTTATCTTGTCTAAAAGATAATTTTCGTTGGAAACTCCCCCGCCTACTACAATAGCCTGCGGGTCCAAAACGGTAACCAGGTTGGCAAACGCCAGGCCAAGTTTTTCCAAGGATTCTTCCACCACTTCGCTGGCTATCGGGTCGCCTTTACGGCTTTTTTCAAAAACCTCGGCGGTGCGGACAGCTTTGTTTTCCCATTCCTTTTCCATCTTAGCCACGGCCTTTCGAGCAATCGCCTCTCCCGATGCTTCAGCTTCCAGGCACCCTTCCCCCCCGCACTTGCAGCTTAAGAAACCAAAACCTTTAATATGCCCCATTTCTGAAGCATAACCCCGGCTTCCCCGGTACAACTGGTTATTAAGGTAAAACCCCGACCCTATACCCGTGCTAACGGTTACATATATCACATTGCTCAAACCCCGTGCCGCTCCAAAAAAAACCTCTCCCAAAACTGCGGCATTGCCGTCGTTTTCTATAAGAACCGGAACTTCCCACTCTTTCTGCATTAAATCACGTAAAGGATACCTTCCCGGGAGTTCTATATTAGGAGCAGAGATGATTTCTCCATTATGATAGTCGAGCAAGCCCGCTATACATACTCCTACTCCTTTAATATTCAGCTCCTGGGAGGCGGCAGCTTCTTTTATCATGCGGTTTATGAAGCAGGCCAGTTCTTCCTTATCTACCCCCGCAGAAGTTGACGATTTTACGCGGTAAAGAACCGTGCCGTCCGCGTGAAGAAAAAGAAGCAGCACCTTCGTGCCCCCTATATCCACAACGGCGTAAGCATCTGAACACATATTTCCTCCTCTATTTTTAATTGAACTTTGGCAGGTTTTGCTTTTCATAATTTATTTTTCCGAGCGCAGGATGGTCCACAGCCACCAGATACCGGCCAACCCGGCAATAATCAAGGCCACTTCGGCAACGGGAAATTTCCTTACAAACAGTATTTCTTCCCGGCCTATGGTCAAAGAAAGGCCAACTATTATACTTGCCAGCACTATACTGAATGAAAGGCGGTTTATCATATTGCCGATGCGCTTTAGCATGGGTTCAGCCTGAGTTATTTCCATGTTTAACTTTAAGTCGCCGCTTGCAGCCTGCTGCGAAACCGAGTTAATGTTTTCCGGGAACTGCCGGAGAAACCTCTCATAAATTGACAGCAATCTTTTGGTTTTTCTTTTTCCCCGGCGAAGGTAACTTTTCTGAATAAAAGGTTTATACCTGTTAACAGCATCAATAATTTTAAATTCAGGATCCAGTTGAGAAATTATACTTTCCACAGTTATTATAGTTTTGGATAAGAGTAAAAATTCATAGGGCATTCTAATATTATGCTTTCCTACAATGCTTAAAAATTCCGGGAAAAGCTCATTAATTTCAATTTTCTCCAAAGGTAGCTGGTAGTATTTATCCAGCATCCGGGCCAGGTCAATAACCAGACTCCGTTTGTTGATATCCCCCGGGACAAAGCCCATTTCTATTACCATCTCCGCTACTTCCTCCGCATTTTGAGTGGTCAGGTATTTTAAAAGGAGCTGCAGCTGCTCTTGAAAAATTTCGTCTATAATGCCGGCAGTACCAAAATCAACCAGCGCTATTCTATCGCCAGGCATAACTATAATATTCCCCGGGTGGGGGTCCCCGTGGAAAAAACCATGAACAAAAATCTGTTTAAAATATGCATCAACAATATTGTCTGCAATTATTTTCTTCCTGGAAGCGGATATATTTTTATCCTCCAGAAGTGTGTTTAAATTAGTCCCGTGCAGGTATTCCGTGGTTAATACATTCCGGGAGGAATACTCTTCGAATACCCCGGGAATATAAACCGCGGCATTATCGGAAAAGTTGCGGCGCAGCCTTTGCGCATTACTGATTTCCCCTTTAAAATTCAATTCCTCCAGCAAAATACGCTCTATTTCTTCGGCCAGTTCCCCAAACCGATATATTTTTCCCCACTGGGTATTTCTATCCACGAAGTAAGCAGTATTTTTTAAAATCTGTATATCTTGAAAAACCTGATTTTCAATATAAGGCCTTTTAATCTTTACCGCTACTTCACTCCCGTCAACCAGGGTACCGTAGTGTACCTGTGAAATAGAAGCAGCAGCCATAGGCTGATTTTCAAATGTCTGGAATACCTCTTCCTTTTTTCTACCCAGTTCGTTTTCCATAATACTTACCGCCTGTTCCCCGGAAAAAGAACCTACATCATCCTGCAGCCGGGTCAGTTCTTCAATGTAGTCATGTGGCAGAAGATCTATCCTGGTACTGAGGAGCTGTCCGACCTTAATAAAAGTAGGACCCAGCTCCTCCAGGGCCAATCTTAAACGCACTGGGCGGTTGTAAGAAGGAAGCTTATCCGACTCTTTTTTCTTTCGGAAAAAACCCGACCTTATAATTTTTATTTTTTCCAGTATTTCGCTAAAGCCGTAACGCACCAAAACATTAATTACTTCCCGGTACCTTTTAATAAAACGCAGTTGCCCTATCAAACTTTTTTTCTCTCCTCCCCGACCTCAATCTTGAAAATTATTGCTCCTTTTGGCAGTGCTCAAGAATTTCGTCTATTTTCTCTTCCAGGCGGCTTATATCCTCCCTGGTTACAATTTTACCCTTCATGCTTTCTACCATCTGATTAACCTTCCGTGTATACTCTTCCTTTTCCTGCTTTCCTTTCTGCACCATTTCTTCGGCTAATTTCCTGGCATCCTCCCTCTGCATTTTTCCTTTCTCCACCAGTAAATCGGTCATGTCTTCCACTTTTTCCCTGGTCACTACGGTTACCCCTATAAGCATGGATAAAAAGTTGTCCAGAATCACGCTGTAGCCTCCTTCATAGATAAGATAGATTTTAAATTTACTTAACTGCCCTACAGGGCTTGCCTGACTAAAATTATAGTAACTACTCAGGCATCCACTGCTGCGCCAGGGGGACGGTTCCATCGTCTTCCCTTCGGACCTCCGCTTCGCTCCGGTGACGCTCGAACCGTCCCCGCTAAGCACAATGCCTCTTAACTTACTTTTACTTGGCTTGAGTAGTTACAAATTATATTTTATAAAATTTACTTGGCCACCCCCATCCCCCCGGGTAGTAATATCTCTCTTTATATTATCACCATAAGTGAACAGTTAATGTTTACATAAAGGACCTGCTTTTGGTTACAGCAAAGCAGGTCCGGGTTCCCCTGGAGCAAAACAGGTATGGCAAGCACTTTATCAAATATTATTGTAATTACTCAGGCTTATGGAACTTGACACCAGCTCCAACTTCCCATACTTCCCATAAGGTGGTCTTTATTTTTCTCACCTTTTATTTCTGACTTCTGACTTCTGACCTCTAACCTCCAAAAAGGTATCCATCCATCTTAATCTTCCCCACGGTGGGGGGCTTTTTATTCTCTAAACTTTTACACCATGAGTGATTACATATTGAGGGATTACATATTATTAAGGTTGCTATTCAGAATTATAGTAACTTAACGCTGGAGTAGTTACTGCTACCAAGCATTGGTTTTAGTAAGGGCCTTTCCTTCCCCCCTTCTACCTGAATAATTACAAATCAAGAAGTAGTACCGCTTTTTTCTCTTTCTTTCTGCTTCAGGTATTCTTCGTAAATATACATTATTTCTTTATCAAACAGAGTGCGTTTCAAGTCCACCGTAGCCGACCTTATAGGTTCGAGCAGTTCCGCGGATTCTTCGGCAGACAGGTTGATACCGTATTCCTGGAATTTAAGTTGAACCGCCCTTGAGCCGGAATGTTTACCAATTATAATTTGCCGCTCCAGGCCTACCTCTTCCGGGGTAAAAACCTCATAAGTGCTGGGATCTTTAATTACTCCGTCAGCATGTATCCCGGACTCGTGGGCAAAAGTATTGGTTCCCACAATAGGCTTGCTGGGCGGAATACTCCTTCCAGAAGCCCTGGCCACATAATCGGAAAGTTCCCTAAAATCCTTGGTTTTTACTTTCAGATCTTCTCCAAAAAGATGTCCAAGAGCCATGGCAACTTCCTCCAGGGCTGCATTTCCGGCTCTTTCACCCAGGCCGTTTACCGTAACACCCAGGAACCGCGCCCCGGCCTTGGCCCCGGCCAGAGCGTTAGCTACAGCCATTCCAAAATCATTATGAGTGTGCATCTCTATATCCATACCGGTATCATCGATTAACCTGGAAATTAATTCGTAAGTGTGGAAAGGCTCCAGGACACCAACGGTATCGCATATCCTTAAACGGTCCGCACCAGCTTTACGTGCTACCCCGGCAAACTGCAACAAAAAATCGTATTCCGTTCGGGAAGCATCCTCAGCATTAACGGAAACATAAAGACCGCTTGACTTGGCAAACTCAACGGCTTTCCCCATATTTTCTAAAACCTGCTCGCGTGAAGAATTTAACTTGTGTTTGATGTGAATATCTGAAGAAGATATGGAGACTGCAATGGAATCCACGTTGCACTCCATGGACTGTTTTATGTCGTTAACATTAGCCCTGTTCCAGGCCATGATGCTGGCACCCAGGCCGAGACCGGCTATCTGGGTAATAGCCTTTTTTTCATCCCCACCCATCACCGGTATACCGGCTTCAATCTGGTGTACTCCTACGCTGTCTAACATCTTGGCGATTCTAATTTTCTCCTGGTTAGAAAACACAACCCCCGCCGTCTGCTCACCATCCCTGAGTGTTGTATCCACCAAAATAAATTTAGAAGATTTAAGAGCTTCCTGGAATTTCTTCATTCCATACATCACCATCCTTCTCTTTTAAATGCTTTTCTTTTAAAACAAATCAAATTTGTCCTTTTACTTGCGACCAGTAATTTTAATCCAACCCCCTGTCATTCCCTGATCTGTCCATCCCCGTAGATAATAAACTTGGTGCTGGTCAACGATTCCAGGCCCATGGGCCCTCTGGCATGAAGTTTCTGGGTACTTATACCCATTTCCGCCCCCAGTCCAAACACGTTTCCGTCCGTAAACCGCGTGGAAGCATTAACATAAACAGCGGCGGCGTCAACTTTTTGCATAAATTCCCTGCTGCTTCTGTAACTGCTGGTAACTATGGATTCTGAATGGCCGGTTCCATAAGTGTTTATGTGATTAACTGCTTCCTCCAGGCTCTTTACTACTTTAACAGCCAACACCAGGTCCAGGTATTCAGCAGACCAGTCTTCTTCCTCCGCTGTTTTAACTTCCCCGTGGTACTTTCGGGTCACAGTGCATCCCCGAATTTCTACACCTTCCCTTCTTAAAGCCTCCAGGGCTTCCGGCAAAAATGCATCAGCAATGCTCTCATGAACCAGAAGGGTTTCCAGGGCATTGCATACTCCAGGACGTTGTACCTTGGAATTAACTGCTACAGGTACTGCCATTGATACTTCAGCGCTTTCATCTACATATACATGGCAGTTGCCCTCGCCAGTTTCCACTACCGGTACCGTGGCGTTTTCCATAACTGTTTTTTTCAATGCCGGTCCACCCCGGGGTATGATTACATCGAGGTAGCGATCTTGCCTCATTAAATCCCGTGCCGCCTCCCGGTCTGCCTGCTCTACAAGCGCCACCCCGTACCGCGGGAGACCTACCGCTTCCAGGCTTTCCTGAATAACTTCTACAAGCGCCCGGTTGGAATTCAAAGCTTCTGAACTGCCCCGAAGTATTACACTGTTTCCCGATTTCAGCCCCAGACCTGCAGCATCAATGGTAACATTGGGCCTGGCTTCGTAAATAATGGCCACTACTCCAAGCGGTACCCGGACTCTCCCCACCTGCAACCCGTTAGGCCTTTTCCACATGGAAGTAACTTCACCTACCGGGTCATTCAAGCTTATAATATCCTTAAGCCCGTCCGCCATGGCTTCTATCCTGCCGCCGTCCAAAAAAAGCCGGTCCTGAAAAGCCTTGGAATAGCCTTCTTTCTTTTTTAATTCTTCCAGGTCTACCCGGTTTGCTTCTATAATCTTCTCTTCATGCTGTTTAAGCCTGCTGGCTATCTCTTCCAGGGCTTGATTCTTCTGGCCCGTAGAAGCATCACTTATCTGCCGGGAAATTTCCCAGGTTTTTTTAACCGTTTCTCCTACTTTCATAATAAAAAATCCCCTTTGCATTTAATATTAACTAAATATAATTTATATTTACCGTACCTGCTTCATTAAAAATTTCATTAGAAGTCAAGGCCCAAGAAATCAAGAGAAATCAAGGCCCAAAAATCAAGACCCGGCCTGAATAATGACCAGATTTAATTTATTACCATGTTATCACGGTGTACTACCTCTTCTTCCGCATGTCTATCCAGTATATCATAAATCTCCCTGCTGGATAAATTCAATATTTGAGATATCTCATTAGAATTAAAATTTACCAGCCCCCTGCCTATTTCTCTGCCTTCCTGATCATTTATATATACCAGGTCACCCTGTTCAAAATTGCCTTTTACCTCTACCACGCCAACAGGAAGCAAACTCTTGTTTCCCGACACCAGGGCATTCCTGGCCCCCTCATCTACAACCAGGGCTCCCTGTGGCACCCTTCCATAAGCTATCCACCGTTTCCTGCGGCACAGGTAATTCTCCTGGGCTAAAAAAAGTGTGCCAACCGGTTCGCCGTTTAAAATACGGCTTATGTTCTCCACATCATGGCCGCTGGCTACTATCATGTTAACCCCTGAATTAACTGCGATTTCCGCCGCCCTGATCTTGGCCTGCATGCCCCCGGTAGAAAAATTGCTGCTGCTGCTTCCCGCCCACTTTTTTATTTCCGGGGTTATTTTCTCCACTACCGGGATAAGCTCTGCATTTTTATTGTACTGAGGGTTATCGTTATACAATCCTTCTATATCAGTTAAATTAATCAGCAGCTCAGCATCAATCAGCCCTGATACCAGGGCTGCCAGCAAATCGTTGTCCCCAAATTCAATTTCCTCTACCGAGACGGTATCATTTTCATTTATTACCGGAATCACACCCCATTTCAAGAGAGTAAAAATGGTATTGCTGGCATTTATATACCTCTGCCTGTCCATGAGATCGGCCCTGGTCAACAGAATCTGGGCTACAATATGATGGTATTGTGCAAAAAAATTTTCGTAATACTGAACCAGAAGACCCTGTCCTACTGCCGCGGATGCTTGCTTTTCAGGAGTTGAAGAAGGTTTATGCTTCATTTCCATTTTACCGATTCCCGCACCCACGGCCCCGGAAGAAACCAGGATAACCTGCCTTCCCCGGTCTTTAATACCGGCCAGTTTCTTTATGATTTCCTGCATGTACTCCAGGTTAAGTTTCCCGTTCTCGTGTGTAAGAAGCCGCGTTCCCAGCTTCACAACCACGGTTTTGGAACTGGTTATTTCCCGGTAGTGGTAAATATCGCTCAAGATTTATTGCTCCTCACCCTGTTTCTTTTTGGTTCCCAGCTCTTCCGCTTTTTCTGCCGCTTTTAAAACCGCCCCGGAGACACAAGCACGAAAAGCCCCCCGTTCCAGTTCAAATAACCCTGCACCGGTAGTGCCTCCGGGAGAAACCACCTCGTCTCTTAATTCCGCAGGATGTTTCCCTGTTGCTTCCAGCATTCGTGCAGCGCCCTTAACAGTCTGCAACGCCAAACTTTCCGCGGTTTTCCGGTCCAGGCCAGCATTTACCGCCCCGGCAGTTAAAGCTTCCACAAAAAGATACACATAAGCCGGCCCGCTTCCACTTAGCCCCGTAACCGCGTTCATTTCACTTTCCTTAACAGTTACCACCTTGCCCAGGGCGCTAACCAGTTCCTTAACCCGGTCAAGCTCCCCTAAAGTAATTTCACTACCCGCTGCAAGGGATATCGCACCCTCTCCCAGCAGGCAAGGTGTATTGGGCATTATTCTTATTATTTTCACCAGAGACCCCAAATAATCATGCACCTGCTTAATAGATATTCCTGCAGCCATTGAAACCACCAGGTGCGCACTTTTAAGAAAAGAGGACAACTCTGGAAGCAGGTGCGAGTAATCTGCAGGCTTTACCGCCAAAAAAATAATATCAGCCTTGGCAGTAAGTTCTTCCAGGTTTTCCGCTTTATTAACCGGACATTCCGCCGTTACGCTTTTTACAGCTTCTTCTTTTACGTCAAAAACCCAAACCTGCTGCGGTGGAACTTTACCGCTGTTCACCATACCTTTTATAAAAGCGGAACCCATCGATCCACAGCCTATGAAACCTGTATTATTAACCTTCACATGTATCAGCTTCCTTCTGCTAAAATGTATCTCCAATGCCTACTATATTGTATTATATACTCCCGATTATTGCAATATAATACACCCTTATGCTCCCTGAACTTAGAATAAGGCAAGGGATTTTGTTTTGGACGGGCGCCGGGACAATTGAAACATTCTTATTAATTTTTTGAATTTAGATGTATATTTTACTGGCAATTAAAAGGAACTTCCCTCGCTACTGTAGAATTGTATTTAATACAATCTTGTCGAACTTTTGGAGTTTTTGTTTGTTCTGATTTGAGGGTGATACTTTGAAATCAATAATACATGTTTTTCTGGTTTACTTTATGGCTTGCTTCCTGGTGCTTCTGTTTACCATTTTTTCTTCTGAAGCTTCGGCCGCACCGGAAAAACTGGTAATAGAAGAAGCAGAAGACAGCTTCAGCCTGGAAAAATACTTGTATTTAATGGAAGACGAGCGCCACCGATGGAGCATAGAAGAAGTAAGCCATCCCCAGTTCCCGGTCGAGTTTAAAGATACTGAAGAAGAAGTTCCCTCTTTTGGTTTTACAGATTCCGTTTACTGGGTTCATTTTGAAATTGAAAACCGCACAGAAAAGAAAGATTGGTACCTGGAAGTAAGTTACCCTCTTATAAATTACCTGAATTTGCACTACGGTGAAAGCAGAGAAGAGCTGAATCGTCATTACACGGGAAACATGCTTCCTTTTGAAGAAAGAGAAATTAAAGACCGCAATTTTATTTTTCCCGTGGAAATCGAGCCCCATACCAGTAAACATTTCTACCTGCGGGCGGAAACTAAAAGTGCCATGGTACTGCCTTTAATCCTGTGGACCCCGGAAGCACACGGGGAAAAAGCCTCCAACGAAAACTTGTTCTACGGCATACTTTACGGGATTTTCCTAGCCCTGTTTTTTTACAACCTGTTTTTGGCAATCTTTTTAAAAAACAAAACCTATCTTTTCTGCTCACTTTATATTTTTGGTTACATGCTATTTCAATCCACGTGGGACGGCCTTTCGTACCAGCATTTATGGCCTGAACAACCC
>Ga0207421_10007852_pt1 | contig 11247 bp, 11 predicted proteins | sample SodLakKL_010_SED_4_FD_187542 | JGI IMG/M metagenome (GOLD analysis project Ga0207421, IMG submission 187542) | Alkaline sediment microbial communities from Lake Tanatar, Kulunda Steppe, Russia - 8KL_010_SED (SPAdes) (version 2) | ecosystem: Environmental > Aquatic > Non-marine Saline and...
AGAGATGGCTGAGTTGGTCGAAGGCGCTCGCCTGGAAAGCGAGTAGATGGGGCAAAACCCTGTCTCGAGGGTTCGAATCCCTCTCTCTCCGCCATTTTTATGGTTTGGCCGTGCTAGACGGGGAGGTAGCGGTGCCCTGAACCCGCAATCCGCTAGAGCGGGGTTTAATTCCTGCCCCCGGTCGCGTATCTTCAGGGTCTGCGCCTGGTAAGTGGTGTCGATGGCCCGGTCCCGTGCGGCGCAAGTTCATGAACCCCGTCAGGTCCGGAAGGAAGCAGCGGTAAGTGATTATTTGCGGGTGCCACGGGAGCGCCGGGAAGGAGCTAACTGCCCGGTAAGCGCTTGGAGGTGCCGGTCAAAGGCAGGTGCACGGCCATTAATTATATCGAAGAAAATGTAGTCCTGACCATTCTGCCTGAAAGACTGGGCGTTTGTCGGTTGGAAAACGAGATGCCGTTTCCGGATTGGCTGACAAAAAGCGGCACTTTTTTCTCTCTGACCAGAACAGTTGATGAAACTTCCATAGTATGCAGAGAAGAACTTATTCCGGCAGATTATCCTTCTGAAAAAGGTTTACGCGCTTTCAAGGTTCAAGGTTTGTTGGACTTTAACGTGATTGGTATTTTAGCTTCATTGCTCAATTCCCTGGCTGCTGGCGGAATTAGTGTATTTGTACTCTCTACCTATGACACAGATTATATTTTGGTTAAGCAGGAGAATTTGGAAAAAGCGATCAGGGCCCTGGGTAACGTTGCGACTATAATTCGAGAGACTTAAGAGGTGTTTTGATCCTGTGTCTTATCTCAGCCTTTACCGCCGCCGCCGTCCTTTAAACTTCAAGGATATGACAGGGCAGGAGCATATAACCCGTACGCTTAGCAATGCCCTGTGCAGCGATCACCTTGCTCACGCTTATCTTTTCTGCGGTCCCCGGGGAACCGGGAAAACTACTGCAGCCAAGATCCTTTCCAGGGCCATGAATTGTGAGCAATATCCTGTTGCTGAACCCTGCGGGAAGTGCGTTCCCTGTAAAAATATTGCGGCCGGAGTTTCGATCGATGTTATTGAAATGGATGCAGCATCAAACCGCGGTATTGACGAAATCCGCGAATTGAGAGAAAGAAGCCGTTTTGCCAGCGGTGAAAGCCGCTACAAGGTGTATATAATTGATGAAGCGCATATGCTGACTCCCGAAGCCTGCAACGCTTTTCTTAAAACCCTGGAAGAGCCTCCGCCAAATGTTGTTTTTATCCTGGCAACTACCGACCCCTCCCGTCTTCCATCGACTATCGTTTCAAGATGCCAGCGCTTTGATTTTCACCTGCTTACTGTCGATCAAATAAAACAGCACCTGGAACATATTCTGGAACAGGAAAACTGGCAGGCCGACAGTGAAGCGGTAACATTAATTGCCCGCCTTGCAGATGGTTCACTCCGCGATGCTCTTGGTATACTTGAGCAGTGTTCGGCTTACGGAGAAGAAAAAATCGAGGCCAGTCAGGTTCGCATAGTAACCGGGGCGACAATGGTTGAGACGATCGAATCCCTGGTTAAGGCTGCTGTAGAGAATGATCTTGATACAGGGCTTTCAACTCTCGAGCAGGTGGTTTACAGCGGACGGGATCTCAACTTATTTATACGCGACTTAACCTTTATCTTTACCCGGCTTCTTCTTGAAAATGGAAACAATATAAAGCAGGCTGGGAGCAACGCACATGGTTTTGAACAGGTTGTATCCAGGTATCATGAGAAAGTAGAGAAGCATCTTCTTCTTGATGCAGTCGAACTCCTGCATGAAGTAAGCTCTGAATTACGTCATGCTCACTTTCCCCAGTATATTTTAGAAGTGGCTTTTATACGGCTGATCAGGTTGCTGCACGGTCGCTTGAAACCAGTTTCTGTTTTTTATTCTGCTGCCGTTGAGCAATCTGATCCTGATACAGCTAAAAAAAAGCAAAAGGCTGAAATGACATCAGATATGCAGAAAGCTGAGGATACAAGGGAAGAAAAACCACAATCAGAGGCTGAGTTTCATGAGGGCCCCCGGGCTGCCGATGCAGAAAAAAGGCCGGGCTCTGCTGAAGATACTTCTGACGCTGCAGGAAAAGAAGCTGTCGAAAATCATACCGCCAAATTCAAAGAAGCCTGGCCCCGCCTTCTGCAGGAGATTAAGAGAAGACAGAAAAGTACTGCTGCCTGGCTGGATCCCGCTGTTCTTGGCGAATGCCGCGGTAACATGGTCCGGCTGGAATACACCAGTGAATATACAATTCACCAGATTAGGATATTGGAAAATAGTCATCGTAAAACAGTCGAGGAAGTATTTTCTGCATTTTGTGGAGTGCCGGTTACTATAAAAGCGGAGATTGTTGAAGGTGAAGTTAAAAGAAGCAGCGCTCCCGGGAAAGCAGAGCCTGTTACTGATCCCGGTTCGGGTTCGGCTTCTGATTCTGCCCCGGATGTTGGATCAAAAGAAGAGAAAGAGCGGCCGAAAAAAAATAAATCAACGGGAGCGGAAGAAGCAATGGAACTGTTCGGGGGCAAGTTAATTGATTCAGAGTGAGAGGAGGTTAGCCGATGCCTAACGGTGGAATGAATAAAATGATGAAACAACTGCAGAAAGCTCAGGCTGAAATGAGCAAACTGCAGGAAGAACTGTCTGAAAAAACAGTTGAGAGTTCAAGCGGGGGTGGAGCAGTGCGGGTTGTGGCCAACGGCCAGAAGCAGCTGGTTTCTCTGCAGATCGATCCCGAAGCTATGGATGAGGATAACCGCGAAATGCTGGAAGATATGATTATTGCCGCAGTTAACGAAGCGTTTAACCGGGTTGATGAAATGGTATCGTCAGAAATGCAGAAACTGACAGGCGGAATGAATCTTCCCCCTGGGATGTTTTAGCATCTAAAGGAGGCCGCCAGGCAAACTGATGGTTTATCCCGGTCATCTAAAAAAACTAGTTGAAGCTCTAACCCGCTTTCCCGGAATCGGGCAGAAATCGGCCCAGAGGATCGCTTTCTATTTGCTGGGCTGTTCACGTGAGGATGTAGTTGCCATCGCCAGGGCTATGGTGGATGCTAAAGATAAACTGGGCTTTTGTCAAACCTGCGGCAGCCTGGCTGAGACGGATTTGTGCATATACTGCAGTGATCCGAAGCGTGATAACAACCTGTTATGTGTCGTCCAGGAACCGCGGGATGTCCTTGTCCTGGAAAGAACCGGTCAGTACAGCGGACGCTACCATGTGCTGCATGGGGCGCTTTCTCCTCTCGACGGGATCGGTCCCGAAGAACTTAAGTTGGACCGGCTGGTTTCGCGCATTAAAGAAAGTGAAATCAGAGAAGTGATTATTGCTACCAATCCCAATGTTGAAGGTGATGCTACTGCGGGATACCTGGCCAGACTGTTAAACCCTCTTTCGGTCAGGGTTACAAGGATAGCTTTCGGCCTGCCTGTTGGAGGAGATATTGAATATGCCGATGACCTCACCCTGAGCCGTGCTCTTGACGGCCGCAGGGTTATTTAACACTTGCCCTTCATTGCCCCGTTAACTATTGTCGGTAGGTGGGCATAGTCTTCTGTCGGCAGGTATGAAGGAGCGGCTTGATCAAAGAGAATATTTGCCGAGGTTTGCATCTCCTCATCACCGGGCCAGATTGTAAAACAAACAGGCACACGCGGCAGCACAGGTATAACCATGCTTATTCCACTTATATCTAGCTGGTAACCGCCCAGGGCTAAAGCTGCTTTTTGAAAATCTGCCGGCCTGTCGCCGAAAGTTTTTAAAAACGGAATTACAGCCCTCTTTTGAAAGGGTTCGATATAAATATCTCCGCCCGGCAGGTGACGGTAGGCAATCCAGCGACCGGTGAGCGGCTTGCCGTCTGCAGTTACCAGGTAGTGCAGTATAATGATTGCCAGGTAAATCGAAGCATCCTCCCCTTCCCCGGTTTTTACCTGTCCACCGGGATGGTAAACCAGGAAGTCTTGCTGAATAAAGGTTACTTTCAGGCTTAATTTGTCTTTACTTAATTCAACACCGGCGTTTACGGCTATTTCAGCAGGATCCAGGGCCGCAAAGTTTTCTACTGCTTGTTTTAAGGTTTCTTCCAGATTAAAAAAACTGCGTTTTTTTTCCATGCTCTCCTCCTTCGGTATGTTCTTACAGTGATATGTCGTATCTTTTTAGCTCACGCACTGTCTTTGAACTGCTTAAAAAAGTTAGAAATGGCCAGGTTAACCTGATCCGGCTTTTCGAGCATTACCATGTGTCCTGCTCCTTCAATAACTTCAACCTGTCCCCGGGGCAGTTTATCCTCGAGGTAACGGCTGTATTTAACAGGGGTCAGGCTGTCTTCGCTGCCACAGATCATTAGTGCCGGATGCTCGATACGGGGAAGCTTTTCCATCACATCAAATTTATCGCAGGCGCAAAAATCGGCATAATAAACTGAAGCAGCAGTGCTCATAATTTCTTCCTGCCCTTTTTGCAGCAGTTCTTTAGAGGCAGCGGGGCCGTACAGGAATTCAGAAATAGATTTAGGCACAGATCCTTTAGCAAGTTCGTCCAAAAAATCTGGAAGCACCCGCAGTCGTCCGCCGCTGCCGACCAGGATTAGCCCCAGCACGTCATCAGGGTGATTTAAAGCGAAATCGAGCGCTATTGCACCTCCCATGGAATGGCCCGCCAATACCAATGGCCCGACACCTGCTGCTTTATAAAATCTGTAAAGCCACTCCCTGTAAGAAGTTACTGTATTGGCCGGGGTTCCTTCTGAGCGGCCATGTCCGGGGAGGTCAACAGCAATTGGGTTTGCTTCATCTTTTAAAACCTTCAGCTGATAAAGCCAGTGGTGATGTCTGCCTCCTGATCCGTGGCAGAATATCAGGGGCAACCCTTCACGGTTAAGATCACCTGCGTAGTAGTAACGATGATTATCAAATTCCAAGTAAGGCAAGGTATGTCCTCCTCCATAATATTTATTTACTTGATTCGTTTTTGAGGGGCAAATATCCTGCTGACGGTTGTGGTTGACACTACCAAAGGCGTTTGTTATGATCACTTCAATCAATTAGATGACTAAAAATGCGGGAGGAGTGCATTTTGCAGGCTGACAGGTTTTCATATGAAGGTCTTACTTTTGATGATGTTTTATTGGTTCCCGCCCGGTCGCAAGTCTTACCTCGTGATGTTGATATTACTACTCGGTTAAGTCGTAACATTAAACTAAATACTCCGCTTTTATCTGCGGGCATGGACACTGTTACCGAAGCGAGAATGGCCATAGCAGTAGCCCGTGAAGGCGGAATCGGTGTTGTTCACCGTAATATGACTATAGAAAAGCAGGCAGAGGAAGTTGATAAGGTCAAACGTTCTGAACATGGTGTAATTACTAACCCTTTTCGGTTAACTCCAGACCATACTCTTAATGACGCCGCTGCTTTGATGGAGCGCTACCGAATATCCGGTGTTCCCGTTACCGTTGGGGAAAAACTGGTTGGTATTATTACCAATCGCGACCTGCGTTTTGAAGAAGATTATTCACGGCCGATTGGCGAAGCTATGACCCATGAAAAGCTGGTTACTGCTCCCGAAGGAACTACTCTACGCGAGGCCCAGGAAACACTGCGCCGCCACAAAATTGAAAAACTGCCTATTGTCGATGATCAGTTTAACCTTAAAGGGCTAATCACCATCAAAGATATAGAAAAAACCATCCAGTATCCCCGTGCTTCCAAGGATTCCAACGGACGTTTGCTGGCAGCAGCGGCTGTTGGCGTAGGTCGTGATGCTCTTACCAGGGCTGAGGCCCTGGTAGAAGCCGGCGTTGATTTGATTGTTGTCGATTCTGCCCACGGGCATTCTCAGCCTGTGCTTGATACTGTTAAAGAAGTAAAACAGCTTTTTCCCGATTTAGAGGTTATGGGTGGAAATATTGCTACTGCGGATGGAGCCCGGGACCTGATCGAAGTCGGTGCCGATTCGATAAAAGTAGGGGTCGGGCCGGGATCTATCTGTACTACCAGGGTTATTGCCGGTATTGGGGTGCCCCAGATAACGGCGGTTTATGAGGCGGCACGGGCAGCCCGTGAACTTGGGGTGCCAGTTATTGCTGATGGGGGCATCAAGTTTTCTGGTGATCTAACTAAAGCGCTGGCGGCAGGAGCTGCAGCGGTGATGATCGGAAGTCTGCTGGCCGGAACCGAAGAAAGTCCGGGTGAGTTTGAAATTTTTCAGGGACGAAGTTATAAAGTTTATCGAGGGATGGGGTCACTGGGTGCGATGAAGGAAGGCTCGCGTGATCGCTATTTCCAGGAGTATGAACAGAAACTGGTGCCCGAGGGTATTGAAGGAAGAGTGCCATTCCGGGGTACGGTTGGTGATATGGTATTCCAGATGGTTGGAGGTTTGCGGGCAGGTATGGGTTACTGTGGCGTTAAATCTATCGATGAACTGCAGCAGAATACCCGCTTTATCAGGATATCAGGGGCCGGGCTCAAAGAGAGCCACCCTCACGGTGTTCAAATTACCAAGGAATCGCCAAATTATAGTTTTTAAAAAATTAGCTTAATAATCCGGATACCACAGGCCGGAAGCGTCTGTGGTATTTTTGGCTGTTGAACGCTATATTCAAAAGGCTAAAATGGGGGGCTTAATACGCGCGGTCTACTGGTTACCCTGGAGGGAATTGATGGTTGCGGCAAGACCACGCAGGCAGAAGAGCTTCGCGGCAAACTTGCACAGAATGGTATTGACTGTATTTTGGTTCGTGAGCCCGGTGGTACTGCTGTTGGTGAGAATATCAGAAAGGTTTTGCTTGACAACCGGTATTCTCCTTCACTCCAGTCAGAAATGCTGCTATACATGGCAGCACGTTCTGAACTTACAGAACAAGTTATACTGCCGGCTTTGTTGGACGGCAAGATTGTCGTTTGCGATCGCTTTACTGATTCGACTCTGGCTTATCAGGGTTATGGCGGAGGAGCTGATCTTAAATATATTCGCTTCTTAAACCGCAAAGCTACGGGTGGAATTACCCCGCACCTTACGATTTTACTGGACCTTACAGTGGGAAAAGCGGCAGAAAGGCGTGGTGCATCGGCCGATCGCATGGAAAGTAAAGATGTTTGCTTTCACCAGCGTGTCCGCCGCGGCTACCTGGAAATAGCCCGTCAGGAACCGCTTAGAGTAAATATTGTTGATGCTTCGGGAGCAATGGAACATCAGAGTGAAATGATCTGGCAAATAGTGCAAAAGCGAATTGCCGGAAGTTTTTCAGCGAGGTCCGGATATGAGTTTTAAAAAATTAGTTGGTCAGCATGAAGTACGCAGCTTACTGTTTAGCGCTCTTAACGAAAATAAGTTAAGCCATTCAATTTTGTTGACCGGTCCTTCCGGAAGTGGTAAAAAAAGTTGGGGTCGCGCTCTTTCAATGGCTGTACTTTGTTCATGCCGGGTTGAAGGAGAACCCTGCATGGAGTGTTTTTCCTGCCGTAGCTTTCTGAACGGTAATCACCCTGATTTTTTTGAACTGTCTCCAGATGGACGAAACATCAAAATCGATCAAATTCGCTCGATCAGGCAGAAATTCTACTTTCAGGGCAGCAAAAAGGTTTGTATGATTAACCAGGCTGAAGTAATGACAGCCGAGGCTTCCTCTTCGCTTTTAAAACTACTTGAGGATCCACCGGATGACTTGCACTTTATTCTCCTGGCCAGGCAACCGCGCCTGCTTTTTGATACTATAGTATCAAGATGCCAACGTTATGTTTTGAAGCCGCTGGACTGTTCTGACATAACCAGGCTTCTGCTCGATAAAAAACAGCTGTCTGAAGAAAGGGCATCCCTGGTTGCCCGCATTAGTGGAGGCCTGCCCGGATACGCTTTTGAACTTGCTGAAGATGAAAATTTTGAAGGGCGTTTCGAAGAAGTAAAAACACTTGCTTATAATCTTGCTACCGGTTGTGATTCAGCGCAGCAGCTTTTATCGTGGGCCCGTTATCTATCTGATCGGGAAGACCTGACTAATTTTTTAGAATTACTGGGCATGATTTACCGCGATGGAATGATTCAGAATCTTTGTATTGAGAAATCAATGAACTGGTTTGCTGATATTGATTCAGTTAGTCTGGAAGACTCGGTTATGCTTATCAACAGTGTAATTTATGAATTAAACAATACCAACGTTAATCGCCGATTATTGCTGGAGAAGTTGCTTGTATTGTTGCAAAGGAGGCTCTCAAAATGCCAAAAGTCGTCGGGGTTCGGTTCAAGCAGGCTGGAAAAACCTACTATTTTGAACCCGGTATAAATAGCATTGAACAGGGAATGCAGGTAATTGTGGAAACGGCCAGGGGTCAGGAAATAGGAACTGTTGTTACTCCTGAAAAAGAGATGTCTGAAGAAAAGTTGGTTTTGCCATTGAAAAAGGTAGTTCGCAAAGCAACGGAAGAGGATTGCTGCCGGGTTGAAGAAAATAAGCAAAAAGAATCCATTGCTTTTTCCAGGTGCCAGAAAAAGATCATTGAGCACAGCCTTGATATGAAGCTTGTCGATGTTGAATATAACTTTGATCGCAATAAGATCATTTTTTACTTCACCTCGGAAGAAAGAGTAGACTTCAGGGAATTGGTTAAAGACCTGGCTTCAATATTTAAAACTCGTATTGAATTACGCCAGATTGGGGTTCGTGATGAAGCCAAGCTAAAAGGCGGCATCGGCCCCTGTGGAAGGGCCTTTTGCTGTTCGACTTTTCTTGAAGAATTTGAACCTGTATCTATACGGATGGCCAAGGGTCAAAACCTGTCCCTTAATCCCACAAAAATATCAGGAGTCTGCGGCCGTTTAATGTGCTGTCTGCGCTATGAGGCCGATGCATATGAGAATGCTCATGAAGATATGCCCAGCCCGGGAGATGCGGTCATTACACCTGACGGAGATGGATATGTAACGGAAATTAACCGCAATAAAAAAATGGTTTCAGTCAAATTACAGGAGTCAGGTTATGTTAGGGATTTTCCTTTAGAAGAAGTTGATATGCCTTGAATTAAGGGCACGGCAAAGCCGTGCCCCCGGTTACGCTCTAATTATTCTTGACCCAAATTATCGATACATTCCCGGCAGACAATACGGTTGTTAAAATGCTTAACATTGTCGGCATTGCCGCAAAAAAGACACGCCGGCTCATATTTTTTAAGGACTATTCTTTCAGCATCAACATATATTTCCAAAGCATCTTTTACTTCTATTCCCAGTGTCCGCCTTAATTCTATAGGGATCACTACTCTACCCAATTCATCTACTTTCCGTACAATTCCAGTTGATTTCAAGAGCATTTCCTCCTTTTTATCATTATGTAGCAAGTTTGGTTCGATTATTATACCAGTAATTTACATGGAAAGTCAATAGTTAATTTCCCTAATTACTCAACTTTACAAATATATTACATGAAAAGAAGCTCTTTGCATATATGGCACTTCAAAGGTTATTAAGTGAAGGTCATCTTGACAGGTGAACCTGCTCTGATATAATAACCTCATCTTTTATAGCGTTAAGGAGGCCTGGATTTGGCAGAAGAGAAGACATTTTATATCACCACTCCGATCTATTATCCAAGCAATAAATTGCATGTTGGCAATTCATATACCACCGTAGCTGCCGATGCTATTGCCCGATTCAAAAGGTTGACCGGCTATCGGGTCTGGTTTTTAACTGGCACCGATGAGCACGGGCAAAAGATTCAGCGTCAGGCCGAAGCAGCCGGTAAAGCACCCCGTGTTTTTGTTGATGAGATAGTTGCCTGGATTAAAGAACTCTGGGATGAGCTTGATATCGAATACGATGACTTTATCCGCACTACCGAGGATAGGCATAAGGATAAAGTAGCGCAAATTTTTACTGCTTTTCATGAGCAGGGTGATATTTATAAGGGAAGATACGAAGGCAGGTATTGCACGCCCTGTGAAGCTTACTGGACAGAACGGCAGCTAGTTGATGGAAACTGTCCGGATTGCGGCCGGGAAGTGGAATTAATATCTGAAGAAGCTTATTTCTTTCGGATGTCTAATTATGCGCAGAGGCTTATTGATCATATTGAAGCAAATCCTGATTTTATTCAACCGCCTTCGCGGAAAAATGAAATGATCAATAATTTTCTTAAACCCGGCCTTGAAGATCTCTGTGTTTCACGGACTTCTTTCGACTGGGGTATTCATGTCCCCTTTGATCAGGAACATGTTATCTATGTCTGGCTTGACGCCCTCAGTAATTATATTACAGCTTTAGGATACGGTGAAGAAGGCAGTATCTATGAAACATTCTGGCCGGCAGATGTTCAGCTGATCGGTAAGGATATTCTGCGCTTTCATACCATTTACTGGCCCATATTCCTGATGGCCCTGGATCAACCCCTGCCGAAAACAGTATTCGGACACGGGTGGTTGATGCTTCAGGAAGGAAAGATGTCTAAATCAAAAGGAAACGCGATTGATCCCCGCGTATTGGCGGATCGATACAGTTCCGACGCCCTGCGTTATTTCCTGTTAAGAGAAATCCCCTTTGGCCAGGATGGAATATTTAGCCTTGAAAATTTCATTAACCGCATTAATACTGATTTGGCCAACGATCTGGGCAACCTGGTCAGCAGAACCTTAACTATGGCTGAGCGTTATTTTGACGGGGTTCTACCTGAACCGACAGTTGATGATGGAAATACAGATCAGGAATTACGTTCTTTAGCCCTCGAAACTCCGTCTAATGTCGAAGTATATACGAGCCAGCTTAAAATTAGCGACGCCCTGGCAGAACTCTGGAAGCTGGTAAAACGCAGCAATAAATATATTGATGAAAATACACCCTGGGACCTGGCCAAAGATCCTGCTAATGTCGGCAGATTGGGGACGGTGATTTACAACCTGATCGAAAGTATTCGTTTTATTGCAGTAATACTGCAACCCTTCATGCCCCGCACACCAAAGAGTATTTTTAAACAGCTGGGGATAGAAGCAGAAAGTGAAATGCAGGGTTGGGCAAGTCTTAACCGATGGGGCATGATGGAGCCGGGCAGCGTAGTTTCCAGGGGTGATGATTTATTTCCGCGCCTCAATTTGCAGGCGGAAATTAGAGAAATGCAGGTAGATAAACCAGTTGCTGGTGATGCTGATGTTGATCAGACTGAGGAGCATGAAGGGTTAATCAGTCTTGATCAGTTTCAACAGGTTGATCTGCGCGTTGCAGAAGTGATTGCTGCG
>Ga0207421_10007853_pt1 | contig 11246 bp, 10 predicted proteins | sample SodLakKL_010_SED_4_FD_187542 | JGI IMG/M metagenome (GOLD analysis project Ga0207421, IMG submission 187542) | Alkaline sediment microbial communities from Lake Tanatar, Kulunda Steppe, Russia - 8KL_010_SED (SPAdes) (version 2) | ecosystem: Environmental > Aquatic > Non-marine Saline and...
CCGCCGGCTGATCGCCGAGGAGGATCGGGCAAAACCGCTGAGTGACAGCGCGATTGCGCGTATCCTTCATGAGGAGGGGATCCAGGTGGCGCGTCGGACAGTCGCCAAGTACCGGGAGTCCCTGTCCATCGCATCGTCGGCGGAGCGCAAGGAGGCCCGGAGGCGCTGAGGCGCCCGGCTCCGCTGGCCGCAGAGGGGTTCAGGAGGCGGTATGCAGATCAAGCTCAGTGGGCATCACGTCGAGATCACCCCGGCCCTCCGGGCGCACGTGAACGAGAAGATGCAGCGTATCCAGCGCCACTTCGACCACGTCATCGATACCGAGGTCATCCTCTCGGTGGAGAAGAAGCAGCAGAAAGCCGAGTCGGTCATCCACATCGGCGGTGGCGGCGGACGCGTCTTCGCAGACGCCGTCGAGGCGGACCTCTATGCAGCCATTGACGTGCTCGTGGACAAGCTTGACCGTCAGGTCCTGAAGCACAAAGAGAAGGCCGTCGACCAGCGACGGCAGGGCGCGTCCCTCAAGGCCGGCCTGTAAGGCGGCAGGACGCGGAAAAGCGGGCCAGCCGATCGGACACTCCATGGACATCGAGCAACTCATCACGCCGGAACGTGTTCGCTGCGAGAGCGACATCGGGGACAAGGAGCAGGCACTCCTGCGCATAGGCGAACTGATCGGGGCCAGCGGTGACGGCCTCGACGCCCGGGAGATCAGCAACCGATTGCTGGCCCGCGAGCGACTGGGCAGCACGGGACTGGGGCACGGGGTCGCCGTGCCCCACGCCCGCATCGACGGGATCGACCGCGCCATCGGCGCCCTGGTCCGCCTGGAGCGGGGCATCGATTTTGACGCCTTCGACAAGGCGCCGGTGGACCTGCTGTTCGCCCTGGTCGTTCCGGAGCACTTTACGGACGAGCATCTGCAGATCCTGGCCAGCCTCGCGGAGATGTTCAGCGACAGCGGTCTGTGCGAGCGACTGCGCGTCTCCGCGGACGGCGAGGAACTGCAGGCGGCCCTGCGGGAATGGCAGTCACAAGCCGACCCGTCGTGAACGCGGCCGGACACCGGCCGCTCATCCCCGGCCTGCTGATGGCCATCCATGGTCGTGGGATCCTGCTTGAAGGACCGAGCGGGGCGGGCAAGAGCGACACCGCCCTGGCCCTGCTCGACCGGGGTCACGCCCTGGTCGCCGACGACGCCGTCGAGCTGCATCGGGCTGGCGAACAGCTGCTGGGCAGCGCGCCGCAACGCGGGCGAGGGCTGCTCTGCCTGCGCGATGTGGGGCTGGTTGAGGTCACCGAGCTCTACGGCCCGGCTGCGCTGCGCGGGGAGATCGCCGTGGAATTGTGCATCCATCTGCAGCGTGACCCCGGCGCTCCCGAGGCCGAGGCCGCGCTGCACGGTCGGCGGGATCGCTGCCAGCTCCTCGGTCTGTCCCGCCCGCGGGTGACCCTCACCGACACGGAGCGCCGACCGCTGGCGCCGCTGATCGAGGCCGCTGCGCGCCGTCTCGGCGCCGCGCCCCCCGAGCCACCCCACCCCTACGAGACGACCCGCGGGGTGCCGGCATGAGCGGTCTGCAACTGATCGTGGTCAGCGGCCTCTCCGGCTCGGGCAAGAGTGTCGCCCTGCACACCCTGGAGGACGCCGGCTACTACTGCATCGACAACCTGCCGGTGAGCCTGATCGGCGAGCTGGCGCGCTACGCCCAGAACCGCGATGCCCCCACCGGGGAACGCTTCGCCGTGGGGCTGGATGCGCGCAACCCGCCCCGCGACCTGGAGCACCTGCCGCAAATGCTGGCGGCGCTGCGCGAACAGGGGATCGCCACCGAGGTGCTCTTCCTCTACGCCGAGGACGCCATCCTCATGCGCCGCTACAGCGAGACCCGCCGGCGCCACCCCCTGGCCGAAGGCGATCAGCCACTGGCGGACGCCCTGCGCGCCGAGCGCGCCCTGCTCGAGCCGCTGCGCGAGGCGGCCGACTGGAACATCGACACGTCGCGCACCACGGTCCACGACCTGCGCGGGCTGATCTCCGAGCGGGTCGCCGGCGAGCGCAGCGGCCTGTCGCTCCTGGTCCAGTCCTTCGGCTTCAAGCACGGCATCCCCACCGATGCCGACTACGTCTTCGACGCCCGCTGCCTGCCCAACCCGCACTGGGAGCCGCGGCTGCGCGCCTACACCGGTCGCGACGACTGCGTGCGCCGCTTCCTCGAGGCCCAGCCGGACACCGAGACCCTATTCAGTCAGATCGACGCCATGATCCGCCACTGGCTGCCGGTCTACCGACGGGCGGGGCGCAGCTACCTGACCGTGGCCGTGGGCTGCACCGGCGGGCAGCACCGCTCGGTCTACCTCGCCGAACGCCTGGCCGAGGCGCTGCAGGACGACTGCAGTCACGTGACCCTGCGCCACCGGGAGCTGTCATGAGGGTCGGGCTGCTGATCGTCGCCCACCGGCACATCGGCTCGGAGGTCCTGGCCACGGCCTCCCGCACGCTGGGCATCTGCCCGCTGCAGACCGAGTCGCTGGAGGTATTCAACGAGGACGAGCGCAACGAGCTGCTGGAGCGCGCCGGCGCCCTGATCACCGAGCTCGACCAGGGGGCAGGGGTGCTCATCCTCTCCGACGCCTACGGCTCCACCCCCTCCAATGTGGCGGTGGCGGCCAGCGTGGACCGGCACTGCCGGGTGGTCACCGGCCTGAACCTGCCGATGCTATTGCGCGTGTTCAACTACCCTGGGCGATCCTTGGAGGAACTAGCCGAATCCGCCGCCGCCGGCGGCCGGTCCGGCATCATCCTGGTCGGCGAAGGAGCACCGCCGCGATGATCGAGCGACAAGCCACCATCAAAAACCGGCTCGGCCTCCACGCCCGGGCCGCCGCCCGTTTCGTGACCACGGCCAGCGAATACGAGAGCGAGATCCACGTCCGCTACGGCGAGCGCCGGGTTAACGGCAAGAGCATCATGGGCCTGATGATGCTCGCCGCCGCCCACCAGGCCACCATCACCATTGAGGCCGAGGGCGCCGACGCCGAGGCCGCCCTCGACGCCCTGACCCGTCTGGTCACCGAGGGCTTCGGCGAGACCGAGCACGGGTAACCCGCGCCCGGCCTCGGACGCTCACTGCCCGGCGACGGTCATCTCCTCGACCAGGATCGAACCGCAGCGGATGTTGCCGCGCCGGTCCACATCACTGCCCACCGCCCGGATGCCGGCGAAGAGATCGCGCAGGTGCCCGGCGATGGTGATCTCCTGGACCGGACGGTCGATGACGCCGTTCTCCACCCAGAAGCCGGCGGCGCCCCGGGAATAATCCCCGGTGACCAGGTTGACGCCCTGGCCCATCAGCTCGGTGACCACCAGGCCGCGGCCCATGCGCCGGAGCAGGGCGTCGAAGTCCTCCTCGCCGCCGCTGACTTCCAGGTTGTGGACGCCGCCGGCGTTGGCCGTGGTCTCCAGACCCAGGCGCCGGGCAGAGTAGCTGTCCAGCACGTAGCGCTGCAGCACCCCGTCGCGCACCAGCGCCGACTCGGCGGTGGCCACCCCTTCCGCATCGAACGCCGTGCTCCCCAGGGCCCGGGGAATGTGCGGTCGCTCGACCATCTGCAGCCAGGCCGGGAAGAGCTGCTCGCCGGCGCTGTCGACCAGGAACGAGGCCTGCCGGTAGAGGGCACTGCCCCGCACCGCCGAGACCAGATGCCCCACCAGGCCACGGGCGACCGGGGCGCGAAACAGCACCGGCACCCGCTCGGTATGCAGGCTCTCGGCACCGAGCCGCGCCACGGCGTGCTCGGCCGCCCGACGCCCGACGTCGCGGGCATCCTCCAGGGCCGCCGGGTCGCGGGCCACGGTGTACCAGTAGTCGCGCTGCATGGCCTCACCGCGCCCGGCCACCGCCACACAGTGGATGCTGTGACGCGACTCCGGCAGCACGGAGAAGAACCCGTGGCTGTTGCCGTAGGCGTGCAGGCCGCGGTGGACGCTCACCCCGGCGCCTTCGGTGTTCTCGATGCGCCGGTCGGCCTCCACCGCGGCGGACTCACAGTCGCGGGCCAGCTCCACCGCCTCGTCGGCGGGCAGCGGCCAGGGATGATCCAGGTCGAGCTCCGGCGGGTCCACGGCCATGCGCTCGGCAGGGGCCAGGCCATTGGCCGGGTCCTCGGAGGTGTAGCGGGCGATGTCACAGGCCGCCTGCACGGCATCACGGACGGCCTGCTCGGACAGTTCACCGGCCGAGGCGCTGGCCTTGCGCCCGCCGAAATAGACGGTCACGCCCATGTCCCGACCGCGGTGGTGCTCCAGGGTATCGATCTCCCCCTTGCGCACGTTGACCGACAGGCCGATATCGCCGGAGCAGGCCGCCTCCGCCGCGTCGGCTCCGCGCTGGCGGGCGTCATCAAGGGCCTGCTGGACGAATGCCTCCAGCGTGCCCGGGGCGGGTAACTCGTTGCGTGGATCCGGCATGGATTCGCCTTTTCCGTTGTGGATTGGGTTGCCAGGACGCGGTGCGGGGCGGCTAGGCCTGGGTGCCGCCGACGGTCATCCCGTCGACCTTCAGGGTCGGCTGACCGACCCCCACCGGGACGCTCTGCCCCTCCTTGCCACAAACGCCGATGCCGCCATCGAGCGCCAGATCATTGCCCACCATACTCACGCGTGTGAGCACATCCGGGCCATTGCCGATGAGCGTGGCGCCCTTGACCGGGTGCTGGATACGCCCGTTCTCGATCCAGTACGCCTCGCTGGCCGAGAAGACGAACTTGCCCGAGGTGATGTCCACCTGACCGCCGCCGAAATTCACCGCATAAAGCCCCCGGTCCACCGAGGCGATGATCTCCTGCGGATCGTGGGGACCGGCAAGCATGTAGGTGTTGGTCATCCGCGGCATGGGTAGGTGGGCGTACGACTCCCGGCGGGCGTTGCCCGTGCGGTCCATGCCCATCAGCCCGGCGTTCTGCCGGTCCTGCATGTAGCCGGTGAGCACCCCGCCCTCGATGAGGGTGTTGCACTGGCTGGGATGGCCCTCATCGTCGATGTTCAACGAGCCGCGGCGCTGGGCGATGGTCCCGTCATCGACCACGGTGCACAGCGGCGACGCCACCCGCTCACCGATGCGATCGGTGAACGCCGAGGTGCCCTTGCGATTGAAATCCCCCTCCAGCCCGTGGCCGACCGCCTCGTGCAGGAGCACCCCGGGCCACCCCGGACCGAGGACCACGGGCAGGTTCCCCGCCGGCGCCTCCTCGGCGTCGAGATTGACCAGGGCCTGCCGGGCCGCCTCGCGGGCGTAGGCCTCGACCCGCCCGGGCTCGACGAACTGCTGGTAGTCGTAGCGCCCCCCTCCGCCCGAGCTGCCGCTCTCGCGGCGTTCGCCGGCGGCCGCCAGCACCGAGACATTGAGCCGGACCAGGGGTCGGATGTCGCCGGCCCATCCCCCCTCGGAGTTCGCCACCAGGATGGTGTCGTGGGCACCGGCGAGGCTGACCACCACATGCACGATGCGCGGATCTACGGCGCGGGCGGCGGCCTCGGCGCGATGCAGCAGCGCTACCTTCTCGTCCGCACTGAGGCTGGCCAGCGGGTCATCGCCGCGGTAGAGCCCACGCCCGGCCGTGCCCCGGAAGGCGACCGGCGTACAACTCTGGCCACTGCGCGCCACGGCGCCGGCCGCCGAAGAGGCGTCGAGCAGCGCCTCCAGGTCGATCTCGTCGCAGTAGGCGAAGCCGGTCTTCTCGCCACTGACGGCGCGCACGCCCACGCCGCGATCGATGCTGTGGCTGCCCTCGCGGACGATGCCGTCCTCCAGCACCCAGGCCTCGCGCCGGGCGGCCTGGAAATAGAGATCGGCGAAGTCCACCCCCGGGCGCAGCAGGCGGCTGAACACCTGACCGAGGCGCGCCTCGTCGAGTGCGGCCGGCGCCAGCAGTCGCTCCTCGGCTTGACGAAGCGGATCCGGGGTCGCGGTAGCGGCTTCGGCGTGCTCATTCATTCGGTCACCTACAGCTTGCGGTGGAGGAGGGCCGGGAAACGCTCCCGGATCTCGTGCAGGCGGCTCAGGCTCACCTCCACGGTGATCACCCCGGCGCCACGTTCCAGGCTCTTCATGACGCGCCCCCACGGGTCGACGATCATGCTCTCGCCGTGGGTCTCGCGCCCGTTGACGTGGTAGCCCCCCTGATCCGGCGCCACCACATAACAGAGGTTCTCGATGGCCCGGGCGCGGACCAGTACGCTCCAGTGGGCCTCGCCGGTGACGGCGGTAAAGGCCGAGGGCACCACCACGATCTCCGCCCCCCGGGCCGATAATTCGCGGAACAGCTCCGGGAAACGCAGGTCGTAACAGACGGCCACACCCAGGCGCCCGAGGGGCGTATCCACCACCAGCGGGCTCGAGCCCGGCTGCTGGGTGTTCGACTCCCGATAGGCCTCGCCTGGAGCCACCTCAACATCGAATAGATGGATCTTATCGTAGCAGGCCAGGCGCCGGCCGTCCGGCCCATAGACGGTGGCCGCCGGGCGGATGCGCTCGGGGCTCTCCCCTTGCAGGGGGATGGTGCCACCGACCAGGACGATACGATGCCGGCGCGCCTGATCGGCGAGGAACGCCTGGATGGGGCCGTCGCCGTCGGGCTCGGCGTGCTTGAGCTTGTCGGTGTCCTGGTAGCCCATGATGGCAAAGTTCTCGGGCAGGACCACCAGCTCGGCTCCCGCCTCGGCCGCCTCGCCGATCAGCCGCGCGGCCTCCTCCAGGTTGGCCTCCACGTGGGGTCCCGAGGCCATCTGCACCGCCGCCACCCGGTGGCGCCGCGAGTGGCCGTTCTCGGAGAGCCCTCGGGCTCGATTAGCGCTCTGTTGCATCCTCGACTCCAAGCCTAATGACGCGGGGCTCATGCCACGGCCCCGTCACGCGATAGCGCACCGCCGCTGCCCGGTCCACCCCCTCGCCGAGCAGTTGATCGGCGAGGAAACCTCCGGCAGCCCCGACCCCGCCACCGAGCAGCGCCCCGAGCAACGGCAGCGTCGCCCCCAGGCGCGGCTCGACAACGACATGGTTGTCGTAGACACGCTGCGCCAAATCCATGTTCCCCGATATGGTAACGCGCGCCGCCGGACCGGCGATGCGCAGATCATCCACGTGCGCGTAGCCGCCGGCGGCGGTGACCCGTCCACTGATCCGGTCGAAGGCGAACCCCTGTCCGGAGAGATCGGTAAAGTCGAGCAGGATCCGCCGCGGCAGCATCCGCAGACCCAGCAAACCCACCACCCGACCGGCCCCCGGATCGACGCCGGTGATCCGCCCATCATTCATGCGCACCCGCACCGCGCCCACCAGATCAGCCAACTCCAGCCCCCACGGGGCCTGGGGCCAGCCAAGCTCGGCGGAGATGTCGACATCCGCCACCGTCACCGCCCGCGGCGCCTGCAAAAGTCCGAGCAAGTCCCCCACATCGCCGCTGCGCAGCCGGCCCCGCAGTGCCGTTCCGGTGGGCCGCCACTCCCCGCTGGTCACCAGGTGCAGTGTAGGCCCTCGGATACTCGCCTCATCCATGTACAGCACCTCGCCGCGGGGGCGCAGCCGGACTCGACCGGCACCGGCCACGCGGCCGGCGAGGCGAACGCTGGCCACGTCCACATCCACCTCGGGCCACGCCGCCGCGCCGGGCCCGGCCATGCGGGGACGGGGGTCGGCCAGGGCCGGCCCGGCATCCGGGGCAGCCTGCGGCACCGGCAGATCCAGGTGATCCAGGTCGGCCCGGACCCGCCGGAACGCCTCGTCCCAGGTGACCTGACCGCTGATCAGATCGCCGCGCAGGGCCAGCTGCCCGGGCTGATCGGCGTACCACTCCGCCGCCAGCGTCTGGTCGCCGTACCCCCGTGCGCCGACGGTCAGATCGCCGACGCGCAAGTGGCCACGCAGCGGCAGCGGCGGCCGCCAGGCCGCGCCCTGCGCACCCAGACCGGACAGACCGTCGCCGGCCTGCCCGATCAGCCAGCGCCGCCAGGCATCGAGGTCCAGCTCGTCGATCCGGCCCTCGACGACACTCCCGCGGGTCGGCAACCTCAACGCACCGGGGCCGAAGCGCAGGGCCAGCGACCGCGGCAGGCCATCTTCGCCCGCCGCCGCCCCAGCGCGCATCAGCTCCTCACCGTAGCTCAGCCAGTACGACTCGAGCCCCCCGGCCGAGAAGCCCAAGTCCGCCTGCACGTGGCGGCGCTCGTCGCGCTCGACCCCGAACGGTGCCGGCAGGGCCATCTGCGTGCCTGCGAGGCTCGAGCGCACCCGAAGGCTCATCTCCGGCCTCTGGAGGTGCGGCTGGAAGGCCGGCAGGCGGGCACGGACCGACCACGGGGCGGCACCGCTCAGCCAGGCCGGATCCTCGGCCAGCCCCTCGAGCAGGCTCGCTGGCGTGCCGTGACCGGCGGCGTCGAGGAGGATACGCGACCGCCCTTCCACGGTGGCGGTACGCACCCCAATCGACAGCGGTTCGCCGCCCCAGCGGCCGGTCAGCTCCCCGGCGCTGCGTATGCCGGCGGCATCGAAGCTCAGGGCACCGGTCAGTGCCTGGGCATGCACCCAGCGATCGATGCCCGCATCGACCCCGTGGAGCTGCACCCGGCCGTCGAGCAGGACCGTCTCGGGGTGAACCATCTCCAGGGGCACGGCCAGATCCAGGTCGAGGGCCATCGGGCCGCTGGCGTACAGCGGCACCGGATCGCCGAGCCACTCGCGCCCCAGCGGAGAGCCGGCGAGGAAGCCCAGACCACCACCGGCATCGCCCTCGCCTCGACCGCGCACGGTGAGGATGGGCTCGCGCAGATCGTGGATACCCACCGCCACGTCGCGCAGTTCCACCCCGTTGGTGTACCCGCGACCGGTGATGGCCATGCTGGCGTTATGGAAGCGCAGGTCGGCGTGGATGCCGGTCAGCCGCGGCCAACCGCGGTCGTAACGCAACTGGCCACCGCGCACCCCGGCACGGACGTCGAAGACACCCTCACCGGCGTCGAAGGGGAAGCGGTCGGGACGGCCGAAGAAGAGCAGCTCGGCACCGTGGGCGGTGCCGCCGAGCAGGCCGTCCTCCAGCCACTCGACCACCTCCGGTGGCGTGACCCCGGCCGGCACGTAGGCGGGCACCCGCTCGATGGGGATTTCATCGGCGCTGGCGCGCAGGAACAACCGCGGGGTGTCACCATCGCCGCCGGTGAGCGACCCGCGCCCGCTGGCGCGGGTATCGGCGTTCTCGACAAACACCCGCGGCAGCTCGACGGACCAGCGCCCGTCGGGCTGCCAGCTACCGCCGAGCACTGCCCGGGCCCGGCCCACGGCGACATCCTCCCGGAACAACCAGGGCAGCTCGAGCGCCGTCTCGGCCGCGGCCAGTTCAGCGGTCCAGTCCCGCCCGGCAAAGCGCGCCTCGGCGGCCAGGTTGTCGACTCCCGGCGCCGGCCGCCGCGGCTCCATGCCCAGGTCACGACCGCGCAGATTGCCGTGGAGAGCATCGGCCCGGCCGTCGGCCAGCTCCAGCCAGAGCCGACCGTCGAGGATCCCGGAAGCACGCGTATCGGTCAGGACGGCTGCCCAGGGAGCCACGGCGACCCCGTCAAACGCCGCATAAACGGTCGCCGCGGCGGGCGCCTGCAAGGGCAACCGGGCGGCCAGCTGCAGCCCCCGGCCCGGCCCAGCCTCGTCCCCGGCGCTGCGCAGGCCGAGCTCCAGCGCCTCGGCGTCGCGGCGTCCGGCCAGCTCGAAACGGACACGCTCCCCGGCCGTACCCCGGCGGGGGATCAGCTCCACGGCGGCATCGCGCAACGCCACACGCCGCGGGACCGCCCGCAGGTCCAGCGCCGCCGCCCCTTGCTGCACCCCGTCCCCCAGCCCCGGCACGGACCAGCCATGCCGGTCCGCCTCCACGGTGACGCGCAACCCCGCCGCCGACACGGCGGCCCACCGGAGCGCGCCGGCACGCAGGCTCTCCAGCGGCGCCGGGGTCAGCGTGGTCCGCTCCAGGGTGATCGGCGCCTCGTCCCCGACCCGCACACCGGTCAGCTCGATCCCCGGCCACAGGCCGCGCCAGACCAGATCAGCACTGTCCACGGCCACCGGCGCCCCGAGGGCCTCGGCAGTCAAGCGTTCCACCGGCGCGTTCAAGTTGGGGGCCAGCCAGACGGCCAGACGCAGTGCTGCAGCGCCGAACAGCGCCGCCAGCAGCACCAGGCGCAGGCCGCGCAGCACGCGCGGGCCGAAGCGGCGCATCAGGGCAACCATAACGACGGATTATACGGGAATGACGTCGTACTGGTCGGCCACGTAGAGGGACTCGACCTGCAGCTCGATGGGTCGCTCGATGAACTCCTCAAGCTGCGCCAGGCTGGTGGATTCCTCGTCGAGTAGCACCTCAACGACCGACGGCGCGGCCAGCACGATCACCCGCTGCGACTCGAACTGGCGCACCTCGCGCAGGATCTCGCGGAAGATCTCGTAGACCACCGTTTCGGCGCTCTTCACCGTACCCCGGCCACCGCAGGTCGGACACGGCTCGCAGGTCACCTGCTCGAGGCTCTCCCGCGTCCGCTTGCGGGTCATCTCCACCAGCCCCAGCGAGGAGACGGCACCGATCTGCGTCTTGGCGTGATCCCGCTCGAGGGCCTTTTCCAGGGCACGCAGAACCTGGCGGCGGTGCTCGGCGTCGGTCATGTCGATGAAATCGACGATGATGATGCCGCCGAGGTTGCGCAGGCGCAGCTGCCGGGCGATGGCCTGGGCGGCCTCCAGGTTGGTCTTGAAGATGGTCTCGTCGACGTTGCGATTGCCGACGAAACCACCGGTGTTCACATCGATGGTGGTCATCGCCTCGGTCTGATCGATGATCAGATGCCCGCCGGACTTGAGATCCACACGGCGCGACAGAGCGCGCTCGATCTCCTCTTCAACCCCGTAGAGATCGAAGATCGGCCGCTCGCCGGCGTAAAGCTCCACCCGCTCGGCAACATGGGGCAGCAGGTCCTTGCAGAAGTCACGCAGGCGAAGGTAACCCTCGCGGGAGTCCACCCGAACCCGCTCCAAGTCCCGGGTGGCCAGATCCCGCAGGGCACGCAGCAGCAGGGGCAGATCCTCGTGGACCAGGGTCCCGGGCTGCGCCGCGCCGGCGCGCCGGCGGATGCTCTCCCAGAGCCGCACGAGGAAGTCGTGGTCGGCACTCAACGCCTCGTCCGCGGCCCCCTCCGCCGCGGTGCGGAA
>Ga0207421_10007854_pt1 | contig 11245 bp, 10 predicted proteins | sample SodLakKL_010_SED_4_FD_187542 | JGI IMG/M metagenome (GOLD analysis project Ga0207421, IMG submission 187542) | Alkaline sediment microbial communities from Lake Tanatar, Kulunda Steppe, Russia - 8KL_010_SED (SPAdes) (version 2) | ecosystem: Environmental > Aquatic > Non-marine Saline and...
AACCCGACTTTTTCACACCCGATGAGATCAAAAAAGCTGCCAGCCAGGCCATAGAAGACAATTACTCCTTCTATACCCCGGTAAATGGTTACCAGGACCTTCGCGAGGCCATCTGCGAGAAGCTCTCAAGAGACAATGCCCTGACTTATACGCCGGATCAGATCGTAGTCAGCACCGGTGCCAAGCAGGCCATCGCCAATGCTGTGCTCTGCCTGGTGAACCCCGGCGATGAGGTGATCATACCCACCCCTTACTGGGTGAGCTATCGCGAGATCGTGAAGATGGCTGAAGCAGAAGCAGTATATGTGAAAGCCGGCATCGACCACGATTTCAAGATCACCCCGGAGCAGCTGGAGGAAGCGATCACGGAAAACACCCGGATGTTTATCTTTTCCAGCCCATGTAACCCCACCGGGTCCGTCTACAGCAGAGCGGAGCTGAAGGCACTGGCGGAAGTGTTTGCACGTCACCCCAAGGTATTCATCATTGCTGATGAGATCTATGAACACATCAACTTTGATGGCAAGCACGAAAGCATTGCGCAGTTTGATGAGATCAAAGACAGGGTCATCCTGGTAAATGGCGTATCAAAAGGTTTCGCCATGACAGGTTGGCGCCTGGGCTACCTGGCGGCACATCCCGAGGTGGCCAAAGCCTGCACGAAGCTGCAGGGACAGTTCACCTCCGGCACATCGTCTATTTCCCAGCGGGCTGCCCTGGAAGCCATGAAGACCGATCCTGAAACTACCAGGGACATGCTTGAAAAATTCAGGGAGCGCCGCGACCTGGTCATCAACCTGCTTAAGGATGTACCCGGGACAAATACCAATACGCCAAAGGGGGCCTTTTACCTCTTTATCAATGTCAAATCCTATTTTGGCAAATCCGATGGGGACCTGAAAATCAAAGACGCATCTGACTTTTGCATGTATCTGCTCAAAAAAGCGCATATTGCGCTGGTGCCGGGAAGCGCTTTCGGCGATGATGAATGCGTCCGGTTTTCGTATGCCACATCCAACGACTTGCTCACCGAGGCGGTGGAAAGGATGAAAAACGCCCTGAAAAAACTAAGCTAAGGAGTTACCTCATGAAGAACCTTGCTGATTTTCGCAAAGAATACTCGATGGACAAGCTGGAGGAAAGCAATTTGCCCGAAAATCCCCTATGGCTTTTTGATCAGTGGCTTGAAGATGCCATAAACAAAGGCGTGCAGGAGCCCAACGCGATGACCCTGGCCACCGTTACGCCTGACGGGCGTCCGGCTGCCAGGGCATTGCTCCTGAAGGAGGTGCGCGACGAAACATTCGTCTTTTACACCAATTACGAAAGCCAGAAAGGCAAAGACCTGGAAGCTAACCCGCATGCCACGCTGGTATTTCTCTGGCTGGATATGCAGCGCCAGGTGCGCATCAGCGGACCGGTCAGCAAGGTCAGCCCCGAAGAGTCAGACGCCTATTTTTCCGTAAGACCGAAAAACAGCCAGATCAGCGCGGTCATCTCACCCCAGAGCAAAACCATTGCAGACAGAGAGGAGCTCGAAAATGCCTTTTATGAAGCTTTTGAAAAGCACAGGGATAAAGAAATCAACAGGCCGGCACACTGGGGTGGATATGGGCTCAGGCCGGAAAGCATCGAATTTTGGCAGGGCCGCGAAAGCAGGCTGCACGACCGGATATTGTATGTGCAAAAGGCCGGAAAATGGGGCTTTCAACGCCTGGCGCCTTAACCATTGACAAGGTTCGGTGTGAATTTGATCACACAGCAGATTAATGGAGAATGACAGGCTAAAGCACCGGCGAGCGCAACCAATGTTCATTTTTCCGTGATTGTGTAACTTATTATTTGGTTATTTGATGTTTGGGCTTTCAGCATAACTGCTATTGGCTTTTAGCTATTGGCTTTTGGCTTTCTTGCTAATAGCCAAAAGCCTGCTTAGTCTGAAAGCCCAATGACAATAATCATCCATTTGTGCCTCATTTTTTGGTATGGAGGATTCATCATGGTAAAATATTATGCCCCATGCCAGCGTTTGTAAAGCGAACAAAAGAGAACCTGATTGTGAAAAACACCACCATCATCAAGCTGCTGGCCTTCCTGTTTTTTGCCCTTTGCTTCATGCCCGAAGATGCTTACGGGCAGCGAAGAAGAAGAGACCGCGCGTTCCGCTTCCAAAACTTACCCGAGCATGACCATATGCGATACCACTTTGGGTATACCATTGGATTCAGTTCCCTGAAGTATGCTGTGAGGCCTTATGAGGATTTCAAAGAAGATTTTGATGACTATGCACATATTCTCGCTTCCGATCCCGCGCCGGGATTTCACGTAGGCGTTTTAGGAAACCTGAGGCTAGGCCGCTATCTTGATCTGCGCCTCATTCCGACCCTGATCATTGCAGAGGAAAGATATATTGAATTCTATGACAATGTAGAGGCAAGGGGAGATCCAACGAGACATCATCGCATTGACCAAAGCCTTGGGGTCACACAGCTTGATTTTCCCCTGCACCTTAAATACAAATCTGCACGCATGAATAATACCAGGGCTTTTATTGTTGGGGGGATCAAATACAGCCATGACTTTGCTGCTACGGGTGGTAGATCGCCGAGGGGTGGTGATATGCTTATCACAAGGATTGATAAAGATGACCTGCATTATGAAATCGGGGTGGGCTTAGATCATTACTTCTACTACTTCAAGCTGGGTTTGGAGCTGAAGGCCTCTTTTGGTCTGCGCAACATCGTCCAGCCAGGGGAAGATGACTACCTGGATTATTACAATTCCATTGACAGGGTCAATGCACGTGCCATCATGTTCTCCATTTACATTGAGTAGTATCTGCTTCTTCTTCTTACTTCCTACTTCTTACTTCCTACTTCTTACTTCCTACTTCTTACTTCCTACTTCCTACTTCTTACTTCCTGCTTCACCCTCCCCGCTGGGCGCTTTTGGAATAAAAATCCCACACCACCATCCCTGCCGTCACGGCCACATTCAGCGAGTGCTTTGTGCCAAATTGCGGGATCTCCAGGCTTTGATCACAAAGGGCAAGCGCATCTTCACCCACACCTTTCACCTCATTGCCAAAGACCATGGCATATTTCCTGCCTGGTTCCGGTTGAAAATCCTGCAGGGAAATGCTTTGGGTAGTCTGTTCCAGGGCAAGAACGGTATAATCGTTCTCCCGGAGATACCGGATGGCATCGGTAGTCCGTTCAAAATATTGCCAGCTAACCGATTCCGTGGCGCCTAGTGCCGTCTTGTGGATCTCGCGATGCGGGGGCGTGGCGGTAAAGCCACACAGGAATAATGATTCCAGCAGAAAGGCATCGGCCGTCCGAAAAACCGACCCGGTGTTCATCCGGCTCCGGATGTTGTCCAGCACCACCACCAGGGGCATCTTTTCCGAGGCCCTGAATCCCTCCGGGGTTTTCCGCCCCAACTCATCCATTGACAATTTCCTCATAGCCACATACATTTACCCCCGGCAATCCTTGCACCCAATACCCGCTAAAACCACTAACAAACAAGCGCAACCCAGCTCTTTGCATGCCATCGGGACCCCGCAAACCCCGAAATTCAACTCCCTGTCACTTCGCTTTCGGGACTCCACTGCCGCTCAACCTCAAACTTCAAGTCCCAAGCCCCTTCACCCTTTAACCCAGCAACACTTCGCATCACCAGGCACATCACAAAATCCTCTGGCAACCTTCTTACTTCTTACTTCTTACTTCTTACTTCTTACTTCTTACTTCCTACTCCCAGCACCCAACCTCAACCTCAACCTTGCCTCCTAAGTTCTTCCACAAGCCGCCTGGTGCCGCTACTTGCCTTGTCTTTGATCACGCGCACACCGGGAATGTGTCCGACATTCACGTCACCGGGGTCGATGAGATACACAGGCACCCCGGGGCGCACATAGCTGACCAGGCTGGCTGCCGGATACACGTTGAGGGAGGTTCCAATGATCACGTAGATGTCTGCCGTGTTGGAAAGGTCTGCAGCGGCAGGAATCATCGGCACCGGTTCACCAAACCACACGATATGCGGACGCAGCTGGGAACCCAGCTCGCATTTATCTCCCGGCTTCAATTCCCAGCCTTCCAGTTCATGCACCAGGTTTTCGTCGACCGAGGACCGCACTTTCTTCAACTCGCCATGCAGGTGCATGACCTGCGTGGAGCCAGCCCGCTCATGCAGGTCATCCACGTTTTGGGTAATGATGCGCACATCAAAATCTTTTTCAAGTTCGGCCAATGCATAGTGGGCATCGTTGGGTTCCACCTCATAGAGCTGTTTCCGTCGCTGATTGTAAAAATCTAGCACCAAGTCGCGATTGCGCGCCCACGCCTCGGGGGTTGCCACGTCCATGATATCATATTCTTCCCAGAGACCTCCGCTGTCTCTGAAGGTTTTAATCCCACTTTCGGCACTCACACCGGCGCCTGTCAATACCACAACTCTTTTTTTTGACATGGTAAAACTTCTTTTGGTGTAACATTGCATTGGTGATGATCAACCGGGATGATCCTTCAGGTGTTCATCCAGAAGGGTTCTCAAGTCCTTGTCAAGGCTCATCGCCTTTTTCAGGTCTTTTGCGGCTGCTTTCTTCTGATTGCTGGAAAAAGCTGCTTCAGCCCTTGCCATATAAGCTGCTGCATGCTTTTTGTCTAGTTTGACGGCGATATTGAGATATTCCGTAGCCTTTTTATATTCCTTCAAGTACAGGGAAGCGACACCCTTGCCATACCAGGCACAAGCACAGGTCTTGTCGTGGTCGGCAGCTTTCTCAAAGAAATCACGTGCCGATTGATACTCCGCAGTCACAAGGTACACACCGCCCAGGTCACAAAGCGCCTCACTGTCATCAGGTGCATGCTTCAACACCTTATGCAGGTCCCTGATCGCTTTCTCATAGTCCTCGTTGGCGCCATTTACAAGGGCACGGGTATGCAAGTAGGTTATGTTGTCCGGGCTGGACCTGATTAGTCCGTTCAGGTCGTTGATCGCACCTTCGTAATCGGCGATTCGAAATAGTGCACAGGCACGGCCATAAAGCGCTTCCTCCTTCTTGCCCTTGCGGATTGCTTCATTAAAAAGATGCAACGCTTCATCATGATTCCCCATATAGAAGCTATCCCAGGCACTTTCCAGCTTTGTTGGTTTTTTTTTACCGGATGGTTTTGCCATACTGATGTGAATTTATCCTCAAATATAAAAGATAATTCCATCCGGAACAAAGTAAAGCAGAGAACATTTTTTAGGCTAATTTTGTATATATATTTGCGCATTGGAAGTTATTCCCTTTACGGGAATGCTTTTTCAGTTGCGCTTTGTTGCACCATCAACTTATTTCAATAATCCCATGGATACCTTTTCATATCTGAATAACATCAGCCCGGAGCAGTTAGATGCCATGTACCGGGAGTATTTGGAGGCCCCGGACCAGATTGATCCGGGCTGGCGTCAGTTTTTTGATGGTTTTGCTTTCGCGAAAACAAACTATCCAGACCCGGACACCAGCAAAGAACAGGAGACCCTGGCTTTCAGAAGTGAGTTTCATGTGGTCAACCTGATCAATGCTTACCGGGAGCGCGGGCATCTGTTTACCAAGACCAACCCGGTGCGCTCACGCAGGCGCTATTTTCCCAAGCTGGACCACCAGAATTTCGGTCTGCAAGACCACGACCTGGACAAGCGTTTCCAGGCGGGAACCGAATTGGGGATTGGAAAGAGCAAGCTCAAAACGATTATAGACCACCTGCAGCAGACCTATTGTCAAAGCATCGGTGCAGAATATATGTATATCCGATCGCCAGAAATCGTAGAATGGTTGCAGCATCGGATGGAAAGCACCAAGAACAAACCTGCTTTTGACCGGGCCAAGAAGAAGCAGGTCCTCACCAAGCTGATCGAGGCGGTGCATTTCGAGCAGTTTATCCGCAAGCGTTTCCCGGGCCAGAAACGTTTCTCGCTGGAAGGTTGCGAAACCCTCATCCCCGCCCTGGATGCAGCGATAGAACATGGTGCGGCCTTAGGAGTCAGAGAATATGTGCTGGGCATGGCGCATCGCGGACGCTTGAACGTGCTTGGCAATATCCTTCGCAAGCCTTACCGGCAGATATTCAGTGAATTTGAAGGCAAGGCATATGCCGAAGAAACCCTTCTGGGCGATGTAAAATACCATTTAGGCTGTACCCTGGAAACCACCACGCGCAACGGGAAAAACGTAAACTTAAGCATTGCGCCCAACCCCAGTCACCTTGAAGCAGTAGATCCTGTAATGGAGGGTATTTCCCGAGCCAAGATCGACCTGAAACACGATGGTGACCACAAAAAGCTGGCCCCGATACTTATCCACGGAGATGCCTCCATTGCCGGCCAGGGTGTGGTATATGAGGTACTCCAGATGTCGGGACTGCCAGGCTTCAGGACAGGGGGCAGCATCCACCTTGTGATCAACAACCAGCTCGGGTTTACCACAAACTACCTGGACGGCCGTTCCAGCACCTATTGCACGGATGTGGCCAAAACCATTCAGGCACCCATCTTTCACGTCAATGGCGATGACGTGGAAGCCGTGGTATACACCCTGGAACTCGCCATGGAGTTCCGCCAGCGGTTTCAGCGTGATGTCGTCATTGATCTGCTGTCCTACCGCAAATACGGACATAATGAAAGTGACGAACCCCGGTTTACACAACCCATCCTATACAAGATCATTGAAAAGCATCCGGACCCTGCTTCCATTTACATACAGAGGTTAAAGGAGCAACAGCAAATCACCGCAGACGAGGTCAGCGACATTCAGCAGCAATTTGATGAGATGCTCAACAAAGAGCTGGAAATTGGCAAGCAAATTGAGAAAGGGAATATCGATCCTTTCCTGGCCAACACCTGGAAGGGCATCCCGCCAGCCAAGCCCGAAGATATCCACAAGGCCACAGACACCACTTACGATCTCCGGAAGCTGAACGAAATTGCCGAAAGGGTCACCACCCTGCCCGAAGGAAAAAACTTTTTCAGGAAAACGGTCAAGCTGATGCGCGACCGGCAACAGATGATCTCCAAAGAACAAAAGGCAGACTGGGCCATTGGCGAAACCCTCGCTTATGCCACCTTGCTGGAGGAAGGTTTTCCCGTGCGCCTCACCGGGCAGGATGTAGAACGGGGCACCTTCAGCCACCGGCATGCCGTGCTCAAGATCGAAGACTCCGAAGAAGAATATGTGCCGCTGAATCAAATTGGCGACCAGCAGGCACCGTTTGAAATTTATAATTCCATCCTCTCTGAGTATGGGGTGCTCGGCTTCGAGTACGGATATGCGATGGCAGGTCCCAACAAGCTGGTTATCTGGGAGGCACAGTTTGGTGACTTTAACAATGGGGCACAAATCATCATAGACCAGTTCCTGACCAGTGCCGAGGAAAAATGGAAGGTGCAAAATGGCCTGGTGTTATTGCTGCCCCATGGCTATGAGGGGCAAGGCCCGGAACACTCCAGTGCGCGCATCGAGCGTTTTCTGAGTGCCTGTGCGGAGCACAACATCCAGGTAGCCAACTGTACCACACCAGCCAACTTTTTCCATCTGCTTCGCCGCCAGATGAAACGCCCCTTCAGGAAGCCCCTCGTAGTATTTTCCCCAAAAAGTTTGTTGCGGCACCCCGAATGCGTCTCTTCCATGGAAGAGCTCGCCAACGGCCAGTTCCTCCCACTTATTGACGACAAGGATGCAAACCCGGAAATTGTAGAACGGGTCATCCTTTGCAGTGGCAAAATTTATTATGACCTGAAGGCGCATCAGCAACAAAAAGGGTTTAACCAAACAGCGATTGTCAGGCTCGAACAGTTATACCCCATTGCGGAAAAGGAGTTGCAGCAGGTCAGAAAAAAATACGGCAAGGCAAAAAGATGGATCTGGGTACAGGAAGAGCCGCAAAACATGGGCGCATGGCCTTATTTGGCCCTGAACCTGGACGATTTTTCACTCAGCAACATTGCAAGACCGGTAAGTGCCAGCCCAGCCAGCGGATCCAGCAAGTTCCACCAGTTGCAGCAACAAAAAATTGTGGAAAAAGCTTTTGAAGAATGTGATTGCGATAACGTGTGCCGCGAATGCAAACAACTATGCATCAGCCACCTGGAAGAGGCTTTGGGAGCCTGAGCGGGCAGCAGAAAAGCACCATCTCTGGCCACCCCGGGACTTTTCAACATTTCGACCTTTTGACATACACAACACACTGACATCAAAATATTTAACTTATGGCTTTAGAGATCAGGGTGCCCGAAGCGGGCGAATCGATAACACAGGTTGAACTGGCGCGTTGGCTGGTAGAAGATGGTGCCTGGGTGGAAAAAGACCAGGAGATTGCTGAGATTGATTCGGACAAGGCCACATTGACCATCAATGCCGACGAGGCGGGAAAGATCAGCATCATCGTGGATGAAGGCACGACGGTGGAGCCCGGCAAGGTCATTGGTGAGATTGACACGGATGCAAAAGCTCCTGCCGGCAAAAAAGAATCGGCCAAAGAAGAAAAGCCTGCCAGCCGGGAGAAAGGGGAAGACAGCGCAATGCAGTCGGCAGATGAAGGAAAACGATCCGATGCTAAAGAAAAAGAAAGCGCGCCCGAAGATACCGGGGAGCCAGATCAGCAAACAATTACACAGGAGGATGCTGCAGGAATTACCTTTTCACCACAGGCCCGCAAACTGATGGAGGATGAGGGCATACACGTGGACTTTGAAAAGATACGCCCGGACGGCAAGCGCATCACCAAGAAGGATGTGCTTGCAGCGATGGCCGGCCAATTCGCAGGGGCGCCTGGCAGTGCTGGCCATCCTTTAGGGCAAGCGATGCCGCAGGATGCAACCATGCAATGGGGTGGCAGCAGACAGGAAGCGCGGGAAAAAATGTCGACCCTGCGAAAGAAAGTGGCGGAAAGACTGGTAGCCGTCAAGAATGAAACCGCGATGCTGACCACTTTCAACGAAGCAGACATGTCGGCCATCATGAACCTGCGCAAAAAACATCAGCAAGCTTTTGTCGAAAAATACGGGTTCAAACTGGGCTTCATGTCATTCTTTGTGAAGGCCGTAGCGGAAAGCATTCCACACTTTCCGCAGGTAAATGGCCAGATTGACGGCAACCAGCTGGTCATCCCGGACTATGCCGACATCGGCATCGCAGTCAGCACGCCCAAGGGGTTAATGGTGCCGGTCATACGCAATGCCGAAACGCAGGACATCCCTCAACTCGAGCAAACCATCAACGAGATGGCTGAAAGAGCCCGCAATAACAAAATCAAAATTGAAGAACTCCAGGGGGGTACCATCTCCATCACCAATGGTGGTGTGTTCGGCTCTATGATGTCGACTCCCATCATCAACCCGCCGCAAAGCGCCATCCTGGGCATGCACAAGATACAGGAACGGCCCGTGGCCATTGATGGCAAGGTAGAGATCCGGCCCATGATGTACCTGGCGCTGTCTTACGATCACCGGATCATAGACGGAAAGGAGTCGGTGAGCTTCCTCGTAAAGGTGAAGGAATACATTGAACATCCTGAACGCCTCTTATTCCGGGGCAAAGACCCGCTGGAAAACCTGATCGGCATCTGATCCTCATTACCGGCGAGAGGCCATCACGCGGACAAGCCTTTCCAGTGGCATGCGTTAAAAAACTGACATTTCGACTTGTTGACTTTCAAACTGTTTCCCACAACAACCAACCTACTATGGCACTGATCAAATCCATCCGGGGGTTCACCCCGCAATTTGGCAAGGACTGTTACCTGGCTGACAATGCTACCATTATTGGGGATGTGGTCACTGGTGACAACTGCAGCATATGGTTTAACGCGGTAGTGCGCGGGGATGTCCATTATATCCGTATCGGGCATAATGTGAATATCCAGGACGGCGCAGTAGTCCACTGCACGTTTGAAACGGCCCCCACCACAATCGGCAACAATGTATCTGTTGCGCACAATGCCATTGTTCATGGGTGTACCGTGGAAGACAACGTGTTGATTGGCATGAATGCCGTGGTGATGGACAATGCAGTGGTGGGAAGCAACTCCCTTATTGCTGCAGGTGCGGTGGTCCTGGAGGACACGATCATTGAGCCGGGCAGCGTGTATGCAGGAGTCCCGGCCAGGAAGGTCAAAGATATCAGCCAGGAACTGACCCGCGACCTCCTGGAGCGCATATCAAGAAAATACATCACGTATGCAGGCTGGTACCGGGATGTATAAGAAAGCACCTTTACACAAGCAGTTTCTTTGCCTGAATAAAGGTGCTTCACGCGATCAGCCCGGAAGGATTTCCAGAAACGGAATTAGTCCAGTTCGAGTTCTTCTCTTACAAGGGGCATGATGTCTTCACCGTTTTCCCAGAATACCATGGAGCCACCACTGGTATCAAAAATATAGGTAAAACCATGTTCGCGGCCCACTTTTTGAATGGCCTCACGGGCTTTTTCGATAATGGGGCTTAATAAACGTTCTTCCTGCTCCATAATGTCCTGCTGTGCTGACTCCTGGAATTCCATAATCCTTTCCTGGAGACTTTGGAGCTCACGTTCCCTGGACTGACGCACAAGCTGGGAGAAAGATTCCTGGTTTTCTATATAATCCTGGTATTTGTTTTGGAACTCTTGCTGCATGGCGGCAAAAGTCTCTTCGAGTTCCTGGGCATACCGCTCCAGGTCAGCCTGGGCCTGGTCCCTGCCCGGCATCATCCGGAGCAGCTCGTTTGTATCGATGTGTCCAAATTTTGCCGCTTCCTGGGCACTTACGGTGGCACTCCCCAACAATAAAAATATGAGGAACGACAAGCTAAGCAGTTTTTTCATTGCGATTGATTGCTTAAGGTTAATAATTTTTTGGCGCACAAATTTAATCAATTCAAACAAAATACCTTTGTTTTTAACAGCATTTAACCTGCATTCTTCAGGCTTTTATTTATAAGAGGAGTTGCTTATTTCTTTTTTCAAAAAAATATGTGTGGGTTTTTATAAAAAACGTATATTTGCAATCGCAAAAGCAAGCAACGCGGAAATAGCTCAGCTGGTAGAGCACGACCTTGCCAAGGTCGGGGTCGCGGGTTCGAGTCCCGTTTTCCGCTCAAAAATACCTCTGAAAAGAGGTTTTTTTTTATCTGCCAAAACCAGATTTTTGTGCCCGGATGGTGGAATTGGTAGACACCCAGGACTTAAAATCCTGTGGCCATTGCGGCCGTGCCG